>Ga0302324_100017626_pt1 | contig 14141 bp, 10 predicted proteins | sample Palsa_T0_1_FD_201949 | JGI IMG/M metagenome (GOLD analysis project Ga0302324, IMG submission 201949) | Peat permafrost microbial communities from Stordalen Mire near Abisko, Sweden - Palsa_T0_1 | ecosystem: Environmental > Terrestrial > Soil > Palsa > Peat permafrost | place: Sweden: Abisko... | reverse complement strand
CATGTAGTTGTCGTTGACGTTGCTGGCGTCGAGGTAGGAATAGAAGCCGCTGAGCTTGAATTCCACGTTGCTGCTCGGCCGCCACTCCACTGACCCGTCGACGCCTTCCCTGGTCTTTTCCTGTTCGAACAGGGTCGAACCGATCAGCGTCGGAGCCTGCGCGCCAATCAGAGAAGGATTGGCCGCGCCGATCGGCATGGCCGAGGTGATCGCCGTATAGCCGAGGGTCTCCTGGCCATATCGCCGCACGCTGCGCTGCTCGTAGAAGCCCTGGACGATGACGCCCAGGGTGTCGTCGTCGCTTCGCCAGCCCAGGAGGCCGTTGATCTGGGGCTTGAGCTCGCCCGAATTGGTGTTGTAGGCGCCCTGGGCGCTGCCTTCGAAAGTCATCCCCTGCTTCAGGTCGAGGGGATTGCGGGTCTGGATGTCGACCGCGCCGGCCGTTCCGCCTTCCAGGATCGAGGCGTCCTGGGTCTTGTAGACCAGGACGTTCTGGACGATCTCGGCCGGCATCAGGTCGAAGCTGACGCTGCGGCCAACGGTCTGGAACTGATCGAGGATGAACCAGTCTCCGGTGGAGACCGCGTGGCCGTCCACCGTCACCTGGGTGAGGCTGGGCGAGGTGCCGCGGATGCTGACCCGGTCGTTCTCGTCGAACCCGCCCTCGCCGCTGGCGGCGGAGGTGGTGTTGACTCCCGGAATCCGCCGCAGGGCGTCGGCGACGTTGTGGTCGGGCAGCTTGCCGATGTCCTCGGAGGAGATGGCGTCGATCTGATTTTCGTTGAGCTTCTTGAGCTCGATGGCCTTCTGGAGCGAAGCTCGGATGCCGGTGACGACCAGTTCGCCCACGGTGCTCGTGCTGTCCGTGGCGTCGGCGGCCAGGGCGGGCGCGGCGGCGCTCGCCAGAACCAGGAAGCTCGCCGAGCCGGCCAGCAGGCGACTGCGAATGTTCATCTGTTTTCTTCCCCCAGGGATCCGCGGCGGAGCGCGGACCTCGTCAAAGCCCAATTCAATACCAATCCGTCCCAAGCGCCGCCATTACAGCCCAAGGCCCGGCTGGATTGTGTCCAGGCTGTCACGAATAGGTCGGCTTGTGCAAGCCCAAAGAAACATCATTTTAGGACCAATTAAAAGTTGGTATGCAATTTGGCCGCGATCGTGGCAGAAAGGGCTCACCGGCCTGGCCGGGGCCTTTCAAAGGCAAAAGGGGAGCGCGTCGTGGCGTCCTTGTCGCAGGTGATCGGCCGCCTCGAAGAGAAGGCGCGCGCGCCGCTCTACCAGAAGCTTCAGCGCGCTCTGCGCGAGGCCATCGCCGATAACCGACTCACCGCCGACGAAGCCCTGCCGCCCGAGCGGGACATCGCGCTCGATCTGGGCGTATCGCGAATCACCGTCCGCAAGGCGCTAGACGCGCTCGCCGACGAGGGCCTCGTCACCCGCCGCCAGGGCGCGGGCACTTTCGTCGCCGCCCGGGTCGAGAAGAGCTTCTCCAAGCTGTCCTCCTTTTCGGAAGACATGGTCTCGCGCGGCCGCACGCCGCATAGCGTCTGGCTTCGCCGCACCGATGGCGCGGTGACCCCGGAGGAGTCGATGGTCCTTGGGCTGGGCCCCGGAACCCCGGTCTACCGGTTCAACCGGATCCGCTACGCCGACGGCGACCCGATGGCGCTCGAATACTCCACCGTCCCCAGCTTCGCGCTGGCCTCCAAGGAGGCGGTCGAGACCTCGCTCTACGAGGCCCTCGAGCGTCACGGCGCCCGCCCGGTGCGCGCGCTCCAGCGGCTGCGGGCGGTGCTCTTCAACGCCGAACAGGCGCAACTGCTGGGCGTGGAATCGGGCGCGCCCGGCCTTCTGATCGAGCGGCGCGGCTTTCTTCGCGACGGCCGCGCGGTCGAATTCACCAGGTCGTTCTATCGCGGCGACGCCTACGATTTCGTCGCCGAACTGAATATCGGGTCGGCGTGACGGGGTTCGGCGGCAGGGAGGCGCCGGCGGCCGGAAAGGCGGGGGCGACGGCGATGTTCCGCGAGGCGGCCCAGGCGCCGGCCGCGGTCGAAGCCCAGCTGCGGCTGAACGGCGGCTGCGTCCGGGATCTCGCCAAGCGGCTGCGTTCGGCGCCGCCGCGGGCTCTGGTGACGATCGGGCGCGGTAGTTCGGACAACGCCGCCACCTTCGCCCGCTACCTGATCGAGACGAGGCTGCAGATCCTCACCGCCTCGGCGGCGCCGTCGGTGAGCTCGGTCTACGCCGCGGCCCCGGACATGGCCGGCGCCGTCGCCCTGGTGATCTCGCAGTCGGGTCGCAGCCCGGACCTCATCGCCGCCGCCCACGCCGCCGCCGCCGCCGGGGCCCTGGTGATCGCCATGGTCAACGACGATTCTTCGCCGCTCGCGGAGGCGGCCGAGGTCGTGATCCCGCTTTGGGCCGGACCGGAGAAGAGCGTCGCGGCGACCAAGTCATTCATCGCCGCCTTGGCCGCCATCGTCCAGCTGACGGCCCACTGGAGCGGCGACGACGCCCTCCTCGCCGACCTCGACCGGCTGCCGGGCCTTCTTGGGCGCGCGTGGGCGCTTGACTGGAGCGCCTGCCTGTCGGTTCTGACCCCCGCCCAGCACCTCTATGTCGTCGCCCGCGGCCCGGGACTGGCCATCGCCCAGGAGGCGGCTCTGAAGTTCAAGGAGACCAGCGGCCTGCATGCCGAGGCTTTCAGCGCCGCCGAGGTGCGTCACGGGCCGATGACGCTCGTGGGGCCGGGCTTTCCCGTTCTCGCCTTCGCCCAGGCCGACGAGACGCGCGAGGGCGTGGAAGCCGCCGTCGGCGCCTTCGCCGACCAGGGGGCCCAGATCCTGATGGCCGGCGGCGCGGCGCAGGCCCGCGTCAGCGCCCTCCCCGTCCTCGCCTCCCACCCGCTGCTGCAGCCGATCACCCAGGTCCAGAGCTTCTACAAGATGGTCGAGGCCCTCTCCCGGGCCCGTGGCTTCGACCCGGACCACCCGGCGCACCTGGCCAAGGTCACCAGGACCCTCTGATGGATCTCGCCCTGACCAACGGCCGGGTGATGATCGACGCCGGGCTCGCCGAGGGCCTCGCGGTCGTCCTGGCCGCCGATCGGATCGCCGCGGTCGCGCCGGCCGCCGACCTTCCCGCCGATCTCCCCCGGCGCGATCTGGGCGGCGGCCTGCTGCTGCCCGGTTTCATCGACATCCAGGTGAATGGCGGCGGCGGCGCCCTCTTCAACGATTCGCCGACAGCGGCGGCCATCGCCACCATCGGCGCCGCCCACAGGCGCTTTGGCACCACCGGCTTTCTCCCCACCCTCATCAGCGACGGGCTGACCACCGTCGGCGCGGCCCTGGCCGCGGTCGGGGAGGCGATCGGGGCGGCCACGCCGGGGGTCCTGGGCGTTCACATCGAGGGCCCGTTCCTCAACTCCGAGCGCCGGGGAATTCACGAGGCCAGCCGGCTGCGCCGGATGGACCGCGAGGGCCTGGATGTCCTGACCTCGCTTCATGTCGGCCGCACCCTCGTCACCCTGGCCCCCGAGATGCTGGAGCCCGGCGATATAGCGAGGCTCGTCGGCGCCGGCGTCATCGTCTCGGCGGGCCACACCAACGCCACCTACGACGAAGTCATCGAGGCTCTCGACCAGGGCCTCACCGGCTTCACCCACCTCTTCAACGCCATGTCGCCGCTCGCGCCGCGCGCGCCGGGTGCCGTGGGGGCGGCGCTCTACGACCCGCGGCCCTGGTGCGGGATCATCGTCGACGGCCGCCACATCGATCCGGTGGTGCTGAAGATCGCCCTGCGCTGCCGCCCCCGCGATCGCTTCATGCTGATCACCGACGCCATGCCGTGCGTGGGCGGTCCGCGCGATTCCTTCAGCCTCCAGGGCAAGCTGATCACGGTGCGCGACGGCGCGTGCTTCGACGAGACCGGGGCCCTGGCGGGTTCTGACCTCGACATGGCCGCGGCCCTGCGCAACGCCGTCGAGCTCCTGGATCTGGATCTGGCGCAAGCCTCGGCCATGGCCAGCGGCAACCCTGCCAGCTTCCTGGGACTGGGTCGGGAGCTGGGCCGCATCGCCCCGGGCTACCGCGCCGACCTCGTCCTCCTCGACGACGCCCTGCACGTCCAGGAGACCTGGATCAGTGGTCGCGACAGCCTGCACTTCGAGCCACCGATGGGTGAGTGGCGCAGCGCGTGAGGGCTCTGCCGGTCCTCGCGGCCCTGGCGGCCGTCTGGCTCGCGCCGGCTGCGGCGCGCGGCGACGGCGTGGACGTGATTCCAAGGCCTGCGCTGGCGCAACCGCTCGACGGGCCGCCGGCCCTCGTCGGCCAGTTGACCCCGATCATCGTCGCCCCGGGCGATGCCGCATCGCTTGCCGTCGCACGGCGGCTGGCCAACCTGGCCATGCAGAGCCGCGGCCTGCGTCTGGTTCCGCGCCTCGCGGCGCGCGCGCCGGCGGGCCGGACCGCCATCGTCCTCGAACGTCGCGGGAAAAGCGGCGGCGCGGAGGCCTACCGCCTCGATATCGGCGGGCGGCGCATCGCCATCTCGGCCACGACCAGGGCCGGCCTCCTCTACGGCGCGGTCACGCTCTGGCAGATCATGACCGCCCAGGCCGGCCATGGCGGCGTCGCCCTGAGCGCCCTTCATGTCGAGGACGCTCCGCGCTTCGCCTGGCGCGGCCTCCTCCTCGATTCGGCCCGCCACTTCCAGACCCCGGAAGAGATCGAGCGGCTGATCGACGAGATGGCGTTGCACAAGCTCAACGTCCTCGAATGGCACCTGACCGACGACCAGGCCTGGCGCCTCGAGGTCCCGCGCTACCCCAGGCTCACCGCGATCGGCGCCTGGCGCATCCCCGCCTTCGTCGGCGCGCCGACGCTCGATCCCGCGACCGGCCGGCCGGCGCTTTATGGCGGGTTCTACACCAGGGCCCAGGTCGGGCGGATCGTCGCCTATGCTGCGGCGCGAAACGTCACCATCGTCCCGGAAATCGAGATGCCCGGCCACGCGGTCGCGGCCCTGCTCGCCTATCCCAAGCTTTCCGCCGGGACGCCGCCGCCACGGTCGATCCAGAGCGACTGGGGCGTCTTCCCCTACGCCTTCGGGATCGACGAGCCGGTGTTCGACTTTCTTGGCGTCGCGTTGAACGAGGTCATGGACATCTTCCCCAGCCGCTTCATCGCCGTCGGCGGCGACGAGGTGGTCGCCGAGGCCTGGACCGGAGCGCCGAAGGTCCAGGCGCGGATGAAGGCCCTCGGCCTCGCCGACGCCGGCGCCGCGCACGCCTGGTTCATCGGCCGGATCGGAGCCATCCTCGCCGCCCGTGGACGGCGGCTGATCGGCTGGGACGAGATCCTCGAAGGCGGCGGTCTGCCGGCCGGCGACGCCGTCGCCTCCTGGCGCGGGGCTGCCCCGGCCAGGACCGCGGTCGCGAGCGGCCACGACGTCGTGCTGGCGGTCTCGCCCACTCTCTACCTGGATCATCGCCAGAGCGATCTTCCGGGCGAACCGGCCGGCCGCGGCGACGTGGTCAGCCTCGCCGATGTCTACGCCTTCGACCCGCAGCTGCCGCCGCCGACCGCCCCCGCGCCGGGCCCCGCCGTCGCGCCCGGCAAGGTCCTCGGCCTGGAAGGCGCGCTCTGGACCGAGCACATCTCCACCTTCCCGCACCTCCAGGCGATGGCGTTTCCGCGCGCCGCGGCGGTGGCCGAGCTCGGCTGGTCGCCCGCGGCCGGTCACGACTGGGCCGACTTCCTCGCCCGCCTCCCGGCCGAGTTCGCCCGCTTCGAGACCCTTGGCATGGCCGAGGACGAGAGCGCGCTGAAGGTGAAAGCCGACGTCGAGCCCGCCCTCGCCGTGCGTCGCCGCGCGAGCCAGGAACTGCGTGGGTGCACCGACAAGGTCACGCTCAATCTCGAAGGCGCGGCGGCGGCGTCCGGCGCGCGGCCGGTCTATCTCGTCGACATCATGAACCCCTGCTGGATCTGGCCCGGCGCCGACCTTTCCGGCGTCAGCGCCCTTTCCGTCGGCGTCGACCGCCTGCCGTTCAACTTCCAGATCGGCGCGGCCAGGGACAGGATCGACCTGCGCCCTCCCGCCACCGCCGACGGCGAACTGGAGGTGCATCTCGACGGCTGTGCGTCGCCGACGGCGGCCGTCCTTCCCCTCGCGCCGGCGGTCGCCCGGCCCGGGCCGGCGATCCTGACCGCGCCCCTCGCCCCCCAGAGCGGCCGCCACGATCTCTGTTTCGTCTTCACCGCCGCCAGGATCGATCCGATGTGGGTCCTCGGCTTCGTCCAGCTGGAGCCCTCCGCGACGGCGCCCGGTCCGGCATGATGCGCCCGTGACCAACCTGATTCTCACCGCGCCGCTCTCGGGCTGGGTCGGCCCCCTGGACGAGGTCCCAGACCCGGTGTTCGCCCAGCGAATGCTGGGCGACGGCCTGGCGATCGATCCCACCAGCGGCGAAGTGCGCGCGCCGTGCGCGGGCAAGATCCTCACCCTCCACGCCGCCGGCCATGCGGTCAGCCTTCGCGCCGCGTCGGGCGCCGAGATCCTGATCCACGTGGGCCTCGAGACCGTGGCTCTGGCCGGCGAAGGCTTCGCGGCGCATGCGCGGGTGGGCCAGGACGTCGCCCCCGGCGAGCTCCTGATCACCTTCGACATCGACCTCGTCGCCCGTCGCGCCGCCAGCCTCGTCACGCCCATCGTGATCACCAACCGAGCGGCCTTCGCCATCGTCCGCCGCGCCCAGGACCTGGCCGTGGAAGCCGGCGATTTCCTGATGGAGATCGAGGCGGTCGCCGGCCTGCCGAACGGCGAGGCGCCCGCCGGCGGAGAGGCGGCGTCGGCCGAGGCGACCGTGCCCCTGGCCCACGGCCTCCACGCCCGCCCCGCGGCCAGAATCGCCACCGAGGCGCGGGGCTTCGACGCCCAGATCCGTCTCGTTTCGGCCAGGGGCGAGGCCAGCGCCACCAGCACCCTGGCGATCATGGCGCTGGGCGCCGGCGAGGGCGAGACGCTCCGGATCGACGCGACCGGCCCCGACGCGGCGGCCGCCGTCACCGCCATGGTCGAGCTGATCGAGCACGGCCTTGGCGGCCCGGAAGTCGCCGCCGCCGCGCCGCCAATCCTCGCGCCGCCGCCTCTCGCCGAGGCGCGCCGTCCCGCCGGCCTGGTTGGCATTCCGGCCGCCCCCGGGCTCGCGATCGGCGCAGCGCATCAGCTGATCGCCCCCGAGATCCTCGTCGCCCCGCCATCCGGTTCGCCGGGCGACGAGACCGCCATGCTGGGCGCGGCCCTCGCGGCCGTGGGGTCACGCCTGGCGGCTGCGGCAAGCCAGGGCCCCGCCGCGCAGGGCGAAATTCTCGCCGCCCACCTCGAGATCCTGGGCGACGAGGCCCTGGCGACCGCCGCCGCGCAGGCCATCGCCGCCGGGGCGAGCGCCGGCGCCGCCTGGCGCAGCGCGATTCGGACCCAGGCCGACCTGCTGCGGCGCCTGCCCGACCCGCGCCTGGCCGAACGCGCCGCCGACCTCATCGACCTCGAGCGCCAGGTCCTCATCGAGCTCGGCGGCGAGCCCGCCCCGGTCCAGCACCTGCCGCCGGGCGCCATCATTCTCGCCCGCGATCTCGCGCCCTCGGAGGTCATGGCCCTGCCGCCCGAGGTCGGCGGCCTCTGCACCGCGCTTGGCGGACCGACCAGCCACGTCGCCATTCTCGCCGCCGCCCGCGGCATCCCGGCGGTCGTCGCGGCCGGCGAGGCGGTGACGACGATCAGCGACGGCGCGACCCTGATCCTCGACGGCGACGCCGGATTCCTGAGCGTCGCCCCGGGCGCCATGGAGCTGGAGGCGGCCCAGTCGCGTCTTGCCACCCGCCACGCCCGCCACGAGGAGGCCCTGGCCGCCGCCGGGCTCGAGAGCCGGACGGCCGACGGGACCCGGATCGAGGTCTTCGCCAACCTCGGCTCCGCCGCCGACGCCGCCGCCGCCGTTCTCGCCGGCGCCGAGGGCTGCGGCCTGCTGCGCACGGAGTTCCTGTTCCTCGATCGCGACAGCCCGCCAGACGAGGACGAGCAGGCGGCGCGGTACCAGGCCATCGCCGAGGCCCTCGGCGGCCGGCCGCTGGTGATCCGCACCCTCGATGTCGGCGGCGACAAGCCCGCGCCCTACCTTCCCATGGGGCCTGAGGAGAATCCGGCCCTAGGTATTCGCGGCGTTCGGGTCTCCCTGCGCCACCCCGACCTGCTGGCGGCCCAGATTCGCGCCATCCTCCGCGTTCGACCTCTGGGCCAGGCGCGCATCATGGTCCCGATGGTCGCCAGTCTCGACGAGCTGGCGGCGGTGAGAGCCGTGGTCGAGCGCGCCAGGACCGAACTGGGCCACGACGCGCCGGTCCAGGTCGGAGTCATGGTCGAAACGCCGGCCGCGGCCGTCACCGCAGATCTCCTCGCCCGCGAGGCCGATTTCCTGTCGGTGGGCAGCAACGACCTCACGCAGTACGTGCTGGCCATGGACCGCGGCAATCCGGCCCTGGCCGGCGCCGTCGACGCCCTCCATCCGGCGGTCCTGCGGCTGATCGGCCAGACGGTCGCCGGCGCGGCGGCCCACGGCCGCCCGGTCAGCGTCTGCGGGGCGCTGGCCGGCGACCTCGCGGCCGCGCCGATTCTCGTCGGCCTGGGGATTTCCACCCTCTCGACGCCGCCGGCCGCGGTGGCCGAGGTCAAGGGCCTGATCCGGACCCTCAGCCTTCAGTCTTGCCAGGACCTCGCCCGCCGCGCCCAGGCCTGCGCCTCGGCCCGCGAGGTCAGAAGCCTCGTCATCGGGATGACGCCATGACCCTCCTTGGAACCAGGATCTCGGCTTCGAGCCTGCAGCCGCTGGGGCGGGCCCTGATGCTGCCGATCGCGGTCCTGCCGGTGGCGGGCCTGATCCTGCGGCTGGGCCAGCCCGATCTCCTGAACGTCCCGTTCATCGCCGCCGCCGGCGAGGCGATCTTCCACAGCCTCGGCCTGCTCTTCGCCATCGGCGTCGCCGTGGGCTTCGCCAGGGACGGCGCCGGGGCCGCGGGCCTGGCCGGCTGCGTCTGTTTCCTCGTCGCCACCGGCGGCGCCCAGGCCCTGGTCGCGGTCCCGGCCGACGCGGTCGCGGGCATGGCCGGCAAGGCGCGGGACCTCGGCGTCGCCGCCTTCCGCGCCGGCGCGCTCTTCAAGCTCTCGGTGCCGCTCGGCATCGCCTCCGGCGCGATCGCCGGCGCCCTCTACAACCGCTTTTCGACCATCCGGCTCGCGCCCTACCTCGCCTTCTTCAGCGGCCGCCGCTTCGTCCCCATCGTCGCCGGTCTCGCCGGTCTTGGCCTGGCGTTGGTCGCGGGTCTCGGCTGGACCTGGCTCGACCGCGGGATCGACGCCTTGAGCGTCGCGATCGTGCGCGCCGGACCCTTCGGCCTCTTCGCCTACGGCCTCCTGAACCGCCTCCTCATCGTCACCGGCCTGCACCACATCCTCAACAACATCGTCTGGTTCATCGTCGGCGACTACCGGGGCGCCACCGGCGATCTGAACCGGTTCTTCGCCGGCGACCCCAGCGCCGGCGCCTTCATGGCCGGCTTCTTCCCGGTGATGATGTTCGGCCTGCCGGCCGCCTGTCTAGCGATGTTCCACGCCGCCAAGCCGGAGCGCCGCGCCGAGGCCGGCGGACTGCTCCTCTCGCTCGCCCTCACCTCGTTCCTCACCGGCGTCACCGAGCCCATCGAGTTCAGCTTCATGTTCCTGGCCCCGGCCCTCTTCCTGGTCCACGCGGTCCTCACCGGCGCGGCCATGGCCACCATGAGCCTCATCGGCGTGAAGCTGGGTTTCGGCTTTTCCGCCGGCCTCTTCGACTATGTGCTGAACTTCGGCAAGGCGACCCGCCCGCTGCTGCTCATCCCCGTGGGCCTCGTCTACTTCGGCCTCTACTACGGCCTCTTCCGCTTCTTCATCGCCCGCTTCGATCTGAAGACCCCCGGCCGCGAGGATGAACCGGGGATCGCCGCGCCGGCGCCGGCCGGGCCACGGAGCCGACCGCGCGGCTTCGTCGAGGCCCTGGGCGGCGCGGCCAACCTCGTTTCGGTCGACGCCTGCACCACCCGCCTTCGCCTCGTCGTCGCCGACCAGGCGCGGATCGACGAGGCGGCGCTCAAGGCCCTCGGCGCCCTCGGCCTCGTCAGGCCCTCCAAGCGCGATCTCCAGGTCGTCGTCGGTCCCATCGCCGACGACATCGCCCGCGAGATCCGGGCCCACCTGAGCAGCGGCGAGGCCGCCGACACCGCCCCGCCCGCCGCCGCCCTGCTCAGGGCCCTGGGCGGCGCGGCCAACGTCAGGGCCGTCGAACTCCGCTCCACCCGCCTCCGGATCGAGGTCCATTTGAGCGGAAACATCGACGAGGGCGCCCTGCGCGCCATCGCCCATCGCGGCCTCGCCCTCCCCGCCCCCTCCATCATCCACGCTCTTGTCGGCCACCACGCCCCCGCCCTAGCCGCCGCCCTCGCGCCGCTGCTGCGGCCCGCGACGCACGGAACCAAGGCCGGCGGCTGAGCTGGCCGACGTCTCCCGCGCCGCGGGCAGGGACCGAGCGAGCGGCTTGACAGTCCGGTCGCTTCTGTCTGATTTCTCGCCCCGCCCTGCTTCGCGCCGCCAGTATCCTTTAGGAGTCCCAGTGAAACCCACGATGGTTCTCGCCGTCGCGATCTTCGGCGCTACTCTTGGCGCGGCGCCGGCGATCGGCGCCGACGTCCGCGGCCCGATCCACGTCGTCGCCGCCACCTTTGGCGGCCGCAACGACTCCAACCCCAGGGACTTCACCGCCACGCTCCAGAAGATCTGCGGCGAGACCTCCACCTATTGCGAGGCCTTCTGCGCCGACGCCTTCGTCGGCCCGCCGGCCGAGCGCCATTACCACCAGCTCGGCGTCCACGGGATCTGCCGGGTCGTCTTCCGCTGCGGCGAGCTGACCACCCAGGTCACCGAGGCCGCCAGGAACGAAACCCTGATCCTCAACTGCCGCGCCCAGCAGTAGGCGGCAGCGGCCCTGGCCGTCGGGAGAGGGTCGATGGATCGCTGGGCGAGCTTCTTCGGATCGGCGGCCAGCGTCGCGGCGACGCTCACCGGCCTGGTGGTGGTCGCGATCTCGATCAACCTCGCCCGCATCCTCGAGCACGCCGAGCTTCCGGCCCGCGCCGCCGGCGCCCTCGTCCCCCTGACCGCGGTGATCGTCGTCGCGCTGATGGGCCTCATCCCCGACCAGTCGACGGCCGCCCTCGGTCGCGAGATCCTCGCCGCCGGCGCCTGCGCCTGGGTCCTCGGCGCCTTCCTGCTCACGCGGTGGATGCCGGCCTCCTCGCCCGCGCCAAGGTGGCGGCGGCGAACGGCCCGCATGCTCAGCCACGTCCAGAGCCTTCCCTTCATCGTCGCCGGCGTCCTGGTCCTGCTGCGCGTCCCCGGCGGCCTCTACTGGATCGTCCCCGGCGTGATCGCCACGCTCCTGGCCGGCATCGTCAACACCTGGGTCCTGCTGATCGAGATCCTGCGGTAGCCCCTTCACATCACCTTCCACAGCCTCCCCCCAAAGCTCTCGCGGCGCATGCGGTCCCAGGCCCAGCCGCCGGGGTCGGGGACCGGGGCGGGGGGCGCGGGGGCCGGAGCGGGCGCGAGAGGCAGGCGTAGCGAGTCTCGTCGGCGATGTGGTCCTCGCTCGCCGTATCGAGGTCCTCGAGCCTGGCTGCATCGTGCTGGAGCGTCGGCACGGTGCGGATGAAGTCGCGGCAGGTCTCGAACACATAGAGCATCGGCCCCTCGTCGCCGCCGCCGATCCGCGCCCGCGTCTGGTCCCAGCCCGAGAGCGCGCCGGCCCTGCCGACCCTGGTGTTGTCGGCTGGCCGCCAGTTGAGGCCCATCCGCCGCATCCGCTCGCCGATCGAGGGCCCGCCGTCCTGGCGGAAGATCGAGGGATCGGCGACGCCATAGGCGATCTTCTCCCCATGCTCGCGCTCGGCGATCCCGGCCGCCACCTCCTCGGCCGTGAGCCGCATCCCCTCGCCGGACCGCGCGCGCCTCCCATACCATTCGCGGTAGCGGATCATCGCCCCCCTCGGGATCGCCCCACCTGGGATCGGCCCACCCGGGATCGGCCAATCATCCGAAGCCACCGTCCACCAGCCGACGCTGAAGGGCGCGGCGAACCCCCAGTCGAAGCTGCGGAACCTCAGCCAGAACGCCGGCGCCGAAAAGGGCGTGACGATGTTGCGCGCCGACCACGCATCGAAGAACGCCCCCTCGATGATGTTCCAGTCGCCCTCCAGCCAGGCCTTCACCAACGCCGCCGAGCCCGAGAGCTGGAGTCTCGCCACATAGCCCGGGTCGTTGGCAAGCAGCCTTGGATTGTCGGCGAGCCTGGCCGGGATGAAGAGGCGCGCCAGCTCCAGGCTCGAGCCGTCGAACGGATTGACGAACCGCTCGGTGACGATCTGGTTGGCGCCGGCGTCGATGTAGCGCGCCTTGACCCAATTGTGCCCGGCCCCGCCCGGGTTGCAGGTGGCGCGAAAGCCGCAGGGAACGCCGGCGGCGCTTCGAAGGGTCGCTTTCAGCTTGTCCACCGCCCGCGGATCGGGGAACTGGGTCAGCTCCTCGACATAGACGCGCGTATAGGCGTGGCCCTGGTAGAGGTCGGCGTCGGCGTCGCGGTCAAGATAGCGGAAATAGATCACCGCCCCCGACGGCCAGGAGAAACTCGAGCGGCTTTCGACCCAGGTCGCGCCCTCGGGGCCGTAGATCTGGCGCGCCCGCTCGATGGTCGGCTCCAGCGCCACCCGCGTCCTGCGCGCCAGCAGTCCCTGCGCCGCCGCGCCGAAGCGGCTCGCGTGCAGGGCGAAATCGCCCAGCGCCGCGTCGGTCTTGCCCCCGCCCCTCGCCCCGCCGTAGACGACCTCGAAGACATCGCTGGCGACGAAGGCCTGCTGCGGGCCCTGCTGCGGGCGCCACCTCACGGCGCGGGCGGCCCATAGCGGCGGGTCCACTCTTCCTGCGTGAGGTTCTCCAGCCGGTCGTCCACCGCCATCGGCTCGTCCCTGGGCAGCAGCAACTTCAGCCGCGCCGCCTCGGAGATGATCGCCTTGGCCGCCATCATCGCCGCGGCGCTCTTCACCTTTTTCGTCGACTCGAGCAGAATCTTCAGCTGGCCGATCAGCCCCACCAGGTCGCGAGAGCCGCCCCAGGTGCGCTCCTCGACGATCTCGTCGATCCGTTGTTTCACCTGCGGCCTGTTGGCCAGGCGCGAGGCGTGGCGATGGGGATTGCCGGCCTGGGCGCAGGCGGCGCGTGTCCGCACCACTCGCGCCATCCCCTGGGCGAACGCCTCCTGCCGCCGGTCCGCCAACACTCCCATTCGATCTCCTCTCGCGTATTACATTATGCAATTTTTCTCCTGGTAATGTCAAGATAGAACATAGAACACATTACACATAGCAAGTTCTAACAGCAGAGCGGGAGCGCGTTCGCGATCACCATGGCCCCTCCCTGCACTGGACGCCGCCGCGCCGCTGGGCCAGACGTGGGGCCGGCGGATGCCGGGGGGTGCGGCGGTCATGTGGCGGGTCAAGCCGCTCGATGAGATCCTGGCGACGGCCGAGCAGCGGACCCTGCGCCGCTCGCTGGGGGCGGTCCAGCTCACCCTGATGGGCGTCGGCGCGGTCATCGGCACCGGGATCTTCGTGCTGACCGCCGAGGCGGCGCAGAAGGCCGGCCCGGGCATGATGGTCTCCTTCGTCATCGCCGGCGGCGTCTGCGCGGTGGCGGCGCTCTGCTACGCCGAGCTGGCGGCCATGGTCCCGGTCGCGGGCTCGGCCTACACCTACGCCTATGCGGTGCTGGGGGAGGCCGTCGCCTGGCTGGTCGGCTGGGCCCTCCTGATGGAATACGCCCTGGGGGCCAGCGCCGTCGCGGTCGGCTGGTCGGGCTATGTCGCGGGCCTTCTCGCCCACTTCACCGGCTTCACCATCCCCCTGGCGCTGGCCGCCGGGCCCTCGGGCGGCGGCGTCTTCAACCTGCCGGCGGTGGTGATCGTGGCCCTGGTGACGGGTCTGCTCATTGTCGGAACC
>Ga0302324_100017625_pt1 | contig 14142 bp, 15 predicted proteins | sample Palsa_T0_1_FD_201949 | JGI IMG/M metagenome (GOLD analysis project Ga0302324, IMG submission 201949) | Peat permafrost microbial communities from Stordalen Mire near Abisko, Sweden - Palsa_T0_1 | ecosystem: Environmental > Terrestrial > Soil > Palsa > Peat permafrost | place: Sweden: Abisko... | reverse complement strand
GGCTGGCTTGCCTCGCGTTTGCCCGCGCCGCTCGGCTGGCCCGCCTCAGCGCCAGCCTGACGGCCATGGCCTCCGACGTCACCCTCGGAAACCCCAACCACTTCGACGACCGGATCTTCGCCGCCAAGCCTCATCCTGGCCAGCGCACGGTCGCGCGCTGGATCCGCGAAGACATCGATTTCGACCAACGGCGGACGAACGCTCCCGGGAGGCTGCAGGATCGCTATTCGATCCGCTGTGCCCCCCATGTCATCGGGGTCCTGGTGGACGCCTTGCCCTCATTTCGTGCCATCCTCGAGGTGGAGCTCAACGGGGCCAATGACAATCCGCTCGTCGATCCGGACACCGGCGAGGTCCTGCACGGCGGCAACTTCTATGGTGGCCACATTGCCCACGTCATGGACTCGATGAAGGTGGTGGTCGCCAACCTCGCTGATCTGATGGACCGACAGATGGCGTTGATCTGCAACTCCCAAACGAGCAATGGCCTGCCTGCCAATCTCGTCGCGCGGAAGGGGCCCGACGCCGTGGCCCACCACGGGTTCAAGGCGATGCAGATCTCCACCTCGGCGTTGGCGGCCGAGGCTCTCAAGCTCACCATGCCGGCGAGCGTGTTCTCGCGCAGCACCGAGTGCCACAATCAGGACAAGGTGAGCATGGGGAGCATCGCCGCGCGAGATTGTCTCCGGGTTCTGGAGTTGACCGAGACGGTCGGTGCGGTGCTGCTCCTCGCGCTGTGCCAGGCGGTTGATCTCCGGGGACCGGGGGCCCACCGGCGAGCGGCGCAACTGCACGCCTCCGTTCGCCAGGCGGTGCCGATGAACACCGCCGACCGGCGCATGGATCATGACATCGCCTGGGTGTTGAAGAGCTATCGAGCCAACCAGCTTCCGATCGGTGAGCTCGAGACGGCATGAAGCAAGTGAGGTGGGCCTCGAGCGCTTGGCTCGCAGTCTCCTCGATGCTGGTCTGCGGAACGGCCGTCGGCCAGTCACCCCCGGCTGCATCTCCCGGGACGGCGAGGGATCTGCTCGCTGCCTTCAAGGGTCTGGTGGGGCTGGAGGCCCGGTTTCACGAGGAGAAGCGGCTGGCGCTGCTGGCGGCCCCGTTGATCAGCGATGGTAGGATCTACTTCCTGGCCCCCGATCACTTGACTCGGCAGGTGACCAGCCCCTCTCCCGGACGAACGACCATCGATGGAACGACCGTGAGCTTCGAAGACGAGCGGGGCCGGCACACGATGTCCTTGAGTGACAATCCGGTGGCCCGACTCTTGGTCCTCAGTTTCGAAGAGATCCTGGCGGGAGACGCGACCGCGCTCAGCCGCGCATACGAGGTCACACTTCGCGCTGGCCCGGACGGCAGCTGGTCGCTCCTGCTCAAGCCGATCGTCGAACCGCTGAGCCAACTCGTCGCTCAAATCGAGGTCAACGGCCGGGGGAGAACCATCGATCGCATGCTGCTTCGAGAGGTCGGCGGTGATCAGACGCTGACCACCTTCAGCTCGGTCAACACCGCTCGTCATTTCAGCGCCGAGGAGCGGGGCCAAATCTTTCCAACGAGTCGGCCGTGACGCGGCGAGACCGGTGGGTCGTTCTGGGCGGGGCGATCACTCTCGCCGTCCTCGCCACTTACGCGGTGCTTCAGCTGCGCGTCTCGACCGACATCAGCCACTTCCTGCCCGGCGCGGACGAGGCCCGGCTCGCCGAAATCTCGACCCAGCTGGCGCACTCCACTCTCACCCGAACCGTCATCCTCAGTCTCGAGGCTCCCACCCCCGAGGAATCGCTCTCGGCGGCTCGCCAACTGGCGGACGCCTTGAGGCCGAATCCCGAGATCGCCCGACTGCGGGTGGGCCCCCCGGACGGCTTCGCGGAAGCCAGCTACCGGCTGCTGTTTCCGCACCGCTATCAGTTGCTCTTCGAGCACCCGGAGCAAGAGTGGCCTGCCATGCTGACTTCGGAGGGAATTGCCGCCGCGGCGAGCAAGCTCAAGCTCGAGCTGCTCTCGCCAACCGGGATCCTGCTCGAGCGGATCGCGGGAAAGGACCCGCTCCTCGCCTTCCCGTCGCTTCTCGAGCGTCTCGAGGCGGTCAACTCCGGGGCGCTTCGAGTGGAGGACGGCCAGTATCTTTCCCAAGATGGTCGCCACGCCATCCTCTTTGTGGAGACGAAGCACTCCCCCTTTGATGGCGCAGTGCAAGCTCCCTTTCTCGAACAGGTCCAGGCGGCGTTCACCCGTGTGAATCAGGACCACGGCGCTGCTCTCGTTCTCGAGCAAAGCTCCCTGAGCAGGTACGCGGTTGCCTCCGAGAAGATCATTCGCCAGGACATCAACCGGATCTCCGGCGTCTCCACCCTTGCCATCGCCCTTCTTTTTCTGCTGCTCTTTCGATCAGCCCGGATCCTTGTGCTGTCGTTTGTCCCCTTGCTCTTCGGCATCGCAGCCGGGATCGCCGCCAGCATGGCCTGGTTTGGCGAGATCCACGGCCTCACGCTCGCTTTCGGCTCGACGCTGATCGGGGTTTGCGTCGACTATCCCATTCACTTCCTCAATCACCACTCTCTCATTCCATCGCCCGACGGGCCGCGCGGCACTCTCCGGCGAATCAGGTGGGCGCTGGTGCTGGGCGCCGGCACCACGCTCGCCGGGTTTGTGGGCCTTGCCGGAACGACCTTTCCAGGGATGCGCGAGCTCGCGCTGTTTGCGAGTGCGGGGATTGTCGCCGCGCTGGCGGCCACCTACTGGCTACTCCCACCGCTCTCGGCAGCGGTGCCACCCCGGGTTGCGTTGCACCAGGCCTGTGCCGAGGCCGCCGGCCGATTGCTGCGCCTCGGCGCGGCGCACCGACGCCAGCTGGCACTCTTGCCGCTCGCCGCGCTGGTGCTGTGCGCTTTCGGGCTTCCCCGGGTCCGGTGGAGCGATGACCTGTCGGGCTTGAATCGAATCGACGAAGGCCTCCGGCGCGAGGATGAGCGTGTCCGCTCGGAAGTGTCGCGCATGGACTCGTCGCGCCTGATCGTCGCCGCCGCGGCGAACGATGCCCAGGCACTCGCGATCAACGACCGCATTCAGGAAGCGATGACCGAAGCGCGATCGGCCGGAGAGCTCGGAGGGTTCAGCTCCCTCCATTCCCTTCTGTTCTCTGAACAGCTCCAGGCCCGGAACACGGCTGCCCGGTTGGCCAACCTGGCCAACGGCGAGCGTGTCATCGATGGCTTTGCGGCGCTGGGTTTCCGGCCCGAGGCCTTGGCAGACTTCTCGCGCGAGCTGGCGGGCCCGGCGCCCGGACCGTTGACCCTCACCGAGGTTCTGCAATCGCCACTCGGCGACCTGGTCCGACCGTTCCGAGCCGACCTCGGCCAGCGGGTCGGGCTCGTGACGTTGGTTCGCGACGTCTCCGATGCCGAGGCAATCCGCCGGCGCCTCGCACCCATCGAGGGTGCCTACTACTTCGATCAGGAGGAGTTTCTCGCGCGCACCTATGGCCGTTACCGGAGACGCACCTTGGAGGTGGTGAGCCTTGGAATTCTCGTCATGTTCGGGACCGTCTTTCTGAAGTACCGTCGCTGGCGCCCGACTCTCGCGGCCGGCCTGCCCGCCCTGGTCGCGTCGGCCACGACCCTCGCAATCCTGGGGCTCGCCGGCGTCGTCACCAATGTGCTGCATGTCGTCTCGCTTCTGCTGGTTCTCAGCGCTGGAGAGGACTACGCCGTGTTCTTGATCGAGAGCGCTTCCGAGCCACGCTTTCTGAACGCTTCCGCGGTGAGCATTGCTCTGTGTTGCTTCGCCACTGTTCTCGGCTTTGGCCTCCTGGGACTGTCGGCCATGCCCGCCCTCAGGGCGATTGGGATGACCACCGGCATCGGCGTCTTGATCAGCCTGGTGCTCGCCCCGACGGCGCTGCTGCTGCTTCCGAAGGTCGAACCGGCACCATGACCCGACGGCTGGGTCCTGGGCTGTGCTTGGCCGTGGCGTGCGCGGCGCAATCCCCAACCTCGAGAACCGGCCCCACCACCTGCGACTACCCCACGCAACTGAGCTTGCCATCCAGCTGGCCGCGGGACTTCCTGTGGCGGCAGCACCTCGTGGCCGCCTATCGTGGGCAGACGCATGCCTTCGATGCCGTCCTTCAAAAACGCGGCGATGAGTTGCTCTTGATCGGCCTCACCCCATTCGGCACGAAGGCTTTCGTCATGCAGCAGGCTGGGCGGGAGGTTCGCGTCACGTCGTTGTCCGTGCCGATGGAGCTGCCGTTTCCCCCCCGCGACGTGTTCAACGACATTTCGCGCGCCTATGGCCAAGGCGCTGGCGCCGCCCCGGGCTCGGACGGCACGCAGGTCGTCGAGCGGAACGGCGAGCGCATTCAGGAGACCTGGCACGGCGGACGACTGCTCGAGCGCCGGTTTCGACGAGCGGGCGGCGACTGTCCCGGCGAAATCGTGATCAGCTACGTCGGCGGCATGCTCGACGGACGATCCCCCGCCTTGATCGAATTCAACAACGGCTGGCTCGGGTATCATCTCTCGATCGCGACCCTCAGCGAGCAGGACCTTTGAGCGAGCGCGTCGAAGCGCAGCGAGCCTCAGGCTTGGGGCGTCCGTTGCTCCATGCCAGCCTGCTGGGATCCTGGGTCACGGCGGGAGCGGTGTTCGCTGGCGGCCGGGTCCCGGCCTGGGTTGCGGGCACGCTGCTCGTGGCGCTGTTGGGCATCATCGCGCTGGGAGTGATGGCCCAGCGCTCAGGCATTTTTGCGCGGCCAATCGTCGGCGTTCGCACCGCACGTCCGGAGCTGGCGCTCACCTTCGATGATGGCCCCGATCCCATCTACACCTTGCCCATCCTCGATGCCCTTGAGGCGCACGGTCACCGCGGCACCTTCTTCCTGGTTGGCGCCCGGGCCGCAAGACACCCGGAGCTGGTCGAACAGATCGTGAGACGCGGACATGGCCTTGGCAACCACACGCTGCGCCACTCCTACTTCACGACCTTCCTCGATCCGAAGGTTCTCGCGCACGAGCTCAGCCAGACGACCGCCCTTCTGGCCGCCACCGCAGGGCACCCGATCCGTTGGCTCCGTTCGCCCGTCGGCTTGCTCTCTCCGCGGGTGGCTGAGGCAGCGCGGCTGGCACATCTCGAGCTGGTGGCCTGGACCGCCACGGCGCGAGACGGAGGGCCCTGGGCATCGGTCGAGCGCGGGATCGCTCGCCTCGAGCCCGTGCTCTTGCCGGGGTCCATCCTGGTTCTTCACGACGGGGTCACGGCCTCGAACGGCCACTCCCGGGCCCTGCCCATCCTGCTCGGGCTCTTCGAACAGCTCCGGGCGAAGGGCTTGCGCTCGGTCCCAATCGATCGATTGCTCGATCCCGGGCCCCAGCCCTAGCCCGTCGTTTCCCGCTTTACGAACGGGACTCCACGTGCTGTTCTTCGACCCCAGGCGTCTCATCCGACTGGAGCTCCGATGCGCACAAGATACCGCAGGGTTGGTCGATTGCTGATGGTAGCGGCGGTCTTCACAGGTTCGGCCTGCGCCCACCCGAGCGCGATCGTGATGCCTCTCGAATGGTCGCCAACGAGCGACATCCGAGACCTGCCGCCCGGGAGCCTCGAGCTCTTTGGGGGGCGGCCAGTCACCGTGGCGCCCTTTGGGGATCGACGCACCGAACGCAATCGCGTGGGCAGCAACCTCGAGCACTCCCCGGCCCGTCCGGTGAGCACCCCTGACGACGTGGCAGCCTTCGTCACCGCCTCCGTGATGAAGATCTTCCAGGCCAACGGCATCCTCGTGAGCCCATCCGGCGGCGCGTTCACGATCAAGGGAGATGTTCTCGAGTTCTTCGTGACCGAAGAGAATACCTACCAAGGCAGGGTGGTGATCGAGATCGGGGTCAGCGACGCACGCGGTCGAGAGTCATGGCGCGGGGTCGCGGTTGGCGCCTCCCACCGGTTCGGCCGTTCATTCAAAGCCGACAACTACAACGAGACGCTGTCGGACTGCGTCGTCGCGGCGATGCAGCAGCTCTTCGGCCGGGCCGAGTTCCAGGCGGCTCTCCGCGGACCCCGGGCCGAGCGCTAGCAGTTTTTCAGCAGCCTGCTAGGCCTGACCCGCCATCACTCGATAGAGCTGCTCGAGTTTTCGTTCGTGCTGAGAGACGAACGGGTTGGTTTCATCCCAGACATAGCCGGCCAGCACCGAACAGATCTTGTTCTTCACGGCTCGATGGGCCTCGATCGAGAAGATCAGCTCCGGAAGCAGGCCGCTGTACCAATTGTTCACAAAGCTGCGGAACACGTTCGTCCCGAGGGCCATCGGCGCAGCATACTCAGCCTCCCAGTCGACTCCAGCGCCGCGCAACTGGCGGATCACGCACTTGGTTGCCCGATTGGCTGACTCGAGGGCCAGCGTCACCCCCGAGGAAAACACCGGGTCGAGAAACTCCGTGGCGTTCCCGACCAAGCAGAAGTTATCGCCGTACAGCTTCTTGACGGCGCAGGAGTAGCCCGTGATGGCTCGCGGTTCGAGCGCCCATTCCCCCGCGCGCAGGCGCAGGCAATTCGGCTCCGTGTCGATCACTGCTCGCAGGCATTCAGCGGGGGGCTCGGGAAACTGCGCGAATGTCGCGCTGTCACCGACGATTCCCAGCGAGGTGAGTCCGTTGCTGAACGGGATGATCCACAACCAGCCCCCCGACTTCGAGACGATGATCCAGATCCGCTGCGCGTCTGGTCCCGAGGGACGCTGATCACCCTTGACGTGGGCGAACACTGCCTTGCGCATCGGAGAACGTGACGGCTCATCGAGATCGAGCAAGCGTGGCAACACTCGACCATAGCCGCTGGCGTCAATCACGAAGCGGGCCTCGATGGTGCGCTCCCCCCCGCTGGCTTCCGCGATCGTCACGCGAGGGTGGGTGCACCTCACATCAATCGCCTTGACCTCATGCTCGAACAGGAATGGAACGCCGCGCGCCGCCACGGCTTTGGCGAGCGTCTGATCGAAATCAGCCCGCGGGACCTGCCAGGTGTAGTCCCAGCCCCTGGTGTGCTGATGGCCAAAGCTGAAATCACTTCGCTCGCTCTCTCGCAGGAACAGTGCGCCCCGCTTCACGAGGTAGTTCCGGGCCGCCACCGCCTCGAGGAGCCCGGCCTCAGCCAGCAGGTCCATACAGTGCGGCAGCAGGCTCTCGCCAATCACGAAGCGCGGAAAGCGCTGCTTCTCGACCACCACCGTCGACAGGCCGGCCTGGTGAGCCAGGGCCGCGGAGGACGAGCCGGCGGGGCCGGCCCCAATGATCAGAACATCGTAACGGTCAGTGTGCACCCCGACGCCTCATGTCATGCCTCCATCGATCCCGATGACCTGGCCGGTGATGTAGGCAGCCTTGTCGCTCGCCAGATAGGCAACCAGGTCAGCGACCTCGCCCGGCCGTCCCAGTCTCCGCATCGGGATCTGAGGCATCACCTGCTCGAGCGGGACATCGCGAATCATGTCGGTCTCGATGAGTCCCGGCGCAACCGCGTTCACGGTGATCTCCCGCTTGGCCAGCTCGCGGGAGAGTGCCTTGGTCGCACCGATGAGCCCGGCCTTGGCGGCCGAATAGTTCACCTGGCCGCGGTTGCCGACCACCCCCGCGATCGAAGAGATGTTGATGATCCGCCCCCAATGCTGTCGCACCATCGGCATCACGAGCGGCTTCGTCACGTTGTAGAAGCCACCGAGTGTCGTCCGGAGAACTGCATCCCAGTCGGCGCGTTCGAGCCCCGGAAACGGCGCATCGCGGACGATTGCCGCGTTGTTGACCAGCACCCCAATTGGCCGCGGGTCCTCGAGGAGCGAGGCGATGGCCTCGTCACAGGCGAGGTGGTCGGCGACATCGAAGGGCGCCAGCTGGACCTGACCGCCGCCGGCCTCGATCTGCGCCTTCACCGCCTGGGCTGCCTCGTGATTGCGGAGGTAATTGAGGACAATCGGGTGTCCGGCCCTCGCCAAGGCTTGCGCAATCGCGGCGCCGATGCCCCGGCTGGCCCCCGTAATGAGCGCGCGCTGCAAAATCACGGCGCAGCCCGGTCGAGGGGTCCTTCGTAGACGCTCAGCACGCCTCGGGCAAGCACGGTGCCGGCGCAGGACACCGCGCAGTCGAATTGCCCGAGCGCCTCGGACGACCCGACGTGCCGTACCTCCACGAGGAGCTCAGCCCCGGATCGAAAATGCTCCACCTCGAGCGTCATCCGCCGGCATCCAACCAGAAGGCCCAATTGCGCCGGCAGCCCCAGATCTCGCCGGCGAGCCCCCGAAAACGCAGCGATGGTCTGCGCCATGTACTCGAGGGCGATGACCGCGGGCACACCCTGCGATTCCCGAAAGAGCGACTGCTCGGTCACTCGCACCCGGGCCACCGCTCCGTCAGCGGTGAGCTGCACGAGCTCGTCGAGGAGCAGGCTCGGTGGCGTGTGGGGCAGCAGCTCGCCGATGGGAGGAAGCGCCGCCGTCATGACTGGCCAATCTCGACGAGCCAGCCCGCGTCGTCGCCACCGAGTGCGATCTCTCCCGCGCTCCGTCGCTGCAGGGCCGAGAGCAGCGGCAGCACTGGTGCGATCGGGTTGTCCGCGAACTGCGTCGGAATTTCGGCTCGCGAAGCCGGAGCTTGGCAGCGCCCCACGACGGCCAGCGTGCCGAAGCTCTGGCCGGCGGGACGGTCCCGCGTCAAACAGATCGCGGCGGCCAGGGGCTGGGCGCCCGCGCGACGAACGAAGGGAATGTTCACCGCGTCATCACCGACGACGATCAGAACAGCCTCCGCGCGTTCTCTCAGAAGGCAAGCGGCCTCGATGAGCGCGAGGGCCACGGTGTCATGACCCACCGCCAGGGTCGTGCTGAAACAATGATTGACGGCCGCGATCGAGAAATGACCACTGGCGGTGTTGTAGACGCTGTTGTGAAAGCGGGCCGGCGACAGCTGCCCATCATCCGTCAGCATCTCCAGCAGGGCGACAAGCATCTCCACCTCGCCGCGGGCGGTGCCGAAGACCGTCGAGACCGAGCTCACGTCCACCCCGGCACTGGTTCCTGCCTGGATCCCGACCGCGAGCAGCATGCGAGTCAACAGGCTGGCGCGGCGCGCGAGTCGCGCGGGCAGCAAGGCGCAGACTGGCTCTTGCGCCGTGGGATCGCATTGGCCTTCGACCAACGCCATGGGGCTTGAAATCCCTGGTGCCCAAAACCCCAATCCAGCCACGTGAGCGGATCTCAGGAGGCCGCTCCGAACGCGACGCAGACGTTGTTGCCGCCAAACGCGAACGAATTGCTGAGCACCGTCTTTACCCGGCGTTCGAGCGTCTCCTGAACGAGTTGCAGACCCAGGTCGGAGTCAGCGGGCACGCTCCCGAGGCTCACCGGCAGGAATCCGTGCTCGATGGACGCGATCGAGAACACCGCCTCGGTGGCTCCTGCCGCCCCGAGCAGATGGCCGGTGTACCCCTTGGTCGAGACGACGGGGACGCGATCCCCAAAGACGTGTGCAATCGCCTTTCCCTCGGCAGCGTCGTTGAGTGAAGTGCCGGTACCGTGCGCATTGATGTGCTCGATGTCGCCGGCACTCAGGCCAGCCTCGCGCATTGCCGCTTCCATGGCGGCGATGGCACCGAGTCCTTCGGGGTGTGGCGCGGTCATGTGAAATGCATCCGAGGTTTCGCCCACCCCCAGCAAGCGCGCCGACCCTGTTCCCTCGCGCTCGAGAAGAAGCAGCGCTCCCCCCTCCCCGAGGTTGAGGCCATTTCGATCGCGGGCGAACGGGCGACACGGCTGGGGCGCCACGAGCTCCAGGCTGTGAAATCCACGGAGAGTAATCTGGCAGAGGGTGTCGACCCCTCCGACCAAAACCGCGTCGCAGAGCCCAGCGCTGAGCCACCGCCGGGCCACCCCAAAGACCTTCGCGCTGGAGGAACAGGCGGTCGATACCACCACCCCGGGACCGGAGAAGGGGGCCAGGGCGCGCACGATCCTCAGGAGTGCGTCCGGGAGCTGCCTCGAGAACTGATAGCCCTCGGGCGCGCGTCCCTCGCGCTTGAACTCGCTAAATGCCCGCTCGGTCTCGGCGATCCCCCCGGTGCTCGTCCCGAGCGCGACGCCAATGCGATCCGCGCCCCACCGGCGCTGAGCCGCCAACAGCGGTGCCTCGAGTTGGCGAAGTAGGCCGCACAGGATGCGTGTCTGACGCGAATCCTCCGCGGCAAGCGCCGGCGGGGGTGGGGCCAGCTCATCCGCGATGGCGCCGCAAACTGTCTCGAACGGCACCGGGATCGGACAGGCCCGCAATCCACTCTCGCCGCGCCGCAGCGCTTGGATGACGTCGCGCGTGGTTGCGCCGAGCCCATTGGAGGCGCTGTAGGCAGTGATGGGGAATCCCTCGTGCATCCGGTGATGGGCCTCGATCGCGGACTGGCATTCTAGACGGCCGAGCAACGCCGTGTCGATCGGACCTGAACGGTCGGAGTTCCCACACTCACGTGCTACCTTCGGCCTCGGCGACGACGCTTTATGAACGGTTCCCCGATTCCCTCCCGCGCCGAACCCCGGAAGACGATGCGGGAAAGGGTGCGCGAGCTGGTCTCGGGCGACACTCGCCCCAGGGCCCTGGCCGCGGCGGTGGCCCTGGGGGTGTTTCTCGGGTGCTCACCGCTCTATGGACTTCAGACCGTCCTGGTCCTGATTCTGGCGCCTGCATTGCGCCTCAACCCCTTCGCCGCTGTTCTGGGATCGCAAGTCTCAGCCCCGCCCCTCGGCCTGATCATCATCGGGAGCGAAGTGACGCTCGGCGAGTGGCTTCGCTACGGACGGTGGTTGCGACCTCCGACGATGAGCGCACAGGAGCGAGTGCACTGGATCTGGGATCATGCGCTTCTATCCTGGGTCATTGGAAGCGTCCTGGTCGGGGGCATCCTGGCCATTGTCGGCGGGGCCGTGGCGTGGGTGATCTTCGGTTGGCTTCGGCGGCTCCGCCCAAACAACGCGTCCTGATCAGCGAGCCAATTGCATACCGAGGTCGGTGCCGACCCGTAGGCGGTCGAGGTATCCCTGATACGAGTACCACCGGTCGCGCTTCTTCCCGGTGGTCTCGACGAGCACGCCGGCGCCCGCGAGCGTGTCGATGGCGCGCGCGGCGGTGGGCTTGCTCGTGTCCAGGAGCTTCATCGCTGAGGCGACGCTGACCAAGGGATGTCGCAGGAGCAACTCGAAGAGGCGAACGGCAGCGATCGAGGTGGTGTCCTCCTGAAGGAGGCGCGCGCGATCCGCAGCAACCAGGGCGAAGAGATCCTTCGCGGAGGCAACGGCCTCGTCAGCGATGGTCGAAACCCCGTCGAGGAAGAAGGCCGTCCAGCCCTCCCAGTCCCCGTCGGTGCGCACGGCGCTCAAGCGGCGGTAGTAGTCGTCGCGATGCCGCTTGAAGAAAAGGCTCAGGTAGAGGAGCGGCTTCGCGAGCACCTTCCAGTGCTCCAGAAGGAGCGTGACGAGCAACCGCCCGATGCGGCCATTGCCGTCGAGGTACGGGTGGATCGTCTCGAACTGGACGTGCAAGAGCCCGGCGCGCACGAGCGGAGGCAGGGTGTTGGCTTCGGCGTGGAGGTACTTCTCGAAGGCGGACAGGACCTCGGCGAGCGCCTGCGGCGGAGGCGGGACAAAGACCGCGTTGCCCGGTCGCGTTCCGCCGATCCAGTTCTGGCTTCGTCGCACCTCGCCCGGCAGCTTCTCGGCGCCGCGCACCCCGCGCATGAGGCGCTGGTGGGTCTCGTTGAGGAGGCGCATGGAGAGCGGCAGCCCCTTCGGATCGCTGAGCTGGCCACGAGCGAAGGCGAGCGCCTCGAGGTAGTTGCAGACCTCCTCGACGTCCGCGTTCGGGGGCGCGCTGTCCTCGGCCTCGAAGGTGAGGAGGTCGACCAACGTCGCCTGCGTGCCTTCGATCTGCGAGGAGAGCACCGCCTCCTTGCGGACGAACGCGTAGATGAACCAGTCGAGCGAAGGCACCATCTCGCCAGCGAGCTCGAGCCGGGTCAACGCTTGCTCGGCTGCGCGGAGTCGATCGGCGAGGGCAGGGTCGAGCACCAACGCAGGGCCGGCGGGCGGCAACGGGGCCGGAACGAAGGCCGCGACCTCCTCCCCTGCGACGGTGGTTCGCTCGTATCGGCCCGTAGAACGCTTGCTCATCGGACTGGCTCCACTAGGAACGACCTCGTTCCTGTTGCGAAGCAGAAGAGGAACGACTTCGTTCCCAGCTCCGTCGCTAGGAACGTAGTTTTTCCTAGCGTTGAGGCATAGTCAAGAAGTCGTTCCTAGGCATGGTGCCGGACGATGGAGCGGATGCGCTCAAAGCGGGCCGGGATCTGAGGCGGGTTCTCGTTCGCGCTGCTAAGGTCCTGCAGGTGAGACGCCCCGCCTGGGTCCTGTTGGTGCTCATCGGCTCCTGCTGCCTCGACACCGGTGAAATGGGCGAGAGCTCCACGACCGGGGGCGGCGGCCTCCCTGCCGAAGCGGGCTGCCCCTACTGCACGCCTGGAGCCCCGGGAGTCGAGGATGGCGTGTGCGTCGACTCCTGCCCACCGGGTGGCTCTGCCGAGAGCTCCAGCCCGGGCACCCACTGCGCCTTCGGGCCATCATGTGCAACTGGCCTTTCTGTTTGCGGTGGGGGCAGCTTCCCTTGCCTCGCGACCGATCCTTCCAACTGCGGAACGTGCGGACACGCCTGCGGCGCGGGCGAGGAGTGCAAAGGCGGAGCCTGTAGCGTGAGCTGCGGCGAAGGCCTCGCCAAACTCGGATCCGATCCGTCGAACTGCGGGACCTGCGGCAACGTCTGCCCGCCAGGGCAGGTCTGCGGCGGAGGAGTCTGTGGCGCGCCTTGCGCTCCAACACCAGCCAATTGCACCGGCATTTTCCACATCCTCCCCGACGGCGGGCTCTGCCCCACTTGCCCGAGTTGCAAGCTAGGCATCTCGCCGGTGCCAACCTGCGTCGACGCGACCTCCGACTCCAACAACTGCGGAGCCTGCGGCCACGTCTGCGGCTTGGGAGAGATCTGCAGCGTCGGCGAGTGCCAGCCTGCCTGTTCCGCTGGTCAGGTCTGCGGAGGAGGTGCCTGCCAGCCGAGCTGCCCGGTCGGCACCTCGCCTTGCCCTGGCGCGAACGGCGGATCGACCGTCTGCGTCGACCTCCGCAACGACGCGAACAACTGCGGCAGCTGCGGCAACGCTTGCCCGGGGTGCATCGCGGGAAGCTGCGTCCTGACCTGCCCCTACGGCGTCGACGCCGGTTAGCGGCCCCGAGTGCCCGCGCGGCAGCGCGGCCAGCTGGGTTACTGGGTTTGAGCAGATGGAGAGGCTGGTCCCCCCAGGATCCCCCACTTCTGAGCTTCTAGTCTTCGGGCTGGCTCTCGTGGATGAGGGCCTCGAGGACCGCGACCGCTCGCGGGAGATCCTCGTCCTTCACGAGCAGATGGTCCTTGAGGAAGGCGCACTGCGGCACGATGCTCACACCCGCCGTGGCTAGCCGGCCAGCCGCAGGAGCGAAGTAACCCCAGGTCGAGAGCTCGACATCGAGGTCGAACGTGATGACTCGAAAGGGGCCATCTTCTCGGGCGGCCGGAAACAGCGCGCGGTGCTCCTGCCAGACGCCCTCCGGGACGCTCATCGATACCTCGGAGGGCTCGAGGATCAGGGCCGCGAAGCCGGCTCCAATGGAGCCAAAGAACTGCGCTGCCCTGGTGAGCTCCTTGGTCGGAAGGCTCACGAGACGATACCGCCCTTCGTGAACACGAAGCTTGGTTTGGGCCCACAGGCGCCGAACGGTTGGGTTCTCCACGGCCATCACGGCTCCCTCAATGCCACGGGAGAGCGTCGAAAAGCACAGCATGAAGCCTGTCGGGCCCGTTCTGAAGCTTGAAATCGCCATTTGTAGCAATCGAAGCGGCCTTCTGAGCTTCGAAGAGCACAGACTGAAGCCTGACAGGGCAATGCTACGCTTCGGTCACCGCGTTCTGAAGCTCTTGGTCCCCGTTCTGAGCTTCCAAGAGCAGAGACTGAAGCCTGACAGCGCGCTGCTACGCTTCGGTCATGGCCTTCTGAAGCTCTGAATCCCCACTTGTAGCGTCCGAA
>Ga0302324_100017621_pt1 | contig 14143 bp, 11 predicted proteins | sample Palsa_T0_1_FD_201949 | JGI IMG/M metagenome (GOLD analysis project Ga0302324, IMG submission 201949) | Peat permafrost microbial communities from Stordalen Mire near Abisko, Sweden - Palsa_T0_1 | ecosystem: Environmental > Terrestrial > Soil > Palsa > Peat permafrost | place: Sweden: Abisko... | reverse complement strand
CGCGAACAGGACATCCTGCATTCCATCGTCGAATCCTACATCCAGGACGGCGAACCTGTTGCCTCGCGTACCATTTCCCGGCGCCGCAAGGATGACCTTAGCCCCGCCACTATCCGAAATGTAATGGCCGATCTGTGCGACCAAGGCTATCTCGCCCAACCTCACACCTCCGCTGGCCGCGTACCCACCGAAAAAGCGTTCCGCAGCTACGTGCAATCGCTCGCCCCCGGCCGCTTGCTCCTGGCCGAGCTCCAGCGCCTGCGTAACGAGTTGTCGCAATTGAACACCATGGAAGCCCGCGTCGAGCGCTCCTCCCACATGCTCACCGAAATGACGCGCAGCATCGGCATCACCGCGGCCATCCCAACCTCCAGCCAAACTCTGGATCAAATCGAACTCATCGCCCTGGCCGACCAGCGCGTTCTCATGATCGTCGTCACGCGCGATCAAGTAGTCCACAACCGCGTCGTGCCTTTCGTCGAGCCCGTCACCCAAGACGAGCTCACCTCCATCCGCAATTACATCAACCGCAACTTCGCCGGATGGACCCTGGTCGATATCCACGCCGATCTGAAACGCCGCTTCGAGCAGCAGAGCGCCGCCTACGATGCATTGCTCAAGAAACTAACGCTGCTCTATTCCAAAGGTCTGCTGGATATCCAGCTCGCGCCCGAGATCCATATGGAAGGCGCCAGCAACCTGGTGGGCCTGGATCTGCACCTCACGCGCGAAAAACTCCGCGACCTGTTTCAAACGCTCGAAGAGAAAAAACGAATCCTGCAACTGCTCGATCGATTTCTCGAACAACCCGACGGCGAACTGGCCGTTCAAGTGGGCTTGGCCGACGCCCATCCCAGTCTCCGCGAACTATCCCTGATCGGCGTCACGATCCCGCTAGCCGGCGGCGTCTTCGCCAAAATCGCCGTCCTGGGCCCCATCCGTATGAACTACGGCAAGGCCATCTCCGCCGTCCACCACGTAGGCCAAGCCTTCCGAGGATTAATGTAACCCAGTGGGGCAGGCGCTTCCGCCTGCCAACTCCAACCCGATAAACTGTAACTATGAATCCGAAAGAACCGCTAGTAGACTCCGACGTGAAAATCGAGTCAACCGGCGTAGCCGATCCCCCCACCCCGCTCCCGTCCCTCATTGCCGAGCGCGACCATTTGCTGGAAGAAAAAGCCGAATTAACCGATCGCCTTCTTCGCCGTCAGGCCGAGTTCGATAACTTCCGCCGCCGTGCTGAGCGCGAACGCGCCGAGGTGCTGGAATACGCCAACACCGAAACCGTGCGATCCATCCTCCCGATCCTGGACGACTTCGAGCGCGCTCTCAAAGTGGATTCCACCGGCAAGGAATACGCCCGCGGCATGGAGCTGATCCACCAGCGGCTTTCCGATGCACTAAAGAAGTTAGGCGTGGAGCCGATTAGTGCGAAGGGATTGAAATTCGATCCGCATATTCATCACGCCGTCGAGATGTCTGAGACCGATGATGTCGAAGACCACACCATCTTGGAAGAGTACCAGCGCGGTTATAATTTCCGTGGCAAGCTCCTCCGCCCCGCCATGGTCAAGGTTGCAGTGAAAAAACAATGAACGCCACCAAGCGCGACTATTACGAAGTCCTCGGCGTGGGCCGCGATTGCGATACGCCAACCTTGAAAAGCGCCTACAAGAAGATGGCGATGAAATACCATCCGGACCGGAACCCCAACGATCAATCGGCCGAGGAGAACTTCAAGGAAGCCGCCGAAGCCTATAGCGTTCTCAGCGATCCTCAAAAACGCGCCGCCTATGATCGCTATGGCCATAAGGGATTGCAAGGCCTGGGCGCAAGCCAGGGTTTCGATCCCAATGCATTCTCCGATTTCAGCGATATTCTGGGCGACCTGTTTGGCATGGGCGATCTGTTCGGCGCTGGCCAACGGCGCTCCCGCTCTCAGGCCCAGCGCGGCGAAGATCTCCGCTACGACATCGAGATCAACCTGGAAGATGTCATGAAGGGCATGAGCGTGGATATTCAGGTGCCGCGCCTGGATCTATGCACTCGCTGCCAGGGAACCGGCGCCGAAAAGAATGACGGCATCGTAACTTGCCCCATGTGTCACGGCCGCGGCGAAGTCATCTACCAGCAAAGTTTCCTGCAAATTCGCCGTACCTGTAATCAATGCGGAGGGCGCGGCCAGATCATCCGCCGCCCCTGCACGCAATGCCGCGGCGAACGCTACATAAAGAACGAGCGGAAATTGAAAGTCAACATCCCCGCTGGAGTGGACACCGGAACCCGCTTGCGCCTCCAGAACGAAGGACAGCCTGGCGTGAACGCCGGCCCTCCCGGCGATCTCTACGTGGTAATCAAGTTGAAGGATCACCCCATTTTCGAGCGCCAGGGCGAAGAGCTCCACTGCACCATTCCCGTGAACGTAGCCCAGGCAGCTTTAGGAACTCAGATCGATCTGCTCACCTTCGATGGACTCGAAACCGTAAAAATCGCCGAAGGCACTCAGAACGGCGCTCACATCCGCCTGCGTAATTTAGGCGTCCCCCGCCTGCAAGGCTCCGGCCGCGGCGATCTTTTTGTCCACATCGACGTGCGCGTGCCCTCCAAACTGTCCCGCGAGCAGCGCAAACTTTTCGAATCCCTGCGCGAAACATTGCCGGCCGAAAACGAACCCCACGAAAAAGGCTTGATGGACAAAGTAAAAGACTACTTCATGTAAAGCACCCGCTCCCTCACGGTCGGGGCTCGGTAATCTCCTTCCGAACCTCGACCGTAAGGGAGTCGTTGCTTTTCTGCAACACCTACTGGCTCCAAGGCGGCGTAATCCCATTCATCCGCGCATAAGCGATGGCCTGCCCCAGGTGTTCCGCAATATGGACATCTAGGTGAATAAAAATTCCGCGCCGCGTAGTAGCAGTCCCGAAAAAATCCGCCGGCTGCGCCAACTGCCCCGGCCGCGCGCTCTCCAGCGATTTCCGAACCGCAGCCAAACTCTCGGTCAGCATCGCGACAATCTTTTCCTTCGAGAGCGTCTGCTTCTCGAGCATGCTCTGCTCCTCGAAAGCTGCCTTCATCTCGTCAGCCGAAGGCGCCGACGTAGCCATCTTCAGCAGCAGTTGATTCGCGGAAACTATATGCACGAAAACATCACCGAACGAACGTACGCCCTGCGCGGGACGCCACGAATATTTCTCTTCCGGGACAATCTTGGCCAGCGCGAGCACTTTATGCTCGGAATCGGAGAACGAGAGCAGGATATCGGCGGCTGCCGGCATCGCCGCGACATCGCTAACGCCCAGCAATTCCACGTCGAAGATCAATTCGGCCTTTGGTGGAATGGACCCTTGCCCCAGCTCGCCATACGCCAGTTGATAAGGAATGAACAGGCGCCGCTTGCCGCCCACTTTCATTCCTTCAAAACCCATCTCCCAGCCCGAAATCACCAGCCGCTTGCCTTGCACGAATTTGAGCGGCTCCTTGCGGTCCACCGAGGAATCGAACTTGGTTCCATCCCGCAGCCAGCCGGTGTAATGGACCGTGTACTGCTTGCCCGCCGCGGCCGGCGCGCCGGTGCCAATCGCGATATCGATGTAATGCATGCTGAAGTTTTCCACCACGGTCCCATTCACTTCAGGTACCGACGCCGGCATTTTAGGATCAAACTGCGCCAGCGCCGGCAGCGCAAATAATAAAACCGGAAGAATACGAAGGAACGCCATGCTATGCCTTTTCCCCTCGCCGCAGATACGCGTCATCCTTTTTCAACCAGTCCTTCCGGATCGGCGAAAAGATATCCAGGTCCAGCGTATCTTCCAGCGCCACCGCTCGATGCGGCACGTTGGAAGGTATGTGCAGCACTTCCCCCTTTGCCACAATCACTTCTTTCCCTTCCAGCTCGAACTTCAACGCGCCTTCCAGGATGTAGGTGAGCTGCTCGCTCTCATGCCGATGCTCGGGCACCACGGCGTCCTTCTTTAGAAAGACCTGCGCCACCATGGCCTTCTCGCCGCTGATCACTTTTCGCGAGATCACTTCACTCATCACTTCTAGCGGAACGCTATCCCAGGTGTAATGTTTCATCGCGCACCATTGTACCGATTGCGGCCCACAGAGAGTGTTACCGAACCGCGTGTTACCGAACCGCGACCGCAAGGGAGCGAGCCCCACCGCCGATTCCAGAAATTGTTCCATCCCCAAGTCATTGATGTGCAACGATAGTAGAGAAAGTGCCGATAAGCTAAAAGATGACGCAGAAGATCCGCCTGTGGTTTGCCGAACCACTTCCGCATTCCGAATCCTCCGGACACCGGACCCTGGCCCACAGGTTCGCCATCCCGCACGACTTTCCGCCGAATCTGACTCTTCCGGAAGCTCTCATCCGCGTCGCGGGAGCCCTCGCCCGCATCCTGCTGGGCTCCATGTTGTTCGCGGTCTGGGGCGTCTATAGCCTCCGAGCCTGGGATGCTATTCCCAGTCACTTCTGGCGGGCGGCAATCATCTTGCCTCTTGCGCTCCTGTTCCTGCTGCCGTTCACCGGCTTAATGGCGGGCATTTCAGCCATGGTACGCGCCTTCTCGCCCAAGCGCCACTGAATCTCGATTCACTCCAAAACGTAGCCGAAACGTAATACGTTCGTAACATCCATATCGTAGGCTAGTGACTTCGTTTTCCCAAGGGAGCATGGATGGAACTATTTGGAGAGACCCTCTCAACCGGCAACGCCATCTTTCTGTTATTGGCACTCGGTCTGGCGCTAAGTTTTGAATTTGTCAATGGATTTCATGACACCGCGAATGCCGTCGCCACAGTAATCTACACTCACAGCCTCAAACCCATGGTCGCAGTAGTTTGGTCGGGCTGCTGGAATCTCATCGGAGTCTTAACTTCAAGCGGCGCCGTAGCGTTTGGCGTGCTTGCGTTGCTACCCGTGGAATTGGTGCTCAATGTCGGATCGGGCGCCGGTTTCGCCATGGTTTTCGCGCTATTGACTGCCGCTATCATTTGGAACCTGGGCACCTGGTACCTGGGTTTGCCCGCGTCCAGCTCACACGCGTTGATCGGTTCCATCATGGGAGTGGGCTTGGCGAATTCGCTGTTAGCCAAGGGGCACGAGTTCGGCGAAGGCGTCAACTGGGTCAAAGCCAGAGAGGTCGGCGTCTCGCTCTTGGTCTCTCCCCTGGTGGGCTTCGTTTGCGCGGCAGGGCTGTTGCTGCTGATGAAGTTCCTGATCCGCAACAAGGAACTTTATATGTCGCCGGAAAAGGATAAAGCGCCGCCGCTGTGGATTCGCGGCTTGCTGGTGCTTACTTGCACCGGTGTGAGCTTCGGCCATGGATCCAACGACGGGCAAAAGGGCATGGGATTGATCATGCTGATCCTCATTGGAATCCTGCCTGCCACTTACGCCGTGGATCAGAACACCACCCAGGCGTCTATACAGGCACTGGCCGCCGACGCGCAGACCATCTCCTTCCAAATGGATCGCCACGCGGTCGGCGTGGCCATGGCCGGAATGCAAGCGGCCTCCGACGATCTGTCAGCCTATCTGAAAACGTCGGGGAAACTGGAAGAGCGGACCTATGGCGCCATCGGCACTAAGTGCCGCGAGATCTCGGACACTCTCAGCGGCAAGACCAGCCTCTCTGAATTGACCAAAGCGCAGCGAACCACTTTGCGCAGCGATTTGTATTTGACCTCCGAGGCACTGGGCAAAATCCTAAAGGCCCATAAACTCGAGGACCCTGCGGAGCAAAAATCTGCCGCCGCTCTGAAGAGTCACATGGACAAGTTGACCAAGTTCATTCCAGCCTGGGTGAAGTTCGCGGTGGCGATCGCGCTGGGTCTTGGCACCATGATCGGTTGGAAACGCATCGTGGTTACGGTAGGCGAAAAGATCGGCAAAACACATCTGACCTACGCGCAGGGCGCCGCGGCTGAACTGGTGGCGGCGGCCACAATTCTAGCCGCCGATAAATTCGGTCTCCCTGTCAGCACCACCCACGTCTTGTCTTCGGGAGTTGCCGGCACCATGGCGGCCAACCGCTCCGGGCTGCAGATGGAGACGCTGCGCAATCTGCTGCTGGCCTGGGTCTTGACACTGCCTGTTACAGTATTGCTGGGCGCCGGACTTTTCGCGTTCGTACTAAACATCCTGATCCGCCTTGGAATCAAGTAACCCGTGGCGCAGGCGCATTCGCCTGCGAACCGTTTAGCCCTGGAAGTCGCCCCAGTTTTCAGATATCCTGCAACACGGATGGAATATTTGATTCGTATCGGGTACAATCGACTTCAACAAAAAAAACGGGGTGACGCATGGCTTGCGATCCGGAAGTACTGAGAAACGTTCCTCTCTTTGCTTTGCTCGACGAGGACGAGCTGGCGGTTTTGGCCGGGCAGGTGGAACTCAAGAAGTTCGCCGCGCGCCAGCGCATTTACAAAATGGGCGATCCGGGAGGACCGGCCTACGTCATGGTTTCCGGAAAGGTACGGATCACCACCATCGACCAAGATCATCAGGAAGTGGTATTGGACGAACCCGAGCACGGAGCGTTCTTCGGATTTGCATCCATGCTGGATCAGACGGCGCATCAAACGACCGCGATGGCCGAAGAAGAAACGGTCTGCGTGGATGTGGACCGCAACGACATCACCACTCTTCTGCAACGAAAGCCGCTGGCCGGCCTGGACATGCTGACCGTGCTGAGCCGCCAGTACCATGCTTCCCAGCAACTGATCCGGCTGCGCGCCATGCGCAACCCGAACGAGGTGATTGAGGAACAGGAAACCACCGGCGAACGCATCGCCGACACGGTGGCCCGTTTTGGCGGATCGTGGTCGTTCATTATGATGTTCGCCGCGGTCCTGATTGTTTACTCCGCCGTCAATGTTCTCTTGCGCGGCTCAGCTTGGGATCCCTATCCTTTCATTCTTCTCAATCTGTTCCTGTCCATGCTGGCCGCCATCCAGGCGCCGGTGATCATGATGAGCCAGAATCGTCAGGACAAGAAGGATCGCGTTCGCAGCGAGCTGGACTTCGATGTCAACCGCCGCGCTGAATCCGAAATCCAAGGCCTGGCCGGCAAGTTGCATTTGCTGGATGACAAGATCGGCGATTTGGAAGACCTGGTGCGTGGCAAGACCTCGCAAGACCGCGAGAGGGCCCACCCGCCTGAGTAAATGAGCCGCACTTCCGCGCGTTTCCTGTTCGGCATTTTCGTCCTGCTGGTTCTGATCTATCCGGCCAAGAGAGTGATCGTGCATCTGGCGTGGAGCGGCATAACCACGGCGCCGGTTGAGCGATTGTGGAGCCGAGCGGCGCCCGGAGCGATTGGGACCACGGAGGCCGATGAACCATCCATTGAAGTTTTCTTGCCGCTGCGCTGGCACTCCATAAAAGCGGGTATGGTAATCTGTCCCGGCGGCGCGTACAAGCTGGTGATGTCTACCTATGAGGGCGAGGATGTCGCGCGTTGGTTGAACTCGTTCGGCGTCGCCGCATTCGTGCTGAAGTACCGCGTGGCGCCCCGCTATCATCATCCCGCGCCGTTCGTGGACGCCACCCGGGCGGTTCGATATGTCCGCTATCATGCGGCGCGCTTTGGCTTGCTTCCCGAGCGGATCGGCATCATCGGGTTTTCAGCTGGCGGGCATCTCGCCTCCACCGTGATCACCCACTTCGATTCCGGCAATCCGGAAGCGGCGGATCCGGTGGATCGCATTTCCAGCAGGCCGGACTTCGCCGTTCTCGGCTATCCCATCATCTCGCTGCAGAGTCCCTGGACACACCCGGGCTCGGTGCGAAATTTGCTGGGTCCGAATCCGACTGCGGCGCAGATCCGGGAACTGTCCAACGATTTGCAAGTCACCGATAAGACTCCGCCCGCCTTTCTATTTCACACCAGCGCCGATATCCAGGTTCCCGCACAAAACAGCATTCTGTTTTATTCCGCGCTACGCAGCCACGGCGTGGATTCCGAGCTGCATATTTTCGAATATGGCGATCACGGCGCCGGGTTAGCTAACGGACACGGCGCCGCGCCGCGCGTTCCGGTTCTGGTGAATTGGTCGGCGCTGGCCGAAGATTGGATTTGCGGGCGGTGGAAGAGTGCCCGTACGTGGTCCTATTCAATGCTGTTTCGGATTTGATCTGAGACGCTTGTCCAGCCACGCTAGAAGGCAGAGCGTGGTTATTCCCGAGGCGGAGATAAGAAATTGAACGAACACGCCACGCGGAGCCGCGGCCAGAATCAAGTTACCGGCGGTATCCAACACCAAGCTTGCTGCAAAGATAACCAGCGATCTTTGCCCGCACGCGATGGCCCAACGTGCGGCCGCGGACTGAAGCCAGCGGCGATTCCGCGGCAGGCAGGCATGCACCACAATCACCAGCGCCAGAAAGTGCGCCAATCGATAGGCCGCCAGGTCCGGTTTTCCCGCATGGCGCAGCAGGCTGGCGTGCAGCCCTGCGCCGATGCGGTCTTCGGTCCACGGAAACAGCGTTAGACTTTTCAGCGCCACCGATACAGCTACCACGCACGCAGCCATGCGAATCACCCAAGGTAATCGCGCAATTCTCTCCAGAGGACCGGAATAGTAGCGAACCGCTGCTCCCAACACGAACAGAAACTGCCATGCCAGCGGATTGAAATACCAATGCCAGTTCAGCCCCAGCGAATGAAACGGCGGAAGCTGGATGAGAAACCATAATCCCGCGGAGAGTGAGAGCGTAAGCTTGGGCGCACGCTTCAGCCCCAGCATGGCCACCGGCAACAAAGGAGCAACCATGATGTAGAGCAACAAAAGCGTGAAGATGCCTGGCGTGTAGAGCAGCGTCAATACCAGAACCAGGTAATGGGCAGGATGGCTCATCCAAAGGTACATGGCTGGGTCGGAAACACGCACGCCGCGCTCCGCCAGAGCCCACAGCAGCGCGATCGAAAGCAGCAGCGCTGCCACTTGAGCGATGTAGAGACGGCCGATCCTTCGCCCCAGCTTTCCGACGACAGCCAGAGAATCTCCGCACGCAAACACTTTTTCCCAGGAGCCGACGCTCATGAATCCCGAGAGGAAAACGAATACTTCGGCGAAATCGCTGAAGCCGAATCGCCACAGTGTCAAATTCGACCAAACGTCGTGGTCCAGATGATCCAAAAAGATCATCCAAAGTCCCAAACCGCGAAAAAAATCGATGGAGGCCTCCCGTCTCCACTGACGCGCGGGAGTACGGGCCGGCGCCTGCGCTGGCGCTTCGCTAGGGGGCGATCTCATGGCGCTTGCCTACGATAGACGCGGTATTCGCCGCCGGTAAAGACCTCAGAGTATTCCGTGCCCAACATTTTTTCGATATAACCGTGAAGCGCGGCGTCGCGAGCGCGCGCGCCCTCGAACCAAAGCCGGTACCAACCTGACGTGACAATGAACCGGGGACGGAGACCGGTATTGTAGCCGAGGCGGACATCGTCCCTGAGAGCGTCGTCGAACCCCAGCTGGTAGCCCAGCTCCGCGCCTCCCATCACCAGATCCCCAGGCTGTTTGGCGCGACGCAGATAGTTCGCGACAGATCCCAGCTCGTTGCGTAACGGATTGATGCGAATGACGTCCAAAACCATTTTGATCTGTGGCAGCGCGAGCGCCAAAAGAGCGGCGGCCAACAGCACGCGGGTTCGCCTGTAGTGGATCCAAAGCCATCCACCGGCGCCGGCCGCGAGTGCGCTCAGGAAGGGGAGCGAGTAAATCAAATAATGCTGGAATTTCATGCCTTCGAGCAACGCCAGCATGAGAAACACCGCTCCCGATGCTAGGGACAGCGCTCGCACTCCGGGCCGGGATCGCAAGCCCGGAATCAGTAACGCTGCTAAGGCAGCCGGGCCGGTGATGCACAGCCAGATGGCATTCAACGCGCCAATCCGCGTGCGGAGCGCATCAAAACCGAAAGTCTTCAGATAGCGGAGCCGCACTTCGTCCAGGATGGCGCGGCCCGGTGATGCCAGGCCATTCAGACGGGCGCGCGGGCTGTATTCACCGGCGAATCCGGACGTGTTTCCGACGAATTGCGACCGGAAATCGGCGGGCGCTTCGGCGATATAGAGTCCCCACAGGGCCGCTGCGGTTACGTAAGGCAGAGCGATGATCAGCCAGTCCGCCGGCCGCACGCGCCATGCAGTCAGCGAAAGACTGATCAGCAGTAGCGCCACGGCAAAAAGCATTCCGCAGGGATGAGTGAAGATGGCCGCGGCAGTCAACGAATGCCCAGCCAGGAGCGCCCAGCGCGGAGACGCGGCGCGCAGGCTCAGCCAGAGAGCGATGGCGCTTGAACCCAGCGTGGCGCACAGCATGTCCATGCGTCCGTTGGCCGCTCCTTCCAGGAAAGTTGCGTCGAACCCGAGAATGAGCCATACCGCGAAGGCGGCGGACCGAAGGCCGGTGAGTTCGAATACGATGCGCGACCAGGAGCCCAGTAGAACAGCCGCGCAAAGCACCGACAGCAGGCGTTGCCGGAACAGGCTGAAACCGAGAAGTTTGTACCAGGCGGCCTGCACCAGCAAGTCAAACGGCATGATCCAGTAGGTGTGCCGATCCAGACCTTGCAGCCAGGTGTTTCTGAATTCAAGCACCGTGGTTGCCATGACGCCGCGTTCACTCAGGTTCAGCGCCGGAATCGCGGTCCAGGCCTCAGCCGACCAAGCTGCTCGCGTAAGCGCCAGACCAATCGCGAGCGCCATCCAGGCTGCCGCCAAGCCTGCTCCCAACACCCAAGCAGTGTTCCATCGATGGCCGCGCGATACCACCGGGATGGAAGGTTGGGCCGCGGTCATGAGTTGTATCGTAGCAAGGGCACGCGCGTACGCGGGTCGAGTGCTACAATCGCCGTCGATGGAACCGACGGCAGCGCCAGCTTTGGATGTTCCGTCGCGTGTTGCAATTCCACTGCTGTATGCCATTTTCCTGGCTGCTGCAATCGGCCTGGTTCTGGCCGCCAATAGCCAGGAACTGCTGACGAAAGAAGAAGCCTCCAGCGGATTCGTGAATCCTGCATTTCTCGAGTTCCGGCTTGAGCATCATCTCTTCAGCACAAATTTCTACGCGTACTTGTATCTCTGGTTGGCCAGCCATGTAGTGCACGGGCTATTCTACGCCCGCTTCGCGAAGGCTGCGGTTATGGCTCTGCTGCCCTGTTTCGTTTATTTGTACCTGCGCAAGGCATTCGAGTTCGGCGGCCTGCAGGCATTCCTCGGTGCGTTGGGCGTCGGCCTTCTGCCCGGCGTCATCTCGTTCACCTGGATCGGCATGGACACCGGTATGGAGACGCCAATTGGATGGTGCGCGCTATGGCTGGCTCTGTTCGACGCCCCGGCTGCGATTCTGGCGAGCAGTTTCTGCGCCGCGCTTTCGGCGGAAAGCTATGGCGGAGGCGTGGTCTTTTTGATCGCGGTAGCGGCGTCCCATTTGATTCGTTTCCACCGTTCGCGGCGACCGGCTCTTCTGGCGGGGTTTGCGGTCATGCTGGCGGTGCTTCTGGTTCCGGTATTTTGGTGGACCAACGTGCAGACGTTGCTGACCGGCGGGGCGGGAGATCCCACCCTGCACGGCGCCGGGGAACGCCTGGTCTCGTTAGCCAAGGAGCTGTTCCTGCGGGGCGACAGTTATTATTTTTTCAGCAATGGAGCGCCGGCGCTGGGTGCGGGTCTTATCCCGCTGCTTGCGATTGCGGGACTGGTTGCGGCGATGGTCCAGGATCGGCGGCGCACCTGGCCGCTGCTTCTAATTTCGGCGCTCTCGATCGCCATTTACGCCGTCGCCGGGAATGTGGTGGGAGTGCGGCGGGCGATTCCGCTGGTAGTCGCGCTTGCGCTATTCGCCTGCCTGCTCTTGCGGTCTCTGTCTGCCAGCCGGATGCTTTTCGTTCGCGGGGCGGCGTACGCAGCGGCGGTGATTTGGTTGGCCATCGCCGGGAATGAATATCTGGCTACGCGCGATGGTCTGGCTAGCGGACGGATTCAGCTTCCGCGCGACTTCGAATTCAAAATTCCAGCGGGGCAGACCATGGCCGGCGCGGTCGCTGGAATACTCAACGGTTCCACCAAGCTGCCGCCGGACCTGGCGGGTTATGAGCCGGATCGCACGTTGTCTATTCTCTATGTGCTGGGCCAACCCACGCCACCTTACTCGCGGCAGGAAGTCATTTTGCGGTGCGACGCGCATGGCTGGTCGATTCCAAGCGATGCCCCTCGATTTCTGAGATTCAGGAAACGTTTGGGCCTGGGAGGCAACTGAACGCCGGCAGGAGTGCCCACGCTGCACGCTAAAGCGTGCGCCACGTCGTTATTTTGCTGCGCGCTGGGCCAGGAACCAGGCTTGGCTGTCGTGTCCGCCATTGCTGGATTTATGTTTGTAGGAACCATCTTTGTGCATGCGGCGCGAGTTGCGGTTGTCGTGCAGATAGGCGTGTAGGATCTCATCCTTCAAACGCTGGACCAATTGAGGACGCTCGACCGGAAATATCACTTCGACGCGCCGATTGAGGTTGCGCGGCATCAGGTCCGCGCTGCCCAAATAACACTCCTCGGCGCCGTTGTTGCCGAAATAGTAGATGCGGCTGTGCTCCAAAAATCTGCCGACAATGCTGGATACGTGAATGTGTTCACTGACGCCGTGTACATTCGGGCGCAGGCAGCAGGCGCCCCGCACAATCAAATCCGTGTTGACGCCCGCTTGCGAAGACTGATAGAGCAGGCGGATGATGGGGCCGTCCTCGATGGCATTGGTCTTGAAAATCAGCCGGCCCTGGCCGCCGTTGCGCTGCACATCGATTTCACGCTGGATCAACTCCTCCATGCGCTGGCGGAGGTTGAGCGGCGCCACCAGCAGTTTCCGGAAAGTCTTCTTGTGCGAATAGCCGGTCAAATAATTGAACAGGTCGGTGGCATCGGCTCCAATCTGATCGTCGCTGGTAAAGAACCCCAGGTCGGTGTAAAGCTTCGCGGTGGAGGGATTGTAGTTGCCGGTGGCCAAGTGGCAATAGCGGCGGATGACATCGCCTTCGCGCCGCAGCACCAGCGCCACTTTGGAATGCACTTTCAGACCCATCAATCCATAAACAACGTGGACGCCCTCGCGTTCCAGCGCGCGGGCCCATTCGATGTTGCTTTCCTCGTCGAAGCGGGCTTTCAATTCCACCAGCACGGCTACCTGCTTGCCGTGCTCCACCGCTTCCAGCAGCGCTTCCACGATGGGTGAGTTGCGGCCCAGCCGGTAGAGCGTCATTTTGATGGCGACGACATCGGGATCTTTCGCGGCTTTGCGCAGAAATTCAATTACCGGCTGGAACGAGTCGTACGGATGGTGCAAAAGCTGGCTCTGATGGCGGATCAATCCGAAGACATCGTCTTCCTTAGCGCCAAACCCTGGCGGGATGGCGGGCAGAAACGGTTTGTCCTTGAGATCCGGCCGGTCCAGCGCGGCAAGGTAGCGCATGCGGCTGAGATCCAGCGGACCATCCACGCGGTAAACGCTGGCGGCTTCCACTTCCAGATTGCTGGCCAGGATGTCCATCATGGAATCCGGCATATTGAAATCCACCTGAAGGCGGACGGCGTCGCGGAATCGCCGCTGCCACACGGCCTCCTCAATGCTTTCCAGCAGGTCGTCGGTTTCCAGTTCCTTGATGGCGAAATCAGCGTCGCGGGTTACGTGGAAGACGTGGGCCCCCACAATATCGAGTCCTGGAAACAGATGCTGTAGATTGGCCATCACCAATTGTTCGATCAGAACAAAGGCGAGGTGCCCCGGCGAATTTTCGCCCGCAGTTTGCACCGGCACGAATTGGGGCAGGGAATCCGGAATCTTCACGCGGGCGAAATGCTCCGGGCCATCCGGATCGCGGACCACGACGGCGACATTGAAACTGAGATTCGAAATATGCGGAAACGGCCGGCCGTGATCGAACGCCAGCGGCGTCAGCACGGGGAAAACTTTTTCCAGAAAAAGGAAGTCCAGTTGGGCGCGCTGCTCCGCATTCAGCTCGGAGAGATCCAGCAGCCGGATATTCGCCGCGGCCAACTCGGGAACCAGCTCTTCGCGGTAGAAGGCATACGCCTCGTTCATGAGACGATCCACTTCAATCCGGACCGCTTCCAGGACA
>Ga0302324_100017620_pt1 | contig 14143 bp, 10 predicted proteins | sample Palsa_T0_1_FD_201949 | JGI IMG/M metagenome (GOLD analysis project Ga0302324, IMG submission 201949) | Peat permafrost microbial communities from Stordalen Mire near Abisko, Sweden - Palsa_T0_1 | ecosystem: Environmental > Terrestrial > Soil > Palsa > Peat permafrost | place: Sweden: Abisko... | reverse complement strand
TTTTGCGACGGCAGAGGCACTGGATTGGTCGAAATCGTTTCACCCGGGCAGCCTCGAGATTTGTCTCAACGTCAGCGGCCACGCGGAGGTTCGAACGGCGCGCGAAAAACTTGAGCTAGGGCCGCTTATGGCGGGGTTTTACGCACAGAGCGATTCTTCATTGACGGGGTCGCGGTGTGGCGGCGAGCGACATCAGTTCATCACCGTTGAACTTTCTTTGCCGTTTCTCCAAGGCCAGATATCTGCCGGCGAAGGAGGGTTGCATCCCTCCGTCAACCGCTTTCTGGATTCCAAGACTGGGATTGTCTCCGAACCCATCCGGCTGAGCCAGGAGCAGCAGCAATTGGTGCTGGGTTTGCGAAATCCGCCTGTGTTTCGGACGGCTCAACGCCTTTGGTATCAAGCCAAAGCTTTGGAAATCGTGGCGGCATTTCTTTATCGACCGTTGGTGGGCGAGGAATTGTTCTGTCAACGTCAGCATCATCTAAATCAGGACCGCGTGCAAAAAGTGCTGGCCATCCTCAAGGAGAATCTGGCCGAACCACCCAGCCTGGAAGAATTGGGGCGGCGGGTGGGATGCAGTCATTTTTACCTTAGCCGGATTTTCACTCAGCAAGCGGGCAAAACCATTTCCGTGACATTGCGCGATTTTCGCATGGAGCGCGCCGCCGCCCTGTTGCGCGAAGGACGGATGAACGTCACGGAAGTCGCATTGGAGGTGGGTTATTCCAGCCTCAGCCATTTCAGCAGCGCTTTTCGTGAAGTGATCGGATGCTGCCCTGGGCTGTATCCAATGAACCCGGCCGGGAAGAAGCTGTGAGGAAAAACCGTTCTCCATAGGCATTCGCTGTTGACATCGCCGTCTGGCGGTGCAGAAACTCCCGAAGTTCAGCGGAGTACAATGAGCGTGGTATGGCACGACCAAAATCACAACTGGCACAAGACCTTATTACGATTCAGAAAGCGGTGGACTCGTTCCTGAAGCCCCTTGGTTTTCGCAAGAAGGGTCGGCCCCACAATCGTCACACAGCTGGAGGGCTAACGCACGCCGTTAGCTTCCAAATGGGACAATATCCAATTGGGGACCACTACGTGATTCCAGGAACTAGAGAAAGATACTACGGCAAGTTCTGGGTAAATCTCGGAGTTTTGTTGCCGTGCGTATATCAAATAGAACGAAAGCAGCCGCCGCCTGATTTCGTGCAGGCGTATGATTGCACAATTCGCCAACGCCTCGGTGAGTTGGCTTATGGAGAAGATAGGTCCTTTGACCTTGCCAGTAACATCGAAGTTGTTGCGAAAGACGTAATCGAATTGCTCGACCGCTTCGGGTTAGATTTCTTGGAGCAATTCCAGACTTATCAGGATGTCCTTTCCCATTACACTGAACTTGGATGCTTGCCTTTCCAAAACGCTAACCGAGCTAGTTTGGAGGCGGCCATTGTCGCTTTTCAAATTGGTAATCGGGAATTGTCGATAAGTCTATTTCTAAAAGCTCACGCTGCAAACCATAAGGGCTTCCAGCAACACGTAACCGAAATAGCCAAGCAGCTCGGGCTAAATGTATCCTAAGAACTCTCGGCCCATCAGAAAATCGTGAAAAAAGTTTCGCCCAAATTCAAAAGTCTCGCCGCCAAATTACTCTACTGGTTTGCAGCGAACGCTCGTGATCTACCCTGGCGCCGGACGCGCGACCCTTACGCCGTCTGGATTTCCGAAATCATGCTGCAACAGACCCAGGTCAAAACGGTCATTCCTTATTATGAACGCTGGATGCAGTCCTTGCCGACGATTCAGGACTTCGCCAAAGCGAAACCGCAGCGCGTTCTTAAATTGTGGGAAGGCTTGGGCTATTATCGCCGAGTGCGTTTGGCGCAAGACGCGGCCCGGCTTATAATGACAAAACATTCGGGAAGCTTCCCTGAATCTTTCGATGAGGTGGTGGCTTTGCCCGGGGTAGGCCGGTACACGGCGGGCGCGATTTGCAGCATCGCCTTCAATCAGCCCACGCCCATTCTCGATGGCAATGTGATTCGAGTCTTGACCCGGTTGCTGGGCATCGCTGGCAATCCTCGCTCTAAAACCGTGAATGCGGAGCTGTGGCGCGCTGCGGAGGAATTGGTCATCGCCAGTGGCGCGCCTTCGCCATTAAACCAAGGCATGATGGAACTGGGCGCGTTGATTTGCCTTCCGCGCCAGCCCAAGTGTCCTATCTGCCCTTTGCGCCCGGACTGTTTTGCTTTGCGAAACCAGCGCGTGGAGGATTTTCCCGCGACTGCAAAACGCCCAGCGGCGACGCTGCGGCGCTTCATCGCCTTGGTGGTCAAGGACGGCGAACGCCTCTTGGTGCAACGCCGTCCGAACGGTGTGGTGAACGCAGGCCTATGGGAATTTCCCAATGTCGAGGTGCCCGTGAACGCCAAAGACCTAAAGAAATTAATCCCCCCGTTCCAAATTACGGATCGCTCGCGCTTCATCGAAATTCGCCATTCCATCACTCGTTACCGGATAATCCTGGAAGCCTATAACGCCAAACTCTCCTCTAACTCATTGTTAGCCGAAACCAATTCTGTTTGGAAAACCCAAGCGCAGATGAGCAAGCTGCCTTTTACCAGCGCCCATCGCAAAGTGATGCAGCGAACCATCCATCTGCAGGCTTGAAAGGCGGCGGTTTCGGAGTTCCCCTTAATGAACGTGAAGACGGACGAACTACAAGTATTAGCAAAAGCATCGGACAAGCTCTGGCTAGAGATGCTTGATCCAAAAACAGCTCTGGGCGCGCTGTTTTATGGACTCATGACCGTGTTCCTGGCTTGGTTGCTGAGCCGGGCCGTCAAGTTGGCTATTCATCGCTATTTGGACCAAGCGGAGCGGGCGGGAGCGGACGCAACCGGAGTTCGGTTCTTAGGCAAGCTCGCCAGTCTGATAATTTATCTGGCCGCTTTTGCTTGTTATGCGCATGTCATTCCCGAGTTACAGACCTTAGGCAAGTCGCTCCTGGCTGGAGTCGGCGTAGCATCGGTGGTGGTCGGCTTGGCCGCGCAAAGCACTCTAGGCAACCTCATCGCCGGGATTTCGCTCGTTCTTTATCGTCCGTTCAAACTCGGCGATCGCTTGCAGATTACAGCCCCGACCGGCCTGGAAACAGGCTTGGTGGTAAATATCGATCTCGGTTACACGATTCTTCGCACCGCCGATCAGCGATTGATTGTGATTCCTAACAGCACTGTGGCGAGCCAAGCTACCCTCAATCTTACCGCGCTCGCTCCGCGAACAGCCTGCAATATTTCACTTTACGTCGCCACCGGGAGCGACTCGGCCAAAGCGCGGCAAATTTTGCTGGATGCAGCCAAAGCGCAGCCAAAAATCGCGCAAGTGGACGGCTGCTTTGCCACGCGCGTCACGAGCCGAGGCGTGATTTTGACTTTGTCCGCCGCTTGCGCCAATCCGGATGACGCGACCGGGATTAAGTCTGATTTACTGGAAAGCGCCAAAAAACAATTTGACGCCGCGGGCATTTGCCTCGTGTAAGACGGAAAGTCGGTCAGGACTCGGAGGCTCCTTGCCGTAACAATTCCTCCGCGTGACGGCGCGCGGTTTCGGTTTGACCACCCAACATGCGGGCCAATTCCTGAATTCGTTGTGGACGGTCCAGCAGGGTGATCTCAGAAATCGTGCGGCCGCCTTCCGTGCGTTTGCTCACGACAAAATGATTTGCGGCACTGGCCGCCACCGCAGGCAAATGTGTAATGCATATCACCTGCCGCCGATGAGCTATGCGGGCCATTTTTTCACCCACGACGGTGGCGGTTTCGCCGCCGACGTTGGCATCAATTTCATCGAAAACCAGCACCGGAATCTCATCCTGTGCGGCTAGCACCGTCTTAAGCGCTAGCATAACGCGAGACATTTCGCCCGAGGAAGCGATGGCCCGCAAAGGCCGGGCCGGCTCCCCTTCATTCGGAGCGAATTGGAACTCAACTTCGTCGAAGCCCGAGGCGGTGAATTCCTTGTTCGTGCGAAGCTCGGCGTCGAAGCGGCTTTGCTGGAAACCAAGGTCGCGCAATTGTTGCATGGCCGCTTTGGCCAGCTTGGGAATAGACTGGCGTCGTTGCGCCGACAGGTCTTTCCCAATTTGTCCGATCTCCCCGCGCAGCTTTTCCAACGCGCCATTCAAACGAGCCAACTCCGCGTCCCGTCCTTCCAGATTCTTCAATTTCATTTGCGCCGCCTCTCCGAACGCCATAACTTGGGCGAGCGTTGCGCCGTATTTTCGTTTGAGAGTGTGCAGCACATTTATTCGCTCCTCCAATTGCCGCAGGCGATCGGGCTCAACTTCCACCGTATCGGCGTAATGCCGCAAGGCCGATTGTAATTCGCCCAAAACGTTGGCCGCTTGTTGGTGGAGGTCCAGCAGCGGGGTCGCAGAGGGATCAAGGCGTTGCAACGCTTGCACGGTGCGGCCCAATTCCCCCGCCTGGCGCATCAGGGAATTATCCTGTTCGTCAAGAAGATTTATGGCGGCTTGGGCGAATTCCAGCAAACGCGCCGCATTTCCGGCTCGCTTAAAATCCTGATCCAACCGGGTTTCCTCCTCAGGCACTAAATGGGCCGAGGTAATCTCATTCACTTGAAAACGCAGCAAGTCCAATTGTTGCGCATAAGTCTGTTCGTCCACTATCAGGGCGGCCTTTTGCTCCTCCAATGCGCGGGCCTGGTCCACAAGCGCAGCAAATCGTTGGCGTAACGAAGATACGCTGGCGAAGGCATCCAAAATATCCAATTGCCGGGCTGGATGCAGCAACGATTGATGTTCGTGCGGCCCATGCATATCGACCAGTCCCTGGCCCAACGCGGCCAAAACTTGGAGGGTGGTAGGGGAACCGTTGACAAACTGGCGATTGGCCCCTGAGGCAGTAAACACGCGCTTAAGGATCAACTGATGGTCCGCGCATGGTTCCAATCCATTTTCCTCAAAGAATTTTGCCGGAAGGCCGCGTTCCTGGTGAAGATCGAATACCGCTTCCACGGCGCAATGGTCGCAACCGGCACGCAAGAGCGTTCGATCCGCCCGTTCACCCAACAACAGGTTCAGGGCGCCGATAATAATGGATTTACCCGCTCCGGTTTCGCCGGAAATCACATTGTAGCCGGGCTGCAACTGCAAAGTGAGATCCGAAACCAGCGCCAGGTTTTTAATGCGCAAGGTGCTCAACATGGCGCAGCGGGTTTGGTGGTGGAAAGGCTCTGGGGCGCACCCATACGCGCAAATACTTAATTGACCAAAGAGGATATTCAATTACGAAATTCGCCTTCCGCGCCTAATAATAATTGTTACAGAATGGTGTTGGCGCTTGCACGCCCGGCGCGGTTTGCGTTAACCTTTCCTTATTATGGACGATCATCCGCCATCTCCAGAGTCCTCCGCTGTGCCACCTGTGACGTCTCCGCCCGTCATTCCGGCGCAGCATTATGCGCCGCCGCCACTGACGTTGCCACCAGCGCCCCGGACGGGCTCGAGCGCGATTTGGAAAGTCATGGCCGTGGTCTTTTTGGCGCTGTTTATCCTCAGCCTTTTGTTTAATTTGGCCGGCTTTTCGCGCGCTGTTTTCCCGCATCCGCGCGCCACGACAGATCGAAACCTGAATCTCGAAGAGATCACCCTTTTTTCCACCAATACGGATTACAAAATCGCGTTGATTGATGTGGCCGGGGTCATTTCCAGCAGCGAAATCGATCGGACCGGGTTGGATATGGTGCAGTATATCAAGGACCAATTCAAAATGGCCGAAAGGGACAGCGACGTGAAGGCGGTCATACTTAAGGTCAACTCTCCCGGGGGCGAAGTGCTGGCTTCTGACGAAATTAACAAAATTATCACGCACTTTCAGGACCAAACTCATCGGCCGGTCATCGCGTCCATGGGCACGTTGGCTGCTTCAGGTGGTTATTATGTTTCGGTTCCGTGCCGGTGGATTGTGGCCAATGAGCTGACGATCACAGGCAGTATCGGAGTTATCATGCATGGTTACAACTACCGCGGCTTGATGGATAAAGTAGGCATCCACCCGCAGGTCTTTAAGAGTGGCAAGTTCAAGGACATGCTGAGCGGCGAGCGGGAAGACAAGAATCTAAGTGCGGAACAGCAACGGACACGGGATGAGGAAGATCAAATGGTGCAAGCACTGATCGACGAAACTTTCAACAAGTTCAAGGATGTTGTTAGGACAGGCCGCGCGCGAGCCGCCGAGGAAAATGGCAGTGAAGGCAAGACCTTGGTGTCGGATTGGCAGGATTTCGCCGATGGCCGCGTCCTCTCGGGCAAGCAGGCCCTTAACTTCGGCTTTGTGGACGAATTAGGCGATTTTGATACCGCGGTGAAGCGAGCCCAGAATCTGGCCAAAATTTCCTCCGCCAACATCGTGCAGTATCGGATGCCAACCGATCTCGGTTCGGTGATGGCGCGTCTTTTAAGCAAAACCGATGTCCCTGCCATCAAAGTCGATTTGGGCATGAACCTGCCGAAATTGGAAGCCGGACGCATGTATTTTATCGCCCCCATGACGGTTTTGCATTAAGCTCGGGCCCAGCAAACAAACAGTCTTAACCAAAGACCATCGCCAAAAAGCGTGAGCGATTCAGAAAACCTTTTGATCGTGGCGGACAGTCAGCGCGATGCTGACATGCTCTACGCGGTCGGCCACTTCGTCCCGGACCCGTTCATCTATTTTCGCGTGGACGGCCATTGTCACGTCGTGATTCATGACGCCGAAGTCAACCGCATGCGCAAGGGGGCGCAGCATTGCCGCGTCCTTTCCCAAGCTCAATGCCTGGAGAAATTGAAACGCAAGGGCAAGCCGCCGCCTTTGGCCAAGATGATTCATTTTCTTCTGACCGAACGCGGGGTGCGCAAGGTTTTTGTCCCGCCCAATTTCCCTTTCGGCCTGGCGCGCGATCTGCGCAATTATCGGATTAAACTTCGCGTCAAAAAGGACGGGGTTTTTCCGGAGCGTGAATTCAAAAACGCGGATGAGATCAAAAAGATCAGCGCGGCTTTGATGATGGCGGAAGTGGGGTTGGCCGAGGGCCTGCAAGCGCTGAAAACGGCCAAGATCGGGCGCGACGGCAAGCTGGTTTACCACGGCGCTCCTCTGACTTCCGAGAAGCTGCGGGGCGTGATTGACACCGCCATTCTCCAAGCCGGCGGCTGGACAGGCCACACCATCGTGGCCGGAGGCCGGCAGGCTTGCGATCCGCACGAACCAGGACATGGGCCGTTGCGCGCCAATGAGCCCATCGTGATCGACGTTTTTCCGCGTTCACAGAAAACCGGGTATTTTGGCGACATTACCCGCACCGTGGTGCGGGGACGCGCCAGCGAAGCCATGCGTCGGTTATATGACACAGTCGCTCGCGCCCAGGGACTGGCGTTTTCCCGATTGCGCCCGGAGACTAAGGCCGGGGATGTCCACGAAGCGGTCCAGACATTTTTCGACACGGAGGGCTACAAGACGTGCAAAAAACGCGGCCGCATGCAAGGGTTCTTGCATTGCACAGGCCACGGCGTGGGGATGGAGATTCATGAAGCGCCACGCCTGGCCCGCGGTTCGCGCGACGCCCTGGCCATCGGCCAAGTGGTGACGGTTGAGCCGGGATTGTATTATCCCGGCGTCGGCGCGGTCCGATTGGAGGACGTGGCCGCCATTACGGCGCAAGGAGCGCGGAATCTCACTAAATTCGAGAAAGTGCTCGAAGTGTAGTCCGGGATGCGCGCATCGTGACACGTCATGAATGGCACGTCCCTCACCCCGCGCCTGCGCATGACCGGTGTCCAGAAAAGCTTCGGCGCCACCCGAGCGCTTAAGAACGTTTCTTTTGAAGTTGCCGCCGGCGAAGTCCACGCCTTGATTGGGGAAAATGGCGCGGGCAAAAGCACGCTGATGAAAATCCTGAGCGGCGCTCATCAGCCCGATTTTGGCGTGGTGGAACTGGATGGCCAGCCTTTTGTTCCGGCCAACCCTTTCCATGCCCGGCGTAGCGGCATCGCCATGATTTACCAGGAATTGACGCTCGCGCCGCATCTCACCGTGGCGGAAAACATCCTGCTCGGCGCGGAACCGTCGAGACTCGGTTGGTTGAACCATGCCAAGCGGCGCGCCCTGGCCCACCAGGCGCTGGCCGAGCTTCACCACGAAAACATCAATCTGGATGCCCCAGTCAAAACCCGCACCATTGCCGAACAGCAAATTGTGGAAATCGCTCGCGCGTTGATCGGCCGGCCCAAAGTGCTGATCATGGATGAGCCCACCAGCAGCCTTGCCCAGGTGGACACACAAAACCTCTTTGCCGTCATCGAGCGGTTGCGACGCCTCAAAGTCAGCGTTGTTTATATCAGCCATTTCCTGGAAGAGTGCCAGAGCGTCGCCGATCGTTTCACCGTGCTCCGCGACGGCGAAAGCGTGGCCCACGGCGACATGGCGAGCGCTAATGTCCGTCAAATCATCCAGTTCATGGTCGGCCGTGAAATCGGCGACATTTATCCACGGACGCCTCATTCGTTAGGAGGGGCTGTGCTGGAATTGCGCTCCATCGCCGGCCGGCCCAAACCGCACTCGGCCAGCCTGACCTTGCGCGCGGGAGAAATCCTTGGGCTGGCTGGCCTGGTGGGCGCGGGACGAACGGAAACATTGCGCGCTTGCTTCGGTTTAGACCGCGTCCATGGTGGCTCGGTCTTGGTGATGTCCAAGGAAGCCACGCACTGCACACCCGCCCAACGCCTCCGCGACGGCATGGGTTTCCTGAGCGAAAATCGCAAGGAGGAAGGTCTCATGCTCAACCGAAGTGTAGCGGATAATCTGACCTTGACTCGTTACGCGCCACTGGCGCGCTGCGGGTTTATCCAGCGACGGCAACAAAGGCAAACGGCCCAACAATGGATGAACCGGCTGGAAGTGCGCGCCCAGGATCCCGGACAAACGGTTGGGGAATTATCAGGCGGAAACCAACAGAAGATTGCGCTGGGCCGCTTGTTGCATCATCAGGCCAGCATATTGCTTCTGGACGAACCCACGCGCGGCATCGACGTCGGCAGCAAGGCGCAAATCTACAAGCTCCTGGGCGGGTTGGCCGCGCAGGGCAAGGCGATTATTTTTGTCAGCTCTTATTTGCCCGAACTTCTGGGCGTATGCGACACCATCGGTGTCATGTGCCGGGGTGTGCTGTCGGAAGTCCGTCCTGTCAGCCAATGGACCGAACATGCAATCATGGCAGCGGCCATTGGACAGAATGAGGCCGTTAGGGCATGAATGGGCCATGAACAAAACAGCCCCGGCGAAAGCCTTTAGCTTTTTCCATGCCCTGAATGTCATCGGCCCTTTCTTCGGCCTGATTCTGGTGCTGGGCCTTTTTTCGCTCAGCTCGGAGGTGCGCCCTTATCTTTTCACCGGCGGGAATTGCAAAATCATTCTAATCCAAACCGTGATCGTCGCTCTGGGCGCGTTGGGCATGACGATGATCATTGTCGGCGGCGGCATTGATCTGAGTGTTGGCTCGGTCGTCGCTTTTACCAGCGTGCTGGGCGCCACGTTGCTGCTGAAGGGCTATTCCACCGTTGGCACAATTCTTTTGACAGTGCTGGCTGGAGGATTGCTCGGCTTGATCAACGGCCTGATCATCGCCGGTTTCAGCATGATGCCGTTCATCGTCACCCTGGGCATGATGGGTGTGGTACGCGGCCTGGCCAAATGGCTGGCCGGCAATCAAACGGTCAACAGCCCGACGGATGCTCCTCTTAATCACCTCATGGCGCGCGTCTCGCCAAACTCTTTGTTTCCTCTGCCGCCTGGCGTATGGATTGCCATCGGGTTGGCCATCGTTGTTTCAGTGGTCATGCGGCAAACAATCTTCGGACGTTACATTTACGCCATCGGCTCCAATGAAGCGACGGCGCGTTTGTGCGGCATTCGCGTGCGGCTGCAAAAAGTGCTCATTTACGCGCTGGCGGGTCTGCTTTTTGGATTGGCGGGAGTGATGCAATTATCCCGGCTGACGCAAGGCGATCCCACCGTGGCCATCGGGTTGGAGCTGGATATCATTGCCGCCGTGGTCATAGGCGGCGCCAGTTTGAGCGGCGGCACGGGCAGCATTCTCGGCTCGATGATCGGAGCTTTGATCATGGCCGTCCTGCGCAACGGATCGAACCAGATGGGCTGGCAGAATTTCACCCAGGAAATTATTATCGGCATCGTCATCATCATCGCGGTCGGCCTTGATACATTCCGCCAAAGCCGAATGAGGAGATAATGAAATGAGTGGACGCCTCCGGGACGGGTTGGGCGGATTGCTCCTGCTCATCGCCACACTTCTGGCTTACCAACCGGCGTGGAATGGCCAGCCTGTGTGGGATGACGCCGCCCATCTCACTTACCCGGAACACCGCTCGCTCCACGGACTTGTCCGCATCTGGACCGAGCCTGGCGCGACCCAGCAATATTATCCGATGGTTTACAGCGTGTTCTGGGTGGAGCAAAAGCTCTGGGGCTATTCGATGCTCGGCTATCATCTGGTCAACATCTTGCTCCACGTCTCGGCGGCGTTCTTGCTGTTGAAAATACTGCGAACCTTGCAAATTCCGGCGGCTTGGCTGGCCGTGGCCATTTTCGCTTTGCATCCGCTCCAGGTCGAATCCGTGGCGTGGTTATCCGAACTTAAGAACACACTTTCGGGAGTCTGTTATTTTGGCTCGGCCTTGGCTTATTTACGGTTTGATCGCATCCGGGACAAAACGGCCTATGCCGCGGCGCTGGTGCTTTTCGTCCTGGGGCTATTGGCAAAAACGGTCATCGCCACGTTGCCGGCCGCGTTGTTGGTCGTGTTCTGGTGGCAACGAGGAAAATTGTCCTGGAAACGCGACGTTCTCTTTTTGATTCCGTTCTTCGCGGTGGGAATTGCCGCTGGCCTCTTCACTTCCTCGATGGAACGCGAACACGTCGGCGCCCAAGGATCGGAATTCAATTTCACCCTTGTCGAACGATTTCTCATCGCTGGCCGCGCCTTTTGGTTTTACTTGGGAAAACTCATCTGGCCGGCGGATTTGATTTTTTCGTATCCACGCTGGCACGTTAGCCAGGGGGTGGGGTGGCAATATCTGTTTCCGATCGGCGCGGTCCTGCTCCTCAGTGTGGCTGGCCTGATGAGTAAGAAGACGCGCGGTCCTTTGGCCGCGCTGCTGTTTTTCGCGGGAACGCTGTTTCCGGCTTTAGGATTCTTCAATGTCTATCCTTTTAAATTTTCATTCGTCGCCGACCATTTTCAATATCTGGCCTGCTGCGGCCCCATCGTCGCGGCCAGCGTTGGCATTCATAATCTTTGCCAGAGGCTGGGATCGCAAAAGTGGGAGAAATCGCTTGGCGCGGTCCTGTTGGCGTGTTTGGGCTTGTTGACTTGGCGGCAAAGTCAGATTTACACCGACCTGGAAACACTCTGGCGTGCCACCATTGCCCGCAATCCCGAATGCTGGCTGGCCCTCGACGGTCTTGGCGCCATTCTCTACGAAAAAGGCCACGCAGACCAAGCTATTAGTTTGTTCCGAAGTTCGCTGGCGATCCAGCCCAACAACGCCGAAGGACAAAATAATCTGGGCGCGGCGCTCGCCAAAAAAGGATCGGTGGACGAAGCTACGCTGTGCTTCCAAAAGGCTGTCGCCATCCGGCCTGGTTTTGCCGAGGCGTATCGTAACCTTGGCACCTCTCTCCTCCAAAGTGGGCATCTGGACGAGGCCATCTTTGCGTTTCAACAAGCCGTGACCTTCCGCCCTGACTATGCCTCGGCTTATTATGATCTGGGCAATGCCCTTCTGCAAAAAGGCCTGGCTAATGATGCCAGCGTTCAATTCCAAAAATTGCTCGCCCTCCAGCCTGACTCTGCCGAGGCTCAAAGAACCCTCGCAGGCATCGCCTGGCGGATGGCGACCGCGCCTAATCCCGCGCAACGCAATGGAACCAAAGCCATCGAATTAGCCAAAGAGGCGGAAGAGCGCGCCGGCGGTCGTAACCCGATGATGACGGCGATACTGGCAGCCGCTTACGCTGAAGGCGGCCAATTTGATCTGGCTATCACCAGCGCCCGTCAAGCCTTGCAATTGGCCACCAGCCAAACCAACGCCGGCGTGGCGACCGCCATTCAAGCGCAACTCCAATGCTACCAGGCCGGAACTCCCTTTCGCGACAAGAGTTCCGGGCCGTGACATGGTCGTTGCGCAAATTCCGCAAAAAGGTTAATGTTAGCGCCATGAAATCGATTCAAGCACCCGAGGCCGAAGCGAACAGCCATTCCCCGCTGCAAAGCATGGATGAATGGGAAGATTTTCTTAAGGAGCGCTATCCCGAGGGAAGTCCGTCCACGGTTCCCGCCGCCGCGCAACCTTTTCAGGCCGTTGATCCGAATAAAAAGCAGGAGCAATTCCGCAATTATGAAGCCGACGCGCGGCCCACAGTGCGCGAGTTCTACCGGCAAAACCATCTGCACCAGACTTACGAGTTCGCGCAGGCCAAACGCAAAGAGTTCCTCGGTTTGAACCGGCGCAAGATGGGTGTTTGGGAGGCGATGGAATACCTTAACAATCTTGTGGACGACAGCGATCCGGACACCGATCTCTCCCAACTCCAACATCTTCTGCAGACCTCCGAACACATTCGCGCCGACGGCCAGCCGCGCTGGTTTATCCTGGCCGGATTGGTTCACGACCTCGGTAAGATGCTGTGTCTTTGGGGCGAGCCGCAATGGGCGGTCGTCGGCGACACCTTTCCGACGGGGTGCCGCTATTCCACAAAAATAGTTTTCCCCCGATTTTTCGAAGCCAACGAGGATAGCCAAAATCCACGCTACCAATCCTTGCTGGGGATCTATGAGGAAGGTTGCGGCCTGGACAAAGTCCAGATTTCCTGGGGGCACGATGAATACATTTATCAAGTCACCAAGAATTATCTGCCGGAGGAGGCGCTTTACATGCTGCGCTATCATTCCTTCTATCCGTGGCATCGGGAGGGTGAATACCAATACTTGACAAATGAGCGCGACCGCGCCATGCTCCCCTGGGTCCAGAAATTCAACCCCTACGACCTCTACACCAAGAGCCACTCCAAGCCGGATGTCGAAGCGCTGAGGCCTTTTTACGAAGACCTGATCGCGGAGTATTTTCCGGCTAAACTGAACTGGTAATCGTTGGCCGGATTTTGGCATGAAATTGCTTCGATACCTCATGCTGTTTCTGGCGCTGGCAGTCTTTGGCGCGCGGGCCGGCGAAAAATCCTACACCATCGCCGTCGTTCCCAAAGGCACCACGCATGAATTTTGGAAATCCATTCATGCGGGCGCGGAGAAGGCCCGGCAGGAATTGGCCGCCAAAGGCGTGCAGGTGGAAATCATTTGGAAAGGGCCGTTGCGTGAAGACGACCGCGATCAGCAAATTCAAGTGGTGGAAAACTTCACCAGCCGCCACGTCAGCGGCATCGTGCTTGCGCCTTTGGATTCGCAGGCCATGGTCAACCCGGTCAATAGCGCCGTCGAGTCCGGCATTCCCGTCGTCGTGATGGATTCCGGCTTGAAGTCCGACAAATATCTGAGCTTCGTTGCTACGGACAACTTCAAGGGCGGCCAATTGGCGGGACAGTTCATGGCCAAATTGCTTCACGAAAAGGGCAATGTCATTCTCCTGCGCTACGCCGTCGGCTCGAACAGCACGGAAGAGCGCGAAAAGGGATTTCTCGACGCCATCAGCAAATTTCCAGAAATCAAAGTAATTTCGTCCGATCAATATGCCGGCCCAACCGTCGAAACCGCCTATCAAGCATCGCAAAATTTATTGAACCGCTTCGGAAATGAAGTCAACGGCGTGTTTTGTGTGGCCGAACCCGCGACCATAGCCATGACCAAAGCCTTGCGCGACATCGGCAAAGCGGGCGGCAAAGTGAAAATGGTTGGATTCGACGCCGGCTCCAAATCCGTGCTCGACATGAAAAATGGCGACGTTCAAGGCTTGGCCGTGCAAAACCCCATCCTCATGGGTTACCTGGCTGTCACGACGATGGTCAAACACTTGCAAGGCGAAGGCGTCGATAAACGCATCGACACTGGCGTCGTTTTG
>Ga0302324_100017619_pt1 | contig 14143 bp, 13 predicted proteins | sample Palsa_T0_1_FD_201949 | JGI IMG/M metagenome (GOLD analysis project Ga0302324, IMG submission 201949) | Peat permafrost microbial communities from Stordalen Mire near Abisko, Sweden - Palsa_T0_1 | ecosystem: Environmental > Terrestrial > Soil > Palsa > Peat permafrost | place: Sweden: Abisko... | reverse complement strand
CCACACTAGAGCCCGGTGCATTCCCGCTCTATGATCGCGGGAAATAAAACCGGAGGAAACGCGATGGCGGCGCTCACGCAAAGCTACGTCAATGGCGTCAGTGAAATTCCGCTGATCGGCGAAACCATCGGGCGGTTCTTCGATGCCATCTGCGACAAGTATCCGGACCGGCCGGCGCTGATCGTCCGACATCAGAATGTCCGGTGGAGCTACAGCGAATTGCGCAACGAGGTCGACAAACTCGCTGCCGGTCTGCTGACGCTCGGGCTTGAGCCCGGCGACCGTATCGGCATTTGGTCGCCGAACAACAGCGAGTGGGTGCTTACCCAATTCGCCACCGCTAAAGCCGGGCTGATCCTGGTCAATATCAATCCGGCCTATCGGACTACCGAGCTCGAATACGCGCTTAACAAGGTCGGCTGCAAGGCGCTGATCCTCGCCGAGAAATTCAAGACTTCGGACTATATCGGCATATTGCGCGAGCTGGCGCCGGAACTTGGCCAAGCGACACCGGGCAAGCTTGAATCCGCGCGCCTGCCCGCGTTGGGTTCGGTGATCCTGCTTGGCGATAGCTGGCACCCTGGAACATTCAAGTTCTCTGAAATTCTGGCGCGCGGCACCGAGAAAGAGAGAGCGCGGATCGTAGAGCTGGCGCCGCAATTGCAATTCGACCAAGCGATCAACATCCAGTTCACCTCGGGCACCACCGGGTTTCCCAAAGGCGCGACGCTGTCGCACCACAATATCCTCAACAACGGCTTTTTCATCGGCGAGGCGATGAAGCTGACGCCCGAGGACCGGCTTTGCATCCCGGTGCCGCTCTATCACTGCTTCGGCATGGTGCTCGGCAATCTCGCCGCCGTGACGCACGGCTCCTGCATGGTTTTTCCCGGCGAAGGTTTCGATCCATTGGTGACACTGCAAACCGTTGCTGAAGAGCGTTGCACCGCGCTCCACGGTGTACCGACCATGTTCATTGCCGAACTCGACCATCCTGAGTTCGATAAATTCGATCTCAAGTCCTTGCGTACCGGCATCATGGCGGGTTCGCCGTGCCCGATTGAAGTGATGAAGCGCTGTGTCGCCACAATGAATCTTTCGGAGATCACGATCGCTTACGGCATGACCGAGACCAGCCCGGTCAGTTTCCAGAGCTCGACCACCGATCCGCTGGAGCGCCGCGTTTCGACGGTCGGCCGTATCCAGCCGCACCTCGAAGTGAAGATCGTCGATCTCAACGGCCGGATCGTGCCGCCGGGGACGCCCGGCGAGCTGTTGACCCGCGGCTATTCGGTGATGCTCGGCTACTGGGGTGACGAGGAGCGCAGCAGGGAGGCGATCGACGCCGCGCGCTGGATGCACACCGGAGACCTCGCCACCATCGACGCCGAGGGCTATTGCAATATCGTCGGGCGCATCAAGGACATGGTGATCCGTGGCGGCGAGAACGTCTATCCGCGCGAGATCGAGGAATTCCTGTACCGGCATTCGAAAATCCAGGACGTTCAGGTGATCGGCGTTCCGGATGACCGTTATGGCGAAGAAATCTGCGCTTGGGTCAAGCTGCGTCCCGGCATGAGCGCGACCGAAGAGGAGATCAAGACGTTCTGCCGCGATCAGATCGCGCACTACAAGGTGCCGCGTTACGTGAAGTTCGTCGACGCGTTCCCGATGACGGTGACTGGCAAGATCCAGAAGTTCATCATGCGCGAGCAGACGATTTCCGAACTGGGCCTGGAGGTACAGAAGACGGCGTAATCCTCTTGGCCGAGCTACTGCCCGCTCAGCAGCGCCGGATTGTCTTTGATGAGTTTTCCGTAGAGTGCAAATTGAGCGCGGGTGTCGGCGTCGAGCACCTCGGGCGTCGAACCGACGGCTTCCGTGCCGACATCGGCAAGCCGCTTGATCACTGTCGGATCTTTCATGGCCTTACTTGCAGCCGCTGCAAGCTTGTCGATGATCGCCTTCGGCGTTTTGTTCGGGGCATAGAGACCGGTCCAGAACGGCGCGTCGTAATCGACGCCAGCTTCCCGCATGGTCGGAACGTCGGGCAGTGACGGTGAGCGTGTCGCCGTCGTCACGGCAAGCGCACGCACCGTGCCATTGCGTATGTTATTCGTCTCGGCCGGGACGCCGTCGATCATCATGACCACGCGGCCCGACATCAGGTCCGGCAGCACCGCAACTGTGCCGCGATACGGCACATGCACAATGTCGACAGCGGCCTTTTCCTTGAACAGTTCGGTGATGAGATGAACGGCTGTGCCGGTGCCGGATGAGCCGTAGCTGTATTTGCCTGGATTGGCTTTGAGCAGGGCGATGAAATCCTTCATGTCTTTCACCGGCAGCGACGGCGTCACGATCATGACCGGCGCGAAGCGGGTGATGAGCGAAACCGGCGCGAGATCGCGCAGCCAGTCATAGGATAATTCCGGCGTGACGGACGCATGTACAATCCCGGTCACCGAGTGATAGAGCAGCGTGTAACCGTCCGGCTCCGCGCGCACGACCTCGTCGGTCGCGATGGCGCCGCCTCCGCCGCCTTGGTTGATGATAACGATCTGCCGGCCGAGAACTTCGGAGGTCTTATCGGCGAATATCCGAGCCGTTACGTCGATGCCGCCGCCAGGTGGAAACGGCACGTACATTCTTATGGGACGGGAGGGAAAATCGTTTTGCGCCGCAGCAGGGATCGCGATTGCGACTAGCATCCATGCGCCGCCGGACAGCAGCAACCCTTGAAGCAGCTTCCTCATCGTGGTGACATTAATCTTGTGCGGGCGCCAATCAAGCCGCTGCCGCACACGGCTTCTCCCAAAAATGGAATTGAACGATGAAATTGAGTAGCGAGCGCATCCTCACTACGCACGTCGGCAGCTTGCCGCGTCCGGACGATCTGTTCGAGATGATGCTGGCGCGAATGGACGGCAGGCCGGTTGATGACAAGGCCTATGCCGCCCGGGTGCAAAAAGCTGTCAGCGACAGTGTTCGCCAGCAGGTTGAGCTCGGAATTGACGTCGTTAACGACGGCGAGATGGGCAAGCCAAGCTTCATTACCTATGCGGCACAGCGGCTGAATGGCTTGGAAAGACGTGCGGGTGAACGCAAAGGTCCATTTGCGACGAGCCGTGAGACGGCGTCCTTCCCGGAATACTACGGTTCGGAGGGTGCGACGCAGGTCAGTGCAAGCCGACGGCGTGCACTGATGGTCTGCGCGGGTCCCATTACATACAAAGGCCATGCGGCGCTGAAGGCTGATCTCGATACGCTCAAGGCGGCGATGGTGGGCTCAGGCGCGACGGAAGCGTTCGTGCCGGCGATTGCGCCATCCAATGTTGAGGCAACGACGCCGAACGAATATTATCCGACGCCGGAAAAATATGTGTTTGCGATCGCCGAAGCGATGCGCGAGGAATACAAGGCGATCGTTGACGCAGGTTTCCTGTTGCAGATCGATGACCCTTTCCTCGTCACCTATTACATCACCCGGCCCGACCTCGACATTTCTGAATGCCGTAAGTGGGCTGAGGTGAGGGTCGAGGCACTCAATACTGCTCTTGATGGAATTCCAGCGGACCGAATTCGCTTCCACACCTGTTACAGCATCAATATGGGGCCGCGCATTCACGACATGCAGCTCAAGGATATCATCGACATCATTCTTAAAGTCCGCGCCGGCGCCTACTCGTTCGAGGCAGCCAATCCGCGTCACGAGCATGAATGGGAGGACTGGAAGCGAGCAAAGATTTCAGACGACAAAGTTTTGATTCCGGGCGTCATTACGCAATCGACAGTTCTGGTCGAGCATCCTGAACTCGTTGCACAACGTCTTGCCCGTTTTGCCGAAGTTGTGGGACGAGAGCGGGTAATTGCAGGCGCTGATTGCGGATTCGCGTCGTTCGCTGGATCGAATGAAGTGCATCCGACGATCGTTTGGGAAAAGCTCAAGGCGCTTGTTGAAGGCGCCCGCATCGCGAGCAAGCGTTTGGGGGCCTAAACTAAACGCGTCAGTCTGCTTTAAGTTCCTCTGTGCAATTTCTGTTCACGCCTCAGGCTTTGCCGAAGTCTGAGCGCGAATGAATAGCTATTTATATTCGCTAAATTTTTCTGGTGATTGCCGGAACGTAGGTCCCTGCACTGAGTTTCCGGATGAGCACGCCGTCGCCACAAGCATCCCGGCGATTTTGTTTTTGGGCGACTCACCAGAGGGACAACCAGGAGAGTAATAAAATGAAGACGAAATTATTGGTCTCGGTTGCGATGGCAGCCCTGATCGCGGGTACAGCCGGCGCACTGGCCCAGCAGCAGGAGGAAAAAGGCGGCGCGCCGGCAGGCGCGAAGCCGGGTGCGGTGCAGCATCAGATGGCGCCGGGCGGCGCCGGTGGCGCGATGCAGCATTCGCAGACACCAGGTTCAGGCGCACAGCTTCAGGGCAAGCCCGAGGGCGGGGCAAGCGAGCACTCGGTGCAGGGTGGACCGGCTGAAGAGCACGGCAACACCAACATGCAGCGCGGCGCTCAGGAAAATCAGCCGGGCAAAGCCGGCGTAGACGCGCAGGAGCATGCGCAAACCCAGCCGGGCGGCAAGACCGAAGAGAATGCGCAGACTCAGGACCGCAATAAGACTCAAGAAAACGCGCAGACCCAGGAGAAGGGCGGTCAGAGCCAGCAGAACACCGCGGCGAGCAAGGCTTCAAGCGGCAAGTCCGTTCAGCTCAACGACAATCAACGCACGCAGATCAAGAACATTGTCGTCAAGGATACCAATGTCGCGCGCGTCGATAACGTGAACTTCGATATCAATATCGGCGTTGCGGTGCCGCGCACCGTTCACGTTGTGGTGCTGCCGGCCGATATCGTAGAGATCGTCCCGGAATATCGGGGTTTCGACTATGTGATCGTCGGTAATCAGCTTCTGATCATTGATCCGAACACGCTGTTGATTGTCGAGGTTCTGCCGGTCTAACGCTACTGATCAACAATAAGAAGCTCGCGCCGGTGACGGCGCGGGCTTTTTCGCGCGTCCGTCACGGTCGATCCGGAGCGAGCTGATCCGGACGCTCGACCTTTCGTAACCGCGGAAAGCGCCAGGTCCATAGTAAGACAATGGCAAGCACGGCCAAGCCGCCCAGCACGGCGGAGCCGACCGCGCCGAACCCTTCGGCTGTGACGCCCGACTCGAACATGCCGATCTGGCTGGACGTGTTGACGAACAGCGCGTTGACGGCAAAGACCCGGCCACGCATGTCGTCCGGCGTCGCGAACTGGATCAGCGACTGGCGGATTACGGTGGACAGCATGTCGGCGCCGCCCACCACCATAAGCATGGCGAGCGACAGGCCGGTATTGCGGGAAAATCCGAAAGCAATCGTGGCCATGCCATAGACTGCTACCGCCGCAAACATGATGAGCCCGCCGCGCCGGGTGATCGTCGTGCGTGACAACGCGACGGCAACGATCAGCGCTCCGGTCGCCGGCGCGGCGCGCAGCAGTCCGAAGCCCCAGGAATTGATCTGCAAGATATCGCGGGCAAAGATCGGCAACAGCGCAACGACGCCGCCAAACAAGGTTGCGGCAAGGTCGAGCGACATTGCCCCGAGCACGGCGGGCTCGTGCCAAATGAAGTCGATGCCGGCGACCAGCGTCGTCCACGTCACTTTCAGGCGTTGCGCCGGCACGGGCGGCATCGGGAGGAGGATGCTTGCCACACCGGCGGTGACGATGAGCAATGCACAGAGTCCGAAATCGACTCCGGCACCAAATGTGTAGAACAGGCCGCCGAGCGCCGGGCCGATCAGTTGTGACATCTTTCCTGCGGAAGCGTGCGCCGACACAGCTTGCAGCAGAATCTCGCGCGGAACGGTCGAAGGCACAAGAGATTGCAACGCAGGGGCCTCGAAAGTGCGGGCGATAGCATTGATGAGCAAGAGCGCGAAGATGAGCTCGACCGGACGATCGGTAAACGCCACCAACAGCACCAGCGCGACCGAGACAATAAGCTCAACGATATAGCAATAGATGAGAATGAGCCTGCGGCTGGAACGATCGACGACTTGCCCGGCGATCAGGGAAAGCGCGAGCGGCGGCAGGAACTGCACCAGGCCGATCAAGCCGAGCGCCAGAGCGCTGCCGGTGAGATCGTAGATCAGCCAGCCGACCGCGACCGCTTGCATCTGATTGGCGGTATTGGCGGCGGTGCGCGTGGTGAACAGAAGCCGGAACGGGCGATAATGAAACAGCGGTGCGGTCGATTTGGCGATGGCCGATAGATCAGTCATCGCGCCACGTCGTCACCACTGGCCACCATTGTTCGCCGTTTATTTTCCAAAAAACTACACGACATGCGCTGGCGACAGCTTGCACAGCCGGTCGCCGCGCTCGATCTGGATGGTCGGATGCCCGATGCCGAAGCGCTGCTGCAACCCGGCATAGACTGCGTCGAAAAAGTCCGCTTCCGGGTAGCGGTCCGGCATCACCAGGTGGCAGGTCAGCGCGGTCTCCGTCGTGCTCATCGGCCAGATATGAAGGTCATGGACTTCACTCACGTCCGGAAGCGATTGCAGGTAGATTCGAACAGCACTTGGGTCGATCTGCGACGGCACGCCTTGCAACGACATTTTCGCAGCATCGCGCAACAGACCCCACGTACTCCAAACGATGACGGCTGAAATGACGAGGCTCGCGATCGGATCGACCCATAGCCAGCCGGTCAGAAAAATGATCAGGCCGGCGGCGACGACCCCGGCCGAGACTGCCGCGTCGGCCAGCAGGTGCAGGAATGCGCCATAAACATTCAGGTCTTCGGTATTGCCGCGCGCCAGGATCGCGGCCGCTAGGCCGTTGATAACGATGGCGATGGCGGCAACGATCATGACCATGGTACCGCCGACCGGCTGCGGCTCGAACAGGCGCTCAATCGCCGACCAGGCAATGGCGCCGGTGACGACCAGCAGCACCGTTGCATTGATTAGTGCCGCGATGATCGAGCTTGAGCGGAAACCATAAGTGTAGTGCTCGGTCGGATTGCGCCGCGAAATGGCGTGGCTGCCCCACGCGAGCAATAGCGCAAGCACGTCGCCGGCGTTGTGGCCGGCATCGGCCAGCAGCGCCATCGAGTGCGCCAGCACACCATAAAAGACCTGTAGGACGACCAAAGCGAGATTCAACGCCGTAGCGATCGCAAACGCAGTCCTGAACGTATCCGGTGCGTGGCTATGCCCATGAGTGTGACCATGAGCATGAGCATGACCATGCCTGTGGTCATGAGCGTGCTGATGACCATGATCGTGTTCATGTTCGTGATGCGACGACATGCGCCATATTAAACCATTTTTTCGCTGACTTGAAACATTCACACGTGATGTTGAGGGGATATAATCGCGGGCATGATTATTCACCGCAGAGGTTTTTTGCAGCTCTCCGCAGCCGCTGCGGCCTTCCCGAAGCCAGCGCTCGCGCTCGATTATCCGACGCGGCCAGTCCGGCTGCTGGTCGGTTTCGCGCCATCGGGTGCGGGCGATATCATTGCGCGGCTGATCGCGCAGTGGCTGTCGGAGCGGTTGGGTCAGCCCGTGGTCGTCGAAAACCGTCCCGGCGCCGCAACGAACATCGCCACCGGCATGGTCGCACACGCGGCGCCCGACGGTTATACGCTGCTCAACGTCACCACAATCAATTCGTGGAACGGAGCCATCTATAAAGACCTCGACTACAATTTTATTCGCGATATTGAGCCGGTCGCCAGCGTCCACCGCGCGGGTGGCGTGCTCGAAGTGCACCCTTCGGTACCGGTCAAGAACGTCGCCGAGTTCATCGCCTTTGCTAAAGCCAATCCAGGCAAGATCGATATGGGTGCAGGCGGCCCCGGCAGCGGCCCGCACATGTATGGCTCGCTGTTCGAGATGATGACAGGCACCGAACTGGTGCCTGTGCACTATCATGGTACCGGGCCAGCGTTCCCCGATTTGCTAAGCGGTCGGCTGCAATGCCTCTTTGATCTTGTCCCGTCGTCGATTGGCTACATCAGGGACGGCAAGGTGCGGCCGCTCGGGGTGACAACGGCTGCACGGTACGATGCGCTCCCCGATGTGCCGCCGATCGCCGATACCGTTCCGGGCTATGAGGCAAGCGGCTGGCAAGGGATCGGCGCGCCTGCGAATACGCCGCAAGAAATCCTTGATAAGCTCCATGGCGAAATCGACGCGGCGCTCGCCGATCCCACATTCAAGGCGCGACTGGCCGATCTTGGCGCACCGCGGTTTTCCAGTTCGCGCGCCGAGTTCAAGGCGCTGATCGCTGCCGACACCGCAAAATGGGCCAAGGTTGTTCAGTTCGCCAATATCAAAGCTGAGTGAGCCGACGGCTTCAGTCAGAGGAGAGGATGAGTGATAGAAATCGCTCGCCGGAAGTTTCTGCGGCTGGCTGCCGCTTCGCCGACGCTCTCCTTCTTGCCGCGCGCGGCCAAGGCGCAATCCTATCCAACGCGGCCGATCCGGTTGATCGTGCAAGTCCCTCCGGGCGGTTCACCTGATATTGTCGCGCGAGTAATGGGCCAATGGCTTTCGGAGAAACTCGGCCAGCCGGTCGTGGTCGATAACCGGCCCGGCGCCAGCGGCAATGTCGCAACCGAGTTCGTGACCAAGGCCACGCCTGACGGTTACTCGCTCTTGCTTTCGATGTCGTCGAACGCAATCAATGCGTCGCTCTACCAGCACCTCAACTTCAATTTCATGCAGGATACGGCGCCGGTCGCCAGCATCTCGCTCATCCCGTTGGTTATGGACGTAAATCCTGCGGTGCCGGCGAAATCCGTTCCTGAATTCATCGACTACGTGAAAGCGAATCCCGGCAAGGTCAATCTAGCCTCGTCCGGCGTCGGGACCCCGCTTTATGTCGCAGGCGCACTGTTCAAAATGATGACCGGTCTCACCATGCTCGACGTGAACTATCAGGGTGAAGCGGGGGCGATGCCTGATCTGCTGGGCGGTCAAGTGCAGGCCATGTTCGGCGTGATGCCGGCTTCGCTGGGCTACATCAAGTCAGGCCAGCTCCGCGCACTCGCGGTGACGTCGAAGAAGCGACAGGAGCTGATGCCGGACGTTCCGGCGATGGACGAATATGTGCCAGGCTATGAGGCTAGCGGCTGGTATGGCGTCTCGGCGCCGAAAGGCACGCCGGCGGATATCGTTCAGATCCTGAACAAACAGGTCAATGCCGGACTTGCCGACGCTGGTGTGAGAAAGCGGCTGGACGACCTAGGCTGCAATGTGTTCAGCGGCGCGCCGGATGATTTCGCGAAATTCGTCGCCGCCGAAACCGACAAGTGGGCGAAGGTCATAAAATTTGCGAATATCAAGGTGGACTAAAAAGTAGCCGTTGTTGCGGGGAGGGTATCGATGCAACTGCCACGCCGGGATTTTCTGCGTCTTGCGGCAGGCGCCGCCGTTCTTCCCGCGCTGCCGCAAATTGCCGAGGCGGATACTTATCCATCACGGCCGGTGCGTCTTGTCGTCGGCTACACGGCGGGTGGTGCACCCGATGTTGCCGCCCGCATTATGGCGGATTGGTTATCGCGCAGCTTCGGTCAGCAATTCATCACCGATAACCGGCCCGGCGCCGGCACCAATATCTCGACCGAGACTGTGGTGCGAGCCAATCCCGACGGCTACACGCTCCTGGTGATCGCGACGCCGAACATGATCAGCGGCCTGCTGCACCAAAACCTGAGCTTCAATTTTCTGCGCGAAATCATGCCGGTCGGATCGCTGGGCGCCACGCCGTTCATCGTGGTGTCCAACCCAGATTTTCCGCCAAAGACAATTCCAGAGCTGATTGCCTACGCCAAGGCCAATCCGGGCAAAATCAATTTCACCTCGAACGCCACGGGTGGCCTTTCCCACATCGCCGGCGAATTGTTCAAGATAATGGCGGATGTCGACATGGTGCACATCCCGGGACATGGCGAAGTCGAAGCGCAGACCGATCTCATCGCCGGCCGCGCGCAACTGATGTTTGATCCGATCATATCGGCAATCGGCCACGTCCAGGCTGGCAAGCTGCGTGCGCTCGCGGTGACAACGGCCTCCCGATTGGAGTCCATGCCGGACGTTCCGACGGTGGGCGAGGCGGTAACGGGTTATGAGGTTAATGGATGGCTCGGGTTCGGTGCACCGGCCGGAACGCCGCCCGAGATCATCGGCAAGCTCAATCAGGCGATCAATGCCGGTCTGGACGATGACAAGGTCAAATCCCATTTCATCGAGTTAGGCAACGTGCCCACCAAAATGTCGCCGGCGGAATACGGCAAACTGATCGCTTTCGAAAACGAGAAATGGGCGAAGGTCATCAAGTTAGCCAACATCACAATGGACTGAAAGCGATGAAGTTTTCCCGCCGCGATTTCCTGCATGCAACAGCCGGAGTTGCTGTGCTTCAAGCGGGGTCCCGGATGGCGGCGGCACAATCCTATCCCTCGCGGCCAGTCCATGTGCTGGTCGGCTATGCGGCGGGGAGTGCGTCCGACATTATCGCGCGGCTGATGGCGCAGCAGCTTTCCCAGCAGCTCGAACAGCAATTCGTTGTCGAGAACCGGCTGGGCGCCGCGACTAACCTTGCCGCTGAGGATGTGTCCCGGGCCACGCCCGACGGTTACACGTTACTGCTGATAACTTCCGCCAATACCGTCAATGCGACGCTTTACAAAAATCTGAATTTCAACCTCGCCACCGATATCGTCCCGGTCGCGAGCCTCGACTTGGTGCCCTACGTCCTGGAGATCAATCCTTTACTGCCGGCCAAAACTCTGCCGGAATTCATCGCCTACGCCAAAGCCAATCCAGGCAAGATCAATATGGCGTCGAACGGCGTAGGCTCCGGGCCGCATGTCGCTGGCGAGCTGTTTCAGATGATGGCGAGCGTCAAACTGGTTCACGTGCCGTACACCGGCAATCCCTATGCCGATCTGATCGCCGGCCAGGTTCAGATGATGTTTTCGCCTATTCCGGCTTCGATCGGTTACGTTAAATCGGGTCAGTTGCGGCCATTGGCCGTCGGCACGCCGGAACGGCTTGCGATCCTGCCCGATATACCCACCGTTGCGGAAACATTGCCGGGGTACGACGCGAGCGGTTGGCATGGACTCGCTGCGCCGAAGGGCATTCCGCCGCTGATCGTTGAGACCATCAATAAGGCGGCTATGGCCGATCTCGCCGATTCAGCATTCAAGTCCAAGCTTGCTGATCTCGGCGGCATACCGATGCCGATGACGCCGGCGGAGTTTGGCAAGTTTATTTCCGCTGATATCGATAAATGGGCTAAGGTCATCAAGTTCGCGGATATCAAACCGGCCTGAACCGTTTGATCGGGGGATCAAATGAAATTTCGGCGCAGGGAGTTTCTGCAACTAGCCGCCGGTGCGGCGGTTCTTCCGGTCACATCACGCACCGCACTCGCCGAGACATATCCATCCCGGCCAGTGCATATTCTCGTCGGCTTTACGCCGGGCGGCCCGACCGATATCGCCGCGCGGCTGATTGCGCAGTGGCTGTCAGACCGTCTTGGACATCCGTTCATCGTCGACAACCGGCCGGGTGCTTCGACCAACATCGCGACCGAGGCGGTGGCGCACGCGCCGCCGGATGGTTACACGCGGCTTGCTGCCGTTTCCTCGAATGCGATCAATCCGGCGCTCTATACCGATCTCACCTTCAGCTTCACCCGAGACATCGCGATGGTTGCCGAGCTGCAAACCACGCCGATGGTGCTTGAAGTCAATCCGTCGGTGCCGGCATCGAATGTTCAAGAACTGATCGCATACGCCAAGGCCAATCCGAACAAAGTCACGCTCGCTTCGTTCGCCACCGGCACGATTGCCCATGTCGGCGGCGAACTGTTCAAGATGAATGCCGGCATACAGATGGTGCACGTGCCTTATCGCGGCTCCGCGCCGATGGTCTCTGATTTGCTGGCAGGCCAGGTACAAGTTGCTTTTGACAATTTGCCGTCGTCCATCGAATTCATCAGGGGCGGCAAGTTGCGGGCGCTCGCGGTGACGACTGCAAAGAGATGGCCAGCGCTGCCCGACGTGCCGGCTCTAAGCGAATTTCAGCCAGGCTTCGAAGCCAATGTCTGGGTCGGTATCGCGGCGCCGCGTGGGACGCCCGCCGAAATCGTGCAGAAGCTCAATACCGAAATCAATGCCGGGCTCGACGATCCAAAGGTCGCGGGGCGCATGAGGGATCTTGGCGCCCAGGTGGTGAAAAGCACGCCTGCTGAACTGGACGAGGCAGTGGCCCGGCAAACCGAACAGTGGGCGAAGGTGATCCACGCCGCCAACATCAAGGCGGATTAGCAGGCATTCAACCGGAGGCTTCATGATGCTCGCCCGCGAATATTTTTCTTCAGCTTGCCGGCGTGCTGAAAAGCTCGGCGATGCGATCAGGTTTGCCAGCATTAGGGCAGGATGACAGAAACGGCGGAGCGAGCGTTGAAACTACGACGCCGGAATTTTTTTAAACTTGCAGCGGGTGCGGCCGCAGCGCCTCTGTTGCCTTACTTCGCTCGCGCGTTCGATTATCCGTCCCGCCCGATCCACCTGATCGTCGGTTTTGCTGGCGGCAGCGGGCTGGACATCACTGCGCGACTCATTGGCCAGGCGATGTCGGACAGTCTCGGTCAAGCCGTGGTCATCGAGAACCGCCCCGGTGCGGCAACCAATATCGCTACCGAGGCTGTCGTGAACGCGCCGCCTGACGGCTACACCATTCTGATGGTCAGCACTGCTGCGTACACAAATGGTGCGCTTTACCCGCATCTCAATTTTGATTTCATCCGCGACATTGCGCCGGTTGCGAGTGCAACCCGCGGCGGCTGTGTCCTGCTGGTCAACCCGGCGTTTCCGGCAAAGACAGTTCCAGAGTTTGTCGCCAACGCCAAAAACAAACCCGGCAAGATCACGGTGGGAGCTATCGGCACAGGCACGGTGACGCACGTCGCCGCCGAGATGTTCCAGATCATGACCGGCATCGAAACTACGCATGTAGCCTACCGTGGCGAGCCCGAAGCGCTGACCGACTTGATGGCCGGCAATGTGCAGGCCAGCATGATCACCCTCATAGGCGCAGCGGAATTAATCAAGGACGGCAAGCTGCACGCGCTCGGGGTGACGACCGCGCGGCGTTCGGAAATTCTTCCAGATATTCCAGCGATTGGGGAATTCGTGCCCGGCTATGAGGCCAATTTATGGAACGGCATCGGCGCACCGCGCACGCCGCCGGAGATCATCGACAAGCTGAATGCGGCGATCAATGCCGGCTTGAACGACCCGAAGATGAAGGCGCAATTTGCCGAACTTGGCACTGTGACGGTGCCGACAACCCCAGCTGAATACGGCAAGCTGATCGTTAGCGAGACAGATCGATGGGCGAGGGTAATTCGCGCCGCCAATATCAAGGTGGACTAGCATCAAGACCGAAGTGGCGCGCCGCCTTCAGGCGGCGAACTTCGCTACCGCCGGCGTTTCGCCTACGAGCTCACTCATCGGCCGATAGCGGAAGAAAAGAATCATCGTCGTCGATGCTACCGTCATAATGCAAACCGCGAGCACCAGCGGCGCCACGAATGCTCCTGTTGACTGTGCGATCAGGCCAGTGAGGTAAGGCGAGATTGTCGCCCCGCAGATGCCGAAGAAATTCATCAGCCCGCCGAGTGTGCCGGTCTGGTTCGGCGCAATGTCGGTACAGGTCGTCCAGTACGGCGTCACGTAGAACGATAAGCCGGCATTGGCGATGATGATCATGATCACCGCGACCGTATTCGACTCGGTCGTCGCGGCAATCAGCGTGGGCACGGCGTACATTATTGCGCCAAGGCCGACAAAGAGCTTCCGGTGAAAGCCGCCTTTGGTCCAACCTGCCGCGGCAAGCCAGTCCATTGCCCAGCCCGAGAAATTTGCGCCGAGGAAAGCGACGATGAAAGGCAACGACGAAAGTGCGCTTGCCTGCAGCAGCGGGATGCCACGGTAATGGCTCAGATATTGCGGCAGCCAGGTCAAGAACAGGTACTGGCAGTACGGCAGCGCAAAATATCCGACATAGAACGGCCATAGCGCCGGACTGGTCAACAATAACCGCGGTGAAACCGGCGCC
>Ga0302324_100017613_pt1 | contig 14144 bp, 16 predicted proteins | sample Palsa_T0_1_FD_201949 | JGI IMG/M metagenome (GOLD analysis project Ga0302324, IMG submission 201949) | Peat permafrost microbial communities from Stordalen Mire near Abisko, Sweden - Palsa_T0_1 | ecosystem: Environmental > Terrestrial > Soil > Palsa > Peat permafrost | place: Sweden: Abisko... | reverse complement strand
GACGCCTTCCGGCCCCGAACGAACCAGGTGGGCAGGTCGCCCTTCCCCTTCACGTGGATCGTCCCCCGCGATTCCATCTCGAACGTGTCCTTTACCCTCTCGCATGTGGCGGCCGTGATCTGAATCTCCCCGGCGAGTCCATGCGACTCCATTCGGCTCGCAGTGTTGACCGCGTCGCCCCAGAGGTCGTAGGCGAACTTCTTCTTGCCGATGACCCCCGCGACGACCGGCCCGCTGTTCGCCCCGATGCGCACCTGCAGCCCGTAGCCGGTCTCCTTCGAGACGGCGGAGACGACCTCGCGCATCCCCAGTGCCATGGCGACGACCGCTTCGGCGTGGTCGGATCGCGCTTCGGGCAGACCACCGACAACCATGTACGCGTCGCCGATGGTCTTGATCTTCTCCAGCCCGTATTTCTCGGCAAGGTCGTCGAACGCGGTGAAGAGGCGGTTCAACATCGCGACCACCTCAGCCGGGGTCAGGCGTGCAGAGAGGTCCGTGAAGCCCACGATGTCCGCGAAGAGGATCGTGACCTCGCTGAAGCCCTCGGCGATGTGGGAGGGGTCGAGCTTGAGGCGATCGGCGATCTCGGCGGGAAGGATGTTGCGGAGTAGCGACTCTGACTTCGTGCGCTCGGCCTCGAGCTTCTCGCGCTCCTCGGCCAGCTGGCGTTGCTGGAGAAAGATTCGTCGGCTGAGGATTTCCCGCTGATGGCTCGTCGCTGCACCGAACATGAGAGCGCCGAGCTCGAGGGTCACGGCGACAGGAACAACTGCCGGATGACCGAACCGTTCGACAAACAGAACGCACGTGTACAGGTATGCGAGCACTGTCGCAGCAACGGCCGGCGTCGCGTGGCAGAAACGCATGGCGCTGACGGTGGCCGCCATGAGCAGGATGAGCGTTTCCCCGCCCACGCCGTAACTGCAGAGCGCCACGGGGTCGTCCTCTGACGTCAGCGGCGCCCACCGGATGATCCCCAGGGTGATGGCGGGGATTACCGCGAGGGCTACTGTCCAGGCGACGACATTCGCGGTCTGGCCGACACGTCGGAACGGCGATGTCGGCAGACGTGTGACGATGAGTATTAGGAGGATAGCCGGGCTCGCGAGGGCGTACCGCACGGCGCGACTCACGAACCCGACGCGGGTATCAGCGTCTCCGAGCGCCGCGAGCGCGCAGAAGAGCACGGCTACGAAGGCGAACCGCTGCATCTGGCGCCGCATGGCGTCCGTGTACTCGGCGAGGAACTCCCGCTCCAATTCCACGTCGTCGAACGCGAGAGTGAAGCGCTTCATCTTCACGGTGTTGAGCGGCATGTCATGCCACGATAGTCGACACATTCGGGGCACCACTAGCGTTCAAGCATGAAGATCGGCGCGCGTATGTAGACGGCAGCCACGATCCGCGTCTTCCTGACGGTGTCGTCGAGGAGGGAGGCGGCGGAGAAGTCGGCCCGGGGCACGGCCTCGGGTAGAAGACGCCGCCGAGCGGATTCGCACGCGACGCAAAAAAAGGCGAAGGCCCGGTCTGGCAACCGAGCCTCCCCGTCGAGAGCGGACTTCGACGTTGGGTCGGGTGTTGCTCACCTGGTCGAGGGGGGCCAAGTTCGCGACGACGTTCGCTCGGGAGCGGGCGTGCGTTGCAGCAGGAGAGTCTTCGGCCGGAGTGCTGTGCGCAGTGCCGGGAGATCTTTCATCTCTGCCGCCGGCACGATTGGCGGCAGATCTACTGCGGCGACAGGTGCCGCACCGAGGGCTACCGCGCCGCGCATCGGCGGGCCAACGCGCGGCACCAGGCCAGCGACGAGGGGCGGCTCGATCACCGCGACCACCAGCGCGACTACCGGCGACGTCGACGCGCTCGCGTGACGGACAACCGTGCCCAGGAGTTGGCCTCCGATGGCACGGTGTGCGTGGCCGACGCTCCGGCCGCGCCGATGACCGGTGCTCCTGCGAGCGCGCCCAGCGAGCCTGCCCATGCTTCCCCGGATCACTGTCCGGATCCTGCCCTCCTCGTCGACGACCCGTGTGCTGGTGACCTGGGGTCAGGACGAGGTCCTCAAGGCGCGCCTGCCGGCGCCGTCGCAGATGCACCCTCTCGCGGCCAAGACGCTGCTCGAGTCGATCGCGCTGCTCTACCAGACGCGCGTCCGCGTTGTGCTGTCTGCGGACTCCGAAGCCATCTCACTCGGCCTTGGTCTGACCGACGGCTTCGGGTTCGGGATCGACTCGCTGTACTACGAGGTCGAGGTCCTCCCGGACGCCGAGCAGCGGCGGCGGGCAAAACGCCTCCTCGGACTCGGTGACTTCCGCGACGTGCGCCGGCTGGGGGCATCGTGACGATCGACGTCCGCGTCGAGACGGAGATCCGGCGCCTGTTCTACGCCGAGCACTTCCGGATGGGCACCATCGCCACGCAGCTCGGCGTGCACCACGACGTCGTGCGGCGCGTGCTCGGAGTGCTCGCGCCCGGACGGATGCCCCCGCCGCGGCCGTCTCTCGTGCTGCCGTTCGCGGGCTTCATCGACGACACGCTCCGGCAATACCCGCGCCTCTGCTCCACGCGCCTCTACGACATGCTCACCCCGCGCGGTTACGAGGGTAGCGTCCGCACGCTGCGCGAATACGTCGCCACCGTGCGACCCGTTCCCAGGGGCGAAGCGTTCCTGCGCACCGAGCCGATGATCGGCGAGCAGGCCCAGATCGACTGGGCGCACGTCGGCAAGATCCCCGTCGCCGGCGGCGAGCGCGCCCTCTGGGTCTTCGTCATCGTGCTCGCCTACTCGCGCGCGATCTGGGCCGAGATCGTGCTCGAGATGACCGCGGCGTGTCTGCGACGCTCGCTCGTCCGCGCGTCGTTCTACTTCGCGGGCGCCACGCGCCAGTGGCTGTTCGACAACCCGAAAATCGTCGTGCTCGAGCGCCATGGCGACGCCGTCCGCTTCCATCCGGGACTGCTTGAGCTCGCGGGCTTGCTGCACGTACAGCCGCGTCTGTGCGGCGTGCGAAAGCCTCAACAAAAGGGTCGCGTCGAGCGGGCCGTGCGCTACCTCCGCGACCGCTTCTTCGCCGCACGCACCATCCGCAGCGTCGAGCAGGGCAACCGCGAGCTCGTCGAGTTTCTCGAGGGCGTCGCGCTCGCCAGGCCTCATCCCCGGTGGCCCGATCGCCGCGTCGCCGACGTGCTCGCCGAGGAGCGCGGACGCCTGCTCAAGCTCCCCGACGCGCTGCCGGAAACCGACCAAGTCATCACTGTCCCCGTCGACAAGACCGCCTCCATCCGCTTCGACACCAACGTGTACTCGGTCGGGCCCGAGTTCGTGCCACCCAACGCGCGCACGCGAAAGCTTCTCACGCTCGTCGCCAGCGACACCACGGTGCGCCTGCTCGACGGCGATACCGAAGTCGCGCGCCATGGCCGCTGCTGGGGGCGGCGACAGGTCGTCGAGCTGCCTGAGCACCGCGACGCCATCCTGTCGACCAAGCGCGGCGCCCGCGACGGCAAGGGCCGCGACCGCCTGCGCGCCGAGCTGCCCGGCATCGATACCCTTTTCGAGCGCTGGGTCGGCGCCGGCCGCAACGTCGGCTGGATGGTCGCGCAGGTGCGAAAGCTGCTCGACCTCTACGGCGCCGACTTGATGGCCGCCGCCGTCACCGACGCCATCGCCCGCGGCACCCACGATCCGGGCGCGCTCGCCGTCGTCTGCGAGCAGAAACGCCGCGCCAAGAATCGCCCCGTTCCCATCGACCTCGAGCTCGGCGCGCACGTGCCCGACAAAGACGTCATCCCCCACAGCCTGGAGACCTACGACGATGCCCAACGACGACATCGCTGATCAACTTCGTGCCCTCGGCCTGCGCTCCTCGCCGCGAGAAGCCATCCTCGCGCTCATCGCCCATGCCACCAAACACCAGCACTCCCCCGCGCAGGTCTGCGAAGCCCTCGTCGCCCTCGAGCGACGAGAGCGCGAGCTCAGAAATCTCGCCTCCCGCACCAAGGACGCCGCGCTCGGCGTCTTCAAGCCCCTCGACCAATTCGACTGGAACCACCCCCGCGACATCGACCGCGACCTCTTCCAGCAGCTACTCGCCCTCGACTTCCTCACCGAGGGTCACAACGTCCTGCTCCGCGGGCCCAGCGGCGTTGGCAAGACCACCCTCGCCCAGAATCTCGGGCACGCCGCCCTCGCCCACGGGTACACCGTGCGCTTCACCACCCTCGCCGCCGCCATCGCCGACCTGCTCAAGCAGGAGTCCGTTCCGGCACTCGAGCGCCGCATGCGCCGCTACGTCGCGCCCTCGCTGCTCATCGTCGATGAAATCGGCTACCTGCCCTGCGACCGACAGTCGGCCGACCTCTTCTACAACATCATCAGCCGCCGACATGGTCGCGTCTCCACCATCGTCACCACCAATCTCGCCTTCAAACAGTGGTCCACGGTGTTCCCCGGCGCCGCCTGCGTTGGCGCCCTCGTCGACCGCTTCAGCCATCACTGCCATCCCGTCGACATCGACGCCGACTCCTGGCGCAACAAGGAGTCTCAGACCTTCAAGAAGCCCCCCGCACAGCCCCGCCACACGAACGACAAGCCCAAGGCGCCCAAGCACTGACCCTCGACGCCACCGTCATATTTCCGCCGAAACCCATCGCCGACCCGACCGACGACACCGTCAAATTCACGCGGAAACCCGTCGCCATCTACACCGTCGTCGACCAGGAGCTCGCGGCGCTCGTCGGTACGCTCGACGACAGCCTCCGGGGCGTGCGCGATCGCGCTTCTAACGATGGGGTGGTTCGGCGCCTTCCGGCGGTCGGAGCTCGTCGCGCTCACCGTCGCAGACGCGAAAAAGGAGCGCGAGGGCCTCGTGGTGGCGGTGCGGCACCAAAGCGACCAGGACCCTCGCCCGCGGGCACGAACTGAGGCGACCGGAGCTGGGACGCCCGGCGCTGCATGGGCACGGGTGGGCTCGTACAGACGCGCGACGTTGTCCTCGCTGCGTGTTCTCGTCGGCGGATCGAGCTTGGCCGCCCGCTGGGGGGTCAAGCAGGGGTACAGGGGCATCGCATGGTTTCACGGTCTCGATTCCGGACCGCGCATCGTCTAGAGCAAAGGCTGCATGGACGTCGCGCAGGTGGTGAACGAGTACGTGCTCGGCTGGCACGGCGACGGCGGCCTCAGGAGGCTGGCGTGCGCGATGGTCGACGCCGGCTACAGGAGCCGGTCGCTGGCCCGACTGGCATGCGTCGGGCACGACGGCTCGCGCGCTCGCAAGCGTGCGCTCTTCGAACGAGCGCTGCGTGAGCTGCGATTGCCGCTGCCGGATCGTCTCTCCGCCGTTCGCATGCTCCGGCAGCACTACGCCCAGCTGGTCGTCGACGGCGTGCTGCACCCCGACGCCGGCGCGCACGATCTCGTCCGCCTCAACCGTGCCTACTGCGGCCTCATGGACGATCTCTTCGAAGGCCCGCGGCCGGGCGACGCGTTCGGAGTGGGCCTGATCGTGAAGCTCTTCTACGACGCCGAACGCGTCGATCCAGGGGAGCTACCGCGGATCCACGAAGAGATGCGGCAGGCCTGCGTGAAGGTCGCCTCCGGCGAGGATGCCAACGTGGAGGCGACGTCGCCGACAACGCGAACGTGGGAGGACATCCGCGGCTTGCTGGCGCTCCATCGCAGAGCCAGGCCAGCCTGCTGCTGACCGCGGGACGTTTCGGCGACGATCGGCGGGCTCCCGGCAGGTCGGGTTCGGCGGGGCGCGGGGAGGGGGGCCGATAACGCGCCTGTATGTGAACTGCCGCGGCACACGGCGGCGCAACGTTCAGCGCTGCAGCCCCTCCGGGGTGACCTTCCGGCAGCCCGCCGGGACGAGGAAGAGCGAAGGGTCGAGCGGTGTCTCCTCGATCCTGGTGACCTCTATGCGGTTCATCTCTGCGCCGGCGTCATCTCGAACGATCGTGCGCAGCGAGAACAGGCAGCCGGGGCCAGGGGCCTCCTGCGTCGCTGCCGGCTCCGTCCGCCGCGAAGAGCGTGCTGCCCAGGCAGCACTCGTACTTGTCGCCGTGCGCTTCGCGGTACCGCCGCCTTGGGATCTACCAATCATCTTCGTTGCACGCGCCCGCTCCGGCTGCGAGACGGTCAGGCGACCGGGCAGGTGAGGAACCCGGCAAGGTCACCGGCTCGCGAGCGCGGCGCAGGCTCGCTGGGCTCGCGTCGTTGTCGCCTCGTTGTGCGCGACCTCGTCGGCGCGAAGGTAGAGGAGCGCCGTCGCGGCCGGAAGGTCGACGACCGCGTCTTTCAGCTGGACGCCCTGGCCCTGCGGCCTCGTCTGGGCCGTGAGCACGAGAGTGAGCCCGTTTCGCGACCACGTCGCCGACTTAGGAAACACGTATTCATCGCTGCTCTGGAAACGGCCTACCGGCAGGCGGGCGCGCGTGACGCGATCACGCAGCCAGTAGGTGACGGCCGAGCCGCGGGGCGCAAGCGACCAGTCGAGAAACGCATCCGGGACCGGCCACGGGCTCGCGCTGCTCCGAAAGCCGAGCTGGGCCTTCGCCGCCTTTACCTTGGGCTTCTCCTCGACCGGCTCACCATCCAGCCCCTCGGACTCGACACGCGCCAGGATCGCCCCATCCTTCACGCGCACGAAGGCGCAGTCGCCCGCGCAGAGTAACAACATCGAGCCGTCGTCGGACACGGCGACCGCCTCAGAGACCAGAGCCAGACCGATACCCGCCCAGCCGCCACGCGCGTCCTGGCACTCGTCCGGCGAGAGCGGCGTGGCCTTGGGCGGCGAGCCGTCCATCCATGCGTGGTCACAGCCCCCATACGGAGATCGGTCCGCCGGGCCTTTCGTCCAAGGCTTCTCCCACCCAGGGCTCGGGCGGAAGCGCTTCGCGACCTGCGCGCGGCACTCCTCGAACGTTGAGGCGCTCGTAGGGACCGGGGTTGGGTCGGGTAGCGCCGCGGGTGGCGCAGACGCGTCCCGGGTCGGCCCTTCGGCGACCGGGTTCCGTGCCGAGGTTCGATCCGCACAGCAAGCAAGGCCAGCGGCACCACCGGCGACGAGTACCGAGGCGAGCCACATGGCTTTCCCTCGCGCCACCATCCTCATGTCACTCCAACGCTTCGTAACACGCCTGCTCTTCCCGGGGCAGTTGCACCCCCGTCCGGGCTTGATGGTCTTCTGGCGGCGTCGCTTTATTTCCCATCGCGGTGCTCGCCCCTGCACCGAGGTCGGCGTCGTTCGACCAGCCCTGTGACAGGCGAGTCATGAGCGCCTCGCTCGCGTTTGCCGCCTCGATCTCCTCGCCCGGCGGATCCGGAGCCACGCCGGCGGCCGTCGTTGGTGCGGGAGTGGGTGGTGCCATCGTCGGCGGGGTCGAAGAGCGAGGTCCAGATCGACGGTGGCACCCACACGAGCACGCGAGAAGTGCGAGCGCGAGCCGCGGGAAGCGACCAAGAACAGCTCGCCCGCCGACACCAGCGGAGAGGTCTGAGTCGCACGGGCATCACGGGCGCCCAGGAAACGGGCGAGTCCAGCCTCGCGCGCGTCGTCGGGCCCTCCGCAAGAGCAGCCAGCCGCAAAGGACGGCCAACGCGACCGCCGCCGCCATCGCGGCCCGCCGCGGGCGAGAGGGAGCTTCGACGACACGAAGGCGAGCGCACCTTGGGATCCGGCCACGAGAGATCCCGTCGGTTCGCGCCCCGACGTCTTCGATCCAGCGCGCGACGAACGTGCCGTTGGCGAGTTGCTCGACCGTCAGGTCACGGTCCGAGGACAGCTCATCGTCCAGGGCGGCCTCTCCCGAGCACCGCCTCAGGATATTGCAGGAGAGCTCGAGGTGGTTCGAGAGCAGCGGGAGCCACGGGAATTCGAACATCTCGTCCGCGCTTCGGCCGTGCTCCTGACATGGACCGCCGTCCCCGTCCATTTTGAGGTGAATCGGCTCGAGCACGAGCTCGGTGCGGGCCTCGCGCACCGACACGCTCGTGGCCGCGAACGCGCCAAGCAGAGCAAGCGACGAAGCCAGCGCGAAGCCCAGTCGGCGCCACCGAGATGGCAACGTCGACGAGCCCACAACCGGGGGCGAGGGTGCGTAAGGAATCATTCGGGAACGACCGCCTCGACGATGGCCTGCACCGAGGCTGCCGGAACGCCCCGGAGCGCGACCACACCCGACTCGTAGATCCAAGCGACACGCGGGTGCGCGCCGTGCACCAGCGCGCGGCGTAGAGCGATGCACCCTGCGGTCGCGCCGATCGCGACGGCTATACCTGCGAGCGGGTGTCCGTTCAGCCCGACGGTGAGCGCGCCGATGATCGCCAGGCCGAGCGCGATCCACGCGAACGGCCCCATGTCGCTGGCGCGCTGCCAGCGATCGGCGCACGCGCCGCAGAGCCAGATCTGCAAGGTCGTAGTGCGACCGAGGCGCGAGACGAGGCCGGCGATGAGCGCGACGCTGGCGAAGGGGCCCAAGAACCCGAGCGGTCGCCACGCGAACCGTTCCGCGCGGCGGCGCACCCCCTTGTCCGTCGCGCACATCAAGCACGCGCGCGGCAGCTTGGCGTCCTTGGGGATGCGCAGCTCGCCATCCATGAACACGCAGCCGTTGGTGGCGAAAGAGGGATCACGGTAGGGCATGGCAGGCGACTTCACCTTGAGCCTGCAGTCTGTGGCTCTGCGGGGTGCGCTAGCCAAGGAACCCGGTCGAGCAAGCGGACCGTCGTTCCCTTCCACCGGTAGCGTGCAAGGCGACGATCTTCGGGCCGCCGCGAGCGTCCCACCCACTCGTCGAACCGCATCTTGACACCCTCGGGGTCCACGCCGAGGAAGGGGTCGGACTGGAACGTTAGCTGGACCTTGCTCGGACCGATGATCGGGACCGGCACTTTCACGAGTGTCGCACCCGCCTGCGGCCGGTAGATGCCGAGGATCGTGTCGTTGTGCTCGCCCGTGGGGTTGCGGTACGTGAGCACGTATTCCTTCGCGCCGTCGTTGTCGACGTCCGCCAGGTAGAGGGTCTCGTAGGATCGGTCGATGTCGGGCGCGTCGATCTTGCGCGCGAGCTTCTCGAAGGCCGTGTCGCTGGTGAGCGCACCGCGCACTTCCGCGTCGGTGACGCTTGCGCCGTGCATGGTTGCGAGCCCCGTGTACAGCCGCAGCCAGTCGTCTGGACCGGTCGCTGAAGGTCCGCGGTCTGCACTGTCGTGCACGCGCCGCTCGAACACGGAGCCGGGTCGTCGTTCGGTGCTGCACGAGTAGACACCGTCGAGCGGACGGTCGCGAAGCCAGCGGCCGTCCTTCAGTTCGACCCAGATGTCGCCGGCCCCACCCTCGGCGACTGAGACAGGCTGGGCGCCCGCCGGCAACGCCAGCGACGACCACACACCTCCACGTGGACGAGCCCAGACCCCACCGAGGGCCACGGCCCAGTCCAATCCGCCGGCGGCTGAGAGCGTCGAAGAGGCGGGCGCGGGAAGGCCCGACGTCGGGAGCGGAACGTCTTCTTTCCAGGTTCGGTCGAAGATTGCGGTCGGCTTGTTGTTGCTCGCCATGACCACGACGTCGTCGGGAAGGTTCGAGAGCTCGAAGGGGGCACTCCCACTGTGCAGTGTGTCGAAGGACCACCTGCCCGTAGCCGCAGAGAAGTGCGCGACGCGGGGCGAAGCGCCCTCGCGACAAGCGACGAAGAGCTCCCCTGGGCGCTCGGCCATCGTCGGGTGTGGGGTGCTGCCACAAAGGGCCTCCAGCGAGAGAGCGGGGACAACGCTTCGTACGAACCACCGCGCATCGTCCAGCACCGCGAAGTCGAACCCCGACGGGCCCGAAGGGCGCGCGTAGAAGACGGCGAGGACCGCGCCGTCGATCCAGGGCACCAAGGCGAAGAGCTGCGCGCGCACGTCCGATGGCCGTCGCTCCCAGCGATCTGTCCGCCACCGATAGAAGTCCGGGCCGAGAACCTGCCCGGTGTTCTCCCATTCATCGAGGGCCAAGAAGGCCCCATCCGGCCACCGTCCCGCGAGCGTCAGGTCACCCTTCACGTGTCCAAGCGGGTGCGACCACACGTACGTGCCATCCGTGTCCTTCGGCAGGCCGCGAAGGAGCGACCCGTCCTCCACGATGCGATCCCGGTCGACACGCACGATGCCGGCGTCAGCATGCAGATCCCATTGCCCTGGGCCCCGTCCGCTGCCGTAGGTGAGGAATGTGGCTCCGCGGACCGGCGCGACGCGGAGGCTTGTGCACCCCCGATCGATGGCGAGCACCATCCGCGACGGTACTACGGCAGTCGGCGGCCCGGCCGACGCGGATGGCGACGAGCTGGGCGGCACGGCGACAGTTGACGTGCTCGCGGAAGCGCTTGGGGATACCTCTCGAGCGCGGGGGCGTTCTGCATTCGACGCACACGAAGCCGCGGCCGCGATGAGCATCGCGAGACGACCAGCGCGAAGGACGCCCTCCATGACAAGCGACCCCAGTACCATGGCTGCTCCCTCGTAAGACGCCTTGTCCATGTACGTCCACCTCAGCATCGACTGACTACCAAGCCGAGCGCACCCAAGATCGCGGCGAACCACACGGCCACTGAGCCAATGAAGATCCATCGCGCCAGCGCTCTACGCGTCGGAGGAACGAACACCTCGACGACGATTGTTCCGGCAAGGTAGTCGTGAAGTGCCCGCCGCTGCGGCGTCAGGATCAGCAACACGTCGACGGCCATGGCAAGGTTTACGAGCGGCGAGATCGCTGACGCCAAGAGCCCCGGCACTCCCTCGGCAATCGGCGCGGCGAGGTCCGCCACGAACGCGGCCAAGGGCATCGCGATGCTGCGGAGAAACACCGCGCGCAGGAAGCCGGCGGGCCCCCCGTCCGCCCGGACGACCTTCGCCCCGTCAAGCGCGTTGCCGATGGTCTGTCCCCGGAGCGCCAAGCCGGCGGCTTGCAGAAGGAAGTAGCCGAGCAGCACCGAGCCCGGAAGCACCACAACAAGCCATCCTTGTCCCGGGAACCGGGCCGCCAGAAAGAGCCCGAGGACGCCGGTGGGGACCGTCACCGCCACGGCAACCGCAGAGTCCACGACAGCGGCGATCAGGCGCGATCGGCGCGAACCCGTCCTTCCAATGTTCGACAGCGCATGAAGTCTCGGTACGGGACGGGCGTCGGCGCTGCCAGCTAGCATTTGGAAAGCAGTAGGACGATCACGCCCAGCACTCCGAAGACCAGGCCTGTGCCCAGGATGACGCGACTGAATCTCTTGTGCCTCGGATTGACGTAGGTGACGACGACCTTGGTCCCCGCCACGTAGTCGTGCAGAGCACGCCTCGCAGGCAAGAGAATCAGCCACGGGTCCGCCGAAATGGCCACGCCAACCATCCCGGCCGCTCCCAGGGCCGCCACTCCGCCCAACCCATCCAGTTCGTTCGCGGCTGCCTCCGCCAGGGCGCCCACGAGCGGCAACGCGGCGCTACGCAGAGCCACAGCGCGCCAGAATCCGGCGCGAGCGCCATCGACCCGCACGATCCGGATGCCCTCGAGGTACTTGCCGATTGTCTGGCCCCTGCGGGCTAGCCCGACGGCTTGCCACGCCCAATAGCTACCCAGGCCGATCGAGCTGAGCACCATCACGTCGACCCATCCAGGCACCCCATTCGGAAGGACGCCAGCGACCACGAGCTGGAACCCGATCTCCATGGGGATCGCGCCACAGAGGAACCCGAGGATCGAATCAATCACGGTCGCGGCGAGCCTTGAGGAGATCGAGGCCGCTACCGGATCGGTCGCCCCTTGCTGCGAGATCCAATTCGTGACCGCGACGCTGGGAGGGCGATGTTCGCGAGCCCGCGCTACGTCGGAGAGTGCTCCTCGGTCAAACCACGTCCCGTGACGCGTGCAGCTGCGGACGAGCGTCCCTGTCGGCGGCACCGCCCCGACGACAAGCTCGGTGCCACAGACCGGGCACGGTACGGCGGCGTCGACCCTCGGTGTGATCGTCGCCGTGCTCGCCGCCGCGTCGGCAAGGGCCACGAGCGGCTGGGCGGCTCTTCCGTCCAAGATTTCCGCGCATCCATGGCCATCGACCCACGCGCCTCCACATGTTCCGCACCCCACGAACACCGTGCTACCGACGGGCGTGGCGGCTACCGGGCTTCCACACCGGGGGCACGCGGCCTGCCCGGCCTCTTCTCTCGTCGCGGGCTGCGTGTTCATCGGCCACCCCACCAGATTGCAGCGATCACCATTGCCACGACGACGATCACGACGATCGCCGGCACCAACATCAGTCGAAGTGCATCTCGGAAGCGCATCTGGAACATGCGCGCGTACTCAGCAAGGACCATGCTCAATCGACCTCGATGTCCGTCTGCCCAGCATCCTGGACCTGGATGGTTCCGCCCCATTGGCAGACGCACTTGCAGGCGTCCGAGAGCATCGCGGGGCCGCCGCCGGTGATGGCGACGCTCTTCGAACCCGGCGTCCATGGGCCGGCTGCCGCGGGTACGCAAGGCTGTGGGGTGAGAACTCCCGCCGCGGCCGACGTGGCAGCGGAGACCTGCGGATTGATCGGAGACTGACACATGCCGAAGGGGGCCAGGTTCGTCTCCGGCTTCATGTCCTGCACCGTCGCGGCGGGGGTTGGTCCCCCGTAGGTCTCGTTCGTGGGAGGGACGGACAGCTTCGAGGGCGAACTACCCATCGAGCAGGCGAGGATTGCACCATCTACGACAAGCTTTCCCATTTGCTGTGCTCCCCGGTTGGTGACGTGCTCCTCGCCCGATCAAGGCCCCGCGTCGGCGAGGGACACGGGGGGGACGAACTCGGCCCAGGTCATCATCATGTCGTAGTTGGCGCACTTTGGGACGAGCCTGGCATCCCGCGGCTTTGGCCGCACGCAGTCCCGCGCGACCTGCGCCTTGATGTCCGCCGTCGAGACGCCCCATGCCCGGGCACAGTGCACGCTCTTCACGGACGCCTCCGCCTCGTCCCCGACGATGGATGCGGGGGGCGAGGGACACTGCTCCTTCACGTAGGCGACGGCCGCCGCGTCGCGCGCGGAGAAGTGCCCGTCGGGGAGGGAGTGCGCGGCGAAGAGCAACTCGGAGACCATACTCGTGTGCCGGGTATCGGACGTTCCTTCAATGCGAAATGGCTCCTCGCCCGTATAGAGCAGGTCGGGGCGTCCGTCCGAGTCGATGTCGGCGGACATCGTCGTCGCGAAGGCTGCGGCGGGGGCATAACGGCGCACCGCGCCGCCGCCCGCCGTGAACACTGCCTCCCAGGATGTGCCGGCCGCGGTGTGCTCCGTGGTCTTGGTATGGAGGAGCAACTCGGGCTCGCCGTCCCCGTCGTAGTCGAACAGCGTCTCGGCCAGTTCGAAGGACTGCCACTCATCCGCGACGAACGGGATGGGCGGCCCAACCGACCGTCTTCCGTGCGCGTCGAGGTGGACCGCGTGGTACGAGCCTTTCAGCTCGACGGTCACCCTCTTGCCGTCGCGGACGTCGGTCGTCGAGCGGGCCGCGCCCACCTCGAGCGCCCAGGCACCCTTGGGCGTGGGGAAGCACGCGGTGTCGAAGGTCACGACCGGAAAGCCTCCGCCGCCGAAGTCCCCGAGGGTCGGCAGCGTCGCGTCGTGGTGGCGAGCGTTGCGCACGAAGTCCTCGCACAGCGCGGCGGAAGTGGGGCCGGGCTCGTACTTGGGCAAGGCGCGGGCGACGGGCGGCGCGGGAACGGTGGAGGGCGGCTCCGAAGGGCTCGCGGACGGGGAAGGGCCTGTAGACGCCTCGGGAAGGGTGGCGATGGTGCCGCTCGGCGTTGCCTCCACCGGCGGGTGCGTCTCCACCTTGCAACCGGGGAGGGTCACGAGAGCGGAACAGACGAGGGTTTGGATGGCGCCGCGCATCGGAGGGTCAGCCGCGCCGCGCCGCTGCACCGACCGTGGCCACCGGCTCGAGATGCTCGGCCTCGCGGAAAGGATCCTCGGGCGCGTGCACCCGGAAGAGTGTTCCGGCCACCTTGCCGGCGGCGAGTCGAGGCAGCGCCGCGTGGCCCACATGCTCGTCCACGATGCGCCACTGCGGAAGGCGGCCGGACTGCACGGCCGCCAGCCACTTGCTACGCCCGCGCATTCGGGCCAGCGCA
>Ga0302324_100017612_pt1 | contig 14144 bp, 11 predicted proteins | sample Palsa_T0_1_FD_201949 | JGI IMG/M metagenome (GOLD analysis project Ga0302324, IMG submission 201949) | Peat permafrost microbial communities from Stordalen Mire near Abisko, Sweden - Palsa_T0_1 | ecosystem: Environmental > Terrestrial > Soil > Palsa > Peat permafrost | place: Sweden: Abisko... | reverse complement strand
CCAAATGACCAATTACTTTGTGAACAGCCTGCAGGAGACGACCGCCGCCAATGTCAACGGCCAGAATCTCACGGGAAACGACAATCTTTACGTTGCGGCCACGGGCTCCATCGTCGCCCTGGGCACGGGTGCGGTGTCCGGCGTCTATCTCAACGCCAGCAGCACCGCCAACACCGTCGACATCGCAGGCCAGGTCTATTGCGCCAATGGCGATGCCGTCTATTCGCAGAGTGCGGATCTCAATCTCACGCTGACCGGCAGCGCGTTCGGCGGCGTGGACGGAATCGGCGTCTTGGGCGAGGGGAACATTCTCATCGGTGCCGAGGGTTCGCTGTCGGCCAATGGAAATGGCATCCTCGTCGGCGCGCTGGGCGGAGACAGCACGATCACGGTCGACGGGTCGATCCTGTCCGCGAACGGCGCCGGCCTCAACATCAACGCGGCCGCGAATGTCAGTGTCAACGCCGGCGGCCTGATCTCCGGGAAGTACAACGGCATTCTTTTCAATCCGGGGTCGGCCGGCAGCGTGTTGTTCAATGGCGGCACGATCGAAAGCAATCATGGCTCAAACAACACTGTCTACATCGCCGACTCGAACGTCCAGGTCGACAATGCGGGCACTATCTCGGGCCCTATCGATCCGATCGACGTTTATGCTTCAAACGCGCTGATCATCAATTCCGGAACAATCACCGGCGAGGACGGCTCTTCGTTCGCGTTGCAGGCACCGGCCAGCGACACGACGATCGACAACAGCGGTACCATTACAGGCCAAATCGTGGCTTCGGGGGCCGGCGGACCGATGTTTCTGTCGAACAGCGGCACGATCCTTTCGGCAGGCGTTGCCGTGATAGGCACGAACTCCGACGACGTCGTGACAAACAGCGGGACGATCCACGGCTCGATCGAAATGGGAACGGGATCGGACACCGTCACCAATGAGGGCAGGATCCTGGGATCGGTTTCTTTCGCGGGCACGGTCGACTCGCTCGGCAATTCGGGCTCGATCAGTGGCGGTGTGGCGCTTGGCCAGGGCGATCAAATGTCGAACACCGGCGTCGTCATCGGCGGCATCAGCGGCACCGGCGAGCTCATCGACAATCAGGGCAATATCTCCGGGGGAATCCACTTTGGCCAAGTCGGTGAAGACCAGATCACCAACACGCACGGAACGATCAGCGGCGGGATTACGCTGGGAATGGACGACACGCTGACAAATTCGGGTGGCACGATTTCCGGGGGCATCACGGGCTATGGCTCGGATAGCATCGTCAATTCCGGAACGATCACCGGCGGAATTTCCGATTCCCAGCCGGTCGATTCCATCGACAATTCGGGCACGATCGTGGGAGCGATTTCGGAACATGACGCCATCGCGACCAATTCCGGCCTCATTCATGGCAACATCGACTTCGCGACCCAGAGCACGCTCACCAACGACGGTACGATCGCCGGCGCGGTCACATTCCAGGGCTCGGACGACACGGTCACGAATAACGGCACGATCCACGGCCTCGTCACGCTCGGCACGGACGACAGCTTCGTCAACACCGGCGCGATCCACGGCAACGTCGCTCTCGGCGCAGGCGACACGCTGACTATGAGCACGGGAACGGTCGCGGGCGAGATCGTCGCGTCGACCTCCGACACGTTCGATTTCAGCGGCCAGTTCGGCCACTACCAGATCGCCGATTTCGCAGCCTACGCCACGCATCACACCGGCTACGACGTGATCGATTTCGCGAGCGACGAATTCACCAGCTACACCGAGCTGCAAACGCATATGGCGCAAGTAGGTGCCGACGTCGTCATCACCCTGGACGCCACCGACGACATCGTGCTCGTCGGCTCCAAGCTGACGCAACTGAACACCCACGATTTCCTGTTCACTTAGGCTTTCCGGGGTGGGCTTCGCGTCACGGGAGAGTCGGTAAGGACATACTACAAATTCGGTCGTCGCATCCGTACTTGCGCCGCAGCCCGATCTGCCTAATCGCTTGCGGTCGGTGTCGGCGGCTTGCCGTAAAGGTCAAGCGCGCGGTCTTGCGACAGCGACTCGTACCACGCCTGAAACGGCGGGGAGAGCCAGTGGCGGCGCGCGACCCAATAGGCTTTGAAGCCGGAGGTCGCCGCGAAATCGATCGCGGTTTTTTCGACATTGTGCCAATGCTCGCTGTCGAGTTGTCCATGCTGCCATTGCAGGCGGGCGGCTTCAAAGAAGCGCAAGGTTGCGCCGGCAAAACTGTAAAACCGAACGCGCTCGTCGTCCGTCAGCCTGTCAATGTCGTCGACTCCCAGCCTCCAGATGCGCGCAAAATCTTCGCATTCGACCAAGGACATCGTGATCTGCTGCCAATTCTGCGAATGCGCCTGCGACGCCGCAGCTCTGACGGCCTGTGTGTTTTGCCTCAGCTGGAATCCCACAAAGATCAGCGAAGCCAGCACGGCCACGCCGCTGACAAAGCTGCCCACGGCTGCAAGGTCCGAAAGCGACATGGGATGCCTTCTCCGGCGCGTCGGGGCGAACAATAGCGCCTTTCCGAGTCCCCGCGAAATCCGGACTCCGGTGGCAGGCGAATGATTCCCGCTCCGCACCGGCACGAGCTATAGTTGCTTGCCCGATACAGAGCGACCCGATGGAGAGAACCACGACTCGCGCGCATGCTATCTTCGACGATTTTCTTTTGCCGCAAGAACATCTGAACCTGTGGGATGGTTTTCGCGAAACCGCGCTGTCTCCCAAAGATGCCGGCGAATGGAACCGGGTCTACCAGCTGACGGACGGCGAAGACCCCGTCAGTTCCGCGTCGCGCAAGCTGTCACTGCGGGACGGCACGGCCGGCAAGTCGAAAGCGCCGCCGTCATTGCGCCTCTTCAGCGAGAAACTGTTTGCCCTCATGACCGGCGACCGGCAGCCCATTTCGTTTGGACCGTGGACGGGCTTCAGCCTGTCGGCCTGGACCTATCGTCCGGGCATGGGCCTCGAATGGCACAGCGATACGGGCTGGCTCGCCGGATATATCTATTACGCGCACCCGGTCTGGCGCTCATCGTGGGGCGGGGAATTGCTCGTGGCGGAGGACGACGAGTCCGCGTCCGGCATTGCTGCCCGTTCCGACGATCCGCGGGGCGCCGTAGAAACGGTCTGTCGAACGGGCGGCGCGTTCGTCTATCCGCAGCCGAACCGGCTGGTGTTGTTGCGCGGCGGCGCTTTGCATTGCATCAAGAAAGTCGAGAGTGCGGCTGGCCAAGCGTTCCGCGCCAGCATCTCGGGCTTCTTCTTCAACGCGGGCGGCACGCCGGGTTAGCCCGATGTACCATCGATCCGGGACCCGCTTATGCTGTGCTCCATGGTCCAACAGGGGGATTGCATGACGCTCACAGACCTGGCCAGCTTTGGAAGCCTCATCAGCGCATTGGCCGTCGCGGGCTCTCTCATCTATTTGGGCTTGCAGACTCATCAGGCGGCAAAACACACGCGGGCGCTGATTCTGCAGGGACGCGTCGAAAGGGTGGTCGCCCATCACCTGGCAATTGCGGATTCCGATCTTGTTTCGGCATGGATCATCGAAAACGGCGACACTCCTACGGCCGAAAATATCAGGCGTCGGCAATTCTGGCTGCAGGGCATGGCCTACGACCTGAGTTGGGAAGACACGTTTGCCCAACATGAATCCGGATTGTTGGGTGCCGAGCAGTTCGCGGACTTTCGCGCCCATATCGTGACATTCCTGAAGGCGCCGGCCTTGCACCGGTATTTCTCGAATCGACCGGTACCGGCAAGGGGTCCGACGAAGTTTCACCGATTCATCGAGCAGGTTCTTGCCGAAAGTGCGGTTCCATCTCTGGAAACGGGGTCCGAGCGAAGAAGTTAGATTTCAAGCCGTTCGCGGCGAAGCAGAAGGAGCTTGCGGCTCGATGCCGATGTGATCGCCTGGTTCAAGGATCACGGGCCGAAGGGGTACAGCTACGAAACCAATACCAACCGCGTTCTGGGCGAGCATGTGCAGCGCCGCGCGCGAGGCGGGATGAGCCGAATTCACCTGCAGCAAACGCGACCGAGGCGGAAATCCCCATCGCGCCGCCACAAGCACAGGGCTTCTAAGTAAATCAAGGGAGGAAGGAAGGCTTTTTGACCCTCCTTCCACCGACCTGGCGAGTGGACCGTCTACCGTCAGCGATGCTTATTGCGCGAACGAATATCCAATCTCAAATGAAAGCCATGGCTTATTGTTGTAGGTGTAATTTGCGCTGGAATCGACATGGTCGGCCCCAAGTATAATGCCAACTTGGAAATTGTCCTTCACGGAGAACACAAGACCCCCTCCATAGCTGAGTCCCGCAAGATTTTGCGTACTCGATTGCCCTCCAGTTGAAGCAGTGGGCACCGCGATGGTCGAGGCGCCCGCGAATACGACCGGACTCATAATAACTCCCGTATCAAAAAACGGGATTCTGAAACCGAGATATGGTCCCAGCGACGCCGAGCCGCTTAATGCTTTGCCCTGCGAGAGTTGAAGTTTGAACGGAATGACCAATGCACCGTATTCCCAGCCGGATCGATGCGCTTTTTGAAGATTGTCGTCTCGGATGTCGAAATATGTGCCAACGAATAGTCTTTGAGGGGATTTGACGTCCGGACACTGTTGCGTGGCCTGATCGCTTACTGTCGCTTGATTTTGCGTACCGGCTCCGGCTTGGCCACTGGCCGGAGCATCCATATACCAATTACCGGAGTCCTGCTTTAGATACGGCTCGCGTTGGATGTCACCGAAGTAAGGAAATGCATCTTCGGCGAGGCGGACTTGCTGCCATTGATAGGTGACCGTAGTGCCTGCTGTGCCGCTGCCGTTCTGTCCGCCCGACTGAGCGGGCTGTTTCATTGGGTCATTGTCGAGGGAGGATTTGGTGCCGATAACGACGGTATTCGCCGGAAGGCAATAAATCGCATTTCCGCCGGCCGCATCGTATGCCTCGATCGCTCCAGTCCACGACAGTCTGTCCGTGTCATAGTTATTCGTATCGTTGCTCGTTGTAACCGTGGCGGGAGCCGGTGTGTTCGAAGTCGTTGTGGATTGAGGCGCGGCGGCCGGGGCTGGTTGCACTGGCGCATTCTGGGCAAATGAAGGCCACGCAAATGCCGCGCAGAGGCAGGGCAATGCGCTCAACAACATTGTTTTCTTCATAGTCATGGCAAAGCATCCCTTCGTTGAGAAGTTGAACATTCTCAACGGAAAGCGGCGTATAGCGGCACTCAACACAGCCGAAAAATTCAATGATTACATGATCAGCTTTGTATCCCCTTTCCGCGCAGTGCGGATCGCCCCGTTGAGTTCAATCGATATCATCACGACAATTAAGTAACGCGAGTCAATCTCTGTCTGCAACCGGAAGAAATTCTTATCCACTGCTTTCGAATTTGTCTTTGTCTGTTGGCATTTGTCCGATTTCCGATCTGTAAAGTTACAGAGGCGCATAACTAGGTATTATCTCTCTGTAATTACGACCGTTGCATTTCCCGCCGACGTTCGCCGCTGATCGCGGAAAATTGAGGCTCACTTTGGGGGCACGTCCTTCCCCCTGTGTGCACTGACCCCCAAAATGATCACGTCCGTCGCATCGGACGCACGTTCGCAATTGGGGGAAAGTCATGACCGCGGAAAAGATGGTTTTCGGCTGGCGCGTTTACGGCCTGGGCGTGATCGCGTTGGCTTTGGTCTGCTTGGCGTTTGGCGGCTTCGATCCGGGGCAGCCGGTCCCCAAGGCCTTTCCGGAGCGCGCCGTGCTGGGTACCGTCGTTGCGGCGTTCATGCTGGTCGCGGGCGCGGCCATCGAATGGCGTCGCACCGCGGCCTGGGCCGCCGCGGCGCTCACCGCCTATTACACGCTTGTTGTCGTCGTCCTGATGTACGGCCACTTGATGCTCAAGCATTACGCCGAATACGTCACCTATGAGGCCGCGGCAGAGCAGGTTGCCATCGCGGCGGGCGCGCTGATCGTCTATGCCGCCAACGCCGATATCGATGCGACGCTGGCCGCGCGCCTCACGCGCGTCGGTCAAATGGTGTTCGGGGTTTGCGCGCTGATCTTCGGCGGCTCGCATTTTGCCTATGCGAGCTACACCGCCGCGCTGGTCCCCAAATGGCTGCCGCCGAGCCAGATGTTCTGGACTTATGCGACCGCGATCGGCCATATCGCGGCTGGCATTGCCATCCTCACGGGCGTGCAGGCCCGCCTCGCCGCGATCCTGCTGACGCTGATGTACGCGTCCTTCACGCCGCTGGTGCACATCCCGACGCTCTTTGCCGATCCCCACGCCCATTTCAACTGGTCCGAGAATGCCGAGAATCTCGTTTTGACCGGCGTCGCCTGGGTCGTGGCGGATTCTTTCGCCCGGCGCCGAGTGATTTCGGATTGAGTCCGCCTAGCCCAGATTGAACGCACAGAGCTTGTTGCCGTCCAGATCGCGGAAATACGACATGTAGAATTTCGGCGCGCGTTCGCCGGGGGCGCCTTCGTCTTTGCCGCCGAGCGCCAGAGCCTTTGCATGAAAGGCGTCCACTTCCCCGCGCGTATCGAAACGGAATGTGTGCATGGAGCCGTTGCCCACCGTCGCCGGCCTCTTGTCATAGGCTCCGAGCACCACGAAGAAGAGATTTCCATCCTTCGCGTAGGCGCGGCCGCCTGACGGGTGCTCGAACAAACGGGTGATTCCGGCCGACCCCAGCAGGGCATCGTAGAACGCCTTCGCTTTCTCGAGATCGTTCGAGCCGACAATGCCGTGACCTAATGAGATCATTCTGCTTCTCCCCGACCGTTTCTCGGTCGACGTCCATTCAATCCGGACTCGCGCATTTCACAAGCGCCGTTCCCGTTTTTCCGTTCGGCGGTCATCGGCGGACTGGACAAATGGACGGGATCGAGTCTAGTCTCCAAGAGAACATAACATGAACATGGTTGCGCGCGGAGCGGAAATTTTGGAAGGAAAGTGCGGTGCAACGATTTCACGATGCTGGCAGGATGCCCGCGGTCCATCGGTAGAAATGCGACGCGTTCACGTCGCATATCGCACCCAAAGCCCTCCCCTGTTATTCGCCTGTTCAACAGGGGAGAAAGCCGAACGAGACTCGAACGATGTTGCTTTCGAACAACGCCCTGCACAGTCCCAACGGACTAATCCGGAATCACGTCGGTGAACACGAAGCCGTCGCGCTCCACGGTTTCGCCGATGCGCACGGCGATGTCGCGCGCGAACATCGGTCCCGCCGTCACCGCGGTGTGAAATTCGCCGTTCTCGCCGCAGGGGTCGATGCCCTCCGGCAGATCGCGCAGCAGATCGGCATCGAAGCGCCGGCCGGCGAAGTGGCGAGCGAGCTTGCAGGGATCGAGGCAGGCGATGCGGGCGGAGAGGCCGCTTGCGATCATCTCGCGGGCGAGGCTGCCGGTGTCGCGCTGCCACAGCGGGAAGATCGGCTCCATTCCCGCGGCCGACAATTTCTCGATGCGATAGGCGCGGATGTCTTCGAGATAGAGATCGCCGAACACGATGTGGCGGATGCCTCGTGCCTTGATGCGTTCGCAAGCCTTCTCCATGCGCGCTTCATAGATGTCGTTGGGGCAGCGGCTGGGGATCGGCACCTTGATCGCAGGAAGCGCGAGGGCTTCTATCTGCCGGTCGAGCAACGCGCTCCTCACGCCATGCATGGCCACGCGGTCATAGACCTCGTTGATTGTCGTCAGAACGCCCGCGATGTCGGCCAGGCCGAGGCGACGCGCTTCATGCAGCGCATAGGCGCTGTCCTTGCCCGAACTCCAGGATACGAAGGCTTTGGGCGGCATCGCGCGATCTCCCTGGGTGCCATAAAGCGGAACGCGAGCGGCCGCAATATCGCGATGCCGCCTCGGAAACGACAGGCCGGTATCAGGCGGAGAACAGGCGGAATAACAGGCAAAAGAACAGGCCGATATCAGGCAGAATTTTTCCTGTTCGCGCGCGAGAACGCCGCGGTTTGCCTAGATTTTTTGTGCGGATTGCAGGAGAGAAAAAAATTCGCGCGAAAAAAGTTCGAACGGAAGACGAACCCCGGCAGATCAATCCGCCGCGCGCGGCTTCACATAGGCGATGCGGCACGTCACGCCCTCCGGCGGATATTCGATGCTGACGCTGCCCGTCTTTTCGCGCGACGTGACCGATTTGATCACGCGGTTGCCGAAGCCTTCGCGGGTGGGCGGCTCGGGGGGCGGGCCGCCGCGCTCTTTCCACTCGAACACCACTTCGTCGCCGCCGGCCATAGGCGTGACGGTCCAGGTGAAGGAGATCGTTCCTCCGTGTACGGACAATGCACCGTATTTGAGCGCGTTGGTGGCAAGCTCGTGGACCGCGAGCGCGAGGCCACCGCCCAGCTCCTCGGAAAGCTGCAGATCTGGCCCGTCAATGCGGATGCGGTTCGATTTCTCCTCGTCGAACGGAACGAGGGTCGCGCGCACCACGGCATTGGCATCGATCGCCACGCGGTTTCCCGCCAGCACCAGGTCGGCCGCGGCGGCGAGCGCGTGCAATCGTCCGAGGAAACGCTTGAGGAATTCGTCGACGACCGGCCCGTTGTCCGCGCGCCGCCGCGAATTCTTCGCCAGCGCGTCGATGACCGTGATGAGGTTCTTCATGCGGTGTCGCAGTTCGCCGATCACCAGATCGCGCTGCTCGTCGGCGAGGGTGCGCGCGTGAACGTCCTGCATCAATTTCGCTTCCATGTGCCAGGCATCGCGAACCGCCCCGCGCGCGAGTGCGGCCACGCCGTAAAGCAGGACCGCCGACAGCCCAAACAGCGCGAGACCCGGACCGCTGTTGACACCGAGCGCGCTAAAGAGCGGATCGCTGGCGAACCACCATGCCAATGCGAAGCTTGCCGCTAGCGCGAGCAATCCCCACGCCCATCCCGTCACGAAGGCGACGATGAAAATCGCCGGCAGATAGAGCAGCACCGAAAAGCCGGATGTCGGATTGCGCGACAGCGCGTTCACCGCGAACGCGGTGGCGAATGTCGCGAACGCCAGCGCGGCGCGGCGTGCGCCGGACCAGTCGCGCGTGTTCCCATCGGTTCCGAATACGAACCGGAGAAGCGTGTTGCGAACGCGCGCCAGGGTGGGATCGAAAGTCAGTGCAGCCTCGGTTCAGCGCGAAAATAAAATGTACAATAGATTCCGCCTCTCGCACGGGCGCGCCGACGACACAATAACATGGCATAACCTGTCCGGAAGCCTACAGGGAAAGACGGCCTCGAAAGGGAAAAAAAGGGCGGGGCCGGAGCGCCGGCCGCCGCAGAATCGCTTGCCTCAGGAGAACAGGAAATCATGCGTGCTCAGGTTGGCGAGTTTCGTGCCCAGAAGCACGATGTCGTCGGTCGCATCGAGAGTGATGACGACGTCGGCGCCGACTTGCGCCATATGCGATTGCAGCGCCGTATAATTCGCGAAATCGTCGCTTGCGAAATCGATGAAGTCGCAGGTGGTGTGGTGGCCGACGAATCCCGTGAAGCCGGAAATCTGATATTCGCCGAAGGAGCCGTTGAACTGGAACACGTCGGACGCCGCCGCGCCGATGGGGCTTGTCACCGTGCCCGTGCCCATGTCGAGCTGGTCGTCGGCAGCGGCGACGACGAAGCCGTGGATCGCGCCGTTGTTGGTGAAGCTGTCGCCCGTACCGAGATAGACCGTTCCGTGTATCGTGCCGTCATTGACGAGCGTGTTGTCCGAGCCGGCGAACTGTACCGTGCCGGTGATCGTGCCGGTATTGTCGAGCGTGCTTTGGTCGGCGAAATAAATGGTGCCGTGCATCGCGCCAGAATTCGTCAGATAGGCCGCCCCCGCCGAGATATAGCCCATGAACTTGCCCATATTGTCGATCGTGTCGCTGATGGCGCTCAGTTCGAGAAACCCTCCCGTGATCGTGCCGGAGTTTGCGATCGTCTCTCCCCCATTGGCCTGAATGCCGCCGCCGATCGCGCCGCTGTTGGTGAGCGTATCGCCCGTATTCATGATGATCCCGCCGCCGATGGTGCCGTCTGCGTTGTCCAGCGTGTCGGTCAGACCCAGCGACACGCCGCCGCCGATCTTTCCGCCCGCATTCGAAACCGAGTCGTTGCTGCTCTCGGCGAAAACGACACCGTCCAGAATCGTTCCCGTGTTGGTAAGCTGGATCGCGAAAGACGCGTTGTCATAGTTCGCAAGCACGCCCGTACTGCCCTTGATGGTGCCGGCATTTTCGATGTGATCGCTGTCGCCCGAGATATTGAGCCCTGCGCCGCTCGCGCCGCTCAAGGAACCCGTGTCTCCGATGGTGATGGTCGAGGTCGACGCGTACAGATCCAGCCCGTCCTGGCTGCCGACAATGCTCCCGTCCACTGTCGCCGTCTCCATGCCTGCGAAGACGACACCGTCGAGGCCGGTGATCATGCCCTGAGGGCCTTCCACGAGCGAGGTGCTCGTTCCGGCGGCGTAGATTCCAGCATCACTTCCTGTGACGGTGCCGTTGATCGTCAACGTGGCCGACGTTCCGCCGTTCGCATAGATGCCGTAGTCGTAGGTCGAATCGATGATGCCCGTGCTCGTGACGACCGACGTGCCGTCCTGCTCAAGCTGCACTTCGCCGTCGATGGTTCCGGTGTTCGTGATCGTCGTGCTCGTGTTCACGCCGCCCGCGGCGATGGCAATTTCCGGACTGCCGATGAGCCCGTGATTGACGATCACCGTGCTGCTCGTGTCGGCCAGGATCGCCTCGCTGCCTCCGCCGCTCACGCTGCCGGTCGAAGCGATCGCGATCGTCGCGCCGCCCGTGTCGCCCTGGTAGTCCGTCAGGTTCATGCCGATGGCATTTCCCTGAACTGTGCCATCGATAAGGAACTGGGCACCTTCGTCGAATCCCGTAAAATCGATCCCGTTGCCGTCGCCGAAGACGAGCGCCGCCGCTTCGATCGTCACTGTTCCGACCGGCGAGCGGGCTGTGGCTTCGATCCCAAGCGCATCGCCGCTCGGGTCGATGAAGCCTCCCGTGCTCGTGACGAGCAAACTGCCGCCCACGAAGACTTGCTCGGGTCCCTGCTCGATCGTCGTGATAACGGTTGTTGTCATCCGGCTCTCCTGTTGCGTGCTGACGCGATTGGGTGGTCTTTTCGGTTCCTAGGTGAACAGAAAATCGTGGGCGCTCAGCGAGGTCATCTTGACGCCCACGAGCACGATGTCGTCGGTCGGATCGAGCGTGATGACGACATCTTTTCCCACCTGCGCCATATGCGATTGGAGTTCGGTGTAGCTCGTGAAGTCGTCGCTCGCGAAATCCATGACGTCGTAGCTGGTCGCATGACCCACCTCGGCCACGAAACCCGAGAGCGCACCTGTCGTGTTTTCGTCGGTGGTTACGATTGTCGTGCTCATCGCATTGCCTCCTGTGGCGTCGGACAATGTGATGGACACGTCGGGCGCACTGCCGATGTGGGCTGGTTGAGCCCTCGGCGCCACTCAAACGTTCTCAAATGTTCTTAAAGTGCGCGGAAAGCGCGGCTTTCGGGAGCGCGTGGGGTCAGGACGGGGAGAAGCTTGCGAACTCGCGGGTTGCGTCCTGGAGAGCCGGCAAATCCTTGTCGGCATCTTTCCAGAGGGCGAAAAGCCTTTGATAGGCCGCCCGGCTCTCGTCCATCCGGCCCTCTTTGTGAAGTGCGCGCGCCAGCCCCAGCCACGCAAGAGGATAAAGCGGCGAAACCGGGTCGAGCACGGGGTTGTCCGCGATCTTGCGGAATTCCATTGCGGCGTTCGAGGCATCGCCCGCGGCGAGATAGGCCTCGCCGCGCACATAGCTCGCGTCGAAGGTGTGGGTCTCGATGAGTCCCGCTGGCGGCGCCATCGCTTTGACGGCTTCGGCAGGCTGGTTGTGACGAAGCGCCAATATGGCGCGATCCTGGGGCGCGTAGTCCCTGCCGAGCAGCGTATCGGCGGGCGATTTGGCAAGAGCCGCATCCAGGAGAGCTTTACCGTGCGCCTCGTCGCCGAATTCCATCAGATCGAAGCGGTAATCCGCCGAATCGAATCCGGCGGGAGCCTGATCCAAAGTCTCAAGCGCCCGATCCTTCGCGCCGAGATCGTTCAACGTCCGTGCATTGGCGGCCGCCATATAGTTTTGGAGCCCTTGGCTTTTCCCGATATTGAGCGCATGCGCAAAGATATCGAGGCCCTTTTGAATCTGGCCCTCGCTGAAAGCCACCTGTCCCGCCTCCACCAGCATGAAACGTTCGGCCGGCTTGCCGCTGGCCCAGTCCGATTCTCGCTGCATGGCGGCGGTGTCCCGACGCAGGAACGCGATGTCATACAACAACCGATGCGTGCCGAAGCCGTCGAGACGTCTGGCCATCGATTGTGCGCAGGTAGCGGCCGCGCGGTCGAGTTGCCCCGAATGAAGATAGGCCGTGGCCAGCACGACATAAGCGGCTTCTATGCTGGTGTTCAGGCTGACGGCGCGCTGTCCGTCGCGCACCGCTGCCGCATTTTCGCCGAGCCACACTTCCTGGTTCGTCAGATTGGCCCAGGCCGCGGCGTCATCCGGATAAAGCTCCGTCCACGCCTTGAGGACGCGTATGGTCTCGTCGACGTCGCCCAGGACACTGGAATTGTATCGCATGAGGATGTGGAGTTTTTCGAGTTCGCTCGCATGATCGCGCAATTCGTAGGCCTTGGTGATGTTGGCGATGTCGAGCTTGCTCTCATGCGTGTTGGCATATGCCGTCGAGAGACCGTCATAGGCCGCCGCGAATGTGGGATCAATCTCGATGGCGCGCTGAAACAGCGGGATCGACTCGATATATTTTCCGTGACTGAAATCGTAATGGGCCTCGGAAAAAGCCATCAGCGCTTCAAACGAAGCAGTGCGTTGCTTGAGAACGGGCACGTTGAATTTTTCGATCGAGTCCGCGGATTCGCCCAGCGTCTGGCGCACGCCTTCGACCAGCCGGTCCAGCGCCGGCAGCAGCGCATCGAGCGAGCCCACTTCGGCCTTGTCCGTCGAGATCACCTGGCTGTTGACGCAATCGGTCGCGGTCAGAGTCAACAGATAGCTGGCGCCGACCTGCGCGATGATGCCGCTGATCGCCGCCTGCCCGTTGTTGCGCGCGCAGACCTCCTGGGCCAGTTGGGGCGTGAGCCGCGCGTCTTTGGAGCGGATCATCAGGTCGAGCGTGTCCGCGACCATGCCGTCCGACAGAACGGACAGGCGGGGAGATTGCTGCAGGTCGGACTTCGCCGCGGTCGTGAAGGTCCTATCGAACAGCGGATTGTTGGACAGGTTCTGGAAATCGGAGACGACGACAACGAGTGGCTTTCCCGCTGCCGGTGCGCTGCGCGGCCAGAAGAGAAAAGCTGCGCCGGCAATGACGACCGCGAGAGCCCCCGCCAGAAGATAGAGGGGCATCGGCTTGCGCTTGCCGGACAGCACAGCAATGGGCGTCGTTTCGGACATGACGGCCGGCGCGGGCGAAAGCGCTTCCCGGCTTGCATCGGTGCGCGGCGCGGCGCCGACATTTTCCACCGGCGCGCTGAATGAATAACCGCGTCCCGTCACCGTGGTGATATACCGGCCGTCCTCGTCATTTTCGCCAAGCGCCTTGCGAAGGGAAAAAATCGCCTGCGTGAGACTTCCTTCATCTACTACACGATCCGGCCATACGGCATCCATCAGATCGCTTTTGGTCAGGAGAACGCCCGGGCTTCTGACGAAAGCCAGCAGCAATTCGAACAATCTGGTGGTGAGAGCAACCGGCGCGGCCTCACGCGTGAGGAGCCGCTCCCCCGGGTCCAGCAGGAATGGTCCGAAGCGATAACGTCCTTCGATGGGCGAGCGTTGGTCCATCTGCTAACCGGTTTTGAATACTTTTGAGGGGTTTCTTGAGAAATGCACGGGGGGACTACCCAATATCAGCCGTCACATTATAGCGTGGCCCCTGCAATGGCGTTAGAGCACGAACCGCTGCGGCGCGCCGGCCGGGGTCAGGAAGGAACAAGCCCCGCGAACTCGTGGGTCGCGTCCAGGAATGCTGGCAGGTCTTTGTCGGCGTCTTTCCAGAGGGAGAAAAGCTTCTGATAGGCCGCCCGGCTCTCGTCGA
>Ga0302324_100017611_pt1 | contig 14145 bp, 8 predicted proteins | sample Palsa_T0_1_FD_201949 | JGI IMG/M metagenome (GOLD analysis project Ga0302324, IMG submission 201949) | Peat permafrost microbial communities from Stordalen Mire near Abisko, Sweden - Palsa_T0_1 | ecosystem: Environmental > Terrestrial > Soil > Palsa > Peat permafrost | place: Sweden: Abisko... | reverse complement strand
CACCTCCACCGGCGACGACTTCAACTGATAGCGAAGCGACTGCGAATAGGAATGAATAGCAGCCTTGGTGGCGCAATAAGTTGGCGTGAACACCAGCGGCACAAAGGCCAGCCCCGAAGAAACATTGATAATGGCGGCGGAAGATTGCTTCTGAAGATGAGGCAGCAAGGCCGCGGTCAGTCGGATGGGACCGAGCAAGTTTGTCGCCACGATGGCTTCCGCATCCGCCAGATCCGCTGGTTGCGCAGGGAGCCTTTCCGAACGCATAATGCCGGCGTTGTTGATCAGCACATTGAGAGACGGAAACTGCTCGACGGCCTGTGCGGCGAATTTGGCGATAGCATCGGCATTCGCCATATCGACCGTGAGTGACTTCATGCCTGGATCGGCCTGCGTGGTTTCATCCAGCATTTGCTGGCGGCGCCCGGCAATGATCACCTGGTTGCCCAGCTCATGAAATGCCTCAGCCAACCCGCGGCCGATGCCGGACCCGCCACCCGTGATGAGGATCGTATTGCCCGTGAGATTCATTGGGTTTGCCCTCCAATTGGAATGATAAGGCTCACATTCGCCCATCGCCCGGAGCCGGGGTTCGGCGCGACTTTATTCCTCCAACTCCGCCTGGCCGTTCACGATCCTCACCTTTCGATCAATGTTGCGGTGCGGCGTCCGAATCGCTCCGCGCACGCTCTGCCAGATCACCACAGCTTCGTGCTTGAACACCCCGTAGCCCAGTTCGCTCTTGTCATACGGCACAATTCCGGCTGAGAAGCGCTGGAAGGCAGGCGACGCATCCAATACATCCGCGTAGGTGGGGTTGTCGTACACAAAAAAGATGTGCGGCGTCAATCCGGCGAGCGCAGCCTCAAGCCGCTTCACCATACCCGCGAGAATCTCCGCGCCAAACGGATGGAAGGCGAAGATCGCGAGCTTACCCGGCGGGAGCGCAAACTCCAGCACGTTTGCATTGATGATCGTGATGCCTGGCCGCTCGGGAAATCGGCTGGCGATGATCGCCACATTGGCGTGAGCCTGGGCAGAAAGCACAGGGGAAAGTTCTACGCCAATTACTTGACGAAACGGGAATTCGCTCGCGACGATCGCCGCCCGGCCTTTGCCGCAGCCAAAGTCGAGCAGCGTGTATTCCTCCACCGGCCCCAGCGCCGCCAGCGATCTTCTTACAATGCTCGGCTGCGAACCCAGGTAGCCGGCAATCTGAGCAGCCAGGCGCTTGTCCCGCGTGATCTGGTCCTCAGCCAAAGCGCCCAATGTGTCAACGCCGAATTCGCGATCGAATGGATGTCCGCGATCCCACACCTTGTAGAGCTTGCGTGCGAAGGGCGCGTGGTCAAGCGATCGCTTCAGCGCCGGTGCGTACAGGACGCTTTGCACCGGTGGGCTATCGAGCAGCCTCCGTATTGCCTGTTTCAACCTGGACCGGACGTTTGCCACGGGCGGCCTCCCGAACATGCGTAATGGTATTTGGGCCCCGAACGCGCCGAGGGGCGTCAATGCATACGCCCTGTGTGCCGACCTGCGTCCAGCGCTGCGGTCGGCGCGCCGTCTAGCGGATTTGATGCAAAGCCGATGAGCCGCCCACAACGGCATCTGCAACGAGCTGGCGGTCGAATGTCGCAAGCTGGCCGCCATGCGCCTTAGCCAAAGCGAGCAGGTAAGTATCTGTGACCTGTGCGGAGTTGAGGAGACGAGTTGTGTCAACTGAGGCGGGATCGAGCAGCGAAAGATCATCGGACCAGAATTCGTGAGATCCGAGATCCCTCACCACAATCAGAATCCCTGCGACCGCCGCGGGGTTGCCGGGCGTAGAGGGGTACCGGGAGTTGCCAACGATACGCAATACGCCGTTTTCCGTGATTGGGCAGGTTGCCCATGCCTTCTTGCCCTTGGCGGCAAACCAATGGTGAGCATCGTCATGGCGAACATGTGCAGGGTCAATCAGCGAGATGAGAACATTCACATCGAGCAGGTAGCGGGTTGCGCCGCTCACGGCAGTTCTTCCTGCAACTGGCGCACCAGTTCTGAGGTCACACGCGTCGCGCCGGGACGGACAGCAAGCAGCGGGATCCCATTGCGCGTCCTTCGCCTGGCATTGATGGGCTTCATGCCGTTGCGAGCCAAGGCGGAGATTACTTCCCCAACGCTTTTCTGCTCCGTAGCGGCCATTTCTTTGGCGGCGGCAAGAACGTCATCGTCAATGGCGAGGGTGGTACGCATGGCGAAGCTCCCGGTGACGCAATGCATCACGCATCAATCATCATACATCAGGTTTGGCTCATTCCTGGGAGAAGCCTCTAGCTTCAGCCTCTAGCTGCTAGCCCAGGGGCCATGCCTCTAATCTCTTCGTCTCGACAGTAAGCTAGTAGCTAGAAGCTGTAGCCTCACTTCTTCAGCGGTTTCCGCGCAAAGTAGTAGAGCGAAAATGCCAGCGCGGCGAATCCCAACACGCTCACCCAATCGTGGGAGAGGAACGTAGTCGGGAAGTTGAGTATGTCGCCCTTGCCAACCGTCGACTCGTACGCTTTCAGCGCCACGCCGATCAGTCCCACGATGCCGCCCGCTGCAATCAGCCCGGAGGCAAACAACGAGCCCGGAGAGATCTCGCTTTCCGCGTCTTCCTCGCCGGCTTTTTTTGCGGCCCGGTCCACCATCCAACGCACCACTCCTCCGATAAAAATCGGCAGCGTGGTCCCGATGGGCAGATACGCGCCAACGGCAAAAGTCAGCGAGCGAATGCCCAGCAGTTCAACCGCAATCACCAGGAAAACGCCCAGCAGCACCAGTCCCCATGGCAGCTTGCGGCTAAGAATGCCGTTGATCACGGTCGCCATCAGCTTGGCCTGCGGCGCAGGCGCAGCCGCACTGCCGATTCCCTGGATCCAATGGACCTCGATCTTGCCGCTGGCCGGCGAGTACAGGTACTTGCCATCCTGCAACTCGGAAGACCCGATGGCATTCAGCACGGTGTACTCAGCCCGCTGATGCGTTGAAACGCTGTTGTCCGCTGCGATCACCCGAACATTGTCCGGCAGCTTCTCGTTTCCCTGAATGGTCACTCCGGGATGGTTTCCGCTCAGGTCCCAAGCCTGCGACGACGTGTGGAATTCCTGCAACCCCGTATTCATCAGGTTCAGCGTGAACCCAATGAAGACAGTCGAAACCACCACGCCGATCATGAGCGCAATCTGCTGCAGCCGCGGCGTTGCGCCAATGATGTAGCCGGTCTTCAGGTCCTGCGAGGTGTCGCCGGAGTTCGACGCCGCAATGCACACCACGCCGCCAATGGTGATGGCCAGCGCTCCAAACGCAGGGCCCGTCCATCCGTTCACCAGGAAAACCGCCGAGGTCGCCATCAGCGTTGCGATGGTCATGCCGCTCACCGGGCTTGCCGAGGAGCCGACCAGTCCGACTATGCGAGAGCTCACCGTAACAAAGAGGAATCCGAAGATGACCACCAGAACCGACGCCGCCAGGTTTGCCGCCCACCCCACAAACGCTCCAGGCACCGGCTTGAACTCCAGAAAGAGGAACATCAACAGGACGATCAGCAGTGAGCCAACCAGCACCACGCCCATTGAGAGGTCGTTCTCGGTGCGCAACGGCTTGGCCGCCTTGCCTGCCGCGCCCGGGCGCATGGTTTTGAATCCCGCGGTCAGCGCCGACCAAATCGTAGGCATTGTCTTGGCCAGCGTAATCAGCCCCGCCGCCGCCACGGCGCCCGCGCCCATCGGCTTGATGTAGGTGGCCCACAGCTCCGGCGGGCTCATCTGCCCGATGGGTACCTGGCCGGGATACACCGGCCCCGGAAGTTCCTTGCCAAAGAAATAAATCAGCGGCATCACCACCAGCCAGGAGAACACGCCGCCCGCTACAATCACTCCGGCAACCTTAGGCCCGATAATGTAACCCACGCCCAGGTACTCCGAGGTTGCGTCGGCGTTGATCTCTCCGCCCTTCATCGCATGCTGCGGCCCGAAGTCGAGCCGGTACTCCGGCGCCTCCGGCCACGCCTTGAAGAGATTTCCATTCTGGAACAAGGTGTAGAGTCCTCCGAGTCCAAGTCCGAGGAACACGCGGCTCGCCATCGATCCGCCCTTCTCACCGGCGATCAGCACATCGGCGCAGGCCGTGCCCTCGGGGTAGGGAAGCGCTCCGTGCTCCTGCACAATCAGCTGACGGCGCAGTGGAATCATGAACAGTACGCCCAGCCAGCCGCCGATCAGCGCCAGCATGAAGATTCGCGAATATTCGAGATCGAACCCTAGAAACACCAGCGCAGGCAGCGTGAAAATGACGCCCGAAGCAATCGACTGCCCCGCGTTGCCGGTGGTCTGGACGATGTTGTTCTCGAGAATCGACGCGCGCCCGAACGCGCGCAGGATGCTGATCGACAGCACCGAGATGGGAATCGAGGCCGCCACAGTAAGCCCGGCGCGCAATCCCACATACACGGTCACCATTCCGAAAATGATCCCGAAGACCGAACCCAGCACGAGCGCGCGAACAGTGAACTCCGGCCGATTTTCGCTGGGAGCAACAAAGGGCTGAAACTCTGGCATTCCGATCCTCCGGTCATCAGCAACCGCGGCAACGCATTTTCGCTGAAGGGGGAGTTTAGCAGGCAGGGCGTGCGGAATGACAGAGCGGAATCGACGAGCGGTTCTCTCGCTCACTTCGAATCAGAGCATCCCTCGACCTGGCTCGCAGTCTCAACTCGATTGGTTGTCACTTCTCTTTGGACTGGAATGGAAGTAGGCATGCTCGAGCGCCGCAAACACCAAGACGCCCAATAAGGTACTCGGTACCTCCAAAAGCAAGAAGACGGGCCATGCGGTGGGCGATCGATAGACGCCTGACGAGATTACTTCCCAGACGATCATTGGAAGGCCCCACGTCGCCAATACTGCTACAAAGCGACCTGCGAACGACTGATTTCTGCGGGGGAGCAGCTCTCTGAGCCAGGATGGTAGTTTCCTCATGCTGAAATACTCTCCAGACCCTACGCTATTAAGTATTCGATCAGGAGGGGTGTTTTGCAACTGAATATCGGGTCGGTCCATGCGTTTTTACCCGACCTTCACCCAGACCTGCCCGTAATTCGAAGGCACAGTCAGCTCAATCGTTTGCCCGGCCTGGCTCGGAGTGACTTCAAGCGGCGTTGTGCGGAATGAGTCGTCGACCATCTCGCGCCATGTGCCCGCAGCCGGAAAGGGTGCCTGCACCGTGCTGTCGCTATCGGCAAAGTTCAAGGTCACCAGCGCCCAGGATTCGGCAACAGTTGTAGTAGCTGCCGCATGCCGCGAATAAACCAGCACCTGGTTGCTCTGCAGCGACTGCTGATTGTAGTAGTAGCTGTCTCGCCCGCGCAGTGCCGGCGTGCTACGCCGCAAGCCGCCCAGCCGCCGATAGAGGCTGATTAGCGGTTGTCCGAAGGAATCGTAGAAATACTCCCAGTGCGTGTCTCTCTCTAAGTGAATGCGCGCCAGCCCGGTGCTGGGCAGGCTATAGTTGTCAGCGAACTCCTGGCCCTGCCACAGCATCGGAATCCCCTGCAGCGTGTAGAGCGCGATGGCGTGCGGCTGCAGACTGTACCAGCGGCTGCGGTCGCCTTCGGGAATCGGGTCTCCCGCGTCGTAGCTCGGATCGGTAAAGCAGATCAACTGGCTGTGATCGTGCGACTCAAGATACTGGAATGGCGCAACAGGCATCTGGATCGCATTCCCCTGTGCGTCCACCGCGGCCGTGGTCGCGGGAAATCCCATAATCGATGGATTCAATTGCAGAGCGTAACTGTCCTGCGGGGCTGCTCCCGATGCAACGCCCTCGGCCAGATCCAGCAACCCATCTTGCCAGGCAGCGTTGGTGTAGCTCTGCTCCATCACCATTGCCGCCTTGCCCAGTGCTTCGGCGCACTGAATGATCCGGCTGTACCCTCTGTCCCCCTGAAACCGCGCCAGGCCGAGCGAGTGCAGATAGGTCTGCTGCACAAGCGTGCGATAGCCCGCATCCATCGGCGGAACGTAAAGGTCGGTGACCTCGTCGTAACGGAAGCCGTCGACGTGGAAGTCGTCGAGCCACTGCTGATTCGCCTTTTCAAAGTAATCGAGCGTGAATGCGAGCGTGAAATCGGGCTTCGGACCAAAGCCGTAAATATTTTGCCCGTCCATCATTGGATTCGCCGGGTTGGGCGCGCCCGCAATGCCGGCCAGTGCGCCATAGACCGAGTTGTAGGCAAACATCGGGTCAACATGCTCGTAAACAACGTCGAGAATTACCGCCATGCCCGCAGCGTGTGCGGCGTCCACCAGCCGCTTCAGTCCTGCGCTGCCGCCCCACCGCCAGCCGGGCGCAAAGTAGTGGAGCGGGCCGTAGCCCCAGTCGAAATCGAGCTGCATGCTGGTCACCGGCATCAGCTCAATACAGTTCACGCCGAGGCCTTTGAAATAAGCCAGCTGCGCCGCCACGCCGTCGAAGGTGTCGTTGAACTCCTCCACCTGCAATTCGTAAACCACCAGGTCGTCCAGCTCCGGCGTCTTGTAGGCCGCGTCGGTCCACGCAAAGGGTTGGGCGGCTCGGTCCAGGAGAAATGCCGACATGCGCCCAATCTCCGCCTCGCGAGCGAAGGGGTCGACGATCCAACTCGAAACGCTTTGCGGCGCTGTTCCTGCAGGACTGCCTGCGGGAGTCCACCACAGCTCGTACCGGTACAAATGGAGCCCCGGCTGGCCCAAATGCGATCCTGGTTGGGTCGCAGGCTGCGAACCTCCAACGGGTACGAGCTCAACCGTCGCGCTCCACAGATCGAGAGCCGAGCCCTGCTGCCACGCGAGCGTGAATGTCGCCGCAGGAACCGCCGGATCGAACCGGTCGATCAAATGAATCACCCGCACGCGGACCTCGAAGCCGCCTGTGTCCTGAATGCCGGGCAGATAAAGGCCAAACCGCACGCTGAATTGGCCCGAGGCCTCGAGGGAAGGGAATGCGCCGACTTCTGTCAGATCGATCACGATAGTCTCCTTCGGGGGGTAGGAGGTTGTCAGCTCAAATGGGTTCGAGGTCGTCTTTGCCAGGATTGAATTCCCGGGAATCGCCCCGGAAGTCTTTGCATTATGCACTGAAACGGCTCCGGAAGTTGGAAAAATGCCGTGAATCGCGGCCCCCAAGAGCGTGAATCGCCGGTTACGAGATCCGCGAATCGCCGAGCCAATCCCTCCGGCCCGGCCACGCCTCCCTTTGCCCTTGGCCGACTGCCGCCCGAGCGCGTAGGGTTGTTTTGACTTCTGAAGTCGTGAATGTGGGAGAGATGAATGGCCAACACCCTCCAAGCCCCCGCGCCAACCAAGAGGCTCCTGTCGCTCGATGTGCTCCGCGGCATCACCATCGCCTTCATGATCATGGCGAACAACAACGGCGGCCCGGGCTCGTGGTGGTTCATGAATCACGCGCAGTGGAACGGCCTCACCCCTACCGACCTGGTCTTTCCCACTTTCGTCTTTGTCATGGGCGCTTCAATTGTCTTCGCTTTCGAGTCCCGTCTCGCCCGCGGAGCCACGCGTGCGCAGCTGGCCATGCACACGGTGCAGCGTTCCATGGTCCTGTTTGCGCTGGGCTGGGTGGTGAACAACTTTCCGTTTTTCCACTGGCAAGGAATGCGATTCTACGGAGTCCTGCAGCGAATCGCCGTCTGCTATCTCGTCGTCGGCCTCTTCTATCTCTTCGACCAGCGCGTCTGGACCAAGATCGCCGCGCTTGCTTGTGTGCTCATCGGCTACTACGTTTTGGTCCGTTGGGTTCCTGTCCCCGGAGCTGGCTTGCCCGGCCGCGACTTCCCCTTCATGGATCAGCGGCTCAATATCGTTTCCTGGCTCGACCGCCTGCTCATGCCGCACCACTTGTATCTCGACTGGGGTGGTCCCGACGCACACAACGTCCGCGATCCAGAAGGCCTGCTCAGCGACCTGCCTGCGATCGGAACGGCCCTGCTGGGCCTGCTCGCCGGTCTATGGCTACGGGCTGAGCCTACAGGCGCAAGCTTTGGGAAGACCGTCCGGGAAAAGGCAATCGGCCTTGCCGGCGCCACAGTGAGTTGCCTGACCCTCGGCTACATTTGGTCCCTCTGGTTTCCCCTCAACAAAAACATGTGGACCAGTTCCTACGTTCTTGTCGCCGCCGGATATTCACTGCTGGTGTTGACGCTGGCCTACATCGCCGTCGAGCACAGGGGCTGGGGCAAAGGGCGCAGCGCCTGGCTCGTCTATCCCTGGCTGGTCTTCGGATCGAACGCCATCGTGGCCTACATGATCAGCGAACTGCTTCCCGGTCTGCTGGACTTCATCAGAATCCCGACGGCCGCGGGCCATCACACCACCCCGCTCGCCTGGGCAATGACGCATATCTTCGCGCAGATTCCCGACCCCGGCTGGGCAGCCTTCGCCTACGCTGTCTCCTACACAGCCGTCTGCTTCATCCCCGTGTGGGTGCTTTATCGACGGAGAATATTCGTAAAGGTCTAGGCCGCGCTGAGCTCCGAAGGCCTCGCTCACTGGGCCTCGACCCGCACTTTCACCGGCCGGAACAGCCACACGTTCAATAGCGTGAAGAGCAGCCCGCCCACAGTGAACTTCAGCCATACTGGCGCGTTCGATGGCGAGAAGAATCCCTCCAGGCAACCGGCAATCACCAGCATCGGAATAATGCCCGAAACCAGCCGTGCGGCCTCAATTCCGCCGCGTGCCACCGAATCCTTCCAACGCAGCCCGCCGGGGAAGAGCATCCCGTAGCCCAGTCGGAATCCCGCTCCTCCGGAGATGATGATTGCGGGCAGCTCCAGCGATCCATGCGGCGCAACAAAGCTCCACAGCGGCACAGCCATTCCGTACTGTGCGCAGGCAGCGGCAATCACCCCCAGCATCATCCCATTGATGAAGAGATAGAAGAGCGTCCCCACCCCAAACACAATTCCTGTGGCGAAGGTAACAAAGGTTACGGTCAGGTTGTTGGTCATGATCTTGCTGGTAGCCTGAGGTTTGACGCTGACAATCGAGTGCGTCCACATCTCATGGCGCTCCATGGTGGCGATCATGTCAGGTCCGACGAAATGCCGCATGAATTCCGGCCGCGCATGGGTGAGCACGGCGCCCAGAACGCCAAACGCCACGGAAACGCCCAGCGAGGCCAGGACAAATCCAATCTGCGCCCGAAAGATTACCGGGTACTCGTCCCGCAGGAAACGAACCAAGGTCATCAGATTCGTCTTCCGGCCCGAATAAATGATATGGTGGGCGCGAGCCAGCAACTGATTCACATGAACCGCATAGGTGCGGGAGGTTGCGTCCTGCCGAAGCACGGACAGGTCCGCAGCCACCTGGCGATACAAGAGGGCCATCTCCTGCAGTTCGGCGCGTGAGAGCTGGCCGAGTCCGCTTCGGTCCGACTGCGCCAGCAGCGCTGAAAGCCGGTCCCAGTGCGGACGGCGCTTGAGAATCCACTGGTTGGAGAGGATTTGTGCCATGGACCTGATGAAGGACGCGAACGCTGACCAGATGAGTCCGGATCAGATTAACATCGATACGCCCGAGCTGGTCAGCATCGAGATGCCTCTGGCCGGCATCGGCAGCCGGTTCATCGCGCTCCTTGTCGATTACCTCATCTGGTTCGCCGGGCTCTTGATTCTGGTGCTCGCTTCCAGCGTCATTCTTCCCGCCATTCACGCCTTCAATCGCATGTCGGAGCAATGGGCCGAAGCGCTGGTCATCTTCACCTTCTTCCTGTTGAACTGGGGCTACTTCACGCTCTTTGAGGCCTTTTGGAACGGCCGCACGCCTGGGAAGCGCGTCGCCAGAATTCGCGTGATCCAGCGTTCGGGCCGAGCCATCGGGCTTTTCGAATCGATGGCCCGCAACCTGGTCCGATACGTTGACCAGCTCCCGTTCTTTTATGGAGTAGGCGTCATTGCCATGTTCGTCACCAAGCAGCATCAGCGCCTGGGGGACCTTGCCGCCGGCACGCTGGTTGTTCGCGATCGCGAGATCGAAACTCCGTTGTGGGGCGACGCCGGCTCACGCACATTCACGGCGCAGCTCTTTACCCCGAGTGCGCCTGTTCCTGAGCCGCACAGCCTGGTTACTCTGCCCGCCACCGGAGTTGCGAAGCTTACATCCTCCGATCTTGAGGTGCTCGAGGGATTCTTCGCCCGCCGGCTCGACATGAGCATGGAAACCAGGGAAGCGCTGGCCCGTCGCATCGCCTCGGCAATTCAGGCGAAGTCCGGCCTGCAGATCCCCGACGGCGCCAGTATTGAAACGTTCCTTGAGGCGGCGGCACGGCAGTTACGTGACCTTGCCCGACTGACGTAATGCTCTCCCCGGGACCCAATGCTCGCACATCGTCTCGGCAGCCCGGGCATGCACTTCACATCGCGGCGGGAGATTAATGCTGCAACTCGATCCCAATGAAGGACCCACGAGAGAGTCTCGTTTTTTCGGGCGTTTGAGCTACGCGCCAGCGATTTTTTTGATGCAATTGATGGTTCATTTCAACATCGGAAAATTTTCCTGTAAACCCGTCATTTTATATAGCTTAATAAAGCTCAAAAAATGTAAACCTTTCCGTAAACGTATACCTTCTCACCAAAAAGTAACTTCCAGGCAAGTTACGCTTGACAGCCTCCCCACAGGAGGCAGATTATGTCTCCCGGCTCCGAACTGAGGATTGAAGTGTGCTCGCACGTAAAACGATTGACCAACCTTAATCAATCGTTTGAGCGACATATCCCAAAAAGCAGAGATTCGGCGTTCCTCTGCTTCCAAAGAACGGAGAAATTTGGCTATTAAGACGTCGCGTGAGCTCCACCGGGACCAAAACAAACTGCAGGGAGAGGATGGTTATCCCATTCCGCTCACCGGCAGGCGACAAGTGAGCGCGACTGGTTACCCGACCGAACAATACCTCAGGCATAGCGACCGTGAGGAGCCAACAACAAACAACAAAGACTCAAAAAAGGAAGGTCACATGAGACAAGCAAAGTACAGATTCATTCTGTTGCCGCTGTTCGTCTTTTGGGCATGCGTAAGCACGTTTGCGCAGGCCAACTCGACGGTCTCCGGCATTGTCACTGACCAGTCAGGAGCAGTCGTGGGCGGCGCCAAAATCGCCCTCACCAATCCTGCAACCGGTGAAACCCACAACACACTGAGCGACGGTACCGGCCTGTACGAAATCGCGGGCCTCAACGCCGGTACCTACGACCTTAAGGTGACTGCCAAAAGCTTTCAAACCTACGAACAGAAGGGCGTGGTCGTCGATATTTCCAGAACATTCCGTGTCGACGTCAAGCTGACGGTCGGCGACGTGAGCCAGACGGTTACGGTTCAGGCTGATGCCCTTGCCGTGCAGTCCGACTCCAACGTGGTCAGCACGCTCATCAACGAGCAGCAGATCAGTGAACTGCCCACCAATGGCCGTAACGTCATCAGCCTCGCAGCACTGGGCCTTGGCGTCAGCGGAAACCTGCCTGACTTTCAAAATCCTCTCTCCGTCAACGCCAGTTTCGCCATCAGCTTCAATGGTCTGAGCCAGGCGCACAACATCTGGCTGATCGACGGCGGCGAGGCATATGACCGCGGTTCCGGCGGCAAGATGTCGTTGATGCCCTCGCAAGACGCACTGGGCGAGTTCCAGGTGCTGGCCAGCAACTATCCTCCGGATTACGGCATTTCGTCCGGCGGCACCGTAACCATGTCTATCAAGAGCGGCACGTCGAAGTTCCACGGCGAAGCCTGGGAGTTTGACCGCAACAACGCTTTCGATGCCCGCAATTACTTCAACCCGGCGCCTCAAGCGATCTCGGAGCTGCGCTATAACGTCTTCGGCGCCAACCTCGGCGGCCCGGTGTTCATCCCTCACATCTACAACGAAAGCAGGAAGAAGACCTTCTTCTTCTACAACGAAGAGTGGCGCAAAGAGGTTACCGGCAATTCGCCCAATCCGCTCAATACGGTTCCGGGAGGGGATGAGGTCACCGCGGCGTCGAATTTCACCTACACTGTTCCCTCGTACTATCCGTCAGATCAGGCGGGCAAGGTTTATGTGCCAGTGGTTTCGCCGACCTCCCGGGTCGGAATGGCCATTGCTGCTTATAACGCCGCCGCGCCCGATGGCGGCCAGCTAGTAGCGGGCCAACCATTTCCAGGAAACGTGATCCCGGCCGCACTGCTCGATCCGAATGCCCTGCTCTTCAACACCACCAAGAACATTCCGGCTGCGACAAGCGCCAATGACTCCTACACCCCGTCGGGCGGCAAACTGCCCGTCAACGTGCGCGAGGATTTGTTCCGCATCGATCACAGCTTCAATGACAAGTGGCAAGTCTTCGGCCACATGGTTCACGATGCTGAGGATTCGGTTCAGGCCACTCCTTTGTGGCAGAGCGATACCTATCCGACTGTCGGCTCCAACTTCAGCAACCCCGCGTGGGGCTCGGTCATCAAGCTGACCGGTCAGATTTCGCCCACTGTTGTCCTTGAGGCTGCATTCAACTACGACGGCAACAAGATCGACATCGTGCCGACAGCCGCAGGCGGAGCCAACTTTGTTAAGCCCTCCGGCTGGAGTGCCGCAACCTACTTCCAAAATAACAATGCGCTCAACCGTCTTCCCAACCTTACATTCAACACCATTCCAAATAACGGCAACACCAACTCAACGTGGGGACCGGGCAACGATCCGTGGCGGAACGGTGCCGAGGACTACGCCGAAGTACTTGGTCTTTCCGTCACCAAGGGCAAGCATCAGATGAAGTTCGGCGGTGGCTATAACCGGTACATCAAGAACCAGATCATCGGCAACAATACCGAGGGCAACTACACCTTCAACGACGGCTGGGACACATCGAAACACCTGCCCATCTCCAGTCCGGGCGCGCCGCAACTTACCGGCGACTCTTATCTGGACTTCCTGCTGGGCTTGGCCACGCAGTATAGCCAGCCCAACATCGACCCCATCAACCACTACGTGAACCAGACTCCCTCCATCTATGCCGAGGACAACTGGCACGTCAACCCGCGGTTAAGCGTTCAGTATGGCCTCCGCTACGATGCACTGCCGCACGTTTGGGAACGCAACAACCAGGTTTCCAATTTCGTGCCCGCGGATTACAACACAGCTCTCGAGCCCGTGTTCGATCCGAACGGTTCCGGTGCTATTTGCGGCGGCGTGACTGCCTCCGGTTGCACGGGAGCCAGCCCCGGACTGCAGACCATCAACGGCATCCAGTACTACATGAACGGCATCGCCGTTGCTGGACAGGACGGGACGCCCCGCGGCGTGGTCAAGAACTTCTGGAAGACCTACCAGCCGCGCCTCGGCTTCTCGTTAGACCTCACCGGCACCGGAAAGACCGTCCTGCGCGGTGGCTTTGGTACGTTCTTTGAGCGTATCCAGGGCAACGACATCTACGACACGGCCGGCAAGGCGCCATTCATTGACCAACCGTCGGCTTCCAACGTGGAATTCACCAACACCAGCGCCAGCTGGCAAAGCGGCACCGCGGCTTCAACGCCTCTGTTCACACAGCAATTTGAGCAGTCGATGGCGCAGTATTACCCCGATCCGGCCACTGCCATGTTCAGCCTGGGCGTGCAGCATGAAATTGCTCCCTCGCTCATCCTGATCACGCAGTATGTCGGCAACATCGATTGGCACCAGCAGGTGAATGAGTATCTCAACGACTACCCGCTCAACACTTCGATGGCGATTCGTTCTGGCGCTGTCTCTCTCACACCTGTTCAGGCTCTGCAGACCGTAACCTATCCTGGCTTCGGACAGATTGAAGAGTTCGAGAACATTGCCACCGGAACCTACAACAGCTTGCAGATCGGCCTGCGCCAGCAGAACAAGCACGGGCTGAGCTACGAGTTTGACTACACCTACGGTCACCAGATCGATTCCACGGTGATCAGCAGCGACACCCCCAACGGCAACCCTTCCAGCGACCCCTGGAACCTGAAGTATGACAAGGGCTCCGGTATTCTGGATCGCCGTCAGGTGTTCAACGGCAACTACGAGTACAAGATCCCTCTGTTCGCACATGACAGCGGGTTGGTTCACACCGTACTCGGCGGCTGGGAA
>Ga0302324_100017608_pt1 | contig 14145 bp, 8 predicted proteins | sample Palsa_T0_1_FD_201949 | JGI IMG/M metagenome (GOLD analysis project Ga0302324, IMG submission 201949) | Peat permafrost microbial communities from Stordalen Mire near Abisko, Sweden - Palsa_T0_1 | ecosystem: Environmental > Terrestrial > Soil > Palsa > Peat permafrost | place: Sweden: Abisko... | reverse complement strand
TCGGAAACCGCGCGCAATTGCTGGATGTTATAGGCCGGAACCTGGTCGTTGCGATTTTGGAAGCCCGAAGAAGTGTCGATGCTCTTGCCGTAGGTGTAGGCGAACGTGAAATATTGGCTCCCCCATTGGTTGGCGCCGACCTGCTTGGTCAGCGACGCTTCCAGGCTGTTGTAATTTGCGAAGCCGACGTTCTGAAATTCCGGCAGGGTGGCGTAGGGGCACTCGCCCAGATCGCCGGCGCAAAACGCCGCGATTTCCGGATTGGGCTGCGGGGTCAGATTCAAAACGCGAGTGTCGGTTCCCAGCACAAAGGGATTTACATCCACCAGCGCGGTCAGGCCCTTGGAGCTGTTACCTACATAGTTGACTTCGGCGATCAGGGTCTTGGCCAACTCATGCTGGATGCTCAGGTTGTATTGGTAGATATAGGGCGTGTGCAGGTGCGGGTTCACCAGATACACCGCGCCGCCGGCATTGATCGGCAGCACGCCGGCATTCACGAAATCCAGATTGGCCGGTGGCGGAGTAGAAGGAAAGGGATTCACCGCTCCGGCCGAACCGAACGGGTCGGCGAAATACGGCACGTCTCCCACCTGGCCGGGATTTACCGGATTGAAAAAAAGGCCCGCGGCCCCGAAGAAGGGAGGCTGACCGTTGAATTGCAAATTGTCTTCGCCCTTCAGGATGTCGTAGAAGATGCCGGCGCCTCCGCGGATGCTGGTCTTGCCGTTGCCCCACGGATCCCAGGCGAACCCGAAACGCGGTCCGAAATTCTTTTTGTCCGGGAAATTGACGCCGCGTGGCGCGCCTTGATCGCCGGGAAACACCATGCCCAGCGGCGCATTGGGAAATACGGTCGATTGCAGCCCGGGGATTACCGAGAAGCTTCTTCCGTCCGTATCGAGTTTCGGCGTGCTGTATTCGTAACGCAGCCCGATGGTCAGCGTCAGATTCTTGCGCACCCGCCATTCGTCCTGCAGAAATCCGTACACCGCTTTGCTGCGGATGTTTGACGCCGCATTCGCGTTCTGAAAGTAACTGTTGGCGATTCCCAGGAGGAAATCGGCAAAGCTGTTGTCCGTGCCCACGCCTCCGTTGCCGCTGCTGAAATCAAATTCGCCATTGCCGTAAAAATCGTACTGCGTATTGTTCTGGTAGGCGGAGATCCCGGCGCCGAATTTCCAGGTATTGTGCCCCTTCACCCAGGTCACCGTGTCGGAAATCGAATAGGTGTTGTTCGCTTCCTTGGTCGGCCCCTGCTCGCTGAAGCCCAGGGCCAGGCCGTTATCGAACAGGATGTTCGACGGCCCGGTGGGCAGGTCGGGAGTAATCATGATTCCCAGTTGGCTAGCCGTTGGCAAGGTCCGGCCCACATCGTCGTTATCAAAAAAATTCCGTTGTGCGGTGAACCGCAGCTCATTCAGAAAGGTGGGAGAGAACACCCGGGTGTAGGTGATGTTTCCAAAATAATTGTTGTTCTTGGTCAGGTTGGGGAAGCCCGCCACCGTGGCGAACTGAAACGGATTGGTCAGCCCTTCGCGGGATCCGCCCAGTGTCACGGCGATCTTGTCCTTGGACGTAACGTTCACGTCGAGCTTGCCGGTCAGTTCGTTGGCGTTGTCCTTGTGCGGTGAGGTGGTGGTGACCAGACCGCTGGTCGACGTCGGTATCAGCCCCAGGCCGATGTACTGTGCGGCAACCGCGTTAATCTTGGTCGGATCGATGATCGCCTGGGCCGCGTTTCCATTGGGACTCGCGAAGAACGGGTTCTGCTGCAGGAAGGCCGCGACGCCCGGGTCCGGGCAGGTCGGATTGACATTACAAGTGATCGAGCTCCCGTCGTTCTGCGGGACGGATGCCCCGAACGGAATCGCCTGAGAAAAATCTCCCCTCAACTCGGCGGGCGTAAATGTGGTGGTCTGTACTTCCGACTGGGTCTGCGAAAGCAGCTGGCCCTGGTAGCCGACGAAAAAGAACACTTTGTCTCGTTTGATTGGCCCGCCGAACGTGCCGCCATATTGATTGCGGGCCAGGTTGTCCCGCGGCACGCCGAATTCGTTGTTGAAGAACGAATTCGCGTTGAAGATCGCGTTGCGGGCGAAATCAAATCCGCTGCCGTGAAATTCGTTGGTGCCCGATTTGGTCACCACGCTGATCACGCCGGCGGCGTTGCGTCCATACTCCGCCGTGTAGTTGCTGGTCAGGATCCTGAATTCGGCGATCGTATCCGGGTTCGGATCCAGGACCACGCCGTTGGTCAGCAAGTTATTGTTGTTGCCGCCGTCCAGCAGGTAGGTAATCGAATCCGGCCGTCCGCCGGCGATGCTGTAGTTTCCCGCGCCCGCGAAATCCGGATCGCCTTCGGTGACGCCCGGCTGCAACAGCGCCAAATCCAGTACGTCGCGTCCATTCAACGGCAGGTTGATCAGCTCGCGGCTGGTCACCGATTGCCCCAGCGTCGGATTTTCCGTCTCCACTCCGCTGACCTGCGCCTCCACCGTCACCGTCTGGTTCGACGTGCCCACGGTCAGCGTAATATCAAAGCGCAGCGACTGGTTGATCAGCAGCTTTTCCGCCTGGGTCACCACTCGGTTGAAGCCGGCGTGCTCGACCGCGACGCGGTAGTTTCCAATCGGCAGATCGAGTACTTCGAAGTATCCGTCCTTGCCGGTCACCGTCGATTGGGCGATCTTGGTGGCCACATTGGTGACCGTCACATTCGCGCCCGGCACGATTCCACCTTGCTGGTCGTACACGGTTCCGATCACCCGGCCAGTCGCGTCTTGTGCGGCGAGGGAAGTGTTGAAAATGAAAACCGAACTCAGGAAAAAAACCGAAAGGAAAAACCCCCGAAGCAGGCCCAAGAATCCCCCTAGTTGTCACCCGAATTGACGTCCACCCCTGATGTGGCAGGAATATACACCAACTTCCACGCCCTCTAACACTCCACCCGCAATTTTGATTTAATAGCCGGTAGCAGAAAATTTTATGCGTGCCGGGAACGCCGCCCGCCGTCTCCCATTCCGCATACGCGTATCTGGGATTCAGTAGCGCAATTCGCTGACTGGGCTGCATTTCAGCGTCAGGCGCCGCCGGGCGGGCGCCGTCATCCCTTCTAGCAAATTCATGGCCACCCGAAACTTCCAAGGTACTTAGCTCGGGTGTGCTGTCTTCACTCCCGAGGTTTAGTTTTGGTCTTTTAGGGACGATTGGACACGTGGTTTGGCGGGTGGAAGATGCGCGGAGATTGGACGGCGCGGCGAAAGCGGAATACCGTCGAATTTGCGGATTAGAATTCATCGTCGACCTTTGTTTTCAGAGGTTTACGTTGATTTCTAATTGCTGGTAGCGGATTAGAAATGGCACTTCGGCGGGTGGGGGATTTGCGAGGGTTGGGAGGCGCGGAGTGGGCGTTTGCAGATCGCGCGTGGCCGATCCCGATCCGCATCGTTCCCCCCAGTGCGGCTGTTCGCGCGCCAGCACAAAATAACGATGCATGGTAACAGGTTGATGGAAGTGACGCAAAGGTACACACCGCGCAATGGGGCCGCGGGCGGAGTTGCAGACGCCCGGATGCGATGGCGACATTCATCCTTGGGATCGACCCTGGTTGACTTAGCTGCGACACTCCCATAACCTTTCATGCTTCTCGTTCCAAATTTACGTACGAAAAGAGCCTAGACTGCATGGCGGATCAGAAATTACCTACGCGGGCGGAAGATTTCTCGGAGTGGTACAACCAGCTGGTGACGCGGGCGGAACTGGCGGATTATGCGCCGGTGCGCGGGTGCATGATTGTGCGGCCGTACGGCTGGGCGTTGTGGGAGAACATTACGGCGCAGCTGGACCGGCGGTTCAAGGCTACGGGGCACGTCAACGCGGCGTTTCCGATGCTGATTCCGCGCAGTTTTATCGATAAGGAAAAATCGCACGTGGCTGGATTTTCGCCGGAGCTGGCGGTGGTGACGCATGGGGGTGGCGAAGAGCTGGAAGAGCCGCTGGTGATCCGGCCGACGTCCGAAACGATTATCGGCTGGGCCTATTCGAAATGGATTCAGTCTTACCGCGACTTGCCGGTGCTGATCAACCAGTGGAACAGCGTGGTGCGTTGGGAGCTGCGCACCAAACTTTTTCTGCGGACCTTGGAATTTTTTTGGCAGGAAGGGCACACCGCGCACGCGACGCAGGAAGAAGCGGAAGCCGAAACACGGCAGATGCTGGACATCTACACCGATTTCGCGATGAAAGAAGCGGCGGTGCCGGTGATCCCCGGCAAAAAATCGGACGCCGAGCGATTCGCCGGGGCGGACCGAACGTACTCGATCGAAGCGATGATGGGCGACGGCAAGGCGCTGCAGGCCGGGACGTCGCATAATTTGGGGCAGAATTTCGCCAAGGCTTTCGAAATTAAATATCTGGACAAGACCGGGGTGCAGGAATTCTGCTGGACCACTTCGTGGGGGCTTTCGACGCGTTTCGTGGGCGCGATCATCATGGTGCACGGTGACGACCAGGGTTTGATTTTTCCGCCGCGGCTGGCGCCCATCCAGATTGTGATCGTGCCGATTTATAAAACGGACGAAGAAAAAGCCAGCGTGATGGAGTGCGCGCGGCGCTTGCGCGCGGAGCTCGTGGACGCCGACATTCGGGTGAAGCTCGACGAGCGCGAAGGCTCCAGCCCGGGATTCAAGTTTAACGACTGGGAAATGCGCGGCGTTCCGCTGCGGATGGAATTGGGCCCTAAGGATGTGGCGAAGAATTCGGTGGTGCTGGCGCGACGCGACCGTCCGGGGAAAGAAGGGAAGACGTTCGTCGACCAACACGGGATCGCGGGAGCGGTGAGCGCGCTGCTGGTTGAAATTCAGCAGGCGCTGTTCGATCGCGCGCTGGCGTTTCGCAAGGCCAATACGCACGAGCCAGCGGATTATGCTGAATTCAAGCAGGCGGTGGAGAAGGGCTTCGCCTTTTCCTGGTGGTGTGGCAACGCCGACTGCGAAGCCAATATAAAGGAAGAGACCAAAGCGACCATGCGCTGTATTCCGCTGGAACAGCCTGGGGGCAGTGGAAAGTGCATCCATTGTGGCCAGCCGGCGACCGAGAAGGCCATTTTCGCCAGGGCTTATTAGGGCAGGGTGCGGTTGGCTTCAGGCGCTAAAGCCCCCTGATTGGGCGGCGGATGCGGCGAGGCTGAAGCCCCGCCCTGCTGAATCGATTATTCACGGCCGTTCACCGCGCCTCGATACACACCCTGTGTTTGCCGCGACGCGCGACGGCAGAAATCCGCGTTCCAAGTCCTTTATTTCCCGCACGGTGCGTGTGGCGTGTGACCTGCAAATCACTTGTCCATGCGGCCCATTTACTCATTCAGGACACACGGCTTAACGCACACTTTCGGCTCCGCGCCGAAGTGCTACGATTATGCAGTCCCTAGCAGGGTTTCCTGGAGTCACTATTTTGAAGGCGCGGCACAATCGCGACAGACAACGAGGCAGTTCTCGAATCAGCTCGATCATGATGCTGCTGGTCCTGGGCGCGATGGGCTTCGCTGCGTTCAAGATTGTGCCGGCTTACTTCGCCGACTACCAACTGAACGACGCCATGGGGACCGAGGCGCGGTTCGCGCAGGTCAATCGCAAGAATGCGAACGATGTGCAGGACGACATTTGGAAGAAAGTGCAGGAGCTGGGCATCCCCGCGAAGAAGTCAGACATTCAAGTCGTCACCGACCAGGGGCTGGTGACGATCTCCGTGAGCTACACCGTTCCGGTGGACCTGATGGTCACGCAGCGCGACCTGGTCTTCCACGATCACGCCGACAACAAAGCAATCTAGAACCGCGCCAATTGCCAGTACAATCCAGCACAGTAAAATTGCGGGCAAGAGTCGCAGGCGACACTTTGCGGCGCTGCGCCCATCATAAACGTGTGACACTTTGTAGCGTCTAAGTGGATCAAGCGACAAGCGACAGCGATAGCGAAACGAAATGGAGTGGAGAACTTCTTGCGGATTCGCATTACCCCGGGCTTTTGGACGTCACGCGTTGGGCTGGCTATCCTCGGAAGCGTCCTGCTTCTGTTTATTATCGGCACGTCCGTCTTCGCGTATTACTACGTCAAGTTTGGCAAGCTGATCGACGAGCGGCTGAGCGGCACGATTTACCAGAACACTTCGCGGGTCTTCAGCGCGCCGAGCCATATTTATACCGGCGAAAAGCTGACGGCCGCCGACCTGAGTACTTATTTGTTGCATGCCGGCTACCAGGAAGGGGAAGTGGAGGGGGCGCCGGGCGAATTCAAAATAAAGGGTGCGAGCGTCGAGATTCGCCCGTCGAAGGATTCGTATTTTCACGGCGGGAATGCGTTGAATGTGAGTTTCTCCGGCGGGGCGGTGAGCAAGATTACGCAGGTGAGCGACAACCAGCCGCGGGATTTCGCGGATCTGGAGCCGGAAGTCATCACCAATTTGTTCGATAGCTCGCGCGAGAAACGGCGCATCGTGCGTTTCGAAGACCTGCCTAAGAATATGGTGAACGCGGTGCTGGCCGCGGAGGATAAGCGTTTCTTCGAGCATGGCGGTTTGGATATCGTGCGGGTGTTCGGTGCGGCGCTGGCCGATATGCGCCGGGGGCAGAAGGCGCAGGGCGCCAGTACGATTGATATGCAGGTGGCGCGGAGTTTCTTTTTTACGACGAAGCGCGAATGGCGCCGCAAAGTGAAAGAAGTGCTGATGGCGGTGGAAATCAACGAGCGCTATTCGAAGCAGCAGATTTTTGAGTTGTACGCGAACGAAGTCTACCTGGGGAATCGCGGCAGTTTTTCGATTCGCGGATTCGGTGAAGCGGCCGAAGCGTATTTTGGCAAGGACGTGCGCGAGTTGAGCGTGGGTGAGTGCGCGTTTTTGGGCGGAATTATCCGGGCGCCGAATCGTTACGCTTCGGCGGAGCGGCATCCGGAGCGCGCGGAAGAATCGCGAGACCGGGTGCTGGCGCAGATGGTCGAGGACAGCTACATCACGCAGGAGCAGGCCGACGAGGCCAAGAAACAGAAACTGAAGTTTCTGAACGGCGGGGCGAGCAGCAGCTCCGCGCCGTATTTTGTGGACATGGTCAAGGATCATCTGCTCGAACATTTTTCGGAGCAGGATCTGGAAACGCAAAGCTTCCGCATTTACACCACGCTCGATCCGCAACTGCAGCGCGCCGCGACCGCCGCGGTACAAATCGGCGGAGAACAAGTGGACAAGCTGCTGGCCAAGAAATACGCGGCGTGGAAAAAAGCCAAGCCGGGAGAGCCGCCGCCGCACGTGCAGATTGCGTTGGTGGCGATGGATCCGCTGACCGGAGAAATTCGGGCACTGATTGGCGGGCGTAATTACGGCGAGAGCCAGCTGAATCATGCGCTGGCGCGACGCCAGCCGGGTTCGGTGTTCAAGCCATTCGTCTACGCCGCGGCGTTCGACGATGTAGTGCAGGGTGTGCAGCCGGTGGTTACGCCGGTGACGACCGTGGACGACGTGCCCACCACGTTCGATTTCGACGGCAAGGAATACACGCCGGACAATTACGGCGAGGAATTTTACGGCACGGTGACGGTGCGCGATGCGCTGATCCATTCGCTGAACGTCGCCACGGTAAAAGTAGCGGAGCTGATCGGCTATCGCCGGGTGGTGACGGTCGCGCGGCAGATGGGCCTAGGAAATAATATTCAGGCGACGCCGGCGGTGGCGTTGGGCGCGTATGAGATGACGCCGATCGACGTCGCGGCGGGTTATACCGCTTTTGCCAACAAAGGCAATCGGGCCGAGCCGCTGTATTTGCGCAGCGTGATCGCGGCCGACGGCACGCTGGAAGAAACCACCGCCCCGCGCAACCGGGTGGTGCTGGACCCGCGGGTGGCGTACCTGACGACCAGCATCATGAAGGACGTGATCAATCGCGGCACCGGCGTCACGGTGCGCTCGATGGGATTTACGCCGATCGCCGCGGGAAAAACCGGGACGTCGCGCGATGGCTGGTTCGCCGGCTTCACGTCGAATCTGCTCTGCGTGGTGTGGGTTGGGTTTGACGACAACCGCGACCTGGGCCTTTCGGGGAGCGCTTCGGCCGCGCCGATCTGGGCCGAATTCATGAAGCGCGCGGTGACCTTGCCGGAATATAAAAATCCGGTGGACTTCGATCCGCCCGATGGGGTCCTACAGGAAACGATCGATCCGCAAAGCGGCCAACTGGCCTCCTCAGCCTGTCCGCAATCTGTTCAGGAATATTTCATCGCCGGCAGCGAGCCGACGCAGGTCTGCGACCTGCACGGGCCGCACGCCGCCACCGCGCAGGGCGGCTGGCTCTCGCATCTTTTCGGCAAGGGCGGAAATCCACCGCCTCCGCCGGGCAATGGCGCGATTCAGCCGAATCCAGCGACAAACGCGACCACCACGCCCGCTCCCGGCGCCCAACCGGCGGACCCTAACGCCGACGCCGAAGCCAAAAAGAAAAAGGGGCTTCTTGACAAGGTTTTTGGTATCTTTGGGTCAAGCAAGAAGCCTGCGGACACCCCGAAGCCACAACCGCAACCGTAGGCGAAGCGCGGATAGGAGCAAGGCAATGAGTCAAATGACTCTTTTTGCCGTATCGCTGGCCCTCCTGTTGACCAGCGTCAGTAGTAGTGCACAGCAACCCCTCACTCCAATTTCAGAGCACGTCAATCGCACCGCTGTAAATTCGGCAGGCCCGAATCAGGCGCAAGCGACCGTGGGCCATCCGATGACGCCGCGCGAAGTGCTGGAGATGCACGGCGACATCCTGATGGCGCGCAAGGAATATCCCGGCGCGGTCACGGTGTACCTGCAGATTGTGGAGGCCGAGCCGAAGAACGCCGAGGTCTTGAACAAAGTCGGCGTGGCTTACCAGCAGATCGGCGATCTCGACCGCTCGGGCCGCTTCTACAAACGCTCGATGAAGGCGGACAAAAATTTCGCCAGCGCCGTGAATAACTACGGCACGGTGGAATACGAGAAGAAGCACTACGGCAAATCGATCAGCCTGTACAAGAAGGCCATCGTGCTGCGCCCGGAGCTGCCCACGCTGTACAGCAACCTGGGTTATGCCTATTTCTGCAACAAGGAATATCCCGAAGCGCTGACTTCGTTTGAGAAGGCGCTGACGCTTGATCCGACGGTGTTTGACCGCAAGGCCAACGGCGGCACGGTGGTGCAGCAGCGCTCGACGCCCGATCCCGGCTTGTTTTATTTCTTCGTGGCTAAATCGTTCGCGCAGAAGGGCGATGCGGAACACACCGCGCACTATTTGAAACTTGCGCGCGATGATGGCTATACCGGGTTGCTGACCGCGCAGACCGATCCGGGCTTCGCCAAGGTGATCAAGGATCCGGGCGTGCAGGAAGTGCTGCATGTGTCGCCGGCGTACGCCAGCAATACCAAGAAGACGGTTCAAAACTAAACTCGGCGGCGTGCGGGCAAATCGTTCGACCAGTGCTTGATGACCGCGCTGGCGTTCGCCAGCACACAACAAATCACCGTTTTTTCACGTACTTGCTATAATGCTGCGCAGGATGGCCCTTCGTTCATCGCGGTTTATTTTCCTCGGTTTAGCTCTGGCGGCTCTTTCACTTTTCATCCTTCCCCGATTGAATGCAGCGCAAGCGACGCCGGCTGCTAATTCTCCAGCCGCCGCCTCCAGCGTGGTCGAGATTCCCATCGACGGTGAGATCGAGCCGATCCTCGCGGATTACGTCGTGCACGGCATCGATCGCGCCAATGCCGAGCATGCCAGCCTGATTCTGATCACTATCGATACGCCGGGCGGCCTCGATACGTCCATGCGCGCGATCATTCAGGCCATTTTACGCTCGACGGTGCCAGTCGTCGTTTATGTGTACCCCACCGGATCTCGCGCCGCGTCTGCCGGGTTTTACATTTTGCTTTCCGCGGATATCGCCGCGATGTCTCCGGGAACCGAAACCGGCGCCGCTTCGCCCATCATGGAAATTGGCGGGCAGGTGGTGCAGATCGACGATACCTTGCGCAAGAAAATCGTAAATGATGCATTGGCATACTTGCGCAGCTACGCCAGCAAACGCGGACGCAACGTCGACCTGGCCATGACCGCGGTCACCGACGCGAAAGCGTTCAGCGACAAAGAAGCGCTGGATGGCAAGCTGATCGATATCGTCACCGCGTCGAAAGAAGATTTGCTGGCGCAGCTGAATGGCCGGACCATCACGCGTTTCGATGGCACGAGCACGAGTTTGGCGCTGGCGCGTCCAGTGGTCAGCCGCTACGAAATGAGCGGGCGCGAAAAATTTCTGGCGCGCATCGTGCAGCCGGACGTGTTCTTCATTCTGCTGATCGTGGGCGTGCTGGGGCTGTACGTGGAGTTCACGCATCCGGGCGCATTCGCGCCGGGCGTTATTGGCGGCATCGCGATGGTATTGGCGTTGTACGCGATGCATCTGCTGCCGATCAATTTCGCGGGCGTGCTGCTGATTGCCTTGGCCATGGCTCTGTTTATTTTGGAAGCGAAGTTTCCCACGCACGGAGTTTTGGGAGTCGGCGGAGTGGTTTCGATGGTACTGGGCGCGCTGTTTTTGATTCGCTCGCCGTTGACCGGCATGGGAGTAAGCCTGTGGACGGCGCTCGCCGTGGTGATTCCATTCGGAATCATCGTGATTATCCTGATGCGGCTGGTGCTGCGTTCGCGGACCTGGAAAGTTTCGACCGGCAAAGAGGAATTAATCGGGGAAGTGGGCGAAGTGCGCGAGACGCTGGGTTCGAGCCAGAATCCGGACAGCATGGGTTCGGTTTTCGTGCACGGAGAATTATGGCGCGCGGCGGCGCGGCCGGGCGAAACTATTCCGGAAGGCGCGCGGGTACGGGTAAAAAAAATAAAAGGCTTGACGCTCGAGGTGGAGCCGCTGGAATCGCGATCTTAGAAGATTTTTGAGTTTGCGGTGGTTGTAGGAGGCAGGCGAATGGATTTTTTTACGATACTTTTGGGCGTGGCGGTTCTGATCTTTCTGTTCTGGCTGGTGAATTCCGTTTACGTGATTAAAGAGTGGGAACGGGGCGTGGTGCTACGCCTTGGCCGCATGTTGCCCGAAGCCAAGGGCGCGGGACTGCAGCTGGTATTTTTCCCGATCGACAAGCTCACGCGAATTTCGCTGCGGATTGAAACGCTGGATGTGCCGCCGCAGGACGTCATCACGCGTGACAACGTGTCGGTGAAAGTAAATGCGGTGTGCTATTTCCGCGTAGTCGACGCCAACCTGGCGCTGTCGCAGGTGCAAAATTATCTGTACGCGACGTCGCAGCTGGCGCAGACCACGCTGCGCAGTTTGGTCGGGCAGTTCGAGCTGGACTCGATCCTGAGCGAGCGCGAAAAGGTTAACTCCAAGCTACAACTAATCCTTGACCAGGATACGGAGCCTTGGGGTATCAAGGTAACTAAGGTTGAGGTCAAACAGGTCGACATTCCGGAGAATATGCAGCGCGCGATTGCCCGCCAGGCGGAAGCCGAGCGCGAGCGCCGAGCGAAGATCATTCATGCCGAGGGTGAATTTGAAGCTTCGGCCAAGCTGGCGGAAGCCGCGGGAGTTCTGGAAAAAGAACCCGCGGCCATTCAGCTTCGTTATTTGCAGACCTTGACCGAAATTGGCGTGGAGAAAAACACGACGATCGTTTTTCCGCTGCCGATTGATTTGATTTCGCAGTGGGTCAAGCAGCTGGGAGGGAAGTAGAGGCGCATGGCGGGGAACGGAAAACGCGGCGGGGGCGACCGGATACTGGAAAGCCGGCATCTGGTCGGACTCTTTCTGGGAGTAGTTTTGCTGTGCGGCGTTTTCTTTACGCTGGGCTACGTGATGGGCCGCACGCAATTCAGCGGCTCGGTGCACGCGGATCCGGTGCCGAAATATTCGCCTACGGCGACAACACCGGCAAAACCATCAGGCAAAGAAGCCCCGGTATTTTCGGGCGCGGCGAAGCCCGAGACGAAGGATCCGGGGGGGTGCTGGGTAGACGATTGCGGAACCAAGACTGCCGACCGTCCCGAAGTGCAACCGGTGGCTAAGCCGGCGGCGCCGGTTTCTTCAAAATCAGGCAAGACGTCAACTCCCGCGCCGCCAGTCACCGCCAAACCTGCGGTGGCCAAAGAGCCGGCTCGTTTCCAGGCACCAGCGTTGAACAAGAATTCGATCGTGCTGCAGGTGGCGGCCACCAAGCAGCAGCGCGACGCATTGGATATGGCCGACATTCTGCAAAAGAAAAGATTTCCTTCATTTGTGGCCAATTCTCCCGCCGACGCTTTTTATCACGTGCAGGTGGGACCCTACTCGGATATGGCTTCGGCGGAATCCGCCAAGCGCGCCCTCGAACAATTGGGTTTCAAGTCTATAATCAAGCATTAAATGAATTTGCCTCGTTACGCGCGAGTGCTGCTCGCCATCGGTAGCGGTGCCGCCCTGGGCCTCGCGTTTCCCAATTACAATTTCTATTTGCTCGCGTGGGTAGCGATGGGCCTGCTGGTATTGGCTTCGGCTGGCGCGCCGCTGAAGGAAGCTCCGCTGTACGGATTTCTGCACGGGCAGGTTTTTTATCCGGTGTGCTTGCCGTGGGTGGATACCGTGATGCGGCAGTACGGGAATATCGATCCGTGGATTGCCGCGGCGTTTGTGGGTTTCATTGGTTTTGTCGGCGGCTTGATTTGCACCATGTTTTCGACGGGCGTGGCGCTGGCTTCGCGTCGGAGCAAATTGCTGGCTTGCGCGATTGCGCCGTTTCTGTGGACTGCGTTGGAATATTTCCGGACAAACATTCCGATTATTGGGTCGTCGTGGGACCTTTCGGGTTATCCGGCCGCGCACAGTCTGGCGCTGCTGCAAATCACCAGCGTTACCGGAATTTACGGGTTGTGTTTTCTGATTGCGGCCTACGGCTCGCTGGTGGCGTATGCGGTTTTGGAACGTTCGCGGCGCGGGTGGATGATTGCTGCGGGCGTTACGCTCTTGCTGGTGGTGGTGGCGGCCGGCGGGACATATTTGATTCCGGCGGCGACGCCGCATTACGTGGCGCATCTGGTGCAGACCAATTTCCCGCAGTCGGAGAGTTATCCGGCGGACTGGCTGACCGTGCACGCTGGGGAACTGGATCAGCTGGAAAAAATCAGCGTCGATGCAGCACGGCAAGAGCCCGGCTTAATTATCTGGCCGGAGGTTCCGGCGCCATTTACCTTGCAGGAACCGCAATTTGCCGAACGCGCGGCACGGATCGCGCGCGAAGCCGACAACTATTTTTTGGTCGGCGTGGTGGATTGGAAAAACGTGGGAGGGAAATGGCTGGCATCGAACAGCGCGGTGCTGCTCAATCCCGCCGGCCAGCGGATTTACTCCTACGACAAAATCCATCTGCTGCCGTTCGGCGAATATGTGCCGCTGCGCGGCTGGCTTACCTTTGCGAAACGATTGACCGCCGACATTTCGGATTTCACGCCGGGTTCGACGTATAGCGTCGGGCAGATTCCGCAGGGAAAATTTGGCGCGTTCATTTGCTACGAGGCAATTTTTCCGTCGGAGGTGCGGCGGTTTACCGCCAGCGGCGCGCAGCTGTTGATTACGATTTCCAATGATGGATGGTTCGGGCGATCGTCCGCGCCGGAGCAGCATATGTTCATGGCCCGGGTGCGGGCGGTGGAGAACCGGCGCTGGCTGCTGCGGGATACGAACAATGGTTACACCGAATCGATCGATCCTTATGGAAGAACGGCGGCGCAACTGGCGATCGATATGCGCGGGCAGCTGGCTGCGCCTTACGATTTTCGCAGCGATTTGACGCCGTATGCGAGGTTTGGCGATTGGTTTTCGTGGTTGTGCATCGTGATTACGGTGGCCCTGCTTGGTTTTGCCCTGGTTAGACGTACCAGCTAAACCCGCCGATAAAGTTTCGAACGAACCTAAAGGTGAATGGATTCCTGCCGCTTCAGCGTGGGCAAGGCCTTGATCGATTTTCCGGCCTTTTCCTGGGCGCGGCGCAATTCGTACAGGCTTTGCAGGTTGAGCCAAAACTGCGCGCTGGTCCCGAAGAAATGGCCGAGGCGCAGCGCGGTGTCTCCGGTGACGCTGCGGGTACCGTTCAATATCT
>Ga0302324_100017605_pt1 | contig 14146 bp, 12 predicted proteins | sample Palsa_T0_1_FD_201949 | JGI IMG/M metagenome (GOLD analysis project Ga0302324, IMG submission 201949) | Peat permafrost microbial communities from Stordalen Mire near Abisko, Sweden - Palsa_T0_1 | ecosystem: Environmental > Terrestrial > Soil > Palsa > Peat permafrost | place: Sweden: Abisko... | reverse complement strand
AAGGCGCGAAAGAGTGGGAGAACCCGGTGATGACCTTTGTCAGCCGGCGCTATCACAATGGTCTTCGCTGGGCGATTCATCATCGCTTGATCACGGTTGGAACTTGTTTTTTCGCTGTCGCGGTTGCGGCCTATCTTACCTTCAGCGGCGCCGTGGGCTCGGAGTTCCTGCCGCATCTCGACGAAGGCGCTCTCTGGGTTCGCGGCACACTCGCACCCAGTACGGGTCCGGATGAAGGCATCCGCGTCGCCAATCAGGCTCGCATTGTCCTCTGCTCATTTCCCGAAGTGCCGCAATGCACCAGCCAGGTAGGCCGTCCCGATGACGGAACCGATAACACCGGGTTTTTCAATACCGAATTTTTCGTCGACCTGAAACCCAGGGAAGAATGGCGTCCGGTTTTTCATCAGGATAAAGAGCGGCTGATTGCAGCCATGCAGCGCGAACTCGACAAGATTCCCGGCGCGCTCTGGGGATTTTCCCAGCCCATCGAAGACAACATGGATGAAGCGGTCAGCGGCGTCAAAGGCGAACTCGCCACCAAAGTCTATGGCACCGACCTGAAAGTTCTGGAGGACAAGGCCGATGAGATCACCGCGGTCATGCGCAAGATTCCCGGAGTCGAAGATCTCGGTGTCTTCCGCGTCCTCGGCCAGCCCAATTTGAATATTACTGTCGATCGCGATGCCGCCGCCCGCTACCAGATCAACGTCGCCGACGTGCAGGATGCGGTTCAAACTGCGGTCGGCGGCAACGCCCTCACGCAGGTCCTACAGAAAGAAGAGCGTTACGACCTGGTCCTGCGCTACCTTCCGCAATATCGCAATACCAGGGAAGCCATCGAAAAAATTCGTCTGCTCTCGCCCACTGGAGAGCGAGTCTCGCTGGCGCAACTCTGCAAAATCCAGGTGGCCGACGGCGCCTCGGAAGTTTATCGCGAAGGCAACGAGCGTTACATCGCCATCAAATACAGCGTGCGCGGCCGCGACCTGGGCAGCACCGTCGAAGAGGCTATCAAGAAGGTCGGCGAGCAGGTAAAACTGCCGACCGGCTATCACCTCAAATGGGAGGGCGAATACGCCAGTCAGAAGCGCGCCAATGCCCGCCTGCTGATCGTGCTGCCCATCACCATCATGATCATCTTCATCATTCTCTATACGATGTTTAAGTCATTTAAGTGGGCGATGCTGATCATGGCCAACATCGCCATTGCGCCCGTCGGCGGCCTGCTCGCGCTCCTCATCACCGGCACCAACTTCAGCGTCTCGTCAGGCGTCGGATTCCTCGCCCTGTTCGGGGTCTCGGTGCAAACTGGCGTCATCATGCTGGAATACATCAACCAACTGCGCGTCCGCCGCTACAGCGTCGAAGATGCCGCGGTCGAAGGCGCAGTCTTGCGCCTGCGTCCCATCATGATGACCATGCTGGTGGCAACGCTCGGATTGCTTCCTGCCGCCATGTCGCACGCCATCGGCTCCGACTCGCAACGTCCGTTCGCGATCGTGATTGTCGGAGGCCTGATGGCCGCCCTGGTCATGAGCATCTTCCTCTTGCCCACGCTCTATGTCTGGATCGCCCGCGATACCGACGTCCTCCCCGCCGCCGAACATGGCTTCGCCGAAGGCGAGCACGTGGACTAATCAGAGATTGGCCACGGATTTTCACGGATAATTCTTCAGGCATCGGCGAGATTTGGTCGACCGATGGCGCTGCCGCGATGCGGTCCGGTGCGAATTACAGACCTGAACTGCTGCCGGGGATGCTTCGACTTCGCTGCGAGGATCGCTTCGCTCTCCCCGCGGCTTACACTAAGCATGACATGCGGAAGGAAGGTGTAAGTACTGAGACCTGAGTACTCAGAGCTGATAGCTCATAGCTCAGAGCTCAGAGCTCAGAGCTGAGAGCTGAGAGCTGAGAGCTGAGAGCTGAGAGCTGAGAGCTGAGAGCTGAGAGCTGAGAGCTGAGAAAAAAATAAGAGTTCCGAGGTGGTGTGGGGTCCATTCGTCTCGGCCAGTAGCTCGCTTAATGACCCTTGCTCGACCTGCATTCAGAGTTTCCCTTGCGGGGACCTCTGCGCGATCTTCGCTTGGGCTCCGGGCTCACCGCCAACCGGATAAACCTACCCTACGCCTCGGAACTCTATCTTGCCTTCAACATTTCTTCTTGGTTCGCCTCGACCAGCGCTTTGCTATAGACCCTTGCTCGCCCTCCGCCCTAACCTTGCGATCAGAACAGTGACTCCGCTTGAGCCCCGGACGCCGCACCAACCGGAAAAACTTAAGAAGCTGTCAAAGAACGATCCTGTTCTACTCCTTCTATATTTTTCGTCAATCAAAAATACGGCTTTGTAAGTACATGTATTTTCAATCGAGTGCAGCCCGTCCACAGGGCCATGACCGGTTTTGGTGCAGTGCGGCCACCGATTTCCGGCAGAGGAAGCGACGCCTGCGGAGTTCAATCTCTGCAGCGATAGAGACCGATGTGAACCAGCCCAACAGTTTATTTTGCTAATGTGAAAATCGCTGACTTTCAGCGTCTGGCAAGGAATGCGCCACGGATCTTTTGGATTTTGCCTTTGACTTTTGCTTTAATGTGGGGACAGCCGCCCCCGGCTGTCCGCCGGCGAAGCCCGGCGCTTTCTGCCAGTCAAAAACGAAAAGCCGTCGAGCTGCGCTCGACGGACAGCCGAGGGCGGGCTGTCCCCACATAAGCCCTTAGCCTGCGTTCGACTTCTTCTTCGCCGATCTCGCCGCGCTCTTGTTCTTATCTCCACTGCCACCCACAATGTCTGCAATGGTCGTGTTCTCCAGAATCTTCGCCGCGGCATCGCGCACCTCTAGGAACACCTGATATAGCGCCCGGTGGTCCGCATCCTTGGCAATCAGACTGCGCAACTGCTCGGCATCGCCCATGGGCGCCAGCGGGCCATCGATCAGACGGATGATGTCACTCAGAGGAATCTCCGCCGGGTCGCGCCGCAGCCGGTATCCGCCCCGCGCGCCGCGCACGCTGTCGACAAGGCGCGCGTTCTTCATCTCCAGCAGGATCAGCTCCAGAAACTTCTCCGGCAAATCACTCTCCGCCGCAATGTCCCGGATTTTGATCGCCCCTTGATCATGCCGCCGGGCCAGCGTCATAATCGCCTGCAGCGCGTACAGCCCTTTTTGCGAGATTTTCAATTCCCCTGCCTCCCAACCGAGATGGCCCGCCCCGCCTAGGATTGTGCCCCATTTCTCTCAAGTTGCCTACACCTACTTTCTCAATCGATCCGGTGCAAGGCGCTGCCTCGTCGGCAGGATTCACCTAGCATGGCTTCCTCATTCAAATTGTCATTCCGACCGCAGTAGAGCTTGCTTTCTCGCAACGGGCTGCGGGCTGCGCACTACGAACTGCGCACCCAATGCGAACCAGCCCCGTTACTTCCGTAACCCGGCTGCACAATTCCCTGTGCTATACTCTTCTTGACGCTTTTCTCACGGTTTGCTCGTGACGCGGTGGTCCCCCGTTTGGACCAGATTCATCTCCGCCTTTCCTGCCCGCCGTTTAGTTCCAGCGTTAAATCAGCTCCAAATGAAAATGAGAGCGGCACGAAAGCTTCACGCTATCGGTGTATCGACACCCGGCCTACTGAGCGAGTCTTTATCGACACCTCAATCGACACTCACGGTGTCAACGTGTATTCCCGCCCCGCCCTCCAGAAAGAACAACTTAGAATGACTCCATTTACCGAACTGCCCTTGTCTGCTGCCCTGCAGCAAAAACTCGCGGCAGCAGAATTCACCACCTTAACGCCGATCCAGGAGCAGGCAATTCCGCCCGCTCTCGAAGGAAAAGACGTAATCGGCACTGCTCAGACCGGAACCGGCAAGACTTTAGCGTTCCTGATACCGGTCATCGAAATGCTCCGCCGCGAGCCCGCGGCCCAGGCCACCGCGCTGGTGCTTTTGCCCACGCGAGAGCTGGCCATGCAGGTCCATGAAGTCTATGAGACTCTACGCGCCAAAACCATGCCCAAAGCCACGCTGGTTATTGGCGGGGTTGCTGAAAAGGCCCAGATTCAGGGCCTGCGCGCCGGCTCATCGCTGATCATCGCGACCCCGGGACGTCTGCAGGATCTAACCGACCGTAAGTTTTGTGATCTGCGCCAGGTCAAAATGCTCGTCCTCGACGAAGCCGATCGCATGCTCGACATGGGATTTCTTCCGGCCATTCGCCGCATTCTCGCAATCCTGCCGCGGACCCGTCAGACGCTCTGTTTCTCCGCCACACTCGAGGCCTCCGTCGCCGGCCTGGTGCATGAGTACATGCGCAATCCGGTGCGGGTCGCGCTGGGCTCGGTCCTGAAGCCAGCCGAAAGCGTTGAGCTGAAAGCGTACGAAGTTCGTCCCGGCGAAAAAATTGACGTCCTCCGCCAGCTTCTCTACGGCGAAAAAGGACAAACCCTCATCTTCACCCGCACCAAGCGCGGCGCCCAACGCCTGGCGCAGGAGTTGGCCCGTGACGGCTTCACCGCCACTATGATTCATGGTGATCGCACGCAAGCCCAGCGCAATGGCGCGCTGAGCGGATTTCAGGAAGGCCGATTCCAGGTCCTGGTCGCAACCGACATTGCCTCCCGCGGCCTGCACTGCGACGACGTGGCTCACGTCATCAATTACGACCTGCCGAAGATGGCGGAAGATTTCATCCACCGCGTAGGCCGCACCGGCCGCGCCGGCTCTCTGGGCCGCGCCACCACCCTAGTCGCCGGAGTCGAAGTAGTCGAACTCCGGAACATCGAACGCACCCTGAAGCTGCGCATCGAACGCCTGAAGCTCGATGGCTCCGCCGCGACCCAACCCAAGCGCTTCGTGCAAAATACCCTGGCCTCGCGCACGCTAACCGCGTTGCCTGGGGAAGTTTTCGTCTAACTGACTTGAGTCTGGAATCCTGGAAAACCAAGAGCCCCGTTTCTCGCAAGGTACGCGAGAAACGGGGCCCAGTTTTTTTTATTGCAAAGTAAGAATCAGGGTCTCGGACGCAACCTAGCGTTCGAGCTTACTGAACGGAATCGATACAACCGGCCCGGGCTCGTCCTCGTCCATCCCAATGCGGAATAAGGCCGCCTGCGCTTCGGCATGCTCCCGCAGTTCCTGCATCTCGTCGACGACGACGCCGTCCTCGGGTTTATCTTGCTTACGTTGTACTCTGCGCTCAGCTTTGTCGCGCTGCTTCTGCTGGCGCGTCTGTTCCTTCTGTCGTTTAGTAAATGTCGATCTTCCTCTTGGCATTCACAATCCCTCCGTGTCTTGACTTGCTGTACTGGCCTTTCGGGCGGGCTTTGAAAAGGGCACGGGCTTAGGCCGTGCGCCACATCGAAACAGAATGTGGGATTTTAACCCCGCAGTCCGCTCTATTGTCCCTCAATCGCGAAGGCACGAAAGCCAGCGATGGTCTTCGAGGTTAAGTATTTCAAGTATACCCTGTTTCGCGTCGATCCCAAATCTCGAACCCGCGATCAGGTTTTGAACGATGCTGTTTTGAAGGATGCCTTCTTGAACGATGCTGTTTTGGACGATGCTGTCTTGAACGATGGATTAGAGCGACGAACGAATGGATTCCAGAGAAGATAGCAGCGAGCGCGATGACCTGTCACAACTCAATTCTGGAATTGTCGTCGGGCCGGATTTTCAATGTACCGGGTATCCGGGCATGCCAGGCAGGAATCCATCGATCCTGACTACTTTCATTCCAGGTTTAATATCCGCGGCATTCACCAGACTGATGGCTCCCGGCAAGAGTCTCAGGGCCTCTTTCTGCATGCCGACCGAGGGGATCACCAAAGGCTCCGCGTCAGCCTCACCGCGGTAAATCTGCGCGATCCAATATTGTTTGTACTCGCCTTCCGACATCACCAGGGGTTTCAACAAGGCGAGACGTTCGGGGCATCCCGGACCACGCGTGACCAGCTTGACTGGCTGGCCGCCGGGCCAAGAGCATTTCGTACCAGCGAATATCTTTCGCAATTCAGGCCGTCGCCACCTCCGAAGCCGTACCGATTGAAGGCCACCGACATCGTGCCAGTCATGCGCACCGCTTTCCGGGACTGTCCCGCTACGAGCCGGGCCAGATCCACGACTCCCACATTCCCGCTTGCTAATCCGGCCCTTAACGGGTACGATGTATTCTGTACGTTAGACCGAGTCGGTCGCGAGCAGCACTTGCCTCAACAGCCAGTATCCTGCCAGCAGTACCTCCGAATCCCTCCAGCGTAAAATTGATCAAACTAAAGGAACATTGAACAACATGGCAGAACAAGGAACAGTGAAGTGGTTTAACGACGCCAAGGGCTACGGCTTCATCAGCCGCCAGTCGGGCGAAGACGTTTTCGTGCATTTCTCCGCTATTCAGGCGGGCGGTTTCAAGAGCCTTCAAGAGGGCCAGACCGTGCAATTTGACGTGACCAAGGGCCCCAAAGGCTGGCAGGCTGAGAACGTTCAGCCGCTGTAACCCATCCTTTTTGCAAAAGGCGATCTCCTCACGGAGATCGCCTTTTCTGCTTTCGGGCCAGTATTACCAGAAGGCGAAAATTCTTGCGACCCTGAACGTTTTCTACCAACTAAAGCCCCATTCTCCCCATCCAATCCCCCATTAGTGCTATCAAATTCAGCCCATGGCCTTTAAGGTCAAAATCGTTGCGCGGCTTTGGGGGCTCTGATACCCTTTCATAGGACTTCTTTTCGAGGCCCCCGCCCCGTTAGCGGCCGCGTGGATTTCCGGTCCCCCGCAGACATACAAGTCCCGAGTTTCTTGCGCTTAGTTTTTTTGCACCAGCCGTGCAATAAGGAGACACAAAACCTTGCCATCCAAGAACCGATATCTGTTCACCTCTGAATCCGTGACCGAAGGCCATCCCGATAAGATTGCCGACCAGATTTCCGACGCCATCCTCGACGCCTGCCTCACCGACGACGCCTTTAGCCGCGTGGCCTGCGAAACCCTGACGGCCACCGGCCTGGTCGTAATCGCCGGAGAAATCACCACCAAGGCCTATGTCGACTTCCAGCAGGTCGTCCGCGGCACCGTCCAGTCCATCGGCTATGACAATGCCCTGCACGGCTTCGACTGCAACACCTGCGCCGTCATCTCCAGCATTAACAAGCAGTCCGGCGACATCGCCATGGGCGTGGACACCGGCGGCGCCGGCGACCAGGGCATGATGTTCGGTTATGCGGTCGATGAGAATGAGGAGTTGATGCCGACCCCCATCTCGCTGGCGCACAAGCTGACCATGCGGCTCTCGCAGGTTCGCAAGAACGGCACTCTTCCTTTCCTCCGTCCTGACGGCAAATCCCAGGTCACAGTTGAATACGACGCCAACGGAAAAGTTCTCCGCGTGGATGCAGTCGTGATTTCGACCCAGCACTCCGAGAACGTCGCCAACGAAGAACTGCGCGCCGGCATTTTGAAGCACGTGATTCAGGCTGTAATTCCCGCGCACTTGCTCGACGAGGATACGAAATATCACATCAATCCCACGGGACGCTTCGTCATCGGTGGCCCCATGGGCGACACCGGCCTTACCGGCCGCAAGATCATCGTCGACACTTACGGCGGTATGGGACGTCACGGCGGCGGGGCGTTTTCAGGTAAGGATCCGACCAAGGTTGATCGCTCGGCCGCGTATATGGCGCGCCACATCGCGAAGAACATCGTTGCCGGCGGACTAGCTGGACGCTGCGAAGTGCAACTCGCTTACGCCATCGGCGTGGCTGATCCGGTCAGCGTGCTGGTGGAAACCTTTGGCACAGCGAAGGTCGATCCGGAAATTATTCCTGATCTCGTGCGCGCGCACTTCAAGCTGACGCCGCGCGGCATCATCGAATCGCTCAACCTGCGCCGCCCGATTTACAAGAAGACGGCTGCCTACGGCCACTTCGGCCGCAGTGACGCTGACTTCACCTGGGAGGCGACCGACAAAGCGGCGAAGCTGGCCAGCGACGCCGGAGTCAGTCAGCCCGTAGCCGCGCGGAAATAGTTTCCGGGTTTCGGTAACTCGCACCAGCTTTTCTTTGCGTCCTTTGCGGCTTTTCCTTTGCGACCTTCGCGTTTAAAGGCTGCGAATAAAAGCCAGCTAACGCAAAGGTCGCTAAGAAAATCCGCAAAGGATGCAAAGAAAAGCTGGACCGAAGGAAGTTGAGAACCAAAGTGCCATTCTGGACCTGGGCCGAAAGCTCATGGCCGAAAGCACAATCAGTCATCCTGACCGCATCGCCAAGTTCGTGTATTCTGGCGAAAACGTTGAAGAAAATCGCCGCAAACTAAGTGTTAGGCTCAAGTCATCCATAGGTATTTAATTTAAGTTTTCCGCCGCTTCACAGCGCGCCATACAGGAGAGTCATGTCAACAGCCGCCGTCAACTGCGATATCAAGAACGTAGAACTGGCCGATCTGGGCAAGAAACGAATCGAGTGGGCGAACCAGTCGATGAAGGTCCTGCAAATCATTCGCAAGGAGTTCATCAAGAACCAGCCGCTGCAGGGCGTGCGCATCTCCGCCTGCCTGCACGTCACCGCCGAGACCGCGAATCTGGCGATCTGCCTGCGCGATGGCGGGGCAGAAGTCGTGCTCTGCGCCTCCAATCCTTTGTCGACTCAGGACGATGTCGCTGCCAGCATGGTTCGCGACCATTCGATTCCGGTGTTCGCTATTAAGGGTGAGGACAACGACACCTACTATCAGCACATCCTGGCCGCTATCGACCACAAGCCGCACATCACCATGGATGATGGCGCGGACCTGGTCACGCTGCTCCACACCAAGCGCACTGACGCGCTCGAAGGCGTGATCGGTGGCACCGAAGAAACCACGACCGGCGTCATCCGCCTGCGGGCAATGTCTAAAGAGGGAGTGCTCAAGTTCCCCATCGTCGCCGTCAACGACGCCGACACCAAGCATCTTTTTGATAATCGCTATGGTACCGGTCAGTCCACCCTCGACGGCATCATCCGCGCTACCAACTTCCTGCTGGCGGGCTCGAAGTTCGTGGTCGCGGGCTACGGCTGGTGCGGCCGTGGATTAGCCTCGCGTGCTCGTGGCGCTGGCGCCGAAGTCATCGTCACCGAAATCGATCCCACGAAGGCGCTCGAGGCCGTGATGGACGGCTTCCGCGTGATGTCGATGGCCGAGGCCTCCAAGCTTGGTGACGTATTCTGCACTGTCACCGGCAACAAGAGTGTGCTCACCAAAGAACACTTCGATCTGATGAAGGACGGCGCAATCATCTCCAACTCCGGGCATTTCAACGTCGAGATCGATATCCCCGCTCTGGAGAAGATGTCCTCGTCGAAGCGCACCACCCGCACCTTCGTCGAAGAGTATTCGCTCAAGGATGGGCGCAAGATCAATCTTCTCGGCGAAGGCCGCCTGATCAACCTGGCCGCAGCCGAAGGCCACCCGGCTAGCGTGATGGATATGTCGTTCGCCGACCAGGCGCTCTCGGTCGAATACATGGTGAAGAACCACAAGAAACTGGAGAAGACGGTTTACCGCGTCCCCGACGAACTCGACAAGCGCGTCGCCAAGCTGAAACTCGAATCGATGGGCATCAAGATCGACCGGCTGACGCCCGAGCAGGAAGAGTATTTGGCAGGCTGGAGCGAGGGAACGTAGGCAGTACTCAGTACTCAGCAAGAACCGTTTCCCGGTGAAATTCGGGTGCCCCATCCTCGTCGCGTTCTTTGCGACAGGGTGGGGCCTTTGACTTTGCGTAGGGAATGTCGCATCCCGTTGTTCTTGGATGAAAGTGATCTCACCGCTGCGGCCCGCTACACCTGGGCCGCCGGACAGCCGGGGGCGGCTGTCCCCACATGAGTTCACATGATTCGTCAGCAAATGGCTAGCTTGGACTTTGACACCACCCACTCCCGCGTCTTCCTCAGCACTGACGCTGGCGCCTCGATCTCCAGCTCGACCGCGCCGTCTTTATACTTCCGCGAATAAATCCTCGCCTTCGCTTCCAGCATGGACAGCATCTTGCCTTCCTGTTGCGGAATCCGCAGGCGCACGCGGCTGACGGGATCTTCTTCGATCATGGCGTCGATGCGGGCCAGCAGATGGTCCAAGCCCGTGCCTTCCGACGCCGAGACGTAGACTGTGTTTGAATCGGGTCGCATGGAGTCGGCTTGCAGCGATTTCGCGACTTCGTCGTCCAGTAGGTCGACTTTATTCATCACCCGCAGGCGCGGCTTCTTCTCCACTTCAAGCTCTTTCAGGACGATCTCCACCTGCGCATCCTGCTCGGCGGACAATTTATTGCTGGCGTCAGAAACGTGCACGATCAGCGACGCGCGCTGCACCTCTTCCAGCGTCGCACGGAAAGCCGACACCAGCGTGGGCGGCAGGCTGCGGATAAATCCCACCGTATCGGACAGCAGCACTTTGCGCTTCGACGGCAGTACCACGCCGCGAATGGTCGGATCGAGCGTGGCAAACATGCGCGACGACTCCAGCACCTTGGCCTGAGTCAGCGCATTGAACAGAGTCGACTTGCCGGCATTCGTATAACCCACCAGTGCCACAGTGGCGACTGGCGCGGACTCGCGCCGCTGCCGCTGCTGCGCGCGGATGCGCCGCACATTCTCCAGCTGTTGTTCCACGTGCCGCACCCGGCGCGCAATTTTGCGGCGGTCGGTTTCGAGTTTCGTTTCGCCCGGACCGCGGGTGCCGATGCCGCCGCCGAGCTGCGACATTTCGATGCCGTGTCCAGCCAGCCGCGGCAGCATGTACTGCAACTGCGCCAGTTCCACTTGCAACTGGCCTTCCCGGGTTCGCGCATGGCGCGCAAAAATGTCGAGGATCAGCTGCGTGCGGTCGATCGAACGCCGCTGAATAATTTTTTCGATATTGCGCTGCTGAGATGGGCTGAGGTCGTGATCGAACAGCACCACGTCGGCATTCACCGACGCTGCCGCAGCTGCGATTTCTTCGAGCTTGCCGGTGCCCACCAGGGTCGCGGGGTCGGGCCGGTCGCGGCGCTGTAGAAGCTCGCCGACCACTTCGGCGCCAGCGCTCTCGGCCAGCGTATGCAACTCCGCCAGAGATTCGTCGGCGTCGAATTCAGGAATGCGCGGCTTGCCGTTGGACTTCGACCCTCCCGCACCCGGCTGCATCCCAGCCGCATCGCGCGCCGCCGAAGCCTGGGCCGTGACCGTTCCCTTGGCGTTGCTGCGTCCGCGCGTGCGTATTTCCAGACCCACCAGAAACGCGCGCTCGCGCTCGGGCTGCGGGCGCACAGCCGCGGTTCCCAAAGGCGTACGCCGACCCATAGGCACGGCACCGCGTGATTTCTTGGAGTGAGAACTGGACAAACTGAAAATGCCTTACCCTTCGGTCCCCGAAGCACTTGCCGCCGTACTGGCCGCGCCCGCCACGTTCCCAGCTTTCTCTGGATGCGGCACATGGCTGACGTGGGTCGAAGCCACCCGCCCCATCACCACCGTGGAGATGGCGTGCTTGAAGATGAGTTGCTCCTGACCGTTCGCCTCCAGTACCACGGAGTACTTGTCGAAGGAGCGGATGCGGCCCGTCAGCTTTACGCCACTCAGCAGGTAAATCGTGATGCTGAGTCTCTCCTTGCGGGCCGTGTTTAGGAAGGAATCCTGGATGTTCTGCGCCGGCTTATTGCTATCCATAGCCGATCTCCTCGATTCTTGAACTGCGAACCATCCACGCACTGTCCCACTTGCGTGGGCAGCTTCAATTCAAAACAAACAACATGTTCCGCGGGCCTTCCCGCCGTTCCAGAACATGGGGGGTTAATCCCGGCCAGCAGCGCGCCCTTGTTGCGGGACCGAACCTCTGGCAGGCAATGTGAGTACGATACGGCGATCCCGGCCGCTTTTCAACCCGGAAGTTGCGCCGTATGATCGGGTCTCGCGGTTGACAGAACTGTCCGCTACAGTGCAGACTTCCGCAACGGTTCTACCGGAGGAATTCTTAATGCAGCCTTTCGTCGCAGCCGCAGCCGATCTGGTCGCGCCCACCATTACCGGTTCGGAAGCAACTCAACTTATCCTGCGTTGGTTTCATTTCATCGCCGGCATCACCTGGGTCGGCCTGCTTTATTTCTTCAATCTCATCAACGTCCCCTTCATGAAGCAGGTGGACGCCGCGGCCAAGCCGAAAATTTTCCAAAATCTCACTCTGCCCACGCTGAATTGGTTTCGCTGGAGCTCGCTGGTCACAGTGTTTGTGGGATTGTGGTACTGGGGACAGTTCATGGTCGCACCCGACGCGCAACGCCAGGGAGTGGGTCAGGGCAGCACGTTCGGCTTGTTTCTGGGGCTCTGGATCGCGGTCTGGGCCATTCTGTTTTTTGTGATCAAGAAAATGACGCCCAGCGGATACATTCTCGGCACGATTACCGCCGTCCTGGTCTACGCTGCGGGCTGGCTCTTCGTACATTACACTCCGGTCGGCGGCGACGATAACCATGTGCTGGCGATTGGAGTTGGGGGTGGCATGGGCATCGTGATGCTGTTCAACGTCTGGGGAATTATCTGGCCTGCCAACAAAAAGATCATCCGCGGCGTGCTCGCCGGCACCCCGCGCGAGGACGCCGCCACTCTCGCCCGCCAGGCCTTCCTGGCCTCGCGCACAAATTTCGTCCTCTCCATCCCCCTGCTCTTCTACATGGCCGCCGCCGGCCACTTCTCCAGCACGGTAATCTTCGGGAAGTAAGCTGGGGACGTCGGTTAGCAGGCTGCTGAAAGACTCCGGTTCGAGCCCTGCTTTGAAAGGGTGCGGCTTCCAGCCGCACAGTAGGTGCGCGAAATCAATCCGGCTTCAGCCGCTGGGGATGCCCCGACATAGAAAGCAAGTTTTTCCGCAAGCTTCTAAGTAGGCCGGTGAACCAGGCGCAACAAGCGGGCTGGCCCGCGGGCTCGAATCAGCTCGCGCTCCGCCAGCGCCCCTGCATTTCTGCTTGACGAGTACCCGCGCCTCGGCCAATACTTTGTGATTGTCTGGAACCCCTGCTCTCGGGCTCCTGCTCCCCGGGAGGTCCCCATGACCCGTCGCCGACCCGCCGCGTCGCTTCCGATTCTTCTGCTGGTGTGCGCGCTCGTGCTGGTCTGCATGTCTCCTGCCCAGAACCGCAACGGGAGTCTGAAAGTTCGCGTCACCTTTACCGATGGCCACCCTTGCAACATCAAGGTCCGCGTCCGGCTAATGGTGAGTGCGGGCGCCACGCCGGTGGCGGAAAGCTATACGAATGATTCTGGCCTGACCGATTTCGATGACGTCGAGATCGGCACCTATCACCTTGTCATCTCCGGAGAGGGCATCGAGGACACCGACAGCGGCCAGTTCCAGGTGGATAACCGCCGCAGCAGCCAATATGAAACCGTGACCGTGAAGCGCGTTGAGGACCCCAGTCAGGCCAGCGCTCCCGGCGCTTCCACGGTTTCCGTCGCCGAGATGAACGTACCCAAAGGGGCGGTCAAGGAGTTCGACAAGGCGTCAGAGCTGATCGCCAAGCAGCAATGGAAGAAGGCGATCGACGAACTCAACCGCGCTCTCGCTTTATATCCGCAATATGTGAAGGCCTATAACAACCTGGGAGTGGTCTATGCTCGCCTGGGAGACCGCGCCAGCGAGCGCACCGCCTTGCAGAAGGCGCTGAGCCTCGATGACCACTTCGCTCCCGCCTGGGTCAATCTGGCCCGCATGTCGATTGTCGACCGCGATTTCACCATCGCCGAGGGCCTGCTCGATAAAGCCATTGCGCTGACTCCCACCGACTCCGAAACTTTGCTGATCCTGGCCAATGTGGAACTGATGAACCTGCACTATGACCAGGCGATCGCGAATTCCCGCAAGGCTCATTCCCTGGGCGGCGACTCCCACTCTCTGGTTCACTTCATCGCGGCCCGCGCCTACGAGCATGAAAACCAGATTCCCGACGCGGTCACCGAACTCCAAACCTTCCTCCGCGAAGAACCCACCGGAGAGCGCGCCGACGCCGCCCGCCGCGAACTAGTAAGCCTGCAAATCCAGCCCCGCTAGCCAGATATTTTTCTTGTCATTCCTCGCCTCGCTAATTGTGCGGACACTCCTGTCCGCCGCCTTGGACTTTCTCCGGATATAAACAAGGGCAACATAAAAG
>Ga0302324_100017604_pt1 | contig 14147 bp, 9 predicted proteins | sample Palsa_T0_1_FD_201949 | JGI IMG/M metagenome (GOLD analysis project Ga0302324, IMG submission 201949) | Peat permafrost microbial communities from Stordalen Mire near Abisko, Sweden - Palsa_T0_1 | ecosystem: Environmental > Terrestrial > Soil > Palsa > Peat permafrost | place: Sweden: Abisko... | reverse complement strand
CCGAAGCCGAGCCCCGGGGAAGGCTATGCCAGCCAGAATGTAGTTGGCAGTCGGTAGTTTTGCAAGGAATCGAATCCGAGATAACGAAGGCTATGTCCAACTATGAAGATGCAGATTGATATTGCCAACCCGGCAGACCTGAGCGACGAGATCGCGGAGTGGCTCGAGGCTTTTGACGATGTGATTGTGGCCGAGGGGCCGGAACAGGGCGCGGAACTGCTGGCGGCGCTGAGGCATCGCGCCCGCAGTGCGGGTATTTCGACCCGGGGCGAGTTGACGACCCCATACATCAATAGCATCCCCAAGCACGACGAGCTTCCCTACCCCGGCGACATCAAGCTGGAACGGCGCATCAAGAGCCTGATTCGCTGGAACGCGATGGCGATGGTGCATAGCCAGAACAAGAAGGATGCCGGGATCGGCGGCCATATTTCGACGTATTCCTCCCTGGCCACGCTATTGGAAGTGGGTTTCAACCACTTCTTCCATGCCAGCTACGGCAACCAGCCGGGGGATTTTATTTACTTTCAGGGCCATGCCTCGCCGGGCGTCTATGCGCGGGCATTCCTGGAAGGACGGCTCGATGAGGCGCGGCTGCAGAACTTCCGCCACGAATTGCGCGGCACCCCCGGCTTGTCTTCGTATCCTCACCCCTGGCTGATGCCGGATTTCTGGCGTTTTCCGACGGTTTCGATGGGTATTGGACCGCTCAACGCGATCTACCAGGCGCGATTCATGCGTTATCTGGAGAACCGCGGCCTGATCGAGAAAACTCCGCGCAAGATATGGGCCTTTGTCGGCGACGGCGAGACCGACGAAGTGGACACGCTTGGCGCCCTGGGTGTCGCCTCCCGCGAAAAGCTGGACAACCTCATCTTTGTCATCAACTGCAACCTGCAGCGACTCGATGGGCCGGTGCGCGGCAACAAGCGCATCATCGATGAACTGGAAGAGGTCTTCCTGGGTGCGGGTTGGAACGTCATTAAGGTCATCTGGGGGGGCGGCTGGGACATGCTCTTCGAGCGCGACCACAAGGGACTGCTGCTCAAGCGGATGGAAGAGTGCGTGGACGGCGACTACCAGGCATTCAAGGCCAAAGGCGGCGCTTACATTCGCAGTGAGTTCTTCGGAAAGTACCCTGAACTGCTGGATCTGGTGAGCGACCTGAGCGACGACGAGATCTTCCATCTCATGCGTGGCGGCCATGATCCGGTCAAGGTGTACAACGCCTACCAACGCGCCGTCGAACATACTGGGCGGCCAACTGTGATTCTGGCCAAGACGGTGAAAGGGTTCGGCCTGGCCAGCGCCGAGGCGCGCAACGCATCGCACCAGGAGAAAAAGCTCAGCGATGAGGCGTTGGAAGCCTTCGTGGAGCGCTTCGACATCCCCATTCCGCTGGAGGACGCCAAGCAGGGAAAGTTCTACAAGCCCTCATCCGACAGTCCGGAGATCGTGTATTTGCAGGAGCGCCGCACCGTTCTTGGCGGATACCTGCCGCAGCGCAATGCCTCGATTCAGAAGAGCTTCACGGCTCCCGACCTGAGCTATTTCAGCGAATGGACGGCCGGCTCCAAGGGGCGGGAGGTCTCGACCACCATGGGCTTCGTCAGCATGTTGCGCCATCTTTTGAAAGACAAGGAGATCGGCAAGCTGATCGTTCCCATCGTTCCCGATGAAGGCCGTACCTTCGGCCTGGAGTCGGCGATCCGGCAGGTGGGTATCTACGCCCCGGAAGGACAGAAGTACAAGCCGCACGATGTGGACATGCTGCTGTTCTATCGTGAGGAGAAAGACGGCCAGATTCTCGAGGAAGGCATCACCGAGGCCGGTTCGATGGCCTCGTTCACCGCAGCCGGGACCGCTTATTGCAACTACAACGTGCCGGCAATTCCCTTCTATATGTACTACTCGATGTTCGGTTTCCAGAGGGTCGGCGATATGATCTGGGCGTTCGCCGACTCGCGCGGACGCGGCTTCCTGATGGGCGGCACCGCCGGGCGCACGACCATGCTCGGTGAGGGGCTGCAACATCAGGACGGACATAGCCATATCCTGGCCAGCACCGTGCCCACCTGCATCAGTTACGATCCCGCCTATGTGTATGAGCTGGCGGTGGTCATCCAGGACGGGATTCGGCGGATGTATCAGGAAGGCGAGAGCGTTTTCTACTACATCACCATGTACAACGAAGACTATGCCATGCCGCCGATGCCGGAAACCGCGCCGGAAGCTGTCCGCGAGGGCATTCTGCGTGGAATTTACAAGTTCAAAGGGGCGAAAAAGGGGAAGGCCTCGGTGCAGTTGTTCGGCAGCGGACCGATCCTCAATGAGACGCTCCGAGCCCAGAATATTCTGGCCGAGAAATATGGCGTGCAGGCCGATGTCTGGAGCGTGACCAGCTACACCGAGCTGCGCCGCGATGCGCTGGCGGTGGAACGCTGGAACCGTCTGCATCCGGCGGAGGCCGAAAGGACGCCATACATTCTTTCCGCGCTGCAAGGCGCGAAGGGCCCGATCATCGCCGCCAGCGACTACATGAAGGCGGTCCCGGACCAGCTCGCTCCCTGGCTCTCGACGCGCCTGGTCGCGCTCGGCACCGACGGCTTCGGACGCAGCGACAACCGCGAATACCTGCGCCGCCACTTCGAAGTGGATGCAGAATCGATTGTTGCCGCAACCCTGTCGAAGTTAGCGCGGGACGGCAAGTTCGATGCCGGCAAGGCGCAGGCGGCGATGGCGGAGCTGGGGGTTGATACGGACAGGGCTGACCCCGCGCACGTCTAAGAAGCCTCGCTCTTAACCCAACTATGGCTGCCAACCCTCGACAGGTTGGCAGCGGCAAGATGTTTTTGAGGTGGAAGGGCAGGGCTTCGGCCCTGCGAAATGAGCAATCCAGTACGGCCTATGAGGCGATCCCGCCTTCCCATGACCGGCTTCGTTTTACTCGGCTCGAAGCGCTTCGACGGGATCGACGGCGGCGGTGCGGCGCGCCGGCAGGTAGCTTGCCAAGGCCGCTGCAGCCACCAGGGCAACCGGTACGGCGGTGAAGGTGACCGGATCGAGCGGGCTGATGCCAAACAGAAGAGTCCGCATGAGGCGCATGAGCATGGCTGCTGCGCCCAGGCCGACGGCCATGCCGATCCCGGTGAGCATCAGCGCCGAGCGAACGAACATCCACGCCAGTTCGCTCTTCTTCGCGCCCAGCGCCATGCGGATGCCAATCTCGCGTCGGCGTTGGGAGACCGCATAGGAGATCACGCCATAAATGCCGAGGATGCCGAGAGCTAATGCCATGGTGGCGGCAATCGCCAGCATGACCAGCGTGAACGAGGTGCGCGCCATGGATTCGCCGTAGATGTCCTGCATGGTGCTGATGTCCGCAACCGGCAGATTCGCATTCACCGACCAGACGGCCTGCTGCATTTCGTTGATCAAGGCCTGGGTTCCGGCCCGATTGCTGCGGATCGCGAAGTAAACGCTACGCCAGGCTCCCAGAACTCCGGGGCCGAACAGATCGTGGCCCATGGAGGGCCAGTAGACGGTGGACGGCGAAACCTGATCGACGCCGTTTTCGCGCACATCCTGGACCACTCCGATCACTTCCTGCCACGGCATGGAATCCCACTCGTGGAAGTGCTTGCCGATGGCCGACTGGGGCGATCCCCATAGCTCGCGGGCCAGACTCTCTGAGACCATGCCGACCGGTCTGAGCCCATACATGTCGGCCCAAGAAAAATCACGCCCTGCGACAATCTTCGTCCCAGCGGTATGGAAATAGCCGGGCGAAACGTAGTTAAACAGGCGCATGGGAGGATTGTCGCCTTCCTCGATCTTGCCTTCGACGAGGATCTCATTCCAGCTCGGTTCGGCTCCGCTCATGGGCACGGAAGCGGCGAAGCCGGTTGAAGAAACCCCGGGAATCGCAGCCAGTTTGTCGAGGATGTTGTTCTGCATGTGGACAGTGGTTAGGGGATCGCGCACCAGGGTTTCCGAAATGGTGAGACGCATCACCTGGAGCGAGGAGGGATCGGAGAAGCCGGGATCGACGTTGCGCATCGCGAGGAAGGTGCGGATCATCAGGACGGCGCCGATTAGCAGCACCAGCGCCATGGCCACCTGGGAGACGACCAGCAGATTGCGCCCACGCTGCCGTTCGCGGCTCACGTTTGAGGTTCGCATCGCTCCGAGCAAGGTGAGGCGCTGCCGCGAAGGAGCGTAGCGCAGTACCGGGATGGCGCCGAACAGCAGGCCGGAAACGAGCGAGAGGATAAGCGTGAAGGCGACCGACCAGCCGTCGAGCGAGACCTCGCTCAGACGCGGCAGATTCCCCGGCCCAACGGCGGTCAACAACCGCAGTCCCGCACCGGCAACTCCGACGCCCACCACCCCGCCCAGCAAGCCCAGCGTCAGACTCTCCAGCAAGAGCTCCCGGGCAATCCGCCAACGTCCGGCGCCCAGTGCCGAGCGGACGGCAAGCTCCTGCTGGCGGGTATCGGCGCGCACCAGCAACAGGTTGGCTACGTTGGTGCAGGCGATCAACATCACCACGCCGATCGTTGCCATGACCACCCAAAGCACGGTGTGGATGCTGCCCACCACAGCTTCCTTCAGCGGCAGCAGCGCCGGCGTGATCTTCCACCTGACATACCAATGCGAATCGCTGCCCGGACCGTTCGTCCATGAATCCATCCATACCTGAATCAGGCGCGCCACGTCGGCGTTCGCCTGGGGAATCCCAACCCCCGGCTCGAGCCGCGCAATGCCGCGATAAGCAAAACCCGCCAGCTGCTCCTTTACCGGATCCAGACCCATCGGAACCAGCAGATCGAAGTCGTAACTGACGACTTTGAATCCCCGCGGCATCACTCCGGCGATCACCCGTGGCTGGGAATTGACGCTGATGGTGCGTCCGACCACGCCAGGGTCCCCGCCGAAACGGCGCTGCCAATAGCCATAGCTCAACATCACCCGCCCGGGCGCGTGGGGGTCCTGATCAGCCGCCGTAAGCCACTGGCCGGTGAAGGCGGGAATATTCAGCGTCTCAAGAACGCCGCTGGAAATCTGCGCCGTGTTTACCTGCTCCGGCTGGGCGATGCCGGTGATGCTTGCCGTGCCTGGCCCCCACACGCCCACCGACTGGAAGGTGCGGTTATGGGTGGCAAAAGTGAAGTACATCGAGGCCGACAGCCGAAGCTCACTGCGAAACTCCGCCAGCCCGGGCGCGCCCGGCGCGTCGAGGTGGAGCGATACCAGCTGTTGCGGCTCAGGATAGGGCAGCGGCCGCAGCAGCACGCTGTTCAGCACGCTGAATACCGCGGTATTCGCCCCGATGCCGATTGCCAGGGTGAGCACCAAGGTGATTGCGAAGCCCGGTGAGCGGCGCAACCGGCGGCCGATGTGCTTCAGATCCACCCGCAGCGATTCGAGCCCTTGCCACTGCCACACTTCGCGGCTCCGCTCGCGGAGAAGCGTCACATTGCCGAATTCGCGGCGCGCGGCTCGTTCGGCCTGATCCCGCGGCATGGCCGCTTCCATCAGCTCATCGATGCGCTCATCGATGTGTTCCTGGATGGAGACAGAAAGGTCGTCATAGCGGCGATTTCGGGAGAAGAAGCGACTGAAGGGTGACATCTATGCCTCCTGGGCTTTGGCTGCTGCAAGCACCCGGGCGAAACCTGCAAACATCCTCTCGAAGCTGACCACTTCGCTTTCGAGATGGCGAAGGCCTGCAGCCGTGAGCCGGTAAATCCGTGTCGGTCGACCTTTGGCCGAGATTCCAGCCTCAGACTCCAACAGGCCCTCCTTCAGCATTCGCTGCAGCGCCGGATAGAGTGAGCCCTCCTCCACCTGGAGCAGGTCGTTGGAAACCTGTTGGATGTGCTTCACCAGTGCATAACCATGCATGGGCTTCAGCCGCAGCGATTAGAGAATCATGATCTCCAGTGCGCCGGGAAACAGGTCGCGATGTTGGGGATTCTTCGCCATTCCCTGAATACAGTCTTGAAATACCTATTTTGCAAATAGCTATGCTGAGACAGCCTTCAGGGCGGAATTTTCCCCGCTCCACAGCAACATCATGCCAACCGCGGACAGGGCGCGGCGAACGTTCGAGCCTCCGAGCATCAAGGAGTCTTTCTTTAGCGCCGACCTTCGGGTAGCCGCCGCCGGAGCGAGTTTTAAGCACGGAAATCTGAACCACGGCGAATTGGTGAACGGGCAATTAGCGCTTCGGCGCTTGCCCGCCGGGCGGCCGGTCACCGCCCGGAGAGACGCCACTGAGCACTAGATTCGTGATACGGCTCATCCCTATCCCGCAGCATCCGGTCACAAAACTCGGCGGCACACCAATATCCAATCCATCGAGAAGAAGCCGGTCATGAAGGTGGCCTCCTGCGATTTCAATCCACCGGCCGTCATTATCTAGCCCTTCGAGATCCTTGACTAAAGCTTCACCGGTCGACCGCATCTCATCCTCTTGAACCACAAGACGCGTCGAGATATCCCGTCGGGCAACCGCGTCCCAAACGGCGCTCAACACAGATTCCAACACTGTCTGCGCCTCATCCCTGTGCAGGAAGAAGGTAACCTCCAACCGCTGAAAGGCGAGCAGCCTGTTCCTGTCCAGAGATACCTCTCGTCGGAAGCTCCACCCAGACCGATCGTAGAAGCGCTGGGAACGAGTAGGCCGGATCCTTTGGAGATAGAGATAGAACGGCTCGCATTGCCAATGGCACAATCTGAGCCCCCGCTCTTCCGGGTCGGATGTCGGCCCTCGATCTGTGGTGAGACTCTCGTCGGACCATTCGGTTTGAAACCGCGGAATGCAGGCCTGCAAGTCCCTAAATTGTTGGTCGTCGATCAGTTTCGGAAACAAGCACTCCTGGAATCCCATTTTATCCAGTGCCAGGCTGATCTCGGCTTCGATTTCCCGAAATACCGCGACATAGCTGGGCAGATAAAATATCTGCCAATTAGCAGACAGTTCGACAACACTGTTTTCATAAGAAGGCCTCATCAGACCACCCTCTGGAGACGCTCTAGATATTCTATGACTCGCTCAGATGCGAACCTCCGGAGGGAAGCATCCGGAATGCCCGCTGCTTTTGCCAATTCATAGGAAGCAATGAGCTTGTTGTCCACGTAAACCGTCCGGGGTCGTTCTTTGGGAATCAAGAAAAGCTCGAATAACTGCTTGATAAAGCTTTCCTTAGCTGTATCAATCGCAGCTTCGACGGTGGCGCGATCGCTAAACACTGAGATTTCTTCGTCTGCGGTATGAGCCATAGACTCGTTTGCAGTAAGGATCAACGGGAATGCCAGGACACTGGGCGCGCTGTGTGCGCTCGATGCGAAATAGTCGAGCCGTACCTTATTCCAAATATCGTTAGCTTCCCGACCACCAGTCAAGACGAAGTCAGTTCTCAGAACGCTCTCATATACGAGTTCGCAGAGCGTATCAACCGTCTTTGAGATGGAGGAATGCTGCGCAATATCCTGGCTAACCGCCGAGGAGTGCGCCATTGCCGTCAGCCGGTCTAAGAGTTGAGAAGAGAAGAGCTGCCAGATCTCTGACTCCAGCAAGACTTCGGTTTTCGTTATGTCCAGACCTGCGCGGAAGAGCCACTGACGAACATTCTTGCTTGCCTCTCGAATTTCGGGATCGTCCACACTACCCAGGTGGCTTAGTTTCGCCACAACGTTGTCGTAAAGCAATATGACAACGTGCAGTCCCAGCCTTTGGTAGTAGCGCAGTCTCTCCACGTAAATTGCGTGAATCAGGGTAAAGTTGTTCCAGGGCCGGAGGTTCCACAAGATCACCGGAGGGTTGTCCGTATTGAGCCGATTGTTCAACGCCTGTAGGTGGGCGTGAGCATTGATCCGCGAGGGCACCGATAACGCAAGGTGAGTATCTTCGGTCAATGAAGTTAACTCATGCTCAAGCGGCATCAACCCGCTCCTCTCTCAGGCCCAAGAAGGCTTTGAGAAACCGCCCGATATATCGCCGCCCGAGATATAGACCAACACCAAATATCACAGAGGCCAAAAGATTGGTGAACAGGCCGTAGTCCTTAAGACGATCTTCGAGTCGAATCCAAAGCGCTCTCAACAGAGGACTGCCTAAAATGGCCGCCAGTAGGGATGCCAGGCACACGGCTCGGCAGATTACGATGGCGATTGCCGAACGCCTTTCCGGTGGTGGATTGAACGTCCATAAGCCCGGTCCGTTTCGGATCAAGGTTATCTTTCGCTTTCGGCATTCCTCAAGCAGGGTGCCGAGCGGTTGATCCAGCTTCCCGAGTCTAACTTGTACGGGGGAAGCGAGTAGCGCAAGCCGCCGAATCAACGACTGCACATCAGGCTCGACAATCATGGTCATGGAAATAGCCCCTCCGAATAAGGTTCCGCTTCGCTGAAAATAACGCGCTGGCTAGGGATCGAGAGATTTTCCTAGAAGTATATTCAAGCACACCCGAACCGATGATCCAGCAGCTCAGACGCGGTGAGTCGCATCAATACCAGGGAACGCGGCCGCCGGTATGAGGAACTTTCTGAAGGCCGGGGCGTAACTTAGAGTGACGAGCGGAAAAAATGTGCCGCTCCGGGTTTGAAGGGATGTCTCAGCATGAAAACATCGAAGAATCTACCCTTAGCCGGGCTCGGTGCGGTGTTCTGCCTTCCGTGGGCGGTTCTTGCACAAACAATACCAAGTGGCCCGGCGATCGATGCAGAAGTGGGCAAGATCATGAACCGTACCCATGCCAAGGGCATGGCGGTTGCGGTCATCGATCATGGCAAGGTCGGCTATGTGCAGGCCTACGGAATCCGCAATCCCAAGGGAGATCCGCTGGCGCCAGACACCGTCATGTACGGCGCGTCGCTGACCAAGACGGTATTCGCATACACGGTAATGGAACTGGTCGATCAGGGCAAGCTTAACCTGGACACTCCGCTCAAGGACGACCTGGACAGACCGCTGCCGAGCTATGGCCCCGATCCGGTTTTTCCGGACAAATATGGACCCTACAAGGATCTCGCCGACGATCCGCGCTGGGAGCGGATCACGCCTCGTATGTGCCTCACCCATTCGACCGGCTTCAGTAACTTCTGGTTCATCGAGCCCGATCAGAAATTGCACATCCATTTTGACCCTGGAACCCACTTCAGCTACTCGGGCGAAGGCTTGATCCTTCTCCAGTTCGTCATCGAACACGGACGCAAGGCCCAGGGCCTCGGGCTGGATGTCGGCGATTTCGCCAAAGCCAGCTTCGACCGTCTGGGGATGACCCGCACCAGCCTGACGTGGCATAACGGTCAGGACCCCAACGTTGCGGATGGCTGGAACGATCAGGGTCAGCCGCAGCCACATGAGAATCGAAGTAAAGTGCGGGTGGCCGGCTCCATGAATACCACCATCTCCGACTTTTCGAAGTTCACCGCAGCCCTGGTGAGCGGCAATGGCCTCAGCCGGGCGTCATTCGCCGAGATGGCGAAGCCCCAGCTGCATATCACCGTTGCCCACCAGTTTCCCCTATTTCAACCCGACTTACCAGCCAGTGAGCAACGCAAGGATCTATACGCAGGCTTAGGCGTTGTCGTCTTTGACGGCCCCCAGGGTCACGGCTTTTTTAAGGGTGGGCACGACGGACAGACCGCCAATACCATGGTCTGTCTTAAGCCCAGTCAGCGCTGTGTCGTGATCCTGTCCAACGATGTTCGCTCCGAAGCCGGTTTTGCCGAATTGGTGGGGTATATTCTTGGCGACACCGGCGTGCCTTATGACTGGGAATACGGGGACCACGCCGGAAAGTCTTGAGCCTGCAGTCGCCACAGCTGGAACTTGAGTTGGAACTCGCCGCGACCCGGCCCATGGGGAAGCTTTTCAAGAATCGCCACCGATAGAAGCGCTTCTGGTCCCATTGCCTCCGGTTTGCCAGCCCACCTAAATCTGAACTGCCAACATTTAGCAGTGTTACTTGACATCTAAGGGTATACTGGTGTTCGCGTCGGGTTGTGTCCGGTAACCTCGGCTTTTCGCCCCATCACTCCCTCTCGCGAACGCTTCTGGCATCCAAGGCAGAAGTCGGTTAGCTTCATGCACCGCAAATTGGTTCGGCAGCCTTTTTCTGGGGATTAAGCCACGACGGATGTGGTTGCTGTGAGTCTGTCTGGAGTGAAAACGCTCGAATCGCAGTGAAGGAGTATGTATGGCAGCGCGCCCTTACTGGTCTGGCCACATTCAAATCTCGCTGGTGTCGTTCGGGGTCAAGCTGTTTACCGCGACCGAAACCAAGAATGAAATCCGCTTTCACCAGCTGAGCCGTAAGACCGGCGAGCGGGTGAAGTATCAGAAGACTTCCGCCGCCGACGAGAGTCCGCTGGAAACCTCGGACATCGTCAAAGGCTACGAATACAGCAAGGGGCAATACGTCACCATCGAGCCGGAGGAGATCGCCAACCTGCGGGTCCCTTCGCGCGAGACGGTGGAAGTGGCGCAATTTGTCGATGCCGAAGAGATCGATCCGGAGTTCTTCGAAAAACCGTATTTTGTGGTCCCCGACGGAACCGCCCAGGCCGAAGCCTTTGCGGTCGTCCGCAGGGCGATGAAAGACACGAAGAAGATTGCCCTGGGCAAGATCGCTTTCAGCGGGCGGGAACATCTGGTGGCCATTGCCCCAACTTCCGACGATAGCCTCGGAGGCATGATGGCCTACATCATGCGCTACGAGGAGGAGCTGAGAAATCCCGCCGAGTACTTCGCCGAAATCAAGCCGGTGGCCATCGAAGAGGACCAGCTCGGGCTTGCCAAGGAGCTGATCAAACGCAAATCAGCCAAGTTTCAGCCGGAGAAATTCAAAGACGGATATGAAGTAGCGCTGCGGGAGCTGGTCGAGGCCAAGGTACAGAATGCTCCGATTCCACGCCCGGAGACCGCCCCTCAATCCGCCAAGGTCATCAATTTGATGGACGCCCTGCGCAAGAGCGTGCAAGCCGACCAATCTCCCGTACCGAAGAAGCAGCCCGCCCGGGCCACAGGGGCCAAAGCCCCGCCAAGTGCCGCGAAAAAGGGCATTGCGCTGGTCAACGGCAAGAGCGGAAAAGCGCGCAAATCGGCGTAGAGACGCATGGCGGCCAAACGGAAATCGCCATCGAGTTCTCCGTCGGACGCAATCGATCAACAATTGGAGCGTTACCGCTCCATGCGCGACTTCAAGGTCACCGCGGAGCCCAGCGGCACACCGGGCTGGGGCAAAACCGCCTCGAAGCGGATGCTCAACCCATCCGCCAACCAGCAGCAAAACCTCCCTTTTGTCATCCAGAAACACGCGGCGACCCGGCTGCATTACGACTTCCGGCTGGGATGGAATGGCGTACTCAAGAGCTGGGCGGTAGCGAAAGGCCCAAGCTATTTCGTCGGCGATAAGCGGCTTGCGGTGCAGGTCGAAGACCATCCGATGGAATATGGCGGATTTGAGGGGATCATTCCCAAAGGCCAATACGGCGGCGGCACGGTGATGATTTGGGACGAAGGAACCTGGGAGCCGCAGGCGGGACACACCGATGTGGACGCAGCCTTAGGCACCGGTCAGCTTAAATTCATCGTGCACGGCAAGAAGATGAAGGGAAAGTGGGCGCTGATTCGCATGGGCGGCAAGGCCGCCAACGAATCCAAACCCAACTGGCTGCTGATCAAGGAGCACGATGAGTTCGAGCGCGGCAGCGGAGACCCTCCGATCACCGAGGAGGCGGCCAACAGCGTCGTGACCGGGCGCAGCCTGGAGGAGATTGCCAGCAGCCAGGATCATGTCTGGAATTCGAAGGAAACGGCCAGCGGCAACGCCTGGTACCGCAATGACAACCCAGCTTCGGCAAAGAACGGTTCGAGGCCGAAGCCCGATCGCGCGGCGGAGTCGTTGGATCGGCAATTGAAGCCCGCGCCAAAGGAAAAGCTCCCGGAGTTCATTGCTCCGCAACTGGCCTCGCAGGCCAGCGAAGCCCCGCGCGGGGCTGGATGGGTGCATGAGCTAAAGATGGATGGCTACCGCATCCAGGCGCGCAAGGACGGAAACCGAGTCCAGTTGTTCACACGCACCGGTCTGGACTGGACGCATCGCATGAAAGCCATCGCGGCGGAGGTTGGCCAGTTACCGGCGGAGAGTTTTATCGCCGATGGAGAAGTTGTGGTGCTCGCCGCTGACGGAACCACTAGCTTCGCCGACTTGCAGGCGGCCTTTCAAGACGGCACGAGGAAGCCGCTGACCTATTTCGTTTTCGATCTGCTTCATCTCAACGGGCACAATTTGCGCCCCCTTCCGCTCACCGAGCGCAAGGCGATCCTGGCCGAGCTCCTCGATGCCCCCGGCAATACCATCAGGCTGGGCGAACATCTCGAAACGGATGGCGCGACGATGTTTCTGAAGGCCTGCGAACTGCATGCCGAAGGCATTGTCTCCAAGCGCGCCGACAGCAAGTATGCCAGCGGACGAAACCCGAGTTGGCTGAAGTTGAAATGCGTTCGCCGGCAGGAGTTGGTGATCGGCGGATTTACCCTGCCGTCGAACGGCATTCACGGGGTGGGCGCTCTGCTGCTGGGCTATTATGAGGGCGGCAAACCGGGGAAGTTAGTTTACGCCGGGCGAACCGGAACGGGATTCACGGCTAAGACGCATCGCAGCCTGCGCGACCGTCTGGACCAGCTACGGGTGAGATCGACGCCCTTTGAGAAGCCGCCAGCCGAGGCGCTACGCGGGGCAATCTGGGTAAAACCGGAACTGGTTGCCGAGGTAAACTTCTCCAACTGGACGGCCGACAATCTGGTCCGGCAGGCATCGTTCCAGGGGCTGCGCGAAGACAAGCCGGCGAGCGAAGTGGTCCGCGAAGAGGCACCCGCTGCGCCCTGCGCATCAACGTCCGCGTCCCACGCCCAGGCGGCTCGTGTTGCAGCCAGGTCGGCGCCGGGCAGGGCCGCCTCTGTTCAGCAACACGCGCCGGTTCGCCTCACCCATCCGGAGAAGGTCCTCGATCCCGAATCTCAACTGACCAAGCAGCAACTGGCAGACTACTATTGGGAGATCGCTTCCCACATGCTGCCGCATATCGCGGGACGGCCGCTCTCGCTGGTCCGTTGCCCGGAAGGCGTCGGGCAGTCCTGCTTCTTTCAAAAACATGCCACCAAGGCGCTGCCTGCGGGGATCGAGTCGGTCGTGGTGGTAGACAAGAAAACCGGCAAGCCGGAGCCCTACATCACCCTCTCCACACAGACGGCACTGGCGGAGCTAGCCCAGATGGGAGTTCTGGAGATCCATCCCTGGGGTTCACGCAACGACGACCTCGAGCACCCCGACCGGATCATTATCGACCTTGACCCCGACTCGGCAGTCTCGTGGCCGACCCTGGCCGCAAGCGCCGCGGAAGTCCGCAATCAGCTCAAGAACCTGGGCCTGGAAAGCTTCCTGAAGACTACCGGTGGCAAGGGTCTTCATGTCGTCGTGCCCATCGATCCGGCTTACCAGTGGCCGGTGGTCAAACAGTTCGCGCATGCCCTCGCTCTGGGGCTAGAGAAGCGCGAACCGGCTCGTTATCTCACCAAGATGAGCAAAGCCGCCCGAGTGGGGCGGATATTCATCGATTACCTGCGCAACGAGCGCGGAGCCACGGCGGTCGCTGCCTATTCGCCCCGCGCGCGACCGGGAGCAGCCGTATCGCTGCCCTTACCGTGGGGGGACTTGAACCTCGCGGATCGACCGGTGTTTCATGCGGTGGATTATGAGCAGTGGAAGGTCCGGCTGAAGCGCGATGCCTGGAAGAATCTTGGCACTCTGGGGCAGCGAATTACTCCGGAGATGCTCCGGCAGTTCAAGATTCAGAGTTAAGACGGAGATTTGCCAAAATAATGCCTCGCCGACTATCGGCCAGCGAGGCAAGGGGAGGTTTGTTATCGAGTTCCAGACTATCCCCCGGAATGGGATGCGTCTTGAGCCTGGAGATCGGTTTTCATCCCCACCCTTGGGTGGGCTCCAAGGCGGATCTACACTCTTTTCCCCCCGGGGGGGCGAATGACAAAAATACCAATACCCTAATCGGGCCGGATCGATTATAAGAAGGCGTGACACACGCTGGTCGTCTTTTTCGTTTCCAGGCAGGTG
>Ga0302324_100017603_pt1 | contig 14149 bp, 15 predicted proteins | sample Palsa_T0_1_FD_201949 | JGI IMG/M metagenome (GOLD analysis project Ga0302324, IMG submission 201949) | Peat permafrost microbial communities from Stordalen Mire near Abisko, Sweden - Palsa_T0_1 | ecosystem: Environmental > Terrestrial > Soil > Palsa > Peat permafrost | place: Sweden: Abisko... | reverse complement strand
GCTCAATTGGAACGAGCTGGACAACAAGAGAACTCCGGCCACAGGTGAAGTGTCTTCTCTTGACTCCCTTTATAGAACTACACAGGCATGTGGAATTGAACTTGAAGTCTAATGAACAGGCGTGTGCGTCACATCCCGTTCGCTGCACGGATAATCTTCGATTAGCATGGCGGTCGGGCTCGTGTTGAGTTTCATCATTCTGGGAGCCAATACCCAAGGCTGTTCCAACATCTCCGGATCGTCAACCGTCACCTCATAGCGCACCTCGTTTCCCTGGCGCGTGAAGCGCTCGACAACGTGTAGAGACGTGCTGTGGATATATCCGAGATGTGCTGCGAGCCAAGTTGTGTCGTCGAAGCCGGTAGTGTCGACGACAAGGGTGTCGCCATCCCAGTGACCGACCGAGTCGCCCTTCGACGTCTCTTGCGCCACGCGATCCGGATCGTGCGGACGGTTCATGGCAATGACCCGGTATGTATCATCAAAACCACCCGTGGCGTAGAGGAAGACAATTCGATCTTCCTGCTGAATGATCTGTTGGGGTTGGCCGATACGCGGAATGCCCAAGGGCTTACACGACCATTCTCCGTCTTCCTGCTGGGAGTGCTGCTCCATATATCGGACCTTCTCCCAATACTCTGCCTTATATACAGGCTTGTTGCGATTTCCTTTGCCGAGAACAATTCCGTCCTGTTCGGCGGTATACAGGCCGCCAAGACGCGACCCCCCGCAGCACGGGGGAAATAGATAGAGCTTGCCGCCGTCCTTAACGTTTTCCGGCACGACCTTGCCGGAAGCCTGCTGGTCGGACCGCTCGCTATAGACCCCGTTCAAGTCCGGATGTCCGTTTGGAAGGCGCGGAGTCGCCACATTGGAATCCGCAGCTCCGGCATCCGGGGTCTGCGCAAACACAAAGAGTGGCTGCACCCCAAACAGGGTCGCGATCGCCAATATGCTCAAGTAGGGCAATTTCATCGCTGCGCTCCCTAATCATCAGGAATTTCTTTTTGAGTCGCCTTCGGCCCAAACCATACGCCCTACACTTTTCGCCGTCAAGCGACGACAGCCACTGCGAATTACGATTCGAACCCGTCCGGCGGTTCTAGGGGCCTTAATCCGATACTCCCGTAAGCGCAAAATAGGGCCTTACCTGTCGACACTCCGGACCCGGCCGAGACTGAAGTAATGGCGCCAGAGGATAGAGCTACCGCAATTCCTAATATGGCCCGTGCGCGATAAGTGGAACGGTGATTCGAGCGCATCAGGCCTGTGCTCGCGCCGAAAGGCCGCCGTCCACCATAAGAACGGCTCCGGAAATATAACCGGCGCGGGATGAGGCGAGGAAGGCGACGGCGTCGGCGATCTCTTCAGGCGTGGCAGCGCGGCCGAAAGGCAACGCGGCGCTGCTGCTCAACGTGGTCAGCCTCTTCAGCCCCTTGGTGGCGACTGTACCGGGGCTGACTCCGACCACTCTAATTCCGTCGCGGTGACTGTCACTTCCCAACGAGAGCGTGAAGGCCGTGAGAGCTGCGTTCCCGGTGACGCCGCAGATATAAGAAGGATCGCGAATCTGTGCCGCAGTTGCCTCTTTCACCGGCTTTGGCTCTGCGATTTCGTGGGAGGCACGATAACCGTCGCCGTACCGCCCTTCAGCTCCATCCCCGTCCCAAAGGGCTTTGAGGCATCCGCCACCCGCTGCAGGATGTAGTTCGCCTTGATGCCTGTCGCGGGGGACGGCAAGCCCCGCGTATCGAGATACTGGTTATTCGTGTATCGATTGTGAGGGTCGGGCACTCCCTCGCCCACGTCGTTCATGGAGATCGGCTGGAGGGCGATCGATTGAAGATTCCTTCCCCGGAATTGGACGTAAGCCACCACGCTCTCCCAAGCGATCGGTTCGTCGATATTTCTTATCTCCGGCGGAAGGTTGTAAATGAAATTCGCCAAGTCGTAAAAAATAGGCTTGCCGCGATAAATCTCTATGCCGTGCAGTATTGGCGCGCCGTGCATCACGACGATATCAGCCCCGGCATCGACTTCTTGGTGCGCCCATTTCTTCACCCAATCATTCGGGGCGAGACGTTCCGGCAACCCTTCGTCAAACATCGTGATGAAAGATGCGTTCGAGAAGACGTGATTATGCTGGTAGACAATGACCAGGTCGGCATGCTGCCGGGCATTCCGAATACTCTGAAGGATGCGCTGCGCGTCCTCCTGATTCGGCTCGTTTGGCGTTCCTGCGGGGAGTTCAGCCGTGGCCTCGTTCTGCTTCTCGCCCATCTGAATGCGCAACTCATCCACGCCCGGCCGGTCCGCAGTCGCGTTTCCTCCCGGCTGGATCATCCCTGACGCCAGCGCGACCAGCGCCACAGTGCCTTTTGACGTGCGGAGGTAACTCGGCGCGACGGCTTCGTCCACATTTTGTCCGGTCCCGGCATAAGCGATCTGCCGGCTCTTCAACTCGCGAAGCGTGTTCTGGAGTCCCGTAAGGCCCAAGTCGAACGCATGATTGTTGGACAGAGAGAGCAGGTTGAAGCCGAATGTCGCCAGCGCATCAAGCGCTTCGGGCGGCGCGAGAAATCCTCCACCCTCGGCGACCGTCTCGCCTTTTTCAGCGATGGTGGCTTCAAAGTTCGTGAATTTCACGTCTCCTTTTATCAGCGATTGGATCACCGGCACCGCCTTGGGCGCGGTCACGCGAAGGTCGGAGCGAATCATTGATTGTCCGGTCAAGGTGATCAACATTGGCGGCGGCTGTGGCGGCTGTGGCCACGACGCGGCCCCAATACCAGATACAATCGCGAGGCAAACGACCGGCATGAGGAAACTGTTAGATTTCAAGACCGTCACCATTTGCGTTCAAATTCGGATTTATGGTTTCCACATCCTATGCCTCTCCTATCCCGGAACACAACGATTTTGCAGCCACTCGCGCAGCGGCCTTCGCACATCGTGCCTATGGCACTTCGGGTCAGGACTCCTATAGAATGTGCCGCTGAAGCGATGAATACGTTCCTGCAAGACGATAGGAGACCGCATGCCTTCCTTTCCGGGTGTTGATTTTCTCGATCTAGATTCATTGCTCACCGATGAAGAAAAGCTGGTGCGCCAAACCGCGCGCCGATTCGTCGACGAGCAAGTGCTCCCCATCATCGAGAAGCACAATAACGAAGGCACGTTCCCGACGCATCTGGTTCCACAGATGGCCGAGCTTGGATTTTTCGGCGCGCCGCTCAAGGGTTATGGCTGCGCGGGATTGTCCAATGTCGAAACTGGACTGATCATGCTGGAACTCGAACGCGGAGACTCCGGCATCCGCAGCTTCACTTCCGTGCAGTCGTCACTGGTGATGTATCCCATCCACGCCTTCGGCTCCGATGCCCAAAAGGAAAAGTGGCTGCCGCTGCTGCGGCAAGCCAAAGCGCTCGGGTGCTTCGGTCTAACCGAACCGCAATTCGGATCGAACGCCGCGGGCATGCTGACCCGCGCGGTGAAAAAAGGCTCCAGCTACATCATCAACGGCGAGAAAATGTGGATCACCAACGGCTCCATCGCGGACGTCGCGCTGGTGTGGGCTAAATGCGAAGATGAAAAAATCCGCGGCTTCCTGATTGAGAAAGGCACCCCGGGATTCAAGTCGTGGGCCATTCACGGGAAACACTCCCTGCGCGCATCGGTGACCGGAGCCCTGGCAATGACCGACTGCGAAATTCCCGAGGAAAATCTTTTGCCCGGCGTCGCCGGCCTTCGAGGGCCGCTTTCGTGCCTTGATCAGGGGCGTTTCGGTATCGGATGGGGCGCGATTGGCCCGGCCATGGCTTGCTACGACACCGCGCTTTCCTACACCAAGCAGCGCAAGCAGTTCGCCAACCGCCCCATCGCCTCGCACCAACTTGTGCAGGAAAAGCTATCCTGGATGATTTCGGAGATCAGCAAGGCGCAGGTGCTGGCCTTGCATGTCGGACGCCTGAAAGACAAAAACCGCGCCAACGCGGCGCAAATTTCCATGCTGAAAATGAACAACGCCTGGATGGCCCGCGAAACGGCCCGCATGGCGCGGGAACTTCTGGGAGCCAATGGCATCGTGGACGACTACTGCATCATGCGCCACATGGCCAACCTCGAGTCGGTATACACATACGAGGGCACGAACGACATCCACAAGCTCATCATCGGCCAGCACATTACGGGAATCTCCGCCTTCGTCTGACCTTTCCCGATCAACCTCTATCCGATCGCGCGGCACTGCTGCGCCTGCAGCAACACTCCGCGCCGAAATTCTCTCCCTCGCCGGTCGATTGGATTATGATACGGCACTGGCGAATAGATCCTTCCGCTTGTGTCACTTGCGGGATCATTTCAACATTTAGGGGGAGTTTCCATGGAAGACTTAAGCCTCGAATTTCTGCGCGTCGTCGAACGCGCGGCCATCGCTTCGGCACGCACCATGGGATTGGGTGACGGGCACAAGTCCGATGATGCCGCCGTCGAAGCCATGCGCAAGGAAATGGACACGGTGCGCATGGATGCCACCATCGTCATCGGCGAGGGCGAGCGCGATGCGGCCCCGATGCTGTATATCGGTGAAAAAGTCGGCCGCGCCGCGCACGACAAAAATAGTAGCTACCCGGCTGTGGACATCGCCGTCGATCCACTCGAGGGCACCAATCTCTGCGCTACCGGCGAGGCCAACGCCATCGTCGTCTTGGCGGCGAGCGAACATGGTGGCCTGCTGCACGCACCAGACCTGTACATGGAGAAGATCATCGTCGGCCCGCGATGCAGAGGCGCCGTCGATCTCGATGCTCCGCCCGAAGATAACCTGCGGGCCATCGCCAAGCGCCTTAGCCGGGGTATAGAAGATTTAGTGGTGATCGTCCTGGACCGTCCCAGGCACGAAAAGCTTATCGCCGCCATCCGCAAGACCGGCGCGCGTATCCGGCTGATTTCCGATGGCGACCTCTCCGCAGGCATCAATGCCGCGGTTATGAATACCGGCGTTCATGCGGTGATGGGCACTGGGGGCGCGCCCGAAGGAGTACTGACAGCCGCGGCCATGCGCTGCCTGAACGGCGAGATTCTCGGCCGCCTGGTGGTTTCGAAGCCCGAGCACGTCGAGCGGCTAGCCCAAATGGGAATTAAGGATCCCAAACGGATTTATGGCACCGAAGATCTTGCCCCAGGCAAGAAGATCATCTTTGCCTGCTCCGGCGTCACCGGTGGCGGGCTCCTTCGCGGCGTGCGTTTCTTCGCCGAAGGATCACGCACCCAGTCGCTGATCATGACTCTCGAGCAGCGGCAGATTCGCTTCATCGACTCCGTGCATCTCGACAAAGGACCCAACGCAGGGGTGCGCTTCTACTAGCCGCCACCCCCGCCGCTCTCTCAAGCCTTATTCTGTTTTATCCAGATTGTACGAATGCGTTAGCGGTGGGCCGATGCCGAATGGCCACCCTGCTGTTGTCGGCGAGGCATGTGAGGTATTCGCTCGGAGGCTGGATGCGACAACGCAGTCACATGATGACTCGTGCTCACGTGTGCGCTGATCGCCTGCAACCTCTTTAGAATGCCCTGCCATTGAGTCCAGTCGAGTTGCCGCAAGAACGGACGAAGGCCTTGAATGAACGGGTCTTCGAGCACCGTCTCTCCGTTGGTTTCGGGGACGAAGAACCGATTCAGCCCCACCCCCAACGCTTCGGCGATCTTCTCGAGTGTGCCCAGGCTTGGCGTCATCTGCCCACTCTCGATTCGGGACAGATAAGACCTAGAGACGCGTGAGCGAGCTTGTAGCTGACTCTGCGTCATTCCACGTGATTCCCGTAACTGTCGGATTCGCTGGCCGATATTCTCCACCGTCTCGCGGTTCGGCCAGTTTTCGAACAGCTGCCGGTCGTCCCCTGGCAGGTCGGTGGGCGACGGCGTCGGAATGACGAACGTCACCTTCGGCGGCAGTAATCGCAAGCAACGGCGGCAATTGCCCGTGCGCGTGCGATACTGCACCAACCCGCATACCTGACAGCGGATTACCTCACGATCAGACTGCATGCCTATTTCTAAACCATCTTTTTCCGCCACCGGTCTCCTCACAGACTATCCCGGCGCTGCGAAGGGGAGGAACGTCGTAACGTACTCGTTCAGGGGGAAGGCAGGAACGGCGCGCGAGTGATTCTCCACGGGGTGCCATTTCCTGTCAAGCCTTTTCTGCGCCCACTCGCGACATTTATTGTACCGTGGCTCGCGAGCCCGTTCAAATCAAAAGCTTGGCAACTACCGCTGCTCTCGCTTGCGGCGTAAACGCGGCGGTGACGTACTGCGTCTGCCATCCCGACGCCCTTCACCGCGACATTTTGCGTCGTCCCCCTTGTGTTATTATGAAATGGGTTTGGGGGATTCTTGAATCGATTAGGCAATCGGATCACCATTGGCGCTGTGTGCGTCTCGTTCTTTCTTTTCTTCGCTATCCAACCAATCGAAGCACGGAGCCCTACACCTCTGGAGACCGTATTGGTTCACCTGGACGAGGAGGCTAAGGATTTCCACAGCCTCTCCGCCGACATGGAGCGCACCAAAGTCACCGTGGTCGTGAACGACCGCTCCACCGAAACGGGCAGCATCGCCCTTCGTGGCGACAAGATGCTCCTGCAAATGAAAGCGCCTAACGCGCGCACCATCCTGCGAGTGGGCGATACCCTTTATCTCTATACCCCGGGGCTCAAGCGCGTCGAGGAATATGACCTCGGAAGGAATCGCGCCCTCGTAGACCAGTTCCTGCTCTTGGGATTCGGCACTTCAGGAAAGGAACTCGAGCACGGCTACGAAATCGCCTTGCTCAGCGAGGGGCCTCTCGATGATAAGAAAGCCGCCGAGCTCGAACTTACTCCCAAATCCGACGCTGTCCGCAAGCAAGTCTCGAAGATCCACATCTGGATCGATGAATCCACCTGGTTGCCGATTCAACAGGAGTTCATCGAGGCAGGGTCAGGCGACTATTCTCTCGTTCGCTACTCCAAGATCGTACGCAACCCGGGGATTTCCGACTCGGTTTTTAAGCCGCACTGGCCCAGAGGCACTGAAAAGATCAAACCGCAGGGCTGAGCCTCTCCACAATCGTAGCGGCCTGGCTCAGGCTTTTGTCTTTTCTTTCGGCGTGCCGGCATCACGCTTCTCCCTCTGCAGCAGAGTTCGCTTCCGGCCGATGCCCCACCGATATCCCGCCAGATTGCCGTCCTCACGCACGACTCGATGGCAAGGCACCACCACCGACACGGGGTTGGTGGCGCAGGCTCGTGCCACAGCCCGAATCGCTCTCGGCTGCCCAATGGCGCGTGCAACCTCCGTATACGTGCGGGTTGCGCCGTACGGTATCTTTCGCAGCTCCTCCCACACGCGCCGCTGAAATGCGGTAGCTTGCACGTCCGTCGGCAAGTCGAGATTCGGCTCCCGCCCTCGCAGATGCTCGACGATTCTCTTGGTCCAGTCGCCTAGTCCTCCAGCCGCGCGCGCGGCAGGCCGAATCTCCGCCCGAGGATATTCCTCAAGCAGCGCTGTTCGCAGTTCCCCATCGGACTCGCCGAGGTATACCGCGCTGATTCCCCACTCCGTCGCGGCTACCAGCACCCGTCCTAGCGGCGAGCCCGCAATTGCATAGTTGATCCTCATTCCCACCCCTCCCTTGCCATAGGAGCCCGGGGTCATCCCCAGATGCGCTTGAGCGCGCTCGTAGAGGCGGCTCGATGAGCCGTATCCTGCCTCGTACAGTGCTGTAGTCACGTTGTCTCCTTTTCTCAAGTTCTGTTTCACCCGCCGCATCCTCTGGCTATCGGCATATTGCCTGGGCGTGATGCCCATGGTCCCCAGAAAGGCGCGCTCCAGTTGATGCGGGCTCATTCCTTCGTATTTACTGAGGCTCTTAAGCGTCAGCCGTACATCTTCCCCTCCATCTGATTCCGCGTCTGCCAGCACGTGAGCGTCGATCTGCCGGCAAATCCGCGCTACGGCTTCGACTCGGGAGTTCCGGATGCGCACGACGCCCGGCCGGCAACGCCTGCATGGCCGGAAGCCTTCCTGTTCAGCGGCCTCTGGCAAAAGAAAAAACGCTACTTGCTCACGCCGGGGCTTTCGCGAAGGGCACGAGGGCCGGCAATAGATCCCCGTCGACCGCACCGCGTAGACGAATGTTCCGTCTGCGCCATGATCGCGGGTTTGCACAGCGCGCCAGCGCAGACCACTCGCGGACTGCACGGGCGGCTTCCCGCCCACCTTGTTTCGCCGATCTGCTCTTACGCCCGCCAGAGATTCCATGTCTTTCTCGAACTGAGATTACTCCCTCTTTCTAATTCCGAATATCCGCTTCTTGCGCTCAAACCCGGACCGATCGAACCTTGCGTTCAGGGGCTGCAATCGTCGGATTTCCATTGGGGTTACATGATAGGACACTTTTTGTCTATCGCTCGTTGACCGACCCCGCCACCTCATTCATATTCGAGCTCCGACCGGGGGGTCGTCTAAAACGGTCGGATCCTTGGGGGATTGTCACTAATGGGGGCTGTTCCGGAACGGAACGGGCTGCGCACAGCCGTCTCACCTCTCCGCGAGAGGGAAATTCGAGCTGTACCAACTGAATCCACTTCAGGCGCTAAGCCTGGTCCGCGGCACTTTGCTCACGTCCCGACCCATGCCGTCGGCGTGGCCTACGAGCGACGCCGCAGTCCTCGCGCTTGTCTTTCGCTGCCGCTTCGCCTGATTCGTGTCGGAGCTACTCGGGAACCGGTGCCCGTAACGCTGGTCACACGAGATATCAGTTCGAGCGGTATCTACTTCCTGGCGCCCCGCGAAATCGAGCCTGGCACGGCCATTGAACTCGAAGTGGCATTGGTCGATCGGCCGCTAGGATATGGTCGGGTGCAGATGTGCACCGCTGCGCACATCGTGCGCACGGAAGAGAGTTCGATGCCCGGCTGGAAGGGCTACGCCGCCAGCTTCGACGATTTCGCCCTGCAGCGCGACGACGTCCTCCCCATGCGCTTCCGCGCATAGCATCAATACCTTCTTGCAGTGGCCCTTCCGGGTGCCCCATCTGGCACGCGCCTTTCGCGACAGGTGGGTCTTCGCCTCGCGCGTCTCTGGCCCAGAGGCACCGTTGTTTGTGGAGTGCGAAACGCGTTTACCCTGAGCGCAGCTGAAGGGCTCCCGCTTTCTACGGATAGCAAAGCCTCGGCGTGATACAGCGGCGGCAAGCCGCCGCACTCCATGAAATGCAAATTCCGAATCCCTCGCAGCTGCGGTCATGCCTCATTCCCGCGCTTCCTCGTATATCCGTTCTGCTACCATTTCCTAACGTGAATCGCGCCCGATTCAATCCTACTGTGGTGCTGCTCGATTGGGATGGCATGCTGCTCGATTCCTATGCCGCGGACGTTCGCGCCTACATGGCCATGTTTCGCGCCCTCCAAATCGACTGGGACCCGGCGCTGATCGAGCGCCACTACTCGCCCGATTGGTATCAGGTCTATCGCGCCGCCCGCATTCCCACTCACCGATGGGCCGAAGCCGATCGAATCTGGAGAGCTGCCTATGCGACGGAGCGCCCCGCTCTTTTGTCCGGCGCGCGAGCGGCCCTGCGCGCTCTCGAAGGCCGATTCCGAATGGGCCTGGTCACCAGCGGCAGCTGTTCTCGTGTCGAGCGCCAGATTCGCCACTTTGGTTTTACGCGCTTGTTTCCCGCCAGCGTTTTTGGCGAGGACACACGCCGGAAGAAGCCGGACGCGGCGCCGCTGCGTCTCGCGCTCGCGCGTCTTCGCGCTACGCCGGCCGAATGTGTCTACGTGGGCGATACGCCCGAGGATGTCGAGATGGCTCGTCGCGCGGGAACGCGTGTCATCGGCGTACTCGGCCCGTTTCCCTCCGCAAATGGAATGAGCGCCGCGCGGCCTGACGTGCTTTTGCCTTCTATTCGGGAGTTGCCTGCTTATCTGATCTAGAATCGCGGAGAAATCGACACTGCGGTTGAGACTATGGCTTCGGGGCGGGCGAGACCGCAGTCGGTGCCGCGGTCGCCCCCGCTGTAGACGACTCTGCAGCAGGCGAGCTCGACTTGAAATTGGACGAGCGCACGACCATCGTCAGGTGAAGCTCGTCCTCGCCGGGATTATGGATGTAATCGTCGGAGCGAACGTAGGTAGGCAGCCAATATTTGTCCTGAAAATTTTCCCTGTAGATCTCGAATAACGAAAACGGCAGCTTAATATCTTCCGTGGGAATCTGGCTGACGAATTTGCCGAAGGTCTCGACGATTGCCAGGTCCCGGTCGTCCACGTAGATCACCCCTTGAAAAAGTCTCCGCGTGCGGCTCAACATCTTCGGCTTCACTTGAAAAATGTACGCGTTCAGCTGGTCCAGCTGTTGCTGGCCCGCGTACACCAAATCATAGTTGGCGATTTCATCGCTGGTCAGGAAGAACAGCGGGATACTCGCCATTGCCTGGGCGTCTTCCAGCGAATACTTCGTCACCTTCAGGTTTGACGTTGCGGGCGCCGTCCCGCGCCAGTAGCGCTGACCGTCCGGCCTCGTGTAGATTTCCCCGAATGCCGTGAACTTTCCCCCGCCATCCTCTTCGATGCGAATGGTCTGCTGGAAGCGGTAGCTTTCGTAGACCTTCTTGGCGGTGTCTTCGTTGGCGGCGAATTTCTGCACGATCTGCTCGACGGGTATCGGCGGCGGTCCCGGATGCGGCGTCGACGGGATGCGCCGAACCTCGAAGGTAGGTGGCGGCGGAAGCGGTCCCTGGCTGCTGGTGTTCTGAGCCAAAGCGCCACCCGCGAGGCCGAGGCAGAGCATCGCGCCCATCGAAATCGCTGCGCCGTAAAGTGGGAGCCTGTTCATGATTGCCGTTTGCTTCCTAACTTTAGATGCGTGCCGGCTCGATTCCGTTGAGTCTCATCTTCGAACTCCCGGCGAAAAATAGCACGCTTCGGCCTTGGTGATCCAAAAGATTGCGGATAAAATCCCCATTCACCCCAGCAGGGATTAAACGAGTCGTGCGTGAAGAGCAAAGCGCCAGGCGTTACTACGTGAGCGGCATCGTGCAGGGGGTCCGATTCCGCCACTTTGCGAATAGCGCCGCTCTGCGGCTCGGCTTGGCCGGATACGCCCGAAACCTGGCAGACGGCCGCGTCGAGGTCTACGCCGTTGGCACGCCCGCTGCGCTTACGGCTTTGCGCTCCGAACTCGAACGCGGACCCCGTGGAGCTTCCGTCGAACACGTGGCCGAGGAGAAAGCCGCCATCGAGGGAAATTTCTCCGCCACCTTTTCGATCGAATATGACGCCTAGTCAAGAGGAGTAAGAGGAGACGATGCAAAATCTCACCAAACTGATCCGCGAGGTTCCGGACTATCCGAAGCCCGGAATCTTGTTCTACGACTTGACCACGCTGCTGCAGGATAAGGATGGCTTCCATCAGCTTGTGGATCAGCTTTGCGAGCACTACGCCGGAAAGCACGTTGACGTTGTCGCCGGCATCGAGGCGCGCGGCTTCATCTTCGCGCCGGCTCTCGCCTACCGTCTCGGCGCCGGATTTGTTCCTGTGCGCAAGCCCAAGAAATTGCCTTGGAAGACTGCTTCCGTCACCTATCAACTCGAATACGGCACTGACACCCTCGAACTCCATCAGGATGCGGTCAAGCCCAAAGAGCGCGTCCTGCTGTGCGACGACCTGCTGGCGACCGGCGGCACCGCCGCCGCCACTGTGAAGCTCGTTCGCCAGCTCGGCGGAGAGGTCGTCGGCGCCGCCTTTGCCGTCGAACTCACATTCCTTCACGGCCGTGAAAAGCTTCCCGGCGTCGACGTCTTCTCGCTCTTGAAGTACGACAAGTAGTCCCTGGGAACGCCGATCTCCCGATCGGCGCCTTTGCGGTTGCCGTTGCCTACGTAGCGGCCGTGTTGCTTTTCAGGCGGGCGCCTTTCCTGCCTTTTTCGGCGCTCGACGCTGCCGCATCACCTCAAACAACATCACCCCCGCGGCCACGGAAACATTTAGCGACTTCACGGGTCCTGTCGTCGGCAGCGACACCAGAAAATCGCAGCGCTTGCGCGTGAGCTCGTGCAGTCCTTCGCCCTCGCTTCCCAGCACAATGCCCACTGATCCGGTCAAATCGACTTCCGTATAGCTTTTCTCGGCGCGCTCGTCCAGGCCCACCAGCCAATATCCCGCTTCCTTGGCTTCCTCCATCGCGCGAACCAAATTCTTCACCCGCGCGACGGCCAGATGCGCCAGCGCCCCCGCCGACGCTCGCTCCACTGTGTCGCTCAGCCCCGCCGCGCGCCGCTCCGGGATTACCACTCCCTGCGACCCCGCAGCGAGCGACGTTCGCACGACCGCACCCAGATTGTGCGGATCCTCGACGCCATCCAAAAACACCAGCAGCCCGTCGTCTCGGCCGCTTTCCTTCTTCTCGCGCAGTAAATCTTCCAGCTCCGCGGCGCGTTTGGCAGCCGCGAGGGCCACAACTCCTTGATGCTCGCGCGTGCCGCTCAATCGGTCGAGCTGCAGCCGGTCTTCGAAGCGCACCGGCACGCCGCGCGCTTTCGCCTGCTGCACGATCGACTCGACGCGCTCGCCGTGCCGCCCGCGTGCGATCAAGATGCGATCGAGCGCCCGCCCGGCGCTGAGCGCCTCCTCCACAGCATGAAATCCTGTCAACCAGTTCATCCGCTCGCCTTGCCCGCGCCTGCACTTCTTCGCGATCGAGTGTCTTGCCGCGCCTTCGCCGCGTGCCGCACTCTATCATGCCGTAGTTTTCGTTGCCGCGCGCCTGCTCTCTGCGCCTCTGCGGTAATACGAACTCGATATAATGTGCTCATGCCTACCGAAACGAATTTCCTGAAGCGCCTCGGCATCGCCCATCCCATCATTCAAGCGCCCATGGCCGGCGGCGGAGACACGCCCGACCTCGTCGCGGCCGTGTCCAATGCCGGCGCGATTGGATGCGTCGGCGCCGCGTATCTGTCTCCTGCACAGATTCTCGATGCCGCCGCCGCGGTCCGCGCGCGCACGCAACGGCCGTTTGGCATCAATCTCTTCGCGCCGCTCCCTGCTCCGCAAGCGCCAAGAGATTTTCGCCCGGCATTGCAACGCCTGGCTCCCTACTTCGCCGAACTCGGCTTGCCCGCTCCCTCGATTCCGGAAGCCGCCAGCCAGTCCTTTCCCGCACAGCTGGAGGCAGCCCTGCAAACGGGAGCATCGGTCCTGAGTTTCACCTTCGGCATTCTCCCGGCCAGCGCCACGGAAGCTATCCGCGCGCGCCGCATATTGTCGATGGGCACAGCAACCACGGTCGCGGAAGCAATCGCGCTCGAGAAATCCGGCGTCGATGCCGTGATCGCGCAAGGCAGCGAAGCCGGAGGCCACCGCGGCACATTCGAGGGTAATTTTCTCTCTGGGATGGTGGGAACGATTTCTCTGGTTCCGCAGGTTGCCGATGCCGTGAAAATCCCGGTCGTCGCCTCGGGCGGCATCATGGACGGACGCGGCATCGCCGCCGCTCTTGCGCTGGGCGCGAGCGCCGTTCAGATGGGCACAGCCTTCCTCACGTGCCATGAGGCCGGCGCGCCGCAATTCTACAAGGAAGCCATTCTCAGCGCCCGCGAAGATCAGACCCGCATTACGCGCGCATTTTCCGGCCGTCCGGCGAGAGGCATCGTGAACCGGTTCATGACCGAGGTCGAGCCCGACGGCGTAATCGATGGGTGCCTCGACGCATCTTCCGATGCGATATTTCCCTTCCCGATTCAGAATGCCGTCACGCGTCCGCTTCGCAACGCAGCCGTCAAAGCGGGCCGCGCGGAGTTTCTGAATCTCTGGGCCGGCCAAGGCGTGCGCCTCGCGCGCCGCCAATCCGCAGCCGATCTCGTCGCCGCGCTCGTGCGCGAGACGGACTCGGCCATCGCTCGCCTGCGCTAAGACCTCGCCCAAGAGCGAAAGCGCGTCCATCGAAAGCGACGATCCAAGAGTCGGAATAGAGTTCCGGGCTGCTTCGACCCCGACTGTTTGTTTGAATGACTTACGAGGGGGTGAGTCCAACGGCCAGTTCCGGTCTCCCGTTCGAGACCGTGGATGTGTTCCTAGGCGAATCGTTTGAGATCGCGGGAGT
>Ga0302324_100017602_pt1 | contig 14149 bp, 14 predicted proteins | sample Palsa_T0_1_FD_201949 | JGI IMG/M metagenome (GOLD analysis project Ga0302324, IMG submission 201949) | Peat permafrost microbial communities from Stordalen Mire near Abisko, Sweden - Palsa_T0_1 | ecosystem: Environmental > Terrestrial > Soil > Palsa > Peat permafrost | place: Sweden: Abisko... | reverse complement strand
CACAGCCTCGACGTGAACCAGAACGTCTATACGCAGTCGCCTGTTGAAACCAGACTGGTCGCCGTAAACCAGCTAGAGAAAAGCCTGCAAGTGATGTAATCGGAGCACAAACGGAGCACAGGGTGGACCCGGTGAGTGCAAGTCGTTGAAAAAGTTGGAGCGGGAGACCGGGGTCGAACCGGCGACGTCCAGCTTGGGAAAACGACTGTCAATTGACAATAAAAACGATAGCGTTTTTGTCGGTCTTGTTCTGGCGATAGAACATACCCAGTTTTCATTCTGAGCATCGGGCGAACGCTTAACGGTGTTCAAACGGTGTTCAATGCACGTCCATGCATTGGCTCCATTAGGCACGGCATGACGGAGAATTGAAGTATGGCTACCAGAGGGCTAACCACGGAGCGTATTGAGGCGGTTGTGACGGCTCACGCGCTGGATAAGAAGAGCGCGGACGCGGCCACCGCTTTTGCGCTGGATGTGATCAATATGATCATTGAACGGCATCTCTCGCCCGCGCAAACCGCGTGTGCCCTCGAACTGCTCGGTCACCTGCGGCGCGACCAGTGCCAATGATGGACAGATCGAGGGATTTCCACTTTGTGAGACTTGCATAACACCAAGACTGTGATACCAGGGACGACAGCCCGCCGAAGCGCGCGAAGCCAGCCTTTCCAGGGCCTCCTACCGAATTGGCCAAGTGGACTGGAATCAGCGGATATAACTGACGGGAAAAGAGTTGGCGCCTCAAGCGGATTAGGATGGTTTGGGATGATTTGGGCTGTTTTCGCCTTGTCGAATGTTCGGTTATTGTTCGGCCGCTAATCCGCGAATCCATTACGAGGTCAATTCCCACCGGAAACTGGTCATCTCATCGCGCAGCGCCGCCTGGTGATGCGCAATTATTTCGAGATACTCTTTACCGCGCGGCGAGAGCAGGAAATCGATCTGGAGATCCCACTGCTCTCCTGATGTTTGAATGCATAGAGCGTCGGCTACAGCTTTCATCAGCACACTAAATCGTTCGAGAGTGACGAACCCAGCTGATGCCGGCCGATGCTCCTGTAGCCAGGCGACGATCTCTTCCACGATGAAGTGTAATCGCGCTGCCGCCGGGGGATGGGTGAGTTCTTCGATTTTCTCCGCATCAAACGGCCCTGCCCTGTAAAAGAAAAATGAGCCTGCCGCTATAATCAAAGCCGATAAGAGTAAATCATCGGGTGCATCATCTGGCTGGCCGAGGAGTTCAAGAAACTTCCCGCGGGGGTGGCCGGCAATGCAATTCCGGAGCATCATATGGGCGGCGAATCCATCTGCATCCCTTTCCTTGGCTTGTGCTCGAAAACCTCCCTGACCGGTCTTGTCGGCAAATTCTTGCCAAGTGGCTGACGCTGTTGCGCCGGCGCTACTGTGCCCATGAAAATGGTGCCCGAGTTCGTGACATGCGACAAACTGATGTTGGAGCCCCAGAAAGGCTATAAACAGCTGGTTCTGTTCTTGGGCCGTCACTTCTCCTGGGCGGAAGAGGCCGGCTATTTGCGGAGCGTCAGTAAGCAGCTTGCAAACCGTCGCGATGTTATCGAACATAGGGATCGTGAAGCCCACGAAAGCAAAGCCTTCATCTTGAAAAGCGACTGCGTTCGCAACAGATGATAGAACGTAGTCGAAATGAACACCCCGAAGATAATCCTTGGAGGCAATGCGAAAGCGTTGGGCTGCATAGGCGTTGTTAATCGCGACCTGAACATCCTCGAGAAGAAGACGGGTTGGTTCGTGAGCGATCAAATCGAGATCCACCTTGCATCGATAATCTTGTTGCTCTTCACGGGTGAGTTTATTTCGAAAGTAGCGATCGAACACGGCTTCAGGTGGTGGGGCCAGCATTAACTTGACTCCTTCGCGCGTACAAGCGAGACCGTTAACAGCGCGTGAAGCGTCTGATCGGCGAGACGGTAGTTGAAGAGAGACGGCGACGCGAGTCCGTGACAGACGATGTTCCTGATATTCTGCCCCCGTTCGTCGGCGAGGAATGTCTGGAGATAGAGTCGCACATCATCCCCTAACGCCTGTTTAATTGCCGGCTCACGCAGAATGTCATTCAGATTTTTGACCTGCACAGTCCCGTTACGCCCGGCCTTGAGCGTGGGAACGCCCATGAGTGAAAGCAGCTCTCGGAGCGCCTGCTCGATTTGGGGAAGTAGAACGTGAATCGCTTTGACATGATCTCCAGACAGATAGGCGGCGACGCCTTCCTCCAGGAGCGGGCGCCGATCGGGAGCGAAAACAGGTGATTCGTAAAGAACGGAAACAATCACGTCGGTTGTGATGTCGGCGGTTTTTCGGAGATGCTCAAGGGTTTGGCTCAGAAAGAAGTTGTAGAAATCGATATGCTGCGCAAGCTGCATGATGAGGCGTCCCTCAGGATCGTCCTCGATGCTCCCGGCCTGAGCAGCAAAGCGCCCGTCGACGATCCGGGTGATGCCAATACGTGCCATCAGCGGCGTCCTCGTCAGTAGTTCCTGGAGCATGGCTTTGATCTTGCCGGTTTTGGGAATCAGTTCGCGCGCGATGCGCAGCAGAGCATCGCGCGCCGATCCTTGGGTCAGGTTGTCGATGAGTTGGCGGACTTCCTCTTCCTTCAGTTCGACCGGCGCGCGGATTTGTTTGAGGTCGCTCGCTACGGTTTTTCCCCGCTCGGCAAGTATTGTCATGACCCGCTCGGCGTCCTCGTTCATCCCTCGGTTCTTGAATTCGTCGTGAACGGGCTGAAGCCAGCCCATCGCGAGTGCCGAGTTCGCCTCCAGGGAAATTTGCTCGAAGGCACCGCCATAGGTGCGAATGACCCGATGCGCATCCTCTTTCTTTCCCTTGCGCTCATAGTGCGAGGCGAGCCGCCGGGCCGCGGCTTCGGCACCGAAGGGGTCGAAGTGCTCCCCAGATTTAGAACATTCGCTCAGCATCTGTTCGAGCCCCGCGATGAGGCGCGCAGTCTCTTCCTTTGTGAGCCCTGTCTTTTTGGACTCTACGAGTGCGTCATAGGCCATGGCCCACGCGCCGATGTGGAGCGGTTTTAAGCTCTGGTCGAAGAGGCCGAGCAAAGCTTCGCGGGAGCGCTTCGTGCGCTCGGCATCGCCGATGCTTAGAGCTAGCTCCAGGGCCCTCCTGCCCGCTTGTATGGAATGTGTAAGCGGCTCCTTGTATCCGCTGGCCGCAACGCCGTCGAGATAGGCATCAATGGCGCAGTGCGCGAACGTGATAGCCGGCGATTTGCCGGTCGTCTTTTTCTTAACATCCCAGACCACGTCCGCGTAGCGGGCGCGAAGGACCGGGTTTATCAGCGTCTGTGCTCGGGTTTCCCAGTGCTCGACGATTTCGTTATCGACCTCGCCAAGGTCGGGAACGTAGCTAGGCGTGCCATCCGGGTTGGTCAGGACCGCGATCGGTCCATAGTAGGTTCCCCATGGGCTATCTGGCGCTTGCGTTAGTTGAAAAGGTGTTGATTCGGCCCAGGCCCCTTTACGCTCGTCAGGTGAGAGATCTTCCCTGCGCAGTACGTTTCCGAACCGATCGGCAATCTCATAGTCAACGGTCGGAAGGTTACTTGCTTCGTATTCGTCGACGATGGCTTGAGTAGCCGCTGGAATTGTGAATGCCATTAGTCCATTTTCCCGCATACGCATGGACATTTTAGATTTCAACAAAGTCAGGTGGCTTTGTGCCTGTTGTCCTTGGCGTGGTGTTATAGTTGTCAAAAATAGCAGGTCTGTGGAATGGGAAGCTTCGGGCAGTCGGGATGAAAAAGGGTCAGAAGACGAGTCGGTACGGAGCCTTAGTGAATCACGTGTCAAACCGCCATTTGTGAATACCGCCAACACTTATTGAGTGGAATCCAACACATAACCTGTGGAACACCCGCATTCAACACTAGTTCTGTGGAATGTTTGTTGAGTGGATCAGCCCCCTTTTTCCTGCCGTCCTCTATATTTCGCTGACCCCTTGTTCAGTAGATCGTTCGTCTATTCCACCGATCATGTGTAAATTCCACTGGTCATGTGTTTTCGACAGATTCTACAGAACATCTGGTGAGATTCTACGGAACATCTGGTGGTTCTACAGAACATCTGGTTTCGACAGCGTCGATGAGTGTTATTAAGGTTAGAGTCTGTGTTAAGTAGTGTTACGCTGTGGACAACTTGGTTCAAGCTCTTCGGCGCGCTCGAAGATTTTCTGTCCCCGGTACCTGAAACCCCGAAGTTCGGCACCTGATACCCCGAACCCGCGCACCCGAAACCCCGAAGTTTTGCACCCGAAACCCCGAATCTTGCTCCGGCACCTAAAACCCCGAATCTCTTGACATCGCACCTAAAACCCCGAATATGTGCGGATGGCACCTGAAACCCCGAACCCGGATGAGCATCTCCTTCCTGCCAAACATGGCAAAGGCGATTTGTTCATCTGCGATGTTGCGGACGCGGTGCTCAAGGATCTGATTCCGCAGATGGAACACCCCTTCTACTCCCTTTCGAAGAAACCGGAAACCGCGATTCGCCGCTACGAGCACAATGGCAACTGGCTGGAGATTGTCCCGAGCGTCAAGGGCCTGGCGACCATTTACGACAAGGATATTTTGATCTACTGCATTTCGCAGCTGATGGAGAAGCTGAAGCGGAACCAGCCGGTTGGCCACCGCATCCGCATTACCAGCCACGATCTGCTGGTGTTCACCAATCGAGGGACGGCTGGAAAAGACTATCAGGCGCTGTGCGAGGCGCTTGATCGTCTCGCCGGAACGCGGATCAAGACGAATATCAAGACCGGCGATGAGGAACAATTGGACAGCTTCGGCCTCATCGATGCGGCATCAATTCGGCGCAAACATGGTCTAGATGGCCGCCTGCTCTGGGTCGAGATCAAAATCTCGGATTGGGTTTTCAACGCCATCCGGGGCCAGGAGGTGCTGACCCTGCATCCCGATTACTTCCGCTTGGGTAAGCCTCTCGAACGCCGGATCTACGAATTGGCGCGGAAGCATTGCGGCCGGCAAGCATCCTGGTCGATTTCGCTTGAGGTTCTGCTCAAAAAGTCGGGCTCCCAAAGCTCAATCAAGCGCTTTCGGCAACATGTGAAGGAGATCGCCGAGCACGACCACCTGCCTGACTACCGCCTCGCTTTTGACGAAGAAAGCGACCTGGTGATGTTCGTTAACCGGGACGGCAAATGGGTGGAACGCCCCCTGCCCTCACAGCGCGAAACGTTGCCGCCCCTGCCCTCCGAAGCTTATGAGGAGGGACGCATGGCGGCGCCTGGCTACGATATTTATGCTCTCGAAGGCGAATGGCGTGAATGGTGGGGAAGCTCGGGCAAACCCAAACTCGATAATCCCGCCGCCGCTTTCGTGGGATTTTGCCGGAGCCGTCACAAGCGCTCGCCGATTCACCGGGCGGAGGCCCTGCCTTGCCATGAAGTCCGAAGCGGCATTTAAACGCCCGTGGATGGTTTGTCAGGATTTTCAGCCGCCGGAGTGGCTCCAAGAGCGCATCCCGCTTCCGTGCGAATCCTCACTGCCCTGGCGTGCATTTTAAACCTGCTCCCCGGTCAGTACCCTGGGCCGCCACCGCAATTGTCGATGGATAGCCGGTAGCTATCCGAAATCCGTTTGGTAGCTTTCGGATACTATTCGCGTATCTAACAGGAATCGGAAAGCTATCTGGTATCGACTGGATACCAACGCGATAGCCTCTTGCTATCGGATAGCTTCCTGATACTATTCCGCTTCCTAAGAGCTATCCATGAGCGACAGACATGCCGACCATCGTATTTGTGTCCCCAAAAGGCGGAGCTGGAAAAACGACTTCCGCCTTCCTGCTGTCCACAGCTCTGGCGAAGCTCTATCAAGTGACGGTGATCGACGCCGATCCCAATCACCCAATCAAGAAATGGGCGGCTGGCGGCAACACGCCGCCGCAACTGACGATCGTATCCGATGTCGATGAGGACACGATAATCGAACGGATTGAAGATGCGGCGACGAAAACGCCCTTCGTCATTGTCGATCTCGAAGGCACCGCATCCAAGATCGTTGTCTACGCGATCACGCAGGCCGATTTGGTGATTATCCCGACGCAGGGATCGCAACTCGATGCGGACGAAGCGAGCCGGGCGATCCGCGTGGTGCTTCAAAGCGAAAAGATGACGGGCAACGCCAAACCTTATGCCGTGCTGCTCACGCGGACGAATTCGTCGATCCGCACGCGCACACAGGCGCATATTCAAAACGGGCTGGTCGGCGCGGGGATTCCCGTCCTCGAAACCGAGCTCAACGAGCGTGATGCGTTTCGGGCAGTCTTCTCCTTCCGGCAGACGCTCGACGGTTTGAGCGCGGCCGAGGTTCCCAATCTCGACAAGGCAAAAGGCAACGTCTGGGAATTCGTCGAGGAAGTTGTCGAACGCGTGAAGGCGGAGGAGGGCGGTAGGAAAGAAGATCAGATGAAGACGCCCGACGTGGCAGGTGCGGCATGAGCACACGCGTCAATCCCTTCGCAACACTGGCCGATGCACCCGTCTTCACGACCAAGCCAAAACCGGAAAAGCCGGCGGAAAAAGAGATCGCGGCGCGTATCGCTGACGAGAATGATTTCCCAAGCCGGCAGGCAACGAAACCGCCGAAGGAGCCTCGTCGCAAGCGCCGGGTTCACAGGACCGGCCGCAACCGCCAAATCAACGTCAAGGCGACGAATGAAACTATCGAGCGGTTCTACAAGCTGGCGGATGAACGGCACGTGCCGCTAGGCGAGTTGTTGGAAAAGGCTCTTGACGCTCTCGATAGGGCAGGGGCGTCGCGCATCCAAACCTGAAGGTCTCTTACTTTGACGAGCATGACTCCTGCGGTTGACCCTTTAAGATGATGTACCGATCGGGAACCCTGGTGCGGGTGCGGCCTGTTAAGTCGTCATGCCAGCCCAAAATGACCCACGTGTAATTCCCCATCGGTCCCATGTCCAAAATTTGCTTAGGGGTTCGCACCGGACGGTCCTGATTTTTGTCGTCACGAAGAATAGCTCCGGGGCAGATGAACCTGGGCTTGGTAATGGGTGCTCTTGGGGTGTTTGACGATGCAGGCAATTGCGCATCGTTTTGGCGAGGAAGGACGGTTGGGGTGCCATCTGTGGTCCTCCAACCCAAGCGTCGAGCGTATTCCGCAAACGGATCGGCTAAAGTCGCCTGATCACAACTAATCCTATTTAATTCAATTTCTTGGACATCGTGAACAACGGACCATTCGCCAGCGATCAGATCCGCCGGATCAACTGGACCAATCTTGACCTTCCAGGCATTGGATTTCTTGGTGAGTTCAATTAGCATTACAAAGCCGTTGGCACCCCACTTGTCCCATGCTTCGTCGTGTCCCATACCGCTATGTGGTGCATAAAACGTCTTTCCTCTAACGGCAGCTGCTTTCAAGATCTGATGTCCATGCCATTGAATACCGTCTTGCTGACGATTCAGTTTGTCCGCAAGGGACTGTGGCTGGTCCTCGATGAGGGGGCCGAGTGTGGCGTCTCGAAACTCGAACAGTATGTGTGTGTGAAGCTCGGGTTTGGGCGAGTTTTCTTGAGCGACAATCTGGAAAAAGAATGCTTTCCCGGGTGCGTCGGGTATGGCGCATTCCGTGAGACCGGCCTTCCATGCGGCGGCGGCTACGGTTTTAGCAGGCATGTCGCCGTCAACATCGTCAAAGGATTGACCAACGGTTTTTCCGATTAAGATCAACGATGCAAGAAACAAGCGTTTCGTGTTCTCTGTCTTCAAGATTTTCACCTCTCTCTAACTGGCTTCGTTTGCCAGACGAAGCGATGACCCGCGACCTGCGTTGGTCTCAGCAGACCCGGCATGCCGCCATCACGCCCACATCCTTTCCGCGATCCTTCGTTCCTCTGGGCCGACGGCATCGGTGTAGATTGCAGTTGTGGCGAGCCGAGCGTGCCCCAGCCATTTCTGCGTCATATTCAAAGGGACCTCAGACGTTACTGCCTGAATTCCAAATCCATGCCTCACGCCTTTAGGACTTGCGCAGAGGCCACGGATCGCAGCAGCATCCATTACTTCCCTCACTCGTCGCCATGCTGTCGTCCTGGACCACTCCCAGAGACGTCCGTCGCCCAGTGCGCCAAGATCGTGCACTGATTGGAGCGTCTTGAGTAAGGCTGTGGGCACCGGGACGGCGCGGTAGATACCTTTTCGTCGCTTTTTCAGGCTTTCAAAAATCAGAACCTCAGCCTGCAAGTCAACGCGAGCCGCTGTGAGGGCGAGGGCCTCGGAAAGACGGCACCCGGTATGTGCTAGCGTCTGGCAGAACGTCCAGACCGCCTGCGGCGCGTGCTCAGCAGCTCGCAAGAACTCCTGTCGCTCCGCGGGCGTCAAATACTTGCGCTGACCGCTGCCGTCGTAGAGCCGCGTCATTCCTGCTGTCGCCTCCAGTTTTGCCGGAGGTTTTGAAACAGAATGCGCCATAGTGTTGCAACGTGGCGTAAAACCTTGCCGCGCAGCGCTTCGGATTCGACCGCACCGCCGGAATAGGCCCGACTCAAACACCCCTGCCCGTTGTAGAATGTTGTTTTCCGCATATGAGCCCCTCGCGTGAAACACTATGGCGCATAGTGTTTCAACGGCGACCTTAAAAGCTGATAGGAATCAACGCAAGGGTCAAGAATAGCCGGCGAATCTTCGCCTCAGTGGCCAATCATCTTCGGCGCTCGCGAGGAATAGCCCGGGTTTGCTCGCCAGAAGTGACCCACTACCTGACCGAGGAAAGAGGAAATGATGCAGGGTTCTAACATTAGCCCGGAAAACCCTTGCACGTAAGCGAATCGTGGCGGTGGCGCACATCGTGATGAAGACAATCAATTTGCCCGAGGGCAACGCCTTCGGCGTGGATGATGATGATAGTGGTACGCCCTATGTGAACTATGCCGAACAACGGGCGAAAACGCTGTTCTTCGTGTGGGTCCGTCTAACCGAGCACAAATGGGTCATTCTTCGCGAGCGCCGAGGCCAATCATAGACTTTCAAGCGAGCCGAGAATACGTGCAAGAAGAGCGGTTGGGTCCCGAGCGTTACGGCGTGTATCAAGGATGGGATGCATGCCTTGCTGAATTCGACTGTCGCCATTTCTCGATACGCGAACGGGCTTCGTTCGCAGCTTTAAGGTGCAACAGGGCGGAATCCGAGTAGCTGTGGCCCGATTGCCATTGATCCTGATCGTCCTTGTAACGAAGCTCAAAGGACGCCGTGCGGAAGGCTCCCTTGGGGCCCTGGTTTTCCCAAATGCTGGCGTGAACTGGGCCGTCACGAAACTTGTCAACGGGTCTTTGTGCGGTGGAGGGGGCGACTTCGCGGGGTTGCGCCCGAGTTGCGGAGGAATTTGGCATGGCTGTCTCCATTGCGTGTTGGGGTGACGGAAACGATAACGGTTCCGATCAAAAATGCAAGACCCGAAGTACCTATGCGTCTTGGCTAACCGGGCCGGCAATAGCGATCTAGCCGGGCTCGGGGCTCCGAGTGTATTTGTCGCGAACTGAGGGCAGGGGGATCGCGCGGTGGCGGAAAAACGGAAAGGCGAAAACCGAGTCACAATGAATCCATGCTCTAGAAGCGACTGCTGATTGCCAGTTGCTTAGCGCATTCCTTACCTGGACCACATGGATGGGAGAAGGGCTGGCGCAGGCCCGGTGAAAATCGCTCGATGGTCTACGTGGGTATTCGCCACCAATGGCGACGCTGGCGGCAATTGCGGTTGATACGTATCGTCACGCGAAGAAATGTGATGGCTCGGCGGTATGCATAGCCACAGAGTTGAAAGACAGCGTTCTGGACATCCAGATCGGGCCCGACGCGGCCCTTGCTACCCGGATGCTGGAACACGTCAGGATAGCGCTGGGCCTTCGTGAAAAAAAAGGTCGGTCGGCATAGAAAAAGGCTCCTATGACATTAAATGGCAAGCTTTGCCTGATACCTCGGAGCATAGTAGATGCGTCTAACAATGAGCAACACACCGACATGAAAAATTGCAATCCAAATGATTGGCGTCTTTGCAAGGTGAATGGGGACAAGTGGAATGGCATAATTCATCTGCCGACGTGGACGTTTTTCAAGATCGAAGCTGGTGTAGCGATCATGATTCGAACGTCCGAGAGGGAGCCTCCCACAGAGCAGGAAATCGGGGGACTCATGCAGGCAGCGATAGAGTTATTCAACTCAGGATGCGCCTCAAGTAGACCTTCGCGTCGGCAATGTAGTCACGGGCGCGGGCTTGTGATGTAAGAAGGCGCTGGCCCACCTAGGAAAGGAAACACCATGCTCCTCCACATCCGCCCACGGCTCTTCTCTCCGTTCAAGACGGTGTACCTGATCGAGTTCGACATTCTGGGTTTGCACCTCACCCGGAAAGAGCTGGCCACCCGCCGACCCTACCCAAACAAACGCTGGGCAGTGGCATGCCGCAGACAGGGCGGAACGAAAGCGATGGACGGTATCCTGATCGAAACCAAGGATATCCTCTCCGAATACCGCTACGCGGCGCGCTGGGCGATTCTGCCCAGCTCTCTGCCTCCCTCATCGTCTTCGCCAGCGGAAGCGCAGTATGTCGCCAGCCACTACGTGCACTGCAAAATCCTTGACCGTGATTTCGATGCCGTTAGCGAGCACACGATGTTTTGGCATCGCTGTTCCCCCGGATTGGGATATGAACCGGCGTTGGAGGTCATTCGATCAGAACGCTGTCCATCCAATGCCGTTGACATAGTGGGTGAGAGCAGGATGATAATTTGCCGCAGACAGACTTGGGAAATGCCGACCATTGAGCGGGAGCGGCTCATCAATTCAAAGCTCGATCATGACCACCGGATTCCAAGTTTAGCGATGGCGTTTCATACCGGATGAACTCACGTCTACACAGCAAAGGCGGCATGGCGACTTTGGTTCAATCAAAAGACGGCTCCGCTGCCTGCTCGTGATAGTCACGGCCCATCAGTTCGGCATCGGGGCTTGCCGCTGCGGTCCCGGCGCATGCGGGGCAGGGGCCTCCGGTTCAGCTTGTAACTGAACTGTGTAATCGGGATGAAATCCAAGCACCATATCGGCGATCCGTTGCGCGTCCGCTGCAGCCCGGAAGATTTCGCGCTTGTCGTCCTTGAGCGGCTTGATCCAGTTGGCGATATAACTGGCGTGTTGCGGGATGTCGGTCGGAATGCCGATTTCCGACGCGACGAACGCCGAGGCGAGCTCGGCGCGCAGTTCTTCCATCGCGTAACCGGCTGAGCCGAAACGGTGCTGCATGTCACGATTCAGGCGTGACGGGTGGCCGGTCCAATGTCCGAGTTCATGAAGGGCCGTCGCCGCGAATTCCGGCGGACCGCGAAACGCATGTTCGGGCGGAAGTTGGATGTGGTCGGTTGAAGGCGAATAGAACGCCCGGTCGCCACCAATTCTGATGACGGCTCCGCTGTTCTTGAGGATGATATCGGCGGACTCGGGACGCGTCCACGGTGCTTCCTCGTAGGTCGGCGCTCTATAGTCGGGAATGCCTTCGATCTGCGAGGCATGAAACACCGCGTAGTGTTTGAGGATACGAATTGTTTTCCTGCCGTCCTCCTTGTCCTCGTCTTCAACCTCGTAGGGCTTGGCGAAAAAGATGGTGGTGGATTTCTCGGCCTTGCGGACCTGCCAGTCTTTTTCCTGGGCTTGCTGGTAGGTCATCCAGCGCGGATCGCCAGACTGAAAGGTGCGCATATCCATGCCGAGAATGAGCACGTTGATGCCGTGATAACGCTTGCCGGTAACTGGATTGAAAGGTGCCTGGGGACCATCGGCCTTTTCCGGGTCCCACGGGCGAACCCAGGGCTTTACGCCGTTCTCCAACTCAGTGACGATACGGTCCGCGAATTCCTGCATCGGATCACGGTGAGGGGCCAGGGGCATTGGTTTCGATCTCCGGGAGCGTTTTGAATGCCGACCGGGAGCGGAGCTGTCAATCCCTGGCTTTCGCCGGGTGACTTTGCGAGATTTCCGTGTTGGCGTCATGACGGGCCAGCTCCTTCCTCGGCGAGGCGTTGGCTGGCGATAGCGTGGTATTTCGCGTCAAGCTCGATCCCAAGCCAGGAACGTCCCAGCATCTTTGCAGCGAGCAGGGAGGAGCCGGAACCGCTGAATGGATCAAGCACAAGGGCAGCGGGCGCGGAGAATGTTTCGACGAGCGGAAGCAGAACGGGCAGCGGCTTCTGCGTCGGATGCAGCTTGTTGCCGCTGTAGGTCCAGTCGATCACATCGCCTATGGTGGTCTGCGGCACCTTCGGATAACCTTTGGCGAGCAAGTAAGCGCATTCGTGCTGATAGCGGAGATATTTTTCGGCCGAGGTATAGCGCTTCGGGAACACGAAATGTCCGATGACTCGGAAACCAGCGGCGCGATAGGCCTGCATGAAGCGGTCGGCATGCGGCCATCCGTAAAAGCTGACGCAAAAACTGTCGCGTCGTAGGACACGGAACATTTCGGCGAAGGAAGGCTTGAGCCATCTGTCGTTATCATCGTTCGGCACGGTGCGACCGTCGCGCGACTTGTAATGAGTGATATAAGGTGGGTCCGTGAGGATGAAATCGACGGTTCCCCCGCCGAACTGCGGCAAGATGTTGAGGCAATCGCCGTTGAGGATCGTGTTGCGAAGCTCGATCATAAGCTGCCTCCCGTCGCCGCGTTGACGGCAATGTCAAGTTGCCTGACGGCTTCCGCCAGGTCGCCCCGGCTCCAACGCGCAATCACGAGCCCGGCTGCGGTCAGCAATTCCGGAGCTGTAGCTATTAGCCGGGCATTCGCGTACTGAATGTCGAGCGGGAGATCCTCATTCGTCTGCGCGATGAACGCCTCTGGCGAGTCTTCCGGGTAAATCCGGAAGCAAGGGATTTCGTGGCCGTCCTGGGCGATGTAGGGCAGGTACTCAAATGCCCATTCTTGGTGCGTGGTTTTCATAGGGATTGTCTCTTTCGTTTGAGTGACCCCCAACAGCGGGGGCGAAAGAGGGCACGTCCTGCCGCTGATCAGAGCGCGGCTGTCATAGCGTTTTGGGGGAACCGTGACCGAAGGGCAGGGGGGAGCCAAAAGGCGTCATTGACAGCAAGCGGCGGCGGCTAAAGTGCCTTCGCCCCGCTGTGTTGGGGCGGCAGGAAAAGGGCGAACAAGCCGACCGTCGCCATGATCGCGCTGATGCGTACGTTTGGCCGTAACAGAGTGTGCCGCCCCTAACGGAGACCTATGCGTCTTAAGCTGAACGAAATTCCGAACTCCTGCCGCACCTGTGGCAAGAGTCGAACAACGCGGCTGTTCGGCTTTTTCAAGGATTCCGCTAGACCGGCACATAAATACGCGGCACGTTGCTCTTTGGTACTTTGAACAATCAAGGACAAATGCGTAGCGAACTTGACGTTCTTCTGGATAAGGTTGCTGACCCAATCCTCCGTGCTGACATCCGCTCCCAAGTGGAGCGGGTCCGAGGCAAACGGACATTTGGCTTAGTTTTCGAATCGCACTTGCCAGAGCGGGTTCAATTACCCGAGCACCCAATCCGGGTCGGTGTAAAGGTCGCGGACCGCGATCGTCCCGGCAGTCCTGTTTATGAGGTTCGAGCAATTAAAGGCAAACTGGTCACGTTGCGGAAGGTTCGCAACGCTGACGGAAGTTCGTTATCAACTGTCGAAGCCGCTCAAGTGTCGGATGAAACTGCTAAAGCTGACGACTTGGTTGTGGTAGCCGACTTTGGCGACCCCGTGTTCCCAGGTTTTCGGCACCTCGATTCCATAGAACGCGGCGGCGACAAACCTGCGCAGGTCGTCATCAAAGGCGAAAATCACCACGTTCTTGAAGCACTTCAGTTCACTCATCCGGGCAGAATCGACTGCGTCTATATAGACCCACCGTACAACAGCGGTGCACGCGACTGGAAATACGACAACAACTACGTTGATGAAAACGACGCATACAGGCACAGCAAGTGGCTCGCTTTCATGGAACGTGCGGATTCCGACGAAGAAAATCGCTCATTCCGATCTGAAGACGATCAGAACATCGCCGAGCGACGCTGGCAAAGTTATTGTGCGGCAGGTG
>Ga0302324_100017601_pt1 | contig 14150 bp, 10 predicted proteins | sample Palsa_T0_1_FD_201949 | JGI IMG/M metagenome (GOLD analysis project Ga0302324, IMG submission 201949) | Peat permafrost microbial communities from Stordalen Mire near Abisko, Sweden - Palsa_T0_1 | ecosystem: Environmental > Terrestrial > Soil > Palsa > Peat permafrost | place: Sweden: Abisko... | reverse complement strand
CGACAAAGGGGATCGTGAACCAAAACTGCGCGATCAGAAGGATCGTCGTGGACTGGGACAAGCCGATGACCATGTTGGGGACCGCCTTTCCCACCATGATTTCAAACGGCCGAAAGGGGGTCACCAGCAGCTGGTCAAACGTTCCCTGCTCGCGCTCCCTGGCCACTGAAAGAGCCGTCAGCATAAGCGTGCCCATCATGGTCAGGGTGCCGATGAGGCTTGGGATCATGCTCCAGCGCGAATCGAGATTGGGGTTGTACCACGAACGCGTGACGATCCTGACTGGCGGCCCGGGCAGCCCGTGAATTTTTCGCCAGTCGCCGTTGAAGGCGTCGACTGCGCTTCCGAGATAGCCCATGGCGGTACCCGCCGTGTTGGAATTGCGGCCGTCGGCGATCACCTCAACCTGGGCGGGCTCCCCGGCCTGCAGATGCCTTTCAAAATCCTGGTCGATCCGCACGACTAGGAGCGCCCGGCTGCCGTCTATCCAGGTGGAGATGTCCCTGGTCCTTTCGAGATTGGCCTGGCGCCGAAATACGCCCGATCCGTCCAGGCGCGAGAGCAGGTCGGTCGAGGCCGCGCCTCCGTCCTGGTTCAGGACGGCGTAAGGGACCGAGTTGAGGTCGAAGCTGGCGGCGTAGCCGAAGATCAGGCACTGGAGGATCGGCGGAAGGAAGATGATGAACCTGCTGCGTGGATCCTTCAGGACGGCGAGAAACTCCTTCCGGATGAGCGCAAGGATGCGGGAAAGAGAGGAGCCCATGGGTTCGGTTCAGGAGAGCCGCTTCCGAGTGGCCAGCCTGGTCAGGATCATCAGTGCCGCGGCCATCGCCCCCAGGATCAGCAGGTTGGGCCAGACCACGCTGCCGACATCGCCGGCGAGATAGAGGGTCTGCATGAGGGCCACGGCATACCTCGCGGGCAGTGCGTAGGTGATCCCCCGGATGAACACCGGCATGCTGCGCAGGTCGTAGAGGAAGCCCGAGAGCATCATCGCGGGCAGGAACGTCAGGAGCATGGCAAGCTGGCTGGCGAGGAACTGGCTCTTTACCAGGGTGGACACGAGCAGCCCGATTCCCAGGGCAACCAGCAGGTAAATCATCGATGCGAGGCAGAGGAGGGCAAACGACCCGCGCATGGGGACGTGGAAGAGAAACTGGCCGGCAAGGAGGCAGAGCACGAAGCCGATCATTCCGAGGCCGAAATAGGGGAGGAACTTGCTGACGAGAAACTCGCCCGCGCGCATGGGAGTGACAAAGAGCGCCTCGAGCGTTCCCCGTTCCCATTCCCGCGCCACCACCATGGCCGTGAGGAACGCCCCGATGATAGTCATCACCAGGACGATCAGGCCCGGGACGAGGAAGTAGTGGCTGTCGTTGCTCTCGTTGAACCACAGCCTGTCCACCACGACAACCGGGCCTACCGAGGGCTGCGCTCCGGGCGCGGACCGCCCCTCGCTCCATTGGGCCACCGGACCCTGGGCATAGGCCTGCATGATCCGCGCCTCGTTGGAATCCGTGCCGTTGACCAGGATCTGGACCTCCGCCTCCCCCAAGTGCCAGCGGCGCGTGAAATCAGAGGGGATAATCAGGGCCCCGTCGGCCTTCCGGTCCATGACAAGCGTCTTCGCCTCGGCCATCGAGTGGACGACCGTCACGCTGAAATACGGCGAAAGCTGGAATTCCCCGATGAGGGAGGCGCTGTCCGACGAGGCGTCCTCGTCGACCACCGCGACCGAGACGCGGGTGACGTCGAGCGAAAGCCCGTAGCCGAATAGCAGGATCATCATGAGCGGGAAAACGACGCCGATCGCTATGCTGCTCGGGTCGCGGAGAATCTGCCGCGTCTCCTTGAGCGTCAGGGCCCGAATACGCCGCAGCTTCGCGGACAGGTCGCTCATGACGGCTTCCCGTCGGTTTCGCCCGGCTGCCTCTTGCGCGCGTCGAGCACGATGGCAATGAAGGCGTCCTCCATGGTCGCGACACGGCCCGCCTCCGATGGGGCCCGGGCGCGGAGCTCCGCGGGCGTCCCCTGGGCCAGGACCTTCCCGTTGTCGAGGATCGCGGCGCGGTCGCAGTACTCTGCCTCGGCCATGAAATGCGTGGTCACGATCACCGTGACCCCGCCGTCGGAGAGCGCCGTTATCCTTTGCCAGAATTCCCGCCGGGCGAAGGGGTCGGCCCCGCTCGTGGGCTCGTCGAGGAAAAGGATCTCGGGCCGGTGAAGGAGGGATGCGGCCATCGCCAGCCGCTGCTTGAACCCTCCCGGCAGCTGCGCGCTCGGCAGGCGCACGTAGGGCTCAAGCTTGAACTGGCTCAAGGCCCATGCAATCCGCTCCCGTCCCTTGTCGCCGGAAAGCCCGTAGGCCCGCGAGAAGAACGCAAGGTTCTCGCCGACCGACAGCTGTCCATAGAGCGAGAACTTCTGGGCCACGTAACCCAGGTGCTGGCGGGCCGCCGCGCTCTCCCGGCGCACGTCGACTCCCGCCACGGTCAAGGTGCCACCCGACGGGGGCAGCAGCCCGCAGAGCATGCGGAAGGTCGTGGTCTTGCCGGCGCCGTTGGGTCCCAGGAGGCCGAATATCTCACCTCGCTTGACGCTGAAGCTCGCGTGGTCGACCGCCACGAACTTGCCGAAGCGCCGTTCGAGGTCGTGGACCTCGACCATCGAGTCGTCGCGGGAGCCAGCCAGGGGCGCCTCCGACTGGAGCGCCTCGGTCGGCGCCGGCCTTGGTCCCCTTGCCTGCTGCAAGAGCACCATGAACCCGTCCTCGAAGCGGGCGGCAGTGGGCTGGGCCTCCACGCCCCCGAACGCGCGCGTGCCGGGACGCCCGGAAACGGCGTCGCTGACCAGGCGGACCTTCCCGCTCTCCGGGACGGCATCGACGACGTCCGCCTCCGCAAGGAGCCGGGCCTGGAAATCGCGCGGTTTCATCCCGTCCGGCGGCTGCAGCAGGTACGTGCGCCCCCGCGCCAGGCTGGAGATCTCGGCAGGCGGCCCCTCCGCCAGCTTCTTTCCCTCGTTCAGGACGAGGACGCTCTCGCATGACTCCGCCTCGTCAAGAAAGCTGCTGCTGATGAGGACGGTCATCCCTTCCTTGACCAGCTTGCGGATGATGTCCCACAGCTCCCGGCGGGAGAGAGGATCGACGCCCACCGTGGGCTCGTCGAGGACCAGCAGTTCCGGGGACCTTACAAGGGTGCAGGCCAGTCCGAGCTTCTGCTTCATGCCCCCGGAGAGCTTTCCCGCCAGCCGCCTCTGAAACGGCTCCAGCCCGGTCATCTCCATCAGGCGGGCGTACTGGGCCTGCCTGTCGCCGGCCGTCACCGCGTGCAGGTCGGCGTAGAGGTTCAGGTTTTCCAGGACCGTCAGGTCGTCGTACAGGCCAAACTGCTGGGGCATGTACGAAATCCGCGACTGGATGGCCTGCGGGTCCTTGGCGGCGTCGATCCCGAGCACGCTGACCGTGCCGCTGTCGGCCACCATGAGCCCCGTCAGGAGGCGAATGAGCGTGGTCTTGCCGGCTCCGTCCGGCCCCACCAGGGCGGCGAGTTCGCCGCGCGCGACGCTGAAGGAGACGTTGTCGAGCGCCAGCACCGCCTCCCCGGTCTCGCGGCGAAAGGACTTGCTGACGCCGTCCAGGCGCAATGCCGGTGAGGGCGCGGGCGTCGTCACCGCGATGAGGCGGTTGGGGAGTCCGCAGTCGGCTCCACGGCCCGCGGCTCCCAACCTCCGCCGAGCGCCTTGTAGAGTGCTATGAGATTGAGGGCCACGGCCTGATCGCTCACCGCCAATTGGTCCTCGGACTGGTAGAGCGACCGCTCGGCATCAAGGACATCGAGGAAATTGACGCTGCCCTCGCTGTAGAGCCCGTTTGCCATGCCGAGCGAGCGCCGGTTCGCGGCCACTTCGCCGGCAAGCGCCCCATGCCGGTTCTGCTCCTGCGCATAGGCGACTACGGCATTCTCGGCCTCCTGGAATGAATTGAGCACGGCCTTCTCGTACGTCGCCAGCGCCGCCTCCTGCACGGCGGTCTGGGCGTTCACCTCCGCGCGCACCCGGCCGAAGTCGAGAGCCCGCCACTGCAGGGTCGGGCCAAGCGACCAGAACAGGCTGCCGGGCTCGAACCATTTGTTGAGGCTGACCGACTCCAGGCCCGCGTCCCCGTTGAGGGAGAGCTTTGGAAACCAGTCCGATTTCGCGAGCCCGATCCGGGCGGTCTCGGCCGCAAGCTGACGCTCGGCCCGGCGCACGTCCGGTCGGCGGCTCAGAAGATCGGACGGCAGCCCGATCGGAACCTCCGGGGGCGAGAGAGGCACGGGCTTGGAAGGCGAGAGCTCGGCCACGAGCTCGCCCGGCTCCAGGCCGAGAAGGAACGCAAGGCCGTACATCGACCCCCGCACGGCGGCTTCAAGCGGCGGCACGGCCGCCTGGGTTCCCATTAGCAACGCCGCCGCCCGCGTGACATCGAGCTCGTTTGCGACCCCGGACTCAAAGCGGGCCCTCGTGAGTTCCAGGGCCTCCTCCTGGAGCTTTTCGTTGCGCCGGGCGATCTCCAGCCGGAGCTGTCCGCCACGCAATTCCACATAAATCCTGGCCACCTCGGCGAGCAGGCTCACCATCGCGTCGTTGCGCGACTCGATTGCTCCCTCCCATTCCGCCGTGGTGGCCTCGAGCGCGCGGCGCTTCGCGCCGAAAAGGTCGATTTCCCACGAGGCGTCGAAGCCGGCCTGGTAGACGCTGTACTCGAAGGGGAAGTTCGGCGGCAGGGGCAGCGCCCCGATGAGGGGCTGGTTCTGGCTCTGCTTCGCCCTGGCGAATGAGCCCGTCGCGTCGAGCGTGGGCCAGAGATCGGATGCGCTCATCTGTCTCACCGCCCGGGCTTGCCGCAGCCGCGCCTCCGCCACCCTCAGATCCGGATTCGACCGCGCCGCCCGCTGAATGAGGGAGTCGAGCTCGGCATCGTTGAACGAAGTCCACCACGATGTCTCCACGCTCGCGACGTCCGTCAGGCCGTTTGCAGGCTTCGAGGTCCAGGCGGCCGGAGAGGGGACCGTCGGGGTGTGGTAGTCCGGGCCAACGGCGCACCCCGCGGCGCCCAGGACGCCGGCCGCCGCCGCTCCCTTGAGGATTTTCGTCCACGCCATGGGCTGGGCACCTCTTGCTACGGCTGGCCCTGCGTGGCGGGTGCCAACTCCAGCGTTACTGTCGCAGGCATGCCCAGGCGCATCTCGTCCTGGGGATCCTTCAGGAAGACCCGAATCTCGTAGACCAGGCCGGGGCGCAGTTCCACCGTCTGGACCGCTTTCGGCGTGAATTCAGCCACGGATGAGATGAAGCCGACCCAACCGGGGAGCGTCCGGCCCGGAAAGCTGTCCGAGCTGATCGACGCCCTCATGCCCGTGTGGACCCTTCCAAGGTCGGGCTCGGAGACATAGGCCCTGATCCATTTGGGATCGGCGATGGCCAGGTCGAAGACAGGCCGTTGGGGGGATATCATCTCGCCGGGCTCCAGGAGCCTCGAGCGCACCACGGCATCGCACGGGGAGACAAGCTGCGCATCGGCAAGCTGCCGGCGCAGGAGGTCGAGCTCGGCCTGATTGAAGCGCAGCAGCGCCTCGCCCTGGGCCACGTCCTCCGCCCTCGGGCCGATCGTCGACAGGTCGAGGCCCTTTTGTGCCACGTCCAGCCTGGCCTGGGCCGTGTCCAGGGACGCCTTTGCGCCGTCGATGTCCTGCTGGCTGACGGCCCGCCCCGTTGTCAGCCCTGCCAGGGCCGTGAGACGCTTCCATTGCTGCTCGGCATTGACCTGATCGGCCTTGGCCAGTGCGACGTTCGCCTGGGCCTGCGCGGTCTCCTCGGGGCGGCTGCCATTATGGAGCTTCTGCACCGCCGCCTGCTGCGCCGCCACCTCGGCCTCGGCCGCCAACTCCTGCGCCTTAAGACGATCGGTTTCCAGCCGGGCCAGGACCTGCCCGCGGGTGACCTTGTCTCCCTCCTCGACCAGCACCTCCGATATGCGTTCGCTGTCGTTGAATGCGAGCTCGACCTGCCGAAGGTCCACATTCCCGAAGAGGACAAGCTGGTTCGGGTCCTTTTTCGAGGCTCCCCAATAGCGCCCGAGGAGGATACCTATCGCGAGGGCGGCCAGGGCCACCAGGACCGCGATCAGCGCCATTTTCCCGGCGGATGCGGTCTGCTTCGCCGGCGGACCGGCAGGGGAAGGCGAAGGCTGCCCCTTGGGCGCAACAGGCTGTTTAGCAGCGTCGCCCGGCGACCCTGCCGCGCCGGCAGGAGGCTTCCCGCCTGCAGGAGGTGTCTCGGCCTTCTGGTCCACGTCAGTCTAGGAGAGGGCTCCCGGGGTGGAAAGGCGGGCGTTTGGGCGCAACTTCAGCATGGTAAGGACTATACTTGATTTGCGACCGCCCTGAAATGGGGTGGTCACCTGACCCCCCATTTCGGTCCGAGCCCTTCGCCACGTCGGCAGGTCCACACCCCATTTACCCCCGGCGCCGTTTGGCGCATGCTGCGGGAAGGCCCCGGCGATCAACTCCTTCGCAGTTGTGCCAGGCTTGACCAGAGCCCAAACTCCATCACGAAATACAACGAACCATCCTATCACCATGCCGCTCCTACCGCCCAAAGACAATTTTGCCGATCTCCGCGAGGTTGCGGAAAAAATCATCAAGACGACGACGGATGAAAACGTGAAGCGCCTTGCTGAGGTGGTGGGGAGGCTCGCATACCGTTCCGACCTGCTGGAGCGCGAAGTCGAGCGTCTCGAGCGGGCATCAGGCTCCAAGACGGTCTGAGGTCTGCCTGGAGGAGGCCGCGAGCGCGATCCCTTCTCCATGGAGGCCTCTTCTGATCCTGTAGCCGCGGGATCGAGGCGGGGGACCTTGGCGGAAAAGCCATGAACATGCGTGCCATGGTCCTACATGCGCCCGGCGAGGCCCTGAGGGAGGAGGATGTGCCGCGTCCAATACCGGCATCCGGACAGGTTCTGGTCCGAATCGGAGCATGTGCGGTGTGCCGGACGGATCTTCATGTGATCGATGGGGAGCTCGAGCACCCGAAGCTGCCGCTGATTCTCGGGCATGAGATCGTCGGCAGGGTGGAAGCGCTTGGAGCGGGCGCAACGCGGTTCAAGCCAGGGGCCCGGGTGGGGATTCCGTGGCTCGGTTGGACGTGCGGGCTTTGCCGGTATTGCCAATCGGGCCGGGAGAACCTCTGTGACCAGGCTCGCTTCACCGGCTATACCCTGGATGGCGGGTATGCGGAGTTCACCGTTGCAGACGAGAGGTTCTGCTTTCCGATCCCGGACGCCTACTCGGACGCGGCGGCGGCGCCGCTGCTCTGCGCGGGACTGATAGGGTACCGTTGCCTTCGAAAGACGGGGGACGCGAAGAACCTGGGCATCTATGGCTTTGGCGGCGCGGCGGACATAGTGGCGCAAATTGCGCTCCACGAGGGCCGGAAGGTCTACGCCTTCACCCGGCAGGGAGACACCGCGACGCAGCAGTTCGCAAAATCACTGGGCGCCGCCTGGGTCGGCAGCTCCGACGCCCATCCACCGGAGCCGCTCGATGCCGCGATCATCTTCGCCCCCGCCGGGGAACTCGTGCCCCAGGCCCTCATGGCGACAGCGCGGGGTGGGTGCGTGGTCTGCGGCGGGATTCACATGAGCCAGATCCCCGCCTTTTCGTATGACATCCTCTGGCAGGAACGAACAGTTTGCTCGGTGGCTAATCTTACCCGGAGCGACGGCGAGGCGTTCCTTGCGCTTGCGCCAAGCATTCCCATTCGGACTGAGATCCGCACCTTCCCATTGCAGGAGGCGAATGTCGCACTGGCGCAGCTGCGCGCCGGCGCCTTTCGGGGATCGGCCGTCCTTGTCATGCGCGGATCGACCTGAATCTGACCCCCCTCGCGGCCGCGCAGCTCATTTTTTGACCTCGACCCAGGTCGCCGTCCAGTGCCGGCCGTCCTTCGTGCAAAGCTCTATCTTGCAGTCCTCGGCCTTCTCGGGCGCAACCCAATGAGCCATCGTGTCCGGCATGAAGTGATTGCCGTCCAGGACGATCTCGGAGATTCCCGAGATGGTGAGGATGCCGCCGATTCCAACGAATGGGGCCGCGACGCCCCTTTCGTGGCGGTTGGATGCCCCCCCCGAAGACGCGTTCGACCCGACGGCCAACGCGGTCGAATTGGCCCCCGATGCGATGGCGGTGGTCGCCCCCGAGGCGGTGTTCTTGGTGGATTGAGTGGAGGGCGCCGCCGAATCTGCGAGAGCAGGCGCTTGGGCGGTATTCCCGGCCGGATGAGTATCCGGCGCTGTTGAGTCTGCGCGGACCTCGAGAGCGAAGCATGCGATTGCAAGCGCAGTCACCGTGACCGCGCGGTTGAGTATGTTTTCTTTATTCATAAGAGGGAGGATGTTGCGCAACTTGGCGTAATGAGGGCGTCTGACCTCGGCAATGCAGGCGCGGAGCGTTTTCGATTGCTTGGGCGTCATACTGTTGGATTCCCAAAAAGGGCGCACGAGCGGGGTCCGCGCGGTTCATGGAATCTCTAGTTTGTGCCGGATCATTGGCTTGCGGACTCCCGTCCAATCGCGTCCCAGGTGACCCCGCCCCCGTAGAGCGAGAAATCCATGCCGCTGACGCTGGATCCCGCGAGGCCCACGGCGCTGGCCGGGACGGAGAGTTGCACCCATCCGCCCCCGGCGGGAAGCGCGCCGGCGGCGTAGCGCCCCGCGGTCCCGTTGTTGCCGTACGTTATCGTGTTGGCGCCCCAGTACGCGCGGTGCTCCCACGAAGAGCCGTCGTACCAGGCCAGCATGATCTCCGACGGCGGGTTTGCGGCGTTTATGTAGACCCAGGCGAAAAGGGTGTCGCCGGTCTTGACCTGCATGGTCGACGTCGCGGCTCCCGTGAAGGAGATCTCGTGCAGGCCCGCGGCCACCACGGTTTGGAACCCGAGGGATCCGGAGTGGGGCGCCGGATTTGACGAGACCCAGTTCCAGCTGTCGCCGCCATCGGATGTCGTGGACGCGCCGGAGGGAAGCGCGTCGTCGATCCAGATCTGAAGCGGGCTGTTCGCCTGGAAGTCGTTCTCGGCGAACGCGCGGCGGCCGTCCGGCCACTCGATCTCGGCCTCGGCCCATTGGTCGCCGTTGTTGAGGGGAATGACCGTGAACGTCGAGCCAAAGGCCGGCTGCTGGTCGCGCCCCTCCCATACGATCCGCGCGCCGGTCAGGTCCAATCCGGGAACCTGCACGCTCAGCGTCGTCGGCGAGTTCAGCGGGGCGACCGTGCCCGGAACCGTGATGGTCGCCGCCGGGGCGGTCCACGCCCCCGACTCGCTCGAGGTGAGGGAGGCGAGGAGAGCGGAGGCCATGAAGCTGCGCGCCTGGTTCACGGTTATGAACTCCTGCGTCACGTTGTAGGCGTCGCTCCAGCGGTCGTAGTAGGGATAGGTGTCGATCGTGCCGCTGTCCGTGGGATAGGACAGTTCCGAGAGCTCGGCCCCGTACGATGGCAGGTATTCAAATGCGGCCGTGACCTGGCCCTGCGGGATGCCGGAGGGGGGAAGCACGCGGCGGGAGTTGACGGCAAACTGGGAGACCTGGTTGTGCTCGCGCTTCAGGCCGAGGCCGGTGAGGTACACGACATTATTCGGATTGGTGCCGCCCTCATAGTTCATGGCGCCCACAAGGGCGTCCACGAAGGACGGATCCGGGCTGATCAGGTAGGCCACGGCCGCGTCCGAGGCCTGATCGAGGGAGAAGTACCAACCGCCTCCAAGGACAGCCTTTGTGGGGGGAGGAAACGGTGTGCCATAGGCGTTGTCGGCCACCCAAGCAACGACGTCGTCGCCGGCGTCCACGATCTGGGCCCGGCACATGCCAAGGTACGCTGCGTCGAGGTCGGATGCGGGCAGCCGTCCGCTCGATGCGGCAAAGGCATAGTCCCTGATGGCGTTGCCCCAGCCCTCCGCCATGGACCACCATCCCCAACGAAAGGTCGACGAGGCGCTTGGATTTGGAAGGAGCGCGAAGAGCTGCGTCTTGAACGCGGCACCACCGGTGGCGGCATAAAGGGCTGAAGCCGCCCATGCGTATTCATCGTTGTCCTGCCAGTCATCGGAATAAAACGTCAGCTTCTGGTACCTGGAAGCACCGTGGTTGGCGGTGGCCGCCTGAAGGAAGGCCCATCCCTTCATTGCCGCGGCGAGATAGCCCGCGGCCGCGCTCGGATAGAACCGAATCATGGATGGAGAGGATCCCGCCTCGGCCATTGCTGCCGTGGCGGCGGCGCTAACCGATGTGTTCTTGGGCCAGACAACCTGCGCCTCTCCGTTCTGCGGGAGGACTCCCTCATATTCCTCATTGATGGGGTAGACGAGGAAGTAGAAGCCGCCATCGGCATCCTGCATCTTTATAAGGAAGTCGGCCTCCCATTTGGCCTCCTGAAGGGCGTCGGGGATGCCGTCGCCGCTCTCGGGTATGCCGAGGTTGTCCAGGGTCGAGACGCCCGGTATATTATCCACGGCGAAGATGAGCTCGTGGACGAGCTGGGCGCTGTTCTCCGTGTATTTGCTGTAGTCGCCGGCGTCCCAGTGGCCACCAGAGACGTCGACCGTGCCCGTGTTGACGAAGGGATAGAGGGAAGTCTCGTCGCTCGTCAGGGTCGGGGCCTTCTGCGGAAACTGCAACGGGGGTTGGTTCGACGTGACCTGCGAGGTGTAGCTGTTGATGCAGGTCCATGTGAAAGCGAAAGCAGGGCTGGTGTCGGGGACGGGAATCGACGCCGGGGCAGTATGGTCGGCGGGGTGGGCGAAGCGCGTCCATGGGAGCCCGATGCCCGGCGCGCCGCTGCGCTGCTCGTACATACCCAAGGCGTAGGAACGGACCCAGGCCATCGCTATGCCGTCATTGACCAGGAATGGCAGCGACGCGCCCATGCCCTCGACCTGGATCTGGTATTCGCCGGGAATCGTGAAGCTGCTAAAGTCGGCTTCGTAGACCTGTTGGTAGGGAAGCGGACTGGTCGTATACCCGACTTCCTGGCGCAGCGTGAGCGCGCCCTGGAACACCACCGCGTTGGTGTTCACATCAATAATGCTAAAGCTCGCGGCCGCGACGGACATCTCTCCCATGTCACCTAGGTAGTAGCCGACCATCGCCTTTTTCGGGAACGACGGCACGTAGCCCTCCTGATTCACGTGTATGGCCGGGCTGTAGCGAATGGGACTGGACGTGACTGAAAAAGCCACGCCGGAGGGAAACACCGACTCCGACGGATTTGTCACCGCCGCAGGCGAGTTGTCGGCGATGGGCGCTCCCAATGTCAGGTAAAGGGCGTTGTCGATTCTGAGATCGTAGGTGCTTAGTGGGGCGAACGAAACCCTCCGCCGGAAACCGACTGATTCGACAACAACCGTCTGGCCCGAGACCGTCACAACAAATTGGGACATGTCGGGAGCCGTCAGCGCGCCGCTGGAGTTAACCAGGTTCCAAGTGGCTGGCTCAGCTGGGTCGGGCGCCTTTGTGTTGATCTGCCGCAACTCCAAGAGCGTCGGAGTGAGGATGCGCAGCGCATATCCGCCAACCAAGGGCGAAATCAGGTTTGTGTAGTCCATCTCGCTGTCCGCCGATGACAGGACCGGCGTTGCAGTCGCCGTGGGAGTCGGGGTCAGTTGGACAGGCGTGGGCGTTGGGCTCGGCTCAGTCGGCAGAGGCGTCGGCGTGGGCGAGATGGGCACGGGAGTCGGCGTCAGTTGGACAGGCGTGGGCGCTGGGCTCGGCTCAGTCGGCAGTGGCGTCGGCGTGGGCAAGATGGGCACGGGAGTCGGGGTCAGCTGGGTGGTGTGGGAAGTCGGGGTCGGCCTAGGTGTCGGCGTGGCTTCCCGCGTGGGAGAGGGCGACGGGATTGGCGTCGGGGTCGGTGTAATTCCGGGAGTCGGACTAGGCACGGGCGTTGGGCTCGGCACAGCCGTAGGGCTCGGCCTCGGTGTCGGCGTGGCCTCCCGCGTGGGAGAGGGCGATGGGATTGGCGTCGGGGTCGGTGTGATTCCGGGAGTCGGACTGGGCACGGGCGTTGGGCTCGGCACGGGCGTAGGAGTCGGCCTCGGTGTCGGCGTCGGCGCACGCGTGACAGAGGGCGATGGGGTCGGCGCCAGCGTCGGAGTCGCCCCCGGCGTTGGACTCAACGTCGGGCTGCTACTCGGCTGCGGGGTTGGACTGGTAGGCACGGGAGTCGCAGTCGGCGCACGCGTTGGCGTAGGCGACTGGGTTGGGGTCAAGGTCGGAGTCACCACCGGTGTTGGACTTGACGTCGGACCGTTACTCGGTTGCGGGGTCGGTGTTGTGGCCAGCGGAGTCGCGGTTGGCGCACCTGTTGCCGTGGGAGACTGGGTCGGCGTCAGGGTCGGAGTCACCCCCGGTGTTGGACTTGACGTCGGACCGTTACTCGGTTGCGGGGTCGGAGTTGTAGGCAGCGGAGTCGCGGTCGGACTGGTAGGCACGGGAGTCGCGGTTGGCGCACCTGTTGGTGTGGGCGACTGGGTCGGCGTCAGGGTCGGAGTCACCCCCGGTGTTGGACTTGACGTCGGGCTGTTACTCGGTTGCGGGGTCGGTGTTGCGGGCAGGGGAGTCGTGGTCGGCCCTGCTCCTGTGGAGAACGTAATCGTCGCCGAATTCGCACCGCCGACAATATAGGAGGGATCGGCGACGATCGTGAAGATTGCCGTCTCGGGGTTGGCATTCGTGGAGTTGCCCTTCCCCGTGATCTGCAGCGTCACGCTCGCGGCTCCAGAGGGGATCGTGACGGAGACCGGCATATCGCCTTCTGGGAGGCGGTAATAGTCGGTCCATTTCGCGGCTGTGCCGCCCAGCGCGAAATTAACGGTTAAATCACCGGTGACTACGCTGCTGCTCGCGAACGTTAGCAGGCCGACTGACGATCCAGTTGCGTTGGCCGATGGTATCGTTGCCACTACCGTGATGGACGGCAATACGGGCGCCGTTGTATCGCCGTAGGAATTCCCGGCCGTGGCAACGGCCAAGAGGCAAGACACGGACAACGCAGCGTATTCCAAGACCGTACAGCCCACTATTCGAACCCAATTCATGCTGTTTGAATTGAGTTCTCACTCGACCGTCAGGCTTACCTAGTCCCAGGGGACGTGCCGCTCCACAAGAGCGAGCAGTCTTGCCAAATACTCCCCGATCTCCGCGCTATCGTCGCCAACGAGGGTTCTCCCGCGACCCGGCCAACCGCCTTCTCTATTCATGCCAGGGTTTCCAGGCTCGCCGGCCCCGTTCGACTGGGCCCTGTCCACATATAGGCTAGGTCCGGCAGGTGACTGCATGGCATGGGTTCCTGTGGCGTACTTTGAATTAGAGTTCAAACGAACGAAACCTGAGATCTCCCGTCCTGAGTATAAAGCCAAGCAGACCTCTGATATATGGGGTAAACCCCTGATACGGTCGCGCATTCGATGGAGACCGTATTTTTTCCCAGCGCATGGGGAAGTGCAGGCGGGACGGCGCCGCAACAGCTAGCTTATGGAAGTAAAGGTCATCGCAGCTTGAAGGAACATGACGCGAGCTTTGAGCGACCTAGCAGCTAGCGCACCGGAGAAACCCTTATACGAGATTCTGATTCTGGGCACAAATCAGTCCAGCGCCACCGGCAACGCGAATTTCAACTCATGGCAAACCCGATGCGCGACTCGAACTCCGTAGGCAAAGGCGAGGGACTGGCCGTCTGTCATATTGCGAGTTCCCTTCCTCGGACAACAGTTGTGTGGGGAAGTCCAAGTCACTCCATTTGCCTCCCGCAAGGGCTTTCTCAATAGGATCCAGATTAGTCTATTACGGAATCAGCTCTTTTGAACGGCCGAAAATGTAGCGACTTTCCCTTCCAAGTGAAATGACAGGGAAAGTCACGCCATGGCGGACGGATTTGCGCAGCCCACTATGCGCAATAGGATCGGGGGGCGGCTGCCCTGCGAATGCCGGTGCAAGGTCTTACCGCCACCGTAGCCGCCTATTCTTGAACGGAATCAAGGCAAGGATGACGGCAGTTTCGTAATACGATCGCCGATCCATTACATCGCCCGTTAGAAGGCCCACCGCCCCGTTT
>Ga0302324_100017600_pt1 | contig 14151 bp, 14 predicted proteins | sample Palsa_T0_1_FD_201949 | JGI IMG/M metagenome (GOLD analysis project Ga0302324, IMG submission 201949) | Peat permafrost microbial communities from Stordalen Mire near Abisko, Sweden - Palsa_T0_1 | ecosystem: Environmental > Terrestrial > Soil > Palsa > Peat permafrost | place: Sweden: Abisko... | reverse complement strand
CCACATCGGACCGATAGATTCCGTCATGCCTCCGAAAACGCATCCCGATGGCCGTCGGAACGCCGCCGACGGAGGCGCCGCTGGTAGTTTGCCTCCGATCCGTCGAAGGCGATTTTTGACAGCTCGACTTTCGGCCTCTGTGAAATGCACGTTTGTACTACCCCGACCGGTGCCGGCCGATTTTCCAGCCATCAGCGTCGACGCGCCACCGGTCCATTTTCTCGCGCACGTTCATAGTTCCATTGGCAATTGCTTTGGCCCTTTCGAGGCAGGACAGGCGACCGCGAGCATTCGGCGAGCTGGTGTGCATCAAATAGCGAATCGCTACGCACACGTCGGCATCGAAGGCGGACCTTTGGGCGAGGGCTCGCACGAGGTTAGAACGCGCCGAACATGGTCCAAGCCTTGCCGGGGGATAAGGTTGCTGGAGCTGACAAAGCAGGACCACTCCGGGAGCGCATCGCACAGAAGTGGCAGCCAGGGCTCAGCAGCGTTTTCACGCGCGAAGCGAGAGTCCATGTGGGACAAAACCGCGGCGGGGGAGGGAGACGATCACGCGACTCTACTGAACGCAAAACCACCGCGCCGCCAACAAGCCCAGCTAGATGATCAGCAAAGGACTCGGACTGGCCCGTGGAATGACAAGCATCAATCGGCTCGACGCACGGCTCATCGCAACATAGAGCAGGCAACGAGAAATCTGGTTGTCTGGGAACGACTTCGCATCACAAGGCATGATGATGACGTTCTTGCATTCGAGGCCCTTGGCCTTGTGAATGGTGCTGATCGCCTTGTCCGGCGGTTGCGGCCTTGAGTAGGTGCGGTGGCGCGAAATTTCGTGAAATCCGACTTCCGCCGTTTCAAACGTCCCGAGTCGCGCTGCCTCGTGAAATTCTCTATAGCAATCGAGCTGGATCGGTCGGAAGTCGGCGTCCGCCGCCCGTAGCTCAGCTATCCGAGCAACGACTTTGGACGCCCCGACGTGGTTTGGTTCATCGACAATCAGACGCGCGAGAGCCTGCACCCTTGCTGGACGCTTCCGCCGTGTTTTCGCGCAGCCATCGGCAACGTCTTCCAGGAAGATGTTGGCGTAACTGGCAGCGTTGAAGCCGGTGGTGGTCGCCTGTACGAAGCCCACTACGGCTTTCGCAACCGCATTCCTGTTTCCATGGCCATCCTTGAGTGCATCGACAAAGGTTTCAAGGTCCGAGCGAACGTGGTCCCTCCCAGAGGGGAATCCTTCGTGAGAAGGTCGGCCGGAGACCAAAGGTAGTGTCGTTATGGCGGGCAAGGATGAGGAGCGAGTCTGAAGTTCGCTCAAAGGCATCAATCGGTCCTCTGTGTCCAGGAACCGGCCGGTATTCGAGGTTCCTTTGAGCATTGTTATCGGCAAATACAATCGATACGCTCGGGGGCAAGCCGGCGGGAAGGACATGTAGGGGTCGAAAGCGTAGGGCGAAGCCGGGCGCGTGTAGAAGCGGGTATAGATTTTATCGAGAGTTTTCAGAACTGCCGGGTTGTAGGCGATGTTCTCCACGCTGTCGACCCGTTCGAGATGGATGAAGGCTTGCGTTCCCGCCGTGCGGGCCAAAATCGAAAGAGGATTGCCTGGATCGCTGCATGAGCTTGCTCCCGCGGCGGCGATGGCCATCGTCGCGGTGTTGGAAATCACGCCTCCGGCGTTTACGTAAACGGGCACCCAGCATCCGAAAGGGGCAGTTGCAGGAACGGTCGCCACGATTTGGTCGACGCCGGCGCAGCAGGGCGACCGGCCGGAATACGCGGCAGTGGCGGGCTGGCCTCCGATCGTGAGAGTCACCGGCGTGGCCACATTTCCTGGCGTCGGCGCGACGTTATCAGGAAACGTGACAGGGCCGAGTCCAGTGCCCCAAATCGTGATCACCTGCCCCGGTGCAGCGGGGGTCACCATCGAATTGACCGGTTGATTCGTTCGACTGACGAAGTTCTGGATTGATCCGGGACCGTAACCTCCGCCAGATACGGCGAAGATGCCCGGAGCCGAAGGAAAAATGGAGATCGTAATGGCGTTGCTCTTGACGCCCTGGTAGAAAAGTCGCAATGTCGCCAGACCCGTCGCGACCGTCGAGGGCATGATGGCATTGACTTGCCCGGCCGAGATGAAGATCGGGAACGTCCGGGTAGTGACACCACCCTGGGTAACGCTGAGGGAGACTCCGCCCAACGTGGAAGAGAGCGGGAACGACAAAGCCGGGCTTTGGGCTGGCCCGAGATGCTCGCCAAATACCGTGAACACGCTGCCCTGGGCGATGGGGGCATTCGGAAGGCCGGCCGGTGCAAGAGAGGCTGCGTTGACGGCGCCGCGATTGTAGAGGATGGGCTGTTGGGCGAACAGAGCGCCAGCCGCGAAAACCAGCAGGACGGTGCGCATGACTCAGCTTACTACGCGCGCAGAAGCGTCGGATGAGGATTCGTCCAAGGGAGCGGAGGATGGCGCGCTCCCATTTCGGGTCGAGCCCTGGCACCAATTCGCGGGGAAGCGACCGCCCGTTTGGTCCGCAGAATCGCTCGGGCCATCGGTGCATCGCTGGCGAACGGCAGAGCCCGCCTCATCATCTTGTAGGTGACCATGCCAAGCGCGTAAATGTCGGAGGCGAATGTCGCCACGGCACCGGCGAGTAATTCTGGAGCGATATAATCTATCGCCGTTTGAATAGCGGCTCAGCCATCACGCCCCGACCGCGGAGGATCAACAGGTTGAGGGATCAATCGCAGCGTGTCATGTTAAAATCCGATCACTCTATTAGGGAGGCCACCGATGCGTAGACATTTTCGGCTCTGGATCTCCGCTGCCGCATGTCTTCTGGTCTTGCTTCTTCCTGTGGCGCGCGCGCAGCCGAGTGGGAAGAAGAAAGCCGGAAATCAGTCCGATCTGCCTCGCTTCACTTATTCCTTGAGCGCCCCCGCTTCAGACCTGCTGCAGGCCGACCCTGCCACGTTCAACGCTTTTGCGGCCAAGGTAAAAGCCGATCTGGACTCCATTTTCCGCGACTACGAGATTGAGGACAAAGCGACGCTGCGAAGGTTGTTGTCGGCCCGGGTGAACTTGCAACAAGCCGCGGGCGAAGACCAGCTCGCCCTCGAAACACTGGCGTCGCTCCTTAAGCTCGCCGAGAAGCCGACCGACAGTCTGCACGAGAAGCTAGCTACAAAGCCCGAGCTCGAGGCCGCCGTTGAGACGAACAGCACCAGCGGGCCCGCCTTCGAACAGGCATTCCGGAGGTATTTTCGTGAGGCATGGGATGCACTTCCTTCGGACGTGGCGTGGGATACGGCGAGAAACGTCATCGCTGGGTCCACTGGGTTTAATAGCGCTGTAGCGATTGGCCAGGTCAAGGCCTATTTTGATCCCGCCGTTCAGAAGTCCGGCGTACTCGACAACCTGCAGGCGTGGGGTCTAATCGGCATGAGAAATACTTTGCTGATCCAGCTTCCATTGCAGGGCGCCGAGCTCGAAATTCTCCGCCAATACATTGCAGCCCACAAGGCCCGGCAACTCGATATTTGGCAAGCCCGGGAGGTGACGTTTGCCCCTGATGAGAAGCTCACTCCAGTGCTTGTCGCCATCTGGGATTCCGGCGTGGATGTGTCACTATTCCCAGATCAGCTGTTTAGCGATCCGCATCCCACCGCCAGCGGAAATCATGGCCTTGCGTTCGACGGCGCCGGCAATCCGTCCACATCCTGGCTCCTCCCGCTCACGGAGGCCCAGCAGCGGCAGTATCCGGATTCTCTCGCGGAAGCGAAGGGGATGCAGGATTTGACAGATGGAATCGATTCGCCCGAGGCGAGAGCCGTCCAGAAGCGGGCCGGTACTTTGACCTCCGACCAGCTTCGTGAACGGGACGCACTGGAAATAACTTTCGACAACTACGAGCATGGGACCCATGTCGCGGGCATCGCCGCGCGCGGGAATCCTGCCGTGCGTCTTGTGGTAGCCCGCTTCCATACCGAGGTGATGCAACTGCCTTTCCAGCCCACTCCGGAATGGGCGCGGCACATGGCGGCAGACTTCCAGCAGATGTCGGACTATTTCCGCACGCGCAACGTAAGAGTTGTAAACATAAGCTGGAAGTACGATGCCGAAGAATTTGAAGCATGGCTATCCAACACCGGAGGAGGCGCCGACCCCGTTGAACGCAAGCGGCGTGCCGCCGAGGTGTTCGACATATGGCACGACGCCGTCGAGAGCGCCATCCGGAGCGCTCCAAACACGTTGTTTGTGTGCGCCGCGGGAAATGACAATCGAAATGCTGGATTCGCGCAGGACGCGCCGGCATCTCTGCATCTGCCAAACCTCATCTCGGTCGGGGCTGTGAACAAAGCGGGGAAGGAAACTAGCTTCACCAGCTATGGAGACACAGTTGTGCTAAATGCGAATGGAAATGATGTTGAGAGCTATGTTCCTGGAGGGTCCAGAATGAAAAAGTCCGGAACCTCCATGGCTTCGCCCAATGTCGCCAATCTCGCCGCAAAGTTGATCGCGCTGGATCCCGCCCTGACGCCGGGGCAAGTGATCGAGTTGATCAAGAAGGGAGCCACTGCGTCCGGCGATGGACGTTTGCATTTGATTGACGCGAAGGCATCCGTGGCATTGCTGAAGGCCGGCAAATAATCCCACGGGCTTGGCCATGGCTTCGACTTGTTCGATGTTGTTTTCGGGAACGAGAACGATATCGGCAGCTTCCCGAAACGCCGTTTTCGGATAGGAGCGTAGCGACGCTGGCAACTCGATTGTGCCGGAACTGTTCGGCTTCGTCGAGAGAAAGCTATCCGGAGCGCAGCGGAGGAAGACTGCTGCTAATCGCTCTAGAGATTCTCTTTGAAAGTGACGATCATCTCTCCGGTCCTATTTTTTACTAAGACCGGTGCATGGGAGGTTTCGTGGGGAAAAGTCTCAAGATGCTCATTGTCGGTTTGCTCTTTTCTTTTACGGTCGTGACGGCGCAGCAATTTCCGCTATGGGAGCGGATGCTTCGCTACTACGGCGGCAAGAGCGATGACACGCCCGTACTCTCGATGAAGATGGGTAATCAATGCAGATGTCGCTCCAGGGCAAGCCGCAACCGGGAGATCAAGAGCACGCCCAGCGGATCGTCGCCGCCGCTTGCGGCGTGGTTGCACGTTACTCCGACGTGAATACCGCGCTTCGAGACGGCTACAGGCCGTTTCATCCCACCGGCAAACTAGGCGAAGAGGTCCACTACATGATAGCTTGTGCTAAGGGCATCTCGGCACCGATTCGGAATCCGGTTCACGGAATGATGCGGTATCGTTAATCGATGAGTTGAATCTGCCCTCCTTCTGGGAGATAAGGCGGCGCTAAGAGTTAGGGCAGGGCAAGCTCCAAACGCCAAACTCAGGTGGTAACATCGTTTCAGAAGTTCATCCGCCCTCAGATGGTCAGCTCTCGGGCTCTAAAGACGAGCTGAATCAGGTTTTCAACAGCCTGCAATGCAGGAGGCAAGATGCCTCAAAAAGACCTTGGTTTATCCCGTGCCGAAGCCGCAGTGCGAAAATCCCCGCCGCCCAATGTACGCCTCGGCCCTCTCACGCGGCTGCTGCTGTCCGGTGCCACATGGCAGGGGATCGATGCGTTTCCGGCCTGGCAGGTCTGGGCCGACGATGTCGAACGTGTGCTTGCCTTCCTGGAGCGCGAAGGCCGCTTAGGAGCTTTCCTGTCGGTCGTTCAGAGCGTTCGGACGCCGCAGCATCGCGATGCCCGTCTGGCGGAAGCACGAGGAGCTTTTTATCTCAGCCCGCAACGGCTTTCGCGTCGTCGAGTGGGAGCCGCCAGGCGAAGGCATGACCAGGGGCGAAGCGCTCGTGTCGCTTCTCGGCTCGCCGGATGTGTTTGTCGAGGTGAAGCAGCCCGGCTGGCAGGGCGAACGTCGGCCCCGCCGCATTAGGGATTTGCGCGCGCTTTCGCCGGAATCACGAGAACAGATCTTCGCCCGCATGAAGCAGGAGAAATATATCGACCTGGAGGGCGGCCCGGTCGGATCGCATATTGCGGCGATGGATGTTGTCAGGCGGAACGCACTGCCGAAACTGATGGACCGATGCCCCAACCTCGCCGTCGTCGTTGATGATTTAAGCGTGACGCCCGTTGGGCTGCCTGGCTAGGCCGAATTCGTCGTGCGTGAATTCTCAAAGCCAGACCACGATCCTGATGATCCCAACGACGTTTATACCTACGAGCGCCTAGGCGGCGTCCTTTTCCTTCAGCCGGAGGCGAACAACAGCGAGCGCATTGATTACAGGGCGGACTTCATCGAGAATCCTGGCGCATTACCTGCCTGCTCCCTGCCGCCTTCCGTCAGCGCAGTACTCTTGCAGCTCCGCGACGACAGCCGCCTAAGGGTTGAACAACGATACGCCGGTCGGCCGTCTCTGTTTGATATTCTGCGACGCAAACGTTGACGCCGCGTCGCACCCCAGCAAGGGAGCGCGTTAAGCTCAGCAAACTTCGACCTCCTTCAGTGGCGGGCGTCTAGAAGACGTGCCCGAGCGAATGGTCCGCAGTTCTTTCGTAGAAATCATCGGTTATGGCACGCAATCGAGCCCGGGGAACGAAACCAGGATTACATCACATCTGAGCAGCTTGCACAACGCCGCTGAGCCCTTCGGAAGTGGGCCTACACCTCCGTGCGGATTACCCCTCCCTGGTCGCCTAGTGTTTACCGATTCCCCTCGTTCCTGCGGGAATGTGCGCCAACCCAGAAGTTGGCTTTCATCGCGACCCGGTCTTTTTTCTCAAAGGCCAACGAGGATTCGAACCAACATGCAAACGATTTAGCCGCATTTGGCGACTCCGCATTCAATGGAATGAACACCCTGCGATTTGGCTCGTCAAGCAGGACTCGAACTTACAACCCTTCGGTTAACAGTGGAGGTCTGTCGTAGTGCTAGATATAGTGGTGATCCGGAGGAGCGTGCCGGGGTGCTGTTAACCTACGAGCGTTGTCTGGCAGTCTCGCCCCCGCGAGATCGGGAAGCAAGCCGCCGATCCTGTGCTCGGCCACGACGTTCCGCGCGAATAGTCTGTTGTGCGGTCTGCAAATCGCTTGCATGGAGTGAACTGAAGAACAATCGTGTAAGATCGCTTTCACGCTCTTGACGCGCCGCGACTTCGCGGCGGAGTTGACGCTCGACGCCAAGGAGGTGTTCATCGCCTAAATCAACCAGGAATAGACGAAACGCTCTCCACTCGGCACAATCTAGCAGACATGTTTGCGGCTTCATCGTTCTCCTTCGTCGGCGCACCCATGAACAGGAAACGCCGCCGGCCGGGATAGGCTCGGCGGCATTTGTGGAATTACTTGGATGAGACGCGGTAGGTGCGGGTGCCGTCGGGCAGCTTTGCGGTAGTAACCCGCAATCCCATTTTCTTCTTCACCGCGCCGCTCAGGAAGCCACGCACCGAGTGAGCCTGCCAGTCGGTGGCCTTCTGTAGTTGCGACAGGGAAGCGCCGCCGGGCCGTTTGAGTAGCGCCAGTATCTTGGCGGTCTTCGAACCGCGCCGGGGCGCGTTCGATGCCTTGGCGGGCTTGGACTTGCTGTTCCCGCTTCGCTCGGAAGGTTTACCTGCGAGTGACTTCGACGGACGCGATGGTTTGGCGTCCGTGGCCGTGGGTGTGGCGGATTTGTTTGACGGAATCATTTCGGGTCTCCTTTGTTTGGCCAATAGGCCGCTGTCAGGACATTCATCACTCCACCCAACCGGAATTGCAAGGAGAATAGCGCCGTGTATTGAAAGTCTTGGCGAAGAAACGGGGATCTGGCCAAACTTAGCCCGCCCGGTCGTCGAGCAGCCGCTCGAAGAGCTCCTGCTGGCGATCCCAGCGTGGCTCGCGCGCGATGGCGCGAAGCTCACGCTCGGGTAAAGGAACATCGTGCTCAGAAGGCAGGAATAAGATGCGCTCCTGAATGACGGGTGCAAGCTGCGCCAGAATCACGATCTGGCCAATGCGGGCTGGCGTCACTTGCGCCAAACGCGCCAGTTCCTTGAAGTCCTTCACCCGTCCCGAGCGAACCTGGGCTTCGAGCTTATGGGCGAGTGCAACCAAACGCGCCAGGCGTGGCGGGCGCGTCAATGTGTCAGACGCCGACCGTAGCCGGCAAGCCGGCAGGGCCCTGCCACGCCGTCGCGGGATCTTGTATTCGAAAGTCAGGACATGCTCTTCGACACATCCATCCCCGATGTCTCGCAACCTGATCCGCACCGCGCCTTTCGGTCCGTCGTAATGGACTTGGTCGACCAACGATTGAAGGACTTGGGGGAGAGATTCGGGATCTTGCTTAAGGAGTGCCGTCCACTGGGATTCTGAAACCTGAAAAGATTCGCGCGTTTCGGGCAAACGCAATCGCGAACTGAGCTCGATCGCGATGGAGCTCTCGATCAGGTTGGCGGAGACTGACTTAGTCGCACAGGCCCTCCAGCCCTTCTCGCGCGCCGTCTGACAAACATAGTAACGGTAGCGCTGTGTGCCTTTTTTCGAGTACGTCGCAATCATCGGTTGCTGACAGCCTGCGCAGATCAACAGACCGGCGAGCGGAGCAGCCTGCGGCTCGTTTCGGGGGCCCGATAGTGTCCTGGGAACTTTTCTGAAGTCGCTGTTGACCAGCTCCCAGAGTTCGGGCTCGACTATAGCTGGATGCTCGCCCTGGTAGATCACGTCGTGGTAGCGGACTTTTCCGCACAAGGTCGCATTCGTGAGTAGATGGCGCAAGGAGGCTTTGGTGAACGGCCGCCCAGTGTGCCGGATGCCGCGTAGCGATTTCCTGGACTTGGTGATCCAGCCGCGGGCGGTCAGTTCCGAGACCACGGTAGCGAGTGAGCGATGCCGCCGGTAGAGCTCGAATATCTCAAGCACCCGTTGTGCTTCTTTGGAGTTGACGACCAAGCGCCCGCCACTCGGATCGACGTCGTACCCCAAAATGGGCGTTCCCCCCACCCATTTCCCTTTCCGACGCGCCGCCGACATCTTATCGCGCGTCCGTTCGCTGATGATCTCGCGCTCAAACTGGGCGAACGACAGTAGTATGTTTAGCGTCAGCCGTCCCAGCGAGCTGGTGGTGTTAAACTGCTGCGTCACCGAAACGAAGGAGACCGAGCGCTGATCGAAACGGTCCATGAGCCGCGCAAAGTCGAGCAGCGACCGGCTCAGCCGATCTACTTTGTAAACCAGCACGCAGTCCACGTTGCCCGCTTCGATCTCCGTGAGGAGTTTTTGCAGCGCCGGTCGCTCCATGTTTCCGCCACTGAAACCGCCGTCGTCGAAGCGAGTCTCAACCACGGTCCAGCTTAGGTGCTTCTGGCTCTGGACGTAAGCAATCGCCGCTTCCCTCTGGGCATCGAGCGAGTTGAACTGCTGCTCCAGCCCCTCTTCGGTTGACTTGCGAGTATAGATGGCGCAACGGAGGTGGCTGCGTACTTGGCCGTCGTCAGCCATGGCGACGCTCCGTGAGTCCGAAGAACAGCAAGCCGTTCCACTGCGTGCCGGTGACTTCACGAGCGATGGCGCTGAGCGAGCGATAGTGCCGCGACTGATACTCAAAGCCGCCTTCCAGCACCCGAACGACGATGTCCCTGCCCCGGTGGCGGCGAGTCAGCACCGCCCCCGGCTGGGGCAGCCTGTCATCCCGATGACCCTGAGAGTGTGGAGGCTTTTCTTTGGGCTTACCTTGATCGGGCCAACTCCAGAATCCTTTCGGGCCTCCCAGTCTAAGGTCAGCGTCATCGGCGATCTCAGCCGCCCGCCGCAGAGCCCCCGCGCTGAGACCACCTTCCGATTGCGCCTGCAACTGCCAGGCGATGCGCCGGAACAGATATTGCTTGTGCCAACTGCGGGTCTCTTCGCCAAACACTTCTTGATAGGTTTTCTGCAACGCCGGAACGGACATCCGGCGCAATTCCGCAAGCCTCCTTGTGAGGGCTAAGTCCATAGTTTTGCTATCTCCTCGGTAGAGTATGAACCTCAGTTCCATGGACGCTCCGTGGGGCCCCAGAATGCAAGTCCTCACCGAGAGTCTCTGCCAGCATATTCGCCGGTTCCATTGCTCCCTCTCAGGCGATATATTCCGACCTGTATCCGCCCGGCGCTCGCATGGGAAACTGCGAGGCGATCATGTAGCCGAGGGCATCACTGGCGTGGGTTCGAGCCGGATCGGACTTATCGATCTCGTTCAGCGGGTTTCCATTCGAGTCCGCCTTCCAATGCACGCGCTCCAGGTCCTGGATCAGCTGTTTACAGCGGGGATCGATCAGTAATCTGCGGATGCCCGCCTGGTTGCAAAGCTTGGCATTCACGCAATTGACCCGGTCGCGCACCGCTGGATTGGAAGATCCGATATGGAACACAGGCTTCACCAGATCGTGATGTCGGTGGAAGAAGTCGTGCACCAATTGCCAGTCCGTTCGCGAGGCTGACGACCGTCGCGCATCGCCCGTCGCATCGCCATACACGTGGATTTCAACCGGCAGATAACACCGTCGAAGCCACGGGCTAATTCGATCGAGAAATGCCTCGCACGCCGCCGCTGTATTGGAATCGCGCAGCGTGACCTCGCCGAGCACATGCACGGAATCGTCCTCTCTTTGCGCTATCACCGAGCACATGGGGTCGATGTTGAAGTCGAGCGACCAACACATCGGCAGCCGAGTATTCGGAGCCAGGGGCTGCACGTTGCTAGCGCGCTCGAAGGCATAGTAAACCAGACCTGTCGTCAGATTTTCGAAGCTGGCCTGAAACTCCTGCCGATAGGTTCTTTCGTCCAGTTCATGCGTGGCGCTTTCTAGCTCCTCTGGCGACACATTCCCACCCTCCTCGGTGGTGAACTGAAAAGTGCTCCACTCCGGACGGCCTTGAACGGAATGATAGAGGTCGTAAAAGTGGTTATAGCCTCGGGGTGTGCCGATGAACATCGCCCGGCCACGTTTATCTGCCAAGGCGGGCCGCAATACCTCCGTCCAGGCGGCTGGAGCGATGGAGGCGTATTCATCCAGGAGCAGGAAGTCCAGCCCATCGCCGCGCAATGAGTCGTAGTTGTCGGCTCCGCGCAGGCAGATGGTTCCCCCGGTCGTAAGTTCGATCCGCAGATCGGCCTCGTTAGGTTTCGACGCCCAATAGGGCCTGGTCATCTGCTTGAGGGGTTTCCAGGCAATCCGCTTGGCCTGTTTATAGGTCGGGGCCACATACCAGGCCAGTTTGCCGGCGGCCCAGGCCGAGCGACACAGCTCCACCTGGGCAAGATAAGTCTTTCCGAAGCGTCGTCCGGCGACCAGAATGCGGAACCGCGAATCACAGTTGAAGACCGTCCATTGGGGAGACCTGAGTTCGATCATATCTGGGATTCCGTTCGTTCCTTTGCCACAATAAACGGAGGTGGTGCGGTCGGAGCTGAAAAAGTCGGTTGGTCTCTCCAGCCGGCCCGGCACTTTAGCCAGAACATGGTCGCGATGGGGTGCTGTCCCGACTTGGCCATTTTGTAAAGCGTCGTGGCTACATTGCTGTTGGCATCCAGACTGCCTTGATCCAATTCCTCGCGAAAGTGTTTTCTCAACGTTTTGACCGAGCGGATACCGATCCGCCGGGCGATGTGCTCCTGGGGAACACCGTACGCCGCCAGCGATTTCACAAGGCGTCGGTCCTCGTCGCTCGGGTTGAGTTTGGGTCGCGGCATAGTTAAGCCGCCTTCCCGATGACGCCGCGTTCGGCCGCGATTTCATCGAAGCTCCGGCTGGCACCATCCAGCACTGCCGTCTTTCCCGTGAACTTCTGCCAGCGGCGAATGATGACATCGACATACGTCGCGTCAATGTCTAATCCGTAGCAGATCCGACCTGTGGATTCGGCGGCGATGAGTGTGGTTCCGGAACCGAGGAAGGGATCGTACACGATCTCCCCTCGCTTGGTGTTGTTCAGAATCGGCCGGCGCATTAACTCAACCGGTTTCTGAGTGCCATGTCCAGTGGCTTCCTCCTGCCGTGCACCACCGAAGGGATTCAGATTCGCAACCTCCCAAAGCGTAGACTGCTTGCGGTCGCTTGACCAGTTCGACGACTTGCCTTCGCGTATTGCATACCAGCAGGGTTCATGTTTCCAGTGATAGTCTCCGCGACCCAGCGCAAAGTGCTGCTTGGCCCAGATGATCTGAGCCCGGATTCGGAAGCCGACTTCTTCCAGTCCAACCGCCACTTCGGCCGCATGCACTCCGGCGTGCCAAATATAGGACACATTGCCGGTGAAGAGCCTGAAGGCTGATCGCCAGTCGACCCGGTCGTCGTTCCGCACCACTCCCGTTTGCCGCTGCTTTCCTAAACCGGCCCGTTCGCGCCACCGCGGATCAAGCTCGACCCCGTAGGGGGGGTCAGTCACCATCAGCGCCGGAACCGCTCCACCTAGCAGTGTGCGGACGGCATCTTCGGACGTCGCGTCGCCGCAGAGGATTCGGTTTTCTCCACAGCACCACAGGTCACCTAACTGTGTCACCGCTTCGGCTGGAACCGGAGGAATTTCCTCCTCCGACGCCTCTGCGTCCAACAGGAAGTCATCGATGTCCGCCGGATCAAAACCTGTCAGGGCGAGGTCGAAATCGATGGCCTTGAGATCCTTGATTTCCAGGGCGACCAGATCCATGTCCCACTCGGCCCAGTTGGCCGACCGGTTTACCATCAGGCGAAAGGCTTTTACCTGCGCCTCGCTCCATTCGTCACACAGGATCACGGGCAGCTCAGTCATGCCGAGCTTTTGCGCCGCCTTCAGACGGAGGTGCCCATCTATTAGCTCCCCGTTGCTGCAGGCTAAAATTGGAACCTTGAAACCAAATTCCTGGATCGAAGCGACTAGCCGGTCGACCGCATGGTCGTTCTTGCGCGGACTGCGATGGTAAGGCCGAAACTTGTCGACGGCCCAGAGCTCAATCTGCGGTGCTGTCTTTGGCCGATCGCTTTCAGTTGGGCTTAAACTTTCTTCGTTGGCTACGCTGGCGCGTTCGCCTTGGTTTAGTGTGTTCATACCCTGACTGGGCGAAATGTCGGCGGGGCCGCCGACTTGTCGGCGACAACCCTTCTAAGCCGCTGAAGGCTCGGCAAAAACAATTCTGAAAAAAAACGTAGAGCCTCGCCGACAGGTCGACGGAAGTCAGGCGTGGAAGGAGGGTCGGCAGCCGATAGAGAAGCGAGACCGGTACCCGTGTCCCTTGGAAAACGGCAGCGGATCACCCGGAAGATGGAAATAATGCCTCAGGAACTCTCGCAGCCTCTGTACACGCTTCTCTATGACCGTCCAGTTTCGACCGGCTTTGCCGGAATGGAGTAGGCTGCCTTCAGATTCGGCTAAGGCGCGAAATAACTGCCATACCGCATTGGGCTTATGGCTCCGCCGATCTTCTAGTCCGAGTTCCGCATAGTTGCAAACCTCAAAATTTTGCCCAATTCGAATTTCGACCTGGAAATCGCTCAAGAAACAGATCTCGATCTCGTGCCATGTTGTGGCTTGAAGAGTTGTGTGGGAAGACCGATTGTCCTTCTGTGAGGTAGCTGCAGATACAACCCCTGGCTTGTGCGAAAGGGTGACGGCAGAACCTGCGTGCTGTTCGCAATGGACGCCGCCACCGGAAGCCAAGATGCTCACCTGCGACGGGAGAACCGCCCTTGGGCCGTCACTCCGCTCCCCGCGATCTTCGGATCCAGGCTGTACCTTGCGAAGGAGCTCTAAACGCTTGTAGCCTTCACTGATCCACGGTTGGATACGCGCCTGAATCAAATCCAGGTTGGCGAGGGCCTGAGCACTCCTGGGACGGATCATTTCTGGAGGGGCCCCGGCGTATTCCTCCCACGCCACTCGCACCAACGAATCGAGAACAACGACAAACGCGTTCTGGAACTGCGTGTCAGAAACTAGCTCCAGGAAGCTCTCGGCTCGGATGTCTAGTCGCCTGAGCACGTATTCCAAACGCGCCTTGTTCCCGTAACCGCGGGACTCCGACGAGCCGTCTTTCTCTGACTCCCGTAGGCGGTCACGTATTCGTAGTTGAACGCGAGAGAAGTCAGGATGAATTTCCAGAGTTTGGATCGAGTTTTATCGGAAGTCTTAACCGGCTTTGGCG
>Ga0302324_100017598_pt1 | contig 14152 bp, 16 predicted proteins | sample Palsa_T0_1_FD_201949 | JGI IMG/M metagenome (GOLD analysis project Ga0302324, IMG submission 201949) | Peat permafrost microbial communities from Stordalen Mire near Abisko, Sweden - Palsa_T0_1 | ecosystem: Environmental > Terrestrial > Soil > Palsa > Peat permafrost | place: Sweden: Abisko... | reverse complement strand
CGGGCTGAAGTATGGAATTTTGCAAGTCCCTCATACAACAAAGAATCAGCAGTTTACAAGGCTGTGGAGTAGGCCTTTGGCCCGCTAATCAGTTTTTCCGCAGCCTGCTAGGCTAGAGTTTTGCACTTTTTGAGTAGGTGGATGGCATAGGCGGAGCGAGTTCGGGGCAGGCATCCACATCGAGTTCGACTTCTTCGATACATGTTTGGGGCCGCGAGTGGTTTTCAGCTGTTTGCCAGGGGCCGTCAAGCAGTTCCACCTGGCTGAGGTTCTCTACTGCCAGACAGCGCCAGTTATCCGATGCGCCGGCGGGCTTAAGACCACTTTCGCTGTCGCCTCCGTACTGGTAGCAGAGCACCTGGAGCCGCCGATGTCTGTTCCAGCCGAGTAAGTGTGGACAGAGCAGCCGCCTGCGCCCTCGGTAGAGTGCGGCGATCGGGCACCTGTGAATGATCGCCGCCCGTACCTGGGTATGAGCTTGCTCCAGTGCGCGGACGGAGGCCGACATCAGTCTCAGGATATTCGCTTGCCGGAAGCGGTGGACAGCCAGATGCTCAGCGTTCGGCCCGGATAAGCGGCCAGTTCGGTGGCACTCCGGGTGAATAGAACATTTTTGAGTTGTTTTGTCACTTTTCCCTTGCATTGCGTCCTGAGGTATGATATCTTTCATTTCATATAAATGAAAGATAAGACAGCGCAGCTTATTGCTTCCCGCGAAAAGCTCGTTCAGCAGATGCCCGATCCTTCCACCATCCTGCCGGGGTCCCTGTTAAGCCGCATGGTGCGCTGCAACAAGCCCGGTTGCCGCTTTTGCGAAGGCAAAGGGAAGGGTCACGGCCCCATCTGGATTCTCTCTGTCAGCCTCGGGGACCGGCAGGTGCGCCAGGTCCCCGTTCCCGGCGAGATGAAGAAGGAGGTCGGGGACAGCCTGCGCGCCTTTGCTCAGACACAGAAACTACTGAAGCAGATCGCAGGCGTGAATCTCGAACTGCTGAAGGAACGTAAGCGTCAGCGGCAGTAATGGTCTTTTTTTTGCGCTCCTTATCTTTTATTTATATGAGATGAAAGATGAAATGAAAAATAAGGAGCCGTTGCATGCCCGATCTGCTGGTTCGTTCCTTTACTCCCCTCCTGCGCGCCTTTCAGCCCTGCTTTACCCAGCCCAGCTTCTCCTCCTTCCAGGCATTGATCTGTGCCTGGATTCTCTCTGTTCCGGCCGCCGTTCTCTCACGCGGGTCATTCAGTCCGCTCAACTGGGCCGCTTCAAACACTTCTGCGCCTTTCACCGCTTCTTCAGTCAGGCCCGCTGGAACCCTGACCAACTCGGTCACTGCGTCTTCCGGCTTCTGCTGCCTTTCTGTCCTGAGATTCTCATCGGCGCTGTCCATGACACCCTGGCGCGCAAGTCCGGTCGCCATATCCGGGGAGCGGGCATGCATCATGACCCGCTGCGCTCCACGCAGAAGCGGCCCGTCTTCTCCTTTGGCCACAGCTGGGTCGTTCTCTCCCTGCAGGTCTCTTTTCCTTTCGCTCCTCAGAAATCCTGGGCACTCCCTGTCCTCGTCCGCCTCTATCGCAAACGGAAGACTTCAAAGCTGGCTCCCGGCCGCAATGGAAAGGCGGAAAAGAAGCAGACAGGTGAAGCAGCCGGCAAGGAATACCGGACACGCCCTCAGCTGGCTTTGGAAATGATCCAGGTCGTCGCCCGCTGGCTGGACTCGCGCAAACTCCGCGTGCTCGGAGACAGCGAATATGCCGGTGGTTCCATCAGCCGCCATCTGCCCGCTAATGTTGAGCTGATCAGCCGCATGACCATGAACGCCGCCCTCTATGAGTTGCCTCCCCGCCAGACCGCCGGACGCGGGCGCCGCCGCAAAAAAGGTGCACGGTTATCTAATCCGCTTCAGATGGCACAGGATCCAAACTGTTCCTGGATTAAAACCACCGTGTGTCTCTATGGACACAAGGTCAAAGTCTGGTATCGGTCCATTGATGCATTGTGGTATTCCAGCGCCGGATCGCGATTGCTGCGTATCGTTGTAGTCCGCGATCCCGGTGGCCGCCGCCGCGACGATTGCTTCTTCTCCACCGATCTCACTCTCAAACCTCCGCAGATACTCGAAACCTTTGCCCTGCGCTGGCCCCTGGAAGTCTGCTTCCACGATGTCAAACAGTTCCTCGGCTTTGAAGACCCGCAAAACCGAGTCTCCGGAGCCACTCAGCGAACCGCTCCCCTCATCTTCTATATCTATGACCTCGTACTGCTGTGGCACGCACAGTCGGGAAATCTCTCTATGCCGCACTCAGCTATCGCGCGGCCCTGGTACAAACGCAAAACATCGGTTTCGTTCGAAGATATTCTTCGAAATCTGCGGCAAGCCACCTGGCAGGAAAAGATTTTCAGCGACCCCGGACTGGATGCGCACACCCGAGAAATCCTTCAACCCCTTGCAGAGTGGGTCAAAGCTGCTGCATAAAAGTGCAAAACTCTAGTCTAGACAAGGCGGATGATTCGGAACTTGAATATCGTAGGCTGCTGGTCGCCGAGCGAAATGCTCTGAGAACTCTCCTTAGAGAGGGGGCTACGGTCAAGATGATCCTGTCCCCTCCGACAGAGCGTTTTATGGAGCGACCGCAGTTCTTTGATCATCTGGGCCTAAGGTATCAAAGGCTTATCGAAGTTCTTGAAGGGCGGAGTTCCGATCCCGAAGATGTTCATCTTCTTTCGCCGAAATGTTTGGTAGCCCTGTCTCCTTTTCGAGGTAACAACATCCTTATCGTTGGCGAGCGTCTGTTGTACGAAGGTATCAAGGCCAACATAAGCGGGGGGTTCGAATTCACGACACGGGTCACGCATCCTTCACTAGTGGAGGCGCAAATTCGTGCATTCGATACGCTGTTTGAAGATGCTGCTCGATATACTTCAGAGTATTTCGGTAACGCTGTCCCGGTCGAACAAAACTGCGATAAGCGGGTGGCGTCGGTAGTTACAGGTCTACTCCGATCCTACAAACGTTACCGAAAGAGCCGAGTGAGCATGCCTCGTGAAAAAAACGAAATCGGATTAAATAAGCCGTCAGAACGAGGAGGCGATTAACGTTGGAAACGGCCGCTTCCTGGACGTTCCGGCCACAGCAATCGGGGTGAAGACCATTTTGTTCTGCCTCAGTGCCCTCCGGGGATCGCCGGAAGCCGGGCCGGACTGCATTCTTTCATCGATACGCCGGGCTTCCGGGAGCGGCAGAGTTTTTCGCTGCCCGTCAACAATGCCGGTATGCCATGATGTGAGCTTCGAATGCCTCTGCAAAACCGCGTCGATCCCTTCGGCAACCTGTTCAGGGCACCCGCATGCGGAACGATCATGGGCAATCGCGGCGGTGTCTTGCACGTCAACCGCGAAATCGTTCGCCAGTATAAAAGCAGGCGCTGGATCAGCTGCGTTCTGGAATTCAGGGACCGCCATCGGATCGTGATGTCCGAGCGTCGCTATACGGAGCTGTTCTTCCTCGATGAAGCCACCGCCTTTGCCGCGGGGCACTGGCCCTGTGCCGAGTGCCGGCGGAAACGGTTCAACGCCTTCAGGGATGCATGGCGGCGCGCAAAGGGTCTGAATACGCTTCCGTTTGCCGGCGAGATGGACCTGGGACTTCATCCGGAGCGGATCGACGGGCGAAATAAAGTCACCTGCGAAGCTGCGATGGACTCATTGCCCGATGGCTGCTTCGTGGCGATCGGGGAGCAGCCGTATCTTGTCTGGGGCGACACGCTCCTGTTTTGGACGCCGGAAGGGTACGGGAGGCGCGAGGCCAGGCCGAAGAATTCGACGGCAACGGTGCTGACACCGAAGCCGATCGTGGCCTGTATCCGTCATGGATACAAGCCCGAGATACATGAGTCCGGACGATGCCTGTGAGGTTTTGAGTTTGTTGCTGAACCTGATCGCAAAACGGAGTGCGTAGAGAATTTCGAAGTCGGAAATATTTGCCTCCTCGGACGGGTTTCGCGCCGACGCCCGTTTGGTTAACACACACCCCCGATTGGCGGAGACTTCAGAGACGCCGTTTTCTTGGGTTAAACGAAAGAAGAGCCGGATTATCCTTTTCCTCGCATGATCGAAACGCGAGTGCCCCCGCCGTGTTTCCCGGTTTAGAGCTTCGCGTCCCGCGCCGCCGATCTCATCACTTTCTCCAACCCGTCCAGACGGCGACTGATCTCCTTCTGCAGCCGCTTCGGCACGGGCCGCACGTTTTCGCATCCATCGCCCGCAATTCTTGCCTCGCATCGAGATATTCCTGGTAGCAGGGGGAACAGTGCATCGCATGCTCGTAGTTATCCTGCTTTTCCAGTTCGTGGGAATCACCGGTGAATTTAGCAAGGTTCTCGACGGCGCGCGGGCCGGGACAGCCGACGCGCCCAGGATTTGGGTATCCGGTCAGCATCATGTTCCGGACAATCGCGCTAATGCGGTGGAATTTCTCTTCCGGGGTTTCGGCCTTCATACCCGCATTTTAGCGCCTGAATCCGGAAGCGACCGTGAGAAAGTCTTACCGGCCCAGCGAGGCAAGAATGGCTTGCGCAAATTGCTGAGCGCCGGTTATGTTTGGGTGTCCGGCGGAGGCGCGATAGCATTGCTCCCGATTGACGAAGTCGTTCGCAAAAACGATGTCGCATTGAGGCGCGCGTATATTGGCGACTTCGTCCTGGGCGGCAAAATCCGGCGCCGGACCCACGCCAAAAAGCCACGCACTGGGCGCGAACACGCTATTGTTCACCGTGAAGGGCGCGTTCACGAAAAAGCAACGAGGACCGGTCCCGATGTTTACGTCGTTCACCGCTTTTTGCAGCTCCTGGGTCGATTGATTCCAGAACTGAATACAGTTGGCGATGATCTTGTCCGTAATCAGATCTCCCGGTCCGAAAACATTCGGGTCCAGGAATCGCGGAATCGGCGCTCCAAGGAACTCAACGAAAGCCGGCAGAAGATCGAACTTGCTGGCCGACGAAAGGATGGGGAGGTCGGATGTCACCACGATCTTCGTGGCCGAATTTGAAAACCGGGCCTTCACCTGTTCCAACAAGAAACCCATGTCGCTGTAGCAGTACTGCTGGATATCGCTGGCGAGGTCCTTTGAATCGGTGAACGGACTGACAATGGTGCGGAAATCGACATCGTTAATGCCGCCGTTCAGGAGGACAACGGGGACCGACAAAGGGTCTCCGGCATATACGGGAATCTGTTGCAGAATGCTCGGGCACGATTCCGGAACCTCGCCGGGAAACGTGGTGGCAGCACAAGTAGCTTTACGCCCGATCACCGCTCCTGAGTGGGCGAACATCTGAGGCTGCAATCCTAAGCGATTCGCGACAAGCGTTGCCGTTTTGTTGGCAGCGAGCAGTCCCTGGCCCCACGTCACCCGAGTCGCCCAAAACAACGAGATCATTATTCATAGATTTTGAAATGCGCGGCCCGGCCGATGCCGTGTACCAACGCGATTGTACAGCAGATTTTGTCGGGTAATACGCTGACAGTGACACTGGTAGCGAAATTATGAGAGCCTCGCCGGCTCTGGCAAAGCTCAAAGCCGAAGGAAGGATCCCCAATACTGGCCGTCGCGAACTTCAACGCGGAACAGTTGGCACGCGCGCAAAAGATCGCGCCGATCGCTTCCCTCCAGCCTCTGTATTCGCTTCTTCTGAGAGAGAAATTGATAGATTTCGCAGGAGAATCATGAGTACAAGATCAAGCGCGGCAAGCAACTCCGGTTGCCGCCGGGCAAGATCCGCAGTGGTGCTCAATCGGGGGAGTTGTATGCAATCCCCCAGGGAGAATTCGGCCCGCCGTTTCATGGATCAGGTACGCGCGCTTACCCGGCGCCGCGTGCGGCGATCCTCAATGAAGGCGTCAGGAAGCTCTAATAATGCATCGCCGGGCCTCGGGTGATGTTCCGGTCTCCCCAATTCTTGCCACAGAGTCGATTTTTTCCATGTATTATAGTGCGGGGAGGAAACAGACCATGAGCATTACGCTGACAGGCACCATACCAGTCGGGGGAAAGCCGGTTGTGATTCTCGAAGCGAACCCGGGGATTGGGTCGGGGTGCCCGCTGAAGTTTAAGTTTTCGGCTCCATTGCCCGACGCCGAGGCTCCCGTGCCGTATACTCTTAGTTTCTGCATTGGTCCGGCAGCGAACCCCTGTGGATTGCCTACCGACTTTGTCGTGGTTGTGCCAGGGGGCCAAGAACGACTCGCGGTGGTTGATGGGGGCACCTTTAAGAATAACGTTCTAGTTGTCGGTCAAGGAACGAGTGTTCCTATACCGTTTAGCGTGACGATCGAGTGAGTTCGAGGCCCCTCGTTGTACGATTCGGCTAGTGACTTCGTAGCAAAACAATATGACTCGCAGAATCGCTGGAACGGTGCGATTTCGTTGTCAACCAGGTTGATTGAAGAATTGAAGAAAGGATGGTGAATGTGGCTTCCGTCGTTTATAATCCTCCCCCTGGTGGGAGCAAGGCTCTTCCGGCAAATACGGTTGAAAAAGTAATTGGGATTCAGCTCAATACCGGCAACAACATCAGTTCTTTCTGGACTGTGTTCGGCAAGGTGGTTGTTACCAATGCTAGCGCAAGTCCGGTAAACGTCGTGGCGCAACTTGTAGTCGCCTCACCGTCTATGGTGTTAGACACCTCGAGTGCGACTATACCTGCGAACGGCTCTGAATCAATTTCTCTAGAGGGAGTGCCGTCGTCCCCTGCCGGTGCCATTGTCCCTATGTGTGTGCAGTGCTGTCCGGCTAAACTTTTTTGAAGGCGAATAACTCATGCTGAGTCAGTAGCTTGCGGGGAAATCAGAATTTTTCGATTTGAAAATTTTTTCGAGGTCCCGGGCGCTTTTGGCGCGTTTTCGCCACCGAACGGGTTGCTCGGGACAATGAGGGGTGAACGTTGGCCAGACCGTTTTCGCTCAACTTATGGAATACCTTCCCAGATACGAGTTCCAGAAATGCGTAGGCCGCTATCAGGGCGATGCGCGTCTTAGAGGGTTCTCTTGTTGGGATCAGTATCTGGCGATGGGTTTCGCACAACTGACCTGTCGTGAGAGCCTGAGAGATATTGAGGCCTGCTTAGGCTCAGTCAGCGGCAAGCTTTATCATATGGGCTTTCGCGGGAAGGTCGCCCGCAGCAATCTGGCCGACGCCAACGAAGCTCATGACTGGCGTGTCTTCGCGGATCTCGCTCAAGCTCTCATTGGCATCGCGCGACCTCTCCACAGGAATGATCCTATCGCCGTGGATCTGGATCAGACCTTGTACGCGCTCGACTCCACCACGATCGACCTTTGCCTTTCCCTGTTCCCATGGGCGAAATTCCGCCGTCACAAAGCCGCCGTCAAAATGCATACCTTGCTCGACCTGCGTGGCAATATACCAACGTTTATTGGGATTACGGAGGGCAAGGTGTCCGATGTCACCATGCTCGACGAGATCATTCCCGAAGCCGGAGCATTCTACGTCATGGATCGTGGCTACATCGATTTCGAACGCTTGTATGTGTTCACTCTGAGCGCCGCGTTCTTCGTAATCCGCACCAAAGAGAATGTTCTGCTGCAGCGCCGCTACTCACATGAAGTGGACAAGAGTACCGGCGTGCAATCCGATCACACTGTCATTCTTACGACGATCCGGTCAATCAGGGCTTACCCGGAAACCCTGCGCCGCATAACTTATGTTGACCCGGAGACGCTCAAGCGGTTCCGTTTTCTCACCAACAACTTCGTCCTTCCTGCAATCACCATAGCCAGAATCTACAAGTCGCGCTGGCAGGTAGAACTGTTCTTCAAATGGATCAAACAGCATCTGCGGATCAAGGCATTCTATGGAACCAGCGAGAACGCCGTGAAGACTCAGATCTGGATCGCTGTCTCGATTTACGTGCTCGTCGCCATCGTTCGCAAGCGGCTGGACCTCGAAGCCAGCCTCTACCAGATTCTACAGATTCTCAGCGTCACTCTTTTCGAGAAAATGCCCCTTTTACAGGCGTTTCAGGAGGGTCTCTCCCAAACAGACCTACCCGAAAACACTAAACAACTGATTCTATTCGACTTATAGCCGGACAGCAGTGATTTGCGCCGGCGCAGAACGAGGCCTACACGCGCGCGTCAAGAATCCGCTGTCGAAGTGTAGCCATCCCCTTAATATCGTTTTCGTGCTGGTTGAGCCATGTGATCGCGCTCGAAAGCGCTATCTCAATCCTGAGCGAATTGGAACAACGCGGCAGATAAAGTGCCTGTCTGCCGCCAATCGGGTCCGCGGCGTAGAAGCCCCAAGCGCCAGAGTAAATCTCGCTCGCCTCGACGTTCCCAAAATGTCGTCTGATCTGGCCGTCACTGATGGACCCAAGACACACGATGATCGCCAGCCGTCCTAGGGCCTTCCGTTTGCGGTCCTCCGACTCATCGTCGAAAACATAGGCGACGAACTTCTTTGCATCAGCGTCGCCGAATCCAGCCGGTACGCTGTGGAGCGACACTGGCTGGCGGTGTTTCCCAAGATGCAGGACACTACCGCTGATTCCGAGTCCTTCAGCGACTCGACCCAACGCTGCTTGCATCAGCTCGACACGCTTCCTGTACGACGATAACAGCCATTTCTCGGTTTCCGTGCTCGGTTCTTTCGCAACAGCGTCTCGCGCATACCGCGCCACAGCGGTGTTCACGTAATCCTGGACAACGTTGTCTAATTTGAGGAACAAGTCGGCGACGCTAGCAAATTCCATATAGACCTTGCCGCTCTTGTAGCTCGTGAGCTCGTTCAAAACAGCCCCGAGTTTACCCGGCACCGCAGATGGTTTAACGGACCCTTTCATCCAGAATAAGCGAAATTTCAAAGTCTGTTGGAGGGCGGCCCGCCACTCCCGTAATGTAGGCGTTAGGGGGTCTTGGTCGCCTACCGTCCAGCCGGTCTTTGCTCCGAACAATCCGATAACGAGATGCGCCTGAGAGACGCGGCAGGGTCATCATCCAGGGTGGCTCATTGGTGTTCTGATTCCATCCGGATGCCGGGTCGAGCGACTTCGGCAGTTCGTCATACGAGAGGTAATCGTTCCACAACGTCTCCGACGTATCGCCCGGCACAACCTTCCCCCAGTAGGCGTAGTCGCCCGATTTCCGCTTCGGCACCAGTCCGACGCAAACCATCAGAATGTGGCCATCGGAATCCGCATAATTCTGATTCCACATCGGCACCGACATCATCTTCAGGGCGCTGGTGAACTCCGCCAGATTCTGCGCCTCACCCATGCGGAACCACTGCTCCAGCATCTTCGGACGGTCGAGTCCGGCCACGCGCATCGCTACCGTCATGCCCACCAACGATCAGCAGACCTTGCCGATGCAGAATCGCGCCTTGCGGGAGTACGCTGCCCGCCGCGGCTGGACCATCGCGATGCAGATTCGCGAGATCGGCTCTGGCGCTGTCGGGCGAAAGGCCCGTGAGCACTTGATCGAGGCCGCCGCCGACGTGAGATCGATGTAGTGCTGGTCTGGCGCCTGGATCGCTGGGGCCGATCCGTGACCGATCTGCTGGCAACTCTGCGGGAACTGGAGCAACTCGGAGTCGGCTTCGTCTCGCTGACCGAGGCGCTGGACCTGACCACGCCCGCCGGTCACGCGACGGACGGGCTACTGGCCATCTTCGCCGAGTTCGAAAGAGAGATTCTGCGGGAACGAACCCGGGCCGGTCTGGCCCATGCCCGGCAGAATGGCAAACGGCTCGGCCGTCCGATGACCGCGGGACTACACGCCTCCGAGATCCGGAAACTGCACCGTGCCGGCATTGCCAAAGCCGAGATCGCCCGACGGCTGCAGATCGGCCGCACTTCGGTGCGCCGCATTCTGGCAACGAAACGATGAAGAAGCCACCGAGAGATCCCATTCGCGAGGACCGAATCGATAGCGAAAACTCACACTGCAACGTGGCGTGCGCGCGAGCGGACTCTGGATAGTCGGATTGTCAGTAAGCGATTCGCCAAACGCCGGCAAATGCAATGGAAGAAGAAAGGCGCGTACTTGCCGCCGCAAACGCGCGCAGGTTTCTCGATAACCATTGGAGACCTTCAGAAATTGGTATCCGGGCTCTTCTGGCGACTGGTGGGATGCCGGGCCTTACCTCTTGGCAATCCGGGTGCCGTTCCACTGGACTCTCAGCTCGCACCTTCGATCGAATTCATCCAGTTGCGTCCGGTAAGACCGCGCCTATGTGCGCGGATCGGGCGGCTCGGAGTTTGCGCCAAGCCAGGATTCCAGCGAATCCGCTCGCGAGTAGCGCGAGGGAGGCGGTGTGAGGCTCGGGAACTTCTGAGTGGGAAGCGATGGTCTGGCCGACGTAGATGGGCTGACCGGCAAGGTCGCGGTATACCCAACCGTCAACGGCAAGCCGATCTCCCTTGGCAACGTGAATCCAACCCAGGTCATCGGCCGCAACGCCGGTGAGGAGCTCGAAGCCCAGGAATACCCGACCCGTGCCATCATTATTCCCGAATACGGTTGCGTCGATCGGCCCAGTAAACAGGGCATCGGCCTGGGCATTTGCCGACATGGCGAGGGTTGCACCGGCGGCAGTGGCGTAGACGCGCCAATTCCCCATGCGGTCCTTCCAAGACGAACCGGCTTGCTCGCTGGATGAGACAGAACAGTCCGTGGCATTCTGTTGGTTGGTCATAAAACCGGTCTTGTACCTCTTGCAGTGTACTCCCGGGAGCACCGGTCCGTTTCAGACTTTCTGAGTTCTACCGCATCCCGGCGGTCCGCCGGTTCCTATGCAGACCCCGATCCACCGCCGCCGCCATCTTCCCCAGATCGAGCGGCCATCCAGCCAACCGTGCGATCTCTTCCGCCGCCGCCGCCGGATCCCGGATCACATCCTCATGCAGCACCGTCATCAGTTGAACGTCGGTCCGATGAGCAAGCACGGTCTTCGTCAGCGCAACGATACGCGAATACTCCCGCCGCAACCGTTCTCGCCGGTCCTGGGAGCCATTCACCGATTCCCAGCGCCGCATCATTTTCTCCTGTGACTCCAGGATCTCATCGTAGTCTCGCTCGATCAGCAAGACCCGGTAGCGGCAGCCCTCCGGCAGCGCACACACCAGGGGCGCGACCACCTTCAGAGCCTTACCGCGCGCCTGATCCACCCAGCCCTGCTCCCGGAACATCCTCTTCACTGCCTCGAACTCGAAGTAGCCCTTCGGATTATCCACGTCGGCCGCGCGCACCCCATCGGTAAGAATCGGCATCCCGCCCGCGTCCAGCATCTGCATGAGCATCGACGTGCCCGATCTCGGCAGCCCGCTCACCACCAGCACATCGGCGCCGAGCGGCGGCAGAACCCCGCTAATCCCCATCGCGGGCGTCGAAACGAGCTGCTCCTCCCGGGGTCCCATCTCCACCGAATCCGGCCGTCGTTCGCGCATTTCCCGATACCAATGGAAGTGCTCCCGCGCCCCGGCCGCATCCTTCAGCCGGAACTTCAGCAGTCGGCCAAGCCGTACATGGGCTTGCGGGAAGTGCGGATTCTGCGACAAGGCCGTGCGGAAGCAAGCCGCCGCGCCTTCGTAGTCGCGCAGCCCCACCCGCGCGACCCCGCCCAGGAGATGCGCCATCGGATAGAAATACAGCCGGCCCACACACTCGATCGACGCCTGCCGCGCAGATTCGAAATCTCTGTGCCGCAACGCGACCCGGCAGAGCCCCAGATGCGACTGGACGTTATCTGGATCAATCTCCAGCGCTCGCCTATAAAGCTGTTCCGCTTCCTCCACCCGATGCAACCGACACAGAAGGTCGGCGCTCTGAGACAACAACGACGGACGCTCGCCACCTGCCCGTTCCAGTCGCTGCACCGCCGCTAACGCCTCGAACCAGCGCTTCCCGTCGGCCAGCATCTGTGCCTCCAACAGATCGCAGATCGCCGGGGTGTAGCGCGCCAACTTGCGCGTTGCAGCGAGATCCCTGCGCTCCTCCGGGTTCAGCAAAAACTCGCGAGACTCCCGGGGCGCGGCGAGCGGGTGGATCTCATACCAGATTTCCACTTCGCACTCCTTTGCGTCCGGAGCCTCGCCTGCTGCGATCTTCTTCTCCTCGTAGCGCCGCTTGACCCTCTCGCGGAGTTCCCGCATGTGCGCGGTAGCCCCCTCGAAAACTTTGCGCCGACGGCCTTGCATGTCGTCCACGATCTCGCGCATTTCGCCGGTCAACCCGAGCGCCTGGCAGGACAGGAAACGCTTCAAGGCATAGCGCTGATCGTTGGCGTCGCGCTGGCACAACTCGCGGGCGATGTTTAACGCCTCGCTGTGGCGATGGGCGTCCTGATACGCCTCCATCAGATTGAATCGCAATTCGCGCACCGTTAATTCGATGTACTCCTCGATGTTGTCGCCGGGCTTCTCGATGTAGCCGAGCGCCACCAGTTGGTTCAGAGCCTCGGCCGCTACCACCGGGTCCATCCGGGTGTCCGGCGGATGGCGGCCATCGTCACCGGCCACATCCTCCCAACTTGGGACTGTTGGGATGCCGGACGGATTCTCAAACGCCGCTTCGACCACCGAGCCGTCCATATCCCGGCCGGCGGGCAACCCGTAGAGCGCAAGCACGGTCGGCGCCAAATCGAGAACGCTCACGCCAAATAGCTTTCCATCCTTCTTAATGCCGGCACCCGCGATGACGAAGATGCCGTAAGGGCTATGTTCCACCGCCGGACCCGCGGGAAAGTCGGGAATAGAGACGGGACGCAAGCGGCCGGGATGGAAACCGTGATCCGACATCAGAATAACGGTCGTGTCTTCGTCAACCTTCGCCAGCAATGTCCCGAGCATGCGGTCTTGCAGCCTATAGGCGGTGGCAATAACGTTCGAGAAGATCTCGAAGTCCTCTTCCTTCACCCACTCCTGGCGTGGTGGGTGGTACCGCATAAAACCATGACCGAACTGATCGATGGCGTCGAAGTAGACCGCGAAGAAATCCCAAGGCTGGTTTTCGATCAACCAGGTGGCCGCCGAGTGCACACTGACGCACTCTGCGATCGTCTTGAGCAGCATCGACAAGCGGCGGTCCTTAGCCGAATCGATCTTTTCCCACTCCGGTACGAACGCGGCGATCATGGGTCCGGCAAGTTCCCCCGGATGAACGCGGAGCGTTGCGAGCGTTTCCGCCAGTTCCGGCGGATAGACCGTATGGGGCGGTAGCGTCCAGGGCTGATCGAGCGGCCCGTGGGCTTTGTGATAATGGTCCGTCACCATGACGCCGTTGATCGGCTCGGCCGGACTGCTCGGCCACCAGCCGATCACCTGGCTGCGCAGCCCGTTCTGGTTCAGGATGTTCCAAACGGCTTTGGCGGTTCGGGAGAGATTGGTGATAGGGCGGACGCCGAGGCCGTCGGGCGTGGGTTCCGAAAAGCCATGGATGCCATGCTTGAAAGGCCGTTTGCCGGTGGCGATGGAAGTCCAAAGCATCGGCGAGAGCGGAGGCGTAAGAGTCGCGCAACGGCCCCAGGAACCGCGATCAATCAGCCGCTTCAGGTTGGGCATATTGCCCTCGTCCATGAGGGCGCGGATCGTCTTCCAGTCGGCGGCATCCCAGCCGACAAAAAGGACTCGTCGCTTCCAAGGTGGCATAGGTTCAGATTAGCCCATTAGAAACTAGTTCTAATCGACATTTGAGGCTGGTGATGTTTGATACTTACGGGGTTGCGAGAATCAGGAGCAGTTCGGTTTCGCCCATCACAGGCTCGGGCCGCGGATCTTTCTTTCCGATGCAAGACGAGATCGTGGTCGGTCATCCAGGAAGGACAGATGGCTTGAGACTCCCGTGTTCGACAATAAGCTCGCCGTTTACGAACCGGCTGGCCGCCTTGATCCTCGTTTTTGCGAAGGGAATTGCCCCGACTGCCATCGCAGCTATTTCCGAATCGAAAGACGCCACTGTGACTAGGCTCGTTTATACCTTTGAGTTATCTAACGTCATTGCGCCGCTGCCGGCCGATCTCGTTACTGGGCATCGGCTTGGCGAGGCAGTGACGACGGAGCTTCTATTTGACCATGATTCTGGCCCTGTTTGGTGGCTGGGCCGGTCATGTATCTACTCTTTTCCATAGGGGGA
>Ga0302324_100017597_pt1 | contig 14152 bp, 11 predicted proteins | sample Palsa_T0_1_FD_201949 | JGI IMG/M metagenome (GOLD analysis project Ga0302324, IMG submission 201949) | Peat permafrost microbial communities from Stordalen Mire near Abisko, Sweden - Palsa_T0_1 | ecosystem: Environmental > Terrestrial > Soil > Palsa > Peat permafrost | place: Sweden: Abisko... | reverse complement strand
CCGCTGTAGGCTTCCACCGAATGCGCCAGCGTGTCGTCGACCGCCTTGTAGCGGCCGACCGCCAGTCCGCGGTTCCAGGCGCGTTCGACCAGTGCCGCCGGCGGCGTAATCACGCAGAACAGGTAGACGATCTGCCCGAAGCGCGTCAGCAGGTTGCTGCCGGCCTCGTTGGAATCCGGTGCAAAGCTGTCGAATCTGAAGCGGTCGATCAAAAGGTGCGACACCCGGCCGCGCTGTGCCTTGCGGGCCATGTAGCGATCGAGTTTCTGGTCCACGATGCGCAGTTCATCGCCGGTGAACGCGCCGCCGTACTTGTAGGCGGCGCCGAGCGTCGCATAATCCAGCAACAGCTTGCGCCAGATGTCGGGGCTGATCAGCGCAAATTCACTCCAGGCCACCCCGATGCGCCCGGCCAACGCCTTCTGCAACGGCCGGATGGTGCTCTTGCCGGCAGCCGATGGTCCCTTCAGGTTCATCACGACCGGCCGCTGCTGCGGCGGCAACAGCCGATAGCCCTCGAGTTCGGCGGCGGCGGCAAGCCAGGGATCCATCAGCACGCCGATGGCATCCCCGGCCAGCTCATTGACCGCGATGGCGGCGGTGACCGAGGCGATCATCGGCTGCCCGGCCCAGATGCTGCCGTGCCGGATGAACAGCGCCGACACCACGCGCGCCAGTGCCCGCAGCACGCTCGCCTCCATCGGATCCCCAGCGCTGTGTGATCGGGTCTCCCATTCGTCCAGCGCCGCGATCGGCGCCGCGGCCGCCGGCATCGGCGTCAGCCGCTCCAGCTCCCGTGCAATGATCGTCGCGCAGCCGCTGCGCACCAGGTCGTGGCACGCCGTGATCGCGGGCATTTGCGGTTCGATATGCCGCTCGAGCAGCGCACGGGTCATGCGGCGGAAGTTGATCCCCAGGTCCTCGATGCGCTCGCCATCGGGTACCGAGAACTCCGCGGTGACGCGAACCAGCAGCTCATGCAGCGCCAGGCGCGCGGGCCGCAGCGCGACGATCTCGGCGGGTTCCAGGCCGAACAGGTCGGAGATCTCCAGCGCCGCAGCGAAGGCGGTGAACACGCAATCCGGCCGAAACAGCGTGCACAGGTGGCGCAGATCATCGGGAATGCGCGACGCGATACCCGGGTTCCAGGGCCCATAGGCGCCCTGGTCGTTATCGGCCGCGAGGCTCACGACGTTGCCTGCCCGAGCAGCCGGTCGATCTGCCGGCGGGTGGGGGCCGACAGCTGCGCACCCCGGCGCGTCACCGAGATCGCCGCCGCTGCGTTGGCAAAGCGTACCGCCTGCAGCAGCGGCTGCGCCTCGCCCAGCGCGACGGCCAGCGCCCCGTTGAAGGTGTCGCCGGCCCCGGTGGTATCGACCGCTTGCACGTCGAACCCCGGTACGACACAAGTGCCCTCGTTGCTGGCAAGCAGTGCGCCGCGCGCTCCCAGGGTGACGATCACGGTCTGCACACCGCGCGCGCGCAGCTTGCCGGCGGCTCGCGCGGCGGTGCCATCGCTCCGCACGTTGATACCGGTCAGCATTCCGGCTTCGGTCTCGTTGGGCGTGAGTACCGAGACCTGTTGCAGAAGTCCATCCGGCAACTGGCGCGCAGGCGCTGGATTGAGAATCACGCGGGCACCGGATCGCCGACCCAGCAGCGCGGCGGCCCGCACGCTTGCGAGCGGCACTTCCAGCTGCAGCAGCAGCACGCTGGCGGTTGCAATCAGCCGTGCGGCCGTTGCCACATCGGCGCGACTGAGCCGGGCGTTGGCGCCGCTCGCGACCGCGATGCTGTTTTCCCCGCGCTCGCCCACGAAGATCAGCGCGACGCCGGACGCCGCTTTCAGGTCGCGGTACACATGCGCGACGTCGATTCGATCCCGGCGCAATCCGGCGAGTGCCTGTTGGCCGAACATGTCCGCGCCGATGCGTGCGACCAGCGACACGCGGCCTCCCGCTCGCGCAGCGCCTACCGCCTGGTTTGCACCTTTGCCGCCCGCGGCCATCAGGAACTCGCCGCCCAGCAGCGTCTCACCGGGACGGGGAATGCGCCCGAGCCTGATGGTCATGTCGGTGTTGGAACTGCCGACCACCACAATGCGGCGACGATTCATGTCCGGGAGGCAACCAGGATGGCCAGCCCGACCAGATAGAATACAAACATCGCCGCGAGCAGTGCGCTGGTGCCGCGCGGAGCGCCGTGAAACTCCTTCCAGACGAATACGCCCCACAGCGCACCGATCATCGTGGCGCCCTGGCCCAGGCCGTAGGACACGGCCGCACCCGCCGCCGTGCTGGCGATGATGCTGAAGGACATGCCGATATTCCAGATAACGCCGCCAAGAATGCCGATCAGGTGCAGCCGCCAGTTACCCCTGGAGAGGTAGTCGGCGAACGGCACTGGAGCGCCGCTGAAGGGCCTGATCATCATGATGCTGTTCCATATCAGATTGGACAGCAGTACACCGGCGCTGAACATCACGATCGCGGTGTAAGGCGTGAGCTTGCCGTCCTGGCCCATGGCCTGGGCAACGAAACTGTAGAACCAGCCCATCAGCAACCCGGCCGTTACCGACAGCACAATGCCTTTGAGCGGCGTCGTGTGGCCACCTGAGGCCAGTCGCCGGTAGGCCAGCGCGTCGAGGATGATGGCCAGCAGGATCGCCGCGACACCGAGCGCCAGCCGCGGCGCATCACCCTGTCGGGTCGCCAGAAACGTGGTCAGCACACCCAGGCACAGCGCCAGTCCGACGCCGACCGGAAACGCGACGGCCAGCCCGGCGATATCGATCGCGGCGACCAGCAGGATATTCGACAGATTGAAGATCACGCCGCCGACAAAGGCTGAGCCGAGCCAGCGGCCATCCGCCTGCCGCAGGTCGGCGAGAAATCCACGCCCGTCGCCGCCGGTGCTGCCGAGCGTAAAGGCCAGCGCCAGCGCGAACACAAACACGCCAATCGCATAGTCCCAATAGAACAGCTGGAACGGCCACTGCCTGCTGGCCAGTTTCTGCGTATTGGCCCAGGAACCCCAGCACAGCATCGTGATGACGCACATCGCCACGGCGACCGGATACGATTTAACGACGAACATGATTAATTCAGGCGGTTACGCGACTTTGAAAGAATGTAGCTTATCAGCTTGGTAGAAAGTTCCAGTCACACACGCGCCAGTGTCACCGCGAACGCCATTCGCCCGCCGCGTGTGCGGTGATAGCATCGCCGGACGTTGGTGTCTGCAACGCATTTCAGGAGAACAACATGACCAGGCTATTCAACACACGGGCCAATCCACGGGGCGTACCAGCATGGCTTGCCGCGACCGCACTGCTGCTGGGCACCGGATCGGCCGTCGCCGCCGATGTCAAGGTACACCTGACGGGCAGCGAAGAAACCCCGCCGGTGATGACATCGGCAACAGCGAACGGGACGATCACGATCGGTGCCGACAAATCCGTCAGCGGGTCGCTGAAGGCGGTCGGCGTCGACGGCACCGTAGCCCACATCCACACTGGTGCGCCTGGAGTAGCCGGCCCGGTGATCATCACGCTGGTCAAGGGCGCCGAGGGCCTGTGGTCGGTACCGGCAGGCTCGACCCTGACCGATGATCAGTATGCGAGCTTCAAGGCCGGCAATCTGTACGTCAACGTCCACAGCGCCGCGCACCCGCCCGGCGAGATCCGCGCCCAGCTCAAGCCCTGAACCGTCCGGTTGACCTGAGCCGCAGGATCGGCAGCGTGCTGCTGGCGGTGCTGGGATTGCTCAGCGCCGCGGTCGCGCCCGCTGCCGAACTGCGCGATCTGGCGGCGGTGGCCCGCTCGATACTGGGACGCGGCCAGGGTGTCTACGTCGAGGCGGCCGATGGCAGCGCGCTGCTGGCGCAGGCTGCCGCTACGCCGGTGCACCCGGCGTCCGTGTCCAAAGTGCCCACGACGCTGGCGCTGCTTCGCCGCTTCGGACCCGAATACCGCTTCGAGACTACATTCGCCGCCAGCGCAGCGATACGCGATGGCACGCTCGCGGGCGACCTCACTGTCGAGGGTGGTGGCGACCCGTCTTTCGTCGATGAGAACGCGCTGCTGGTGGTGCAGCGACTGCAAGCCCTGGGCGTGCGACGCATCAGCGGCCGGCTGCGGGTCCAGGGTGCATTCACGTTCGACTGGCAAGCCGACGCCGACGGCGCGCGACTGCAACAGGCGATGTCCGGCGCAGTGCCTGCCGCCGCCTGGGCCGCCGTGCGCGCGCTGACAGACGCGCCGGCGCCAGCGACGCCACCCGCGATCGAGATTGCCAACGGCGCCGCCGACGCGACGCCCGCCGCCAGCGCGCCGCTGCCACTGGTCATTCACCGCTCGCAGCCGCTGCTCGCGCTCGCCAAGTCACTGAACGATTATTCCAATAACATCTTCAAGCCGCTGGCGGATGCGGCCGGCGGCGCGCAAGCGGTCGAAACTCTGGCGCGCAGCGTGCTGCCGCCCGCGATGCGCTCCGAGATCATCCTGGGCGACGGTGCGGGCACCGATCCGCGCAATCGCCTCAGTCCGCGCGCCGCCGTCCGGCTGCTGCGCGCGCTGGCTGAGGAATTGGCGGCGACCGGGCACGGTCTGGTCGACATCCTGCCGGTGACCGGGGTCGACGCCGGCACGCTGCACGACCGCCTGAACGGACCTGGAGAAGCCGGCCGCGTGGTAGGCAAGACCGGCACCTACGGCGACTATGGCGCCAGCGCGCTGATCGGCGCCATCCCCACCAGCGACCGCGGCATCGTCTATTTCGCGATCCTCAATCACGGCATCGCGGTCCCGGAGGCCAGGCGCCGCCAGGATCGGCTGGTACGTGAGTTACTGCTGCGGCTACACAGCGTGCCGTGGCGCTATCAACCCGATGCGCGGCCCGCGGTCGCGCGTGCCGAGGTCGCGGACGCACGTTAATCTAGAACGCCTCTGACCATGGGCGCAGGTCCAGCTCCTGGGTCCAGGCACTGCGCTGCTGCCGGTGCAGCACCAGATAGCATTCGGCGATCCTACCCCCAGGATCAAGGCGCTGGCGGGCGAGGTGCCAGTCATCTGCGGATAATGCGCCTGATCGCCGCTTGACGATAGAATTGCAAGCTGACCGTGGAGAAGGCGATGTACCGATGGCGGCAGGTGGCGCCCCTGGGGGTGTTGGCGACGGCGATCGGACTGAGCGGCTGTGGCCAGCGTGCGCCGCCGGTGGCGGCGGCCGAGGTGACCGCGGCCGAGGTGGCCGAGCCGGGGCGATCCCACGCCGGCGCACTGGACGCCGCGCGCCTGGCGGCGGCGGCCAGCGAGCCGGATCAGTGGTTCACCACCGGCCGCGATGCGAGCGGCGCCTATTACTCGCCGCTGGCGGACATCAACGCCGGCAACGTCGCGCGACTCGGCTTCGCCTGGGAGTACCGCCTCGGATCGCATCGCGGCCTCGAGGCAACGCCGCTGGTCATCGACGGGGTGATGTACGCGGTCGGCAATTTCGGTCACGTGTATGTGCTTGATGCCGCCAGCGGCCGCGAGCTGTGGACCTATGATCCGCAGATCGACGGCCAGTGGGGCCGCTACGCGTGCTGCGACGCTGTCAACCGCGGGGTAGCCGTCTGGAAGGGTCGCGTCTATGTCGGCGCACTCGACGGGTATCTGCATGCGATCGACGCGGCGAGCGGCAAGCGGCTGTGGAAAGTGGATACGCTGCCGGCCCGCGGACCCAAGACCCCCTATACGCTGTCGGCGGCGCCGCTGATCGCAGGCGACCTGGTCATCGTCGGCAGCGCCGGCGCGGATTTCGACGGCGCACGCGGTTATGTCGCCGCCTACGACCTGGACAGCGGCGCCTTCCGCTGGCGCTTCTACACCGTGCCGCGCGATCCCAAGGAAGGCCCGCAGGATCAGCCGCATCTGGTCAATGCGGTCAAAAGCTGGGATCCGCGCCACCAGTGGGAGTCCGGCGGCGGCGGCACCGTATGGGACGGCATCAGCTACGACCCGGACCTGAAGCTGCTGTACGTCGGCACCGCCAACGGGGCGCCTTACAACATCAAGCAGGACGGCCGCCAGGGCGGCGATGACCTGTATACGGCGGCCATCGTCGCGATTCACGCCGAAAACGGGCAGCTCGCGTGGTACTACCAGACCACGCCGGGAGACCGCTGGGACTTCGACAGCACGCAGAAGATGATCCTGGCCGATCTCGACCTCGGCCACGGGCCACGCAAGGTGCTGATGCAGGCATCGAAGAACGGCTATTACTACGTACTCGATCGCAGCACCGGCCAGCTGCTGTCGGCCCGCAATTTTACCTTCGTGAACTGGGCCAGCGGCATCGATCCGAACACCGGGCGGCCGATGGTCACGCCGCAGGCCGACTACCAGTACGGCGCGAAGCTGATGTTTCCGGCCAATGCCGGCGCGCACAGCTGGCAGCCGATGTCCTACGACCCGCAAACCCGGCTCACCTATATCCCGACGCTCGAATGGCCGATGGTGTATTTCGACTCCGCCAGGCTGCGCGCCGGCGTGATCGAGGGTTTCTTTACGGTGCCGGCGTTCCCGCCGGAGGATTACGACCCGCAGGCCCTGGCCAGTCTGTATGGACCGCTGCCGTCGCTGGCGCGGCTCGACCAGGGTTTACCGCCCGCCCGAAGTCGCGGCTATCTGCGCGCCTGGGACCCGGTCCATCAGCGACTGGCCTGGGAAGTCGCCAGCCTCAGCAATTGGGACGGCGGGGTGCTGTCCACCGGCGGCGGCCTGGTATTCCAGGGCGATGGTGGCGGCTATCTGAACGTCTATGCCGCTGACAGCGGCAAACCGCTGGCACACCTGCTGCTGGGAACCGGTGTGATGGCGGCGCCGATGAGCTACCGGATCGGCGCTACCCAATACGTGGCGGTGATGGCCGGCTACGGCGGCAATGCCGTTGGTTACCCGCTGCGCGCCAACTACGCCGCCTACACCCGCGATAACGAAGGCAGGATCATCGTACTCAAGCTGGATGGCGGCGCCGTGCCGCTGCCGCCGCTGCTGGCCGCGCCGGTGTTCCCCACGCCACCGCCGCACGAGGGCACGACAATTCAAATAGCGGCCGGCGAGGTGCTCTACAACCGATTCTGCGCCCGCTGCCACGAATTGGGCCGCGGCGTGCTGCCTGACCTGCGCACCATCGGTGCCGGCATCCACCAGGCGTTCTATGACATTGTGCTCAATGGTGCACTGGCAGCCAATGGCATGGCACGCTGGGATGACGTGCTGTCGCGCGCCGACGCCGAGTCGATTCATGCCTACCTGGTTGAGGAATCATGGAAGGCCTACAACGCACAGACCGCGGCGGCCCGGACTGCGGCGCACCCGACTGCAGCGGCGCGCTAGCGGCCGATGTCCAGCCGCGTCGTGTACCGCCGATCGCGCCGCTCTGCCGCGCTGCTGTGGCTCGGCGTGGCGGCCGCAGCGAGCGGCCACGCAGCCGACTCGACCGAACGCCTGGCCGCGGCCGGTCCCGCCGATGCGCGCATTGTCGCGGCATTGCGCGAGGTCTCCAGCACCCGGATTCGGGCCGACATCGCGTCGTTGGTAGGTTTCGGTACCCGCTCGACGCTGTCGGCGCAGGACGCCGCGGCCATCGCCTCCGGACGCGGCATCGGTGCAGCGCGCGAATGGATCAGGTCGCAGTTCGAGCAGTACTCGCAGGCCTGCGGTGGCTGCCTTGAGGTCAGCAGCGACGGCTTTACGCAGCCGGCGGCCGAGCGCATCGCGCAACCCACCGATATCACCAACATCTATGCGGTGCTCAAGGGCTCGGACCCTTTAGCCACTGCGCGCGTCGTGCTGGTGAGCGGCCATTACGACTCGCGCAACAGCGATAACGCCGACGTTGAGCATGATGCCCCCGGCGCCAATGACGACGCCAGTGGCGTTGCGGTCAGCCTGGAGTGCGCCCGCGTGCTCAGCCGATTGAAATTCCCGGCGACCATCATTTTCCTCACGGTCGCCGGCGAGGAGCAGGGCCTGTACGGCAGCGAACACTTTGCACGCATGGCACGCGCGCACAACTGGAATATCGAGGCGGTGCTCAACAACGACATTGTCGGCGGTGACCGCAGCCCCGGACAGGACCCGAAGCTGGTGCGGGTGTTCTCGGAGGGGCTACCGCACGCGGCCGATGATCGGCAACTGCAGCAGTTGCGCGAGCGCGGGCTGGAGAACGATTCCTCATCGCGGCAGCTGGCCCGCTACGTTGCGGAAACCGCGCAGCGCTATCACACCGGCATCACGCCGCTGCTGGTGTTCCGGCTCGATCGCTATCTGCGCGGCGGCGATCATCTCGCGTTCAACCAGCAGGGTTACGCGGCGGTGCGCTTCACCGAATACCGCGAGAACTTCGATCGACAGCACCAGACCGTGCGCACCGAGGACGGGGTGGAATACGGTGATACGCTCGAACACGTGGATGTTGATTACGTCGCGCGCGTTGCACGCCTGAACGCCGCGACGCTGGCGACGCTCGCCGCAGCGCCGGCCGCGCCTGCCCAGGTGAGTATCCTCACCTCCCGGCTCGAAAACCAATCGACACTCGAGTGGCAGGCATCCCCGGGCGCCAGCGGCTACGAGGTGCTATGGCGCGCGACCAGCAGTGCTGATTGGGAACACGTCCAGAGTGTGGGCAGCGTGACGCGGGCAACGCTGCCGCTGTCCAAAGACAACGTGATTTTTGCGGTGCGGGCCGTCGATCCGCAGGGGCACCGCAGTCTGCCGGTAGTGCCCGACCCCATGCGCTGACCTGCTGCCCGGCAGGGCGCGCATTGTTAATATATATTTTTATAAATCAACAACTTAGTGATTACATTTAAGGCAATGTCGACAAGACGTCCGCCCGTGACTGACCGGCGGCGATTTGCTGCAGCGAATACCGCATAATGCCGCCCAGAATAAACGGGCCGGAATAATCGGGGAAGACGGCGGCCGCGCCGCAGCACATGTCGGAAAGCCTCATTCTTGAAACACGCGGCCTCACCAAGGAGTTCAACGGCTTCCTCGCCGTGAGCGACGTCAACCTGCGGGTACGCCGCGGCCAGATCCATGCGCTGATCGGCCCCAATGGCGCCGGCAAGACCACCTGCTTCAACCTGCTCACCAAGTTCCTGGCACCCACGCGCGGCCACATTCTCTACAACGGCAAGGACATCACCTTCGCCGGGGCCGCGGAGGTTGCCCGCCGCGGCATTGTGCGTTCATTTCAGATTTCGGCGGTGTTCCCGCATCTGACGGTGCTCGAGAATGTGCGCATTGCGCTGCAGCGCACCCTCGGCACCAGCTTTCATTTCTGGAAACGCCAAGCGAGCCTCGCGGTGCTGGATCCGCGCGCGCTGCAGCTGCTCGAGGCGGTGGATCTGGGACGGTTCGCGGGCACGCCTGCGGTCGAGTTGCCCTACGGGCGCAAGCGCGCACTGGAGATCGCCACCACCCTGGCGATGGAGCCGGAATTGATGCTGCTGGACGAACCGACGCAGGGCATGGGTCACGAGGACGTCGCCAAAGTCACGGCGCTGATCAAGCGCGCCGCTGCCGATCGCACCGTGCTGATGGTGGAACACAACATGAACGTGGTCGCCACGATCGCCGATACGATCACGGTGCTGCAACGCGGCCGGATCATCGCCGACGGCAGCTATGCCGACGTATCGAGCAACCCGCTGGTGGTCGAGGCCTACATGGGTTCGGCGGATAGTGCGCTGCTGAGTGCGCGCGCATGAGCGGCCAATCATGAGTGAGGAGATGCTGCGCGTCGGGGCACTGCACGCGTTCTACGGCGAATCGCATATCCTGCATGGCGTTGATTTCAACGTGCAGCGCGGCGAAGTCGTGACACTGCTGGGTCGCAATGGGGCAGGGCGCACCACGACGCTCAAGGCGCTGCTCGGACTGGTCGGCCGTCGCTCCGGGTCGGTGGCCATCGAGGGCCGCGAGACCATCACGCTGCCGCCGCACAAGGTGGCGCGCCTCGGGGTCGGCTATTGCCCGGAGGAGCGTGGGATCTACGCCAGCCTGTCGGCGGAGGAAAACCTGCTGCTGCCGCCACTGGTGGGCTCGGGGGGCATGTCAATCGATGAGATTTATGGCATGTTTCCCAATCTCAAGGAGCGGCGCGACACGCAGGGGACGCGCCTGTCCGGCGGGGAGCAGCAGATGCTGGCGGTGGCGCGCGTGCTGCGCACCGGGGCGAGGATCCTGCTGCTGGACGAGATATCCGAGGGTCTCGCACCGGTCATCGTGCAGGAGCTGTCGCGAACGATTCATGAGCTGCGCCGGCGCGGATACACGATCGTGATGGTGGAGCAGAACTTCCGCTTCGCCGCGCCGCTGGCGGACCGGTTCTACATCATGGAGCACGGCCGGATCGTGCAGGCGTTCGCAGCGTCGGAACTGCAGGAGCGGATGACGATGGTGCAGCAATTCTTGGGCGTGTAAATCAATGCGGGGGATGGCAATGACACTGAAGACACTGGCGATTGGCCTGGCAGCGGCGCTGGCGGGCCTGACGGGCACGCGGGCCGCGCTGGCGGCGGATGACATCGTGATTGGCGACATCGATGACCTGTCAGGCAACTACGCCGACGTGGCCGGCAACGGCGCGGTCGAGGCCATCAAGATGGCTATCGCAGATTCCGGCGGCAGCGTGCTTGGCAGGAAGGTCACCGTGCTGGTCGCGGACCACCAGAACAAGCCCGATATCGGGGCGTCGAAGTTCCGTGAGTGGGCCGACCAGAACGGCCTCAACGTGCTGTTGGGCGGCTCCAATAGCGGCGTCAGCATCGCGATGTCCAAGGTCGCGGCGACGAAGAAGATTCCGTTTTTCGCCATTGGCGCCGGCGGCGCGTCGCTGACCAACGAGGACTGCACCGCGTATAGCGTGCACTACGTCTACGACACGACCGCCCTCGCCAACGGTACGGCGACGGCGATCGTGCAGGGCGGCGGCAAGAGCTGGTTCTACCTGACGGCCGACTACGCGTTTGGCACCCAGCTGCAGACCGCCGCATCCAAGGTGGTCGAGGCGAACGGCGGCAAGACGGTGGGCTCGGTGCGGGTGCCGCTGGCAGCGTCGGACTTTTCCTCCTTTCTGCTGCAGGCGCAGTCCTCCGGGGCGCAGGTGCTGGGACTAGCGAATGCCGGCGGGGACTTCAACAACTCGCTCAAGGCGGCCAACGAATTCGGCATCACCAAGACCATGAAGCCGGCCGCGCTGCTGGCCTTCATCACCAACATCGATAGCCTGGGTCTTGCGACTGCCCAGGGGCTGTACCTGACGACCGGATGGTACTGGGACCTGAATGCCGAAACCCGCGCATTCGGCAAGCGCTACTTCGAGAAGATGCAGAAGGAGCCGACCATGGATCAGGCCGGCTACTACTCTGCCACGATGACCTACCTCAAGGCGGTCAAGGCCGTCGGCGGCACCGATTCCGACAAGATCATGGCGGAACTGCGCAAGACCAAGATCAACGACATGTTCGCCAAAGGAGGCTACATCCGCGCCGACGGCGTCATGGTCCACGACATGTACGTGATGCAGGTCAAGTCGCCGCAGGAATCGAAATATCCCTGGGACTACTACAAAGTGCTGAAAGTCATGAAGGGCGAGGAGGCGTTCGGCCCGATCACGGGTCTATGCCCGCTCGCTCCCAAGTAGCCAGGTCGCGTGACGCAGATCTTCGGCGTACCGGTAGCGGCCATCCTCGGCCAGCTGATGCTGGGACTGGTCAACGGCTCGTTCTACGCGCTGCTGAGCCTGGGGCTGGCGGTGATATTCGGCCTGATGGGCATCGTGAACTTTGCCCACGGCGCGTTCTACGCGCTGGGCGCATTCGCCGCGCTGGTCGGGCTGCAGCAGTTCGGGGTCAACTACTGGGCCGCGCTGCTGCTGGCGCCGATCGCGGTCGGGCTGCTCGGCGTGGTGGTGGAGCGGCTGCTGCTGCGCCGGCTCTACCGGCTCGATCCGCTGTACGGACTGCTGCTGACATTCGGACTGGCGCTGGTCATCGAGGGGTCGCTGCACCAGTTGTTCGGCGCCTCCGGCCGTTCCTACCCGGTGCCGCCGGCACTGCAGGGCGTGTTCAATCTTGGCTTCATGATCCTGCCGATCTATCGCGCCTGGGTGATCCTGGTGTCGGTCGCCGTCTGCTTCGCCACCTGGTTCGTGATCGAGCGCACCCGACTCGGTGGAACGCTGCGTGCGGCCACCGAGAATGCACCGTTGCTGCAGGCTTTCGGTGTCAACGTGCCGCTGCTGGTGGTGGCCACCTACGGCGGCGGCGTCGCGCTCGCAGCGCTGGCGGGTGTGCTGTCGGCGCCGGTGATCCTGGTGACCTCCTCGATGGGCAGTTCGCTGGTCATCGTCGTGTTCGCGGTGGTGGTGATCGGCGGCATGGGGTCGATACTGGGCGCCATCGTCAGCGGCCTGGCGCTCGGTCTGATCGAGGGATTAACCAAGGTCATCTATCCGGAGGCATCGAACATCGTCGTGTTCGTGATCATGGCGCTGGTGCTGATCGTGCGCCCGGCCGGATTGTTCGGCAAGGAATAGGCCGATGCGCACGCTACTGATGCTGTACGCGCTGGCGCTGCTGTTCGCGCTGTGCGTGCCATTGCTGGGCATCTACCCGGTATTCATGATGAAGCTGCTGTGCTTCGCCATGTTCGCCTGTGCCTACAACCTGTTGCTCGGCTTCAGCGGCATGCTGTCGTTCGGCCACGCGGCCTTTTTCGGCGCGTCCGCGTATGCCACCGCGTGGCTTGCCACCGGGCGCGGCTGGGGACCGGCAGCGGCGACGCTGGCCGGGGTGGTGGTGTCGGCGCTGCTCGGCATCGTCATAGGCATGATCGCCATTCGCCGCCGCGGTATCTATTTCGCGATGATCACGCTGGCGCTGGCGCAACTGGTCTACTTCGTGTGCCTGGAGGCGCCGTTCACCGGCGGCGAGAACGGGCTGCAGAGCGTACCGCGCGGCAGCCTGTTCGGCGTGTTGCCGCTGACATCCGACGTCGTCATGTACTACCTGGTGCTCGCCGCATTCGTTGCCGTATTCCTGTTCATCCGGCGTGTCATTCACTCGCCGTACGGCCAGGTGCTCAAGGCGATCCGCGAGAACGAATCGCGCGCGATTTCCCTCGGCTACCAGGTCAACCGCTACAAGCTGGTCGCCTTTGTGCTCTCCGCCACCATCTCCGGGCTGGCCGGATCGCTGAAGGCGCTGGTGCTCGGCTTTGCGACGCTGTCCGACGTGCTGCAGTCGAACTCCGGGGAGGTGATCCTGATGACGCTGCTGGGTGGCACCGGAACGTTCTTCGGGCCGGTGGTCGGCGCCGCGATCGTGGTCACGCTGCAGGAGTACCTGTCCGATGTGGTCGGCGGCTGGGTCACCGTGATCATCGGCGCGGTGTTCATCGCCTGCGTCATCGCCTTTCGCCGCGGCATCATCGGTGAGCTTGCGGCGCTGCGGCTTCGAGGCCGCAGGGACTAAGCGCTCGAAAATCAAAAAGCTGCCAGACTCGTCAGCAAACAGCGGGGCGATACGAATCAATCGGTTACGGGACAAAGCCCGAAATCTCCCGAGAAAACAGGGGTCCTGGTACCGGCACGATACCTTCGTGCTATTGCCCCGATCTCGCTCCTGGACTGAAGTTTGCGAGCTGGAGGACGCCCTCTATCTCAAGCGAGTCCCTTCGGGGTGGGAGACGGGCGTAGGCCATTCACCAATTCCTCAGCGTCGCGTGCAAGGTAAAACCATGAGCACCCACTGTACCCACATCGGCAGCATTGTTAAGGTCAAGCCCAGCGCACGAGGCTGCGAGGAGTGCCTTAAGAGCGGAAGCCCATGGGTGCACTTGCGGATCTGTCGGCACTGCGGTCACGTTGGCTGCTGCGATCAGTCTCCCGGGACGCACGCGAGGAAGCATTTTAACGCCACCCGACATCCGATCATTGAGGGCTACGATCCGCCGGAAGGCTGGGCTTGGTGCTATGTTGATGAGCTCGCGGTCGATCTGCACGGCAACAGGCCTCCCCTTGATTTGCGTGCCAAAAGTGCCGGTAGCAGGACCCCTGTTTTCCGGGGAGATTTCGGGATGCGGCTTCGCAAACGG
>Ga0302324_100017596_pt1 | contig 14153 bp, 12 predicted proteins | sample Palsa_T0_1_FD_201949 | JGI IMG/M metagenome (GOLD analysis project Ga0302324, IMG submission 201949) | Peat permafrost microbial communities from Stordalen Mire near Abisko, Sweden - Palsa_T0_1 | ecosystem: Environmental > Terrestrial > Soil > Palsa > Peat permafrost | place: Sweden: Abisko... | reverse complement strand
ATCGCGGGCGACGCCGGTGCACTGCCCCGCAACGCAGGTGCGAAGACCGTCGCATTCGCAATCGCCAGAGCACGTCCCAGGGCCGGCGCTCGTCCACGACTCCCGGTAGTGATAGTCCGCGCTGTTGCAGGTCTGGGGCGTCAGCTTTCGAGGCCGAGCCGTCCCCGTGCAGGCGCCTGAAACGCAGGATCGCATGCCGTCGCACTCACAATCGCTCGCACAGGCACTGGGGTCCTGAGGGTTCTTCGCCTCGTCGTGGTGATAGTTGACGAAGTTGCACTGTCCATCCTCCGGGACCGGCGTATTCGTCGGGCGGGCAACGGCAACCCCCAGGATGGCTGGCAGGGCGAGCTGCAGGATTGAAGCGACTCTCATGGTCGACTCCGGTTGCATCCGCTGTGCCGGGCATGACGTCCTGGAGTTCCGCGCCCTTGGCCCCTTGGACGCGGGAGGTTGTTTGCAGGATGCAACCCCGAGGCGCAGCAGTCGTGCATCCAAGGCGCCAAGGAGGCCAGCGCCTGGGTGACTTCTTCAGGGCGCCACTGGCGCGACGATAGTGTCCGTGTCGAGCGTGACCGCCGCCTGGGCCAGCAGCCTGCCGGTGATCGAGGCGCCCGTTTTCATGGCGATCAACGTCTGGCCGAGGATGATCCCGTCGAACTCCACGGTCGTACCGAGGGTCGCGCCCCCGCTGACTTGCCAGAAGACGTTCTGTGCCAGCGCCCCGCCCTTGAGGTGGAGGATCACGCCGTCGCTCACGGTGAGAGTCTGGGCGATCTGGAAGATCCAGACGTCGGTCGCGCTGCCGGTGAGCGTGACATCCGTCGCGAGCAGAAGACCCGTGCTCCAGCTGTAGACGCCTGCAGGGAGAGTCAGCCCACTGATGTCCCCGGCCCCCAGCTCCGTGACGTCGGGTGCGCGTCCCGCAGCGGCTGTGAAGGCAGTCCCCATGTCTCCCGTGGCCGTGATCAGGTTGGCGTGCGTGGGGTCCGCGTAGCCTGGTGCGTAGACCTTTCCGGTCACTTGCGCGGAGGTCGAGAACGCCGCGCCTGCCCCAAGCATCAGTGAGAATCCTGTGATGGCGCTGGCAGCGTATGGGTTGATGCCAAGGTCTCCCGTGATTGTCGAAGGCACCACGGTGGAGATGCCGGTCTCGGTGAGGATCACGTATTGACCGGCCGTGCCAAGATCCACCGGGACCCCGACCGCAACCGTAGTGCCGGTCGTGAAGGTCCATTCGTGGCTCGTGGCGAGAGCCAGACCCGCGGCGCTCTTGGCCCCGCTGGTGATCGTCGCGGTGAATACCGTATTGCTGGCGAGCTGGTTGGTGGGCCAGAACGCGGCCTTCGAGCTGGCGTAGATCACCGTGCCGGGGACCGCGACCGCCGGCGTCCCGGAGATGAGCTTGAAGGTCGTCGTGGTGATCATGGCGGGATCCATCGCCTCGCTGAAGGTGGCGCTGACGCTCGCGTTGAGGGAAACGGCCGTGGCGCCACTCACGGGAGTGCTGGAGAGAACCGTCGGCGGTTCCGAGATCCCGCCAGTCGAGGTGCCGCCGCTTGTCGCGGCCGCGCCGCCGGTGGTGCTCTTCCCGCCCGTTGTGCTGCCGCCGCCCGTCGCGGCCGCGCTGCCGATCGTGGTCATGCCGCCAGTCAACCTTCCGCTGCTCGACGAGCTCACACTGCCGGTCGAGGTGCCGCCTTCCGTCGAGCTCGACGGCTGGGATGATCCGCAGGCCGCCGCGACGAGGAGCAGCAGGAGAGCGGCTTGTGTCACGGAAAGCTTCGATCGCTTCTTCATTGTGGCCCCTTGGGCTTCAGTGGTGGTCAGCGTGGTGATCGTGGCGGCGGTCGTCGTAAGCGCGACTGCGTGGCCACCGTGCGCCGCCGAACACCCAAGCGGTCGTTTGTATGGCGCTCAGACCGCTCGACCAACGAACGGGTGAGGGCAAAGCGACTTCGGAACGAGCGCGACAGCGGTAGAACGAGACGACCTCCAGTTCCTCAGGCGACAGAACGCGCCATACGGCAAGTCGCATGCCGCTCGTCATTGGATACGCTCGCTTTCCCGGGAACAGCCGCTCGTCGCTCCCATCAACGGCCCGAGTGATAACCGCCCCTCAGGCGCCCCACGACCAGGATCTTTGAGCGCCAGCCGTCGCAAAACCCGCCCATCGCCAAGGGCCCGCGAGAGCCGCCTGGGCCAGCGAGCGCTGGGTGGATCTCCTTGACTATGACGACAGTCATAACCTACTGATCCCATGCGGCTGGGCCGCAGCAACCATTTCAACCACCACCCAGGAGACTCTCGTGCCGATGATCGACGTTTACGCAGCCGCCGGTACCTTCAAGGACCGGCACACCCTGGCCAAGAATCTCGCGAACGCGGTGATGCGCTGGGAGAAGGTCCCACCGCTCGCGTTGTTCAAGAACAACACGGCAGCCTTCGTCCATGAGTTGCCGGGAGATTCGGTGTCCAACGCCGCTGGAGACAGCAACTACGTGCGCGTGCAGGTCCTGACTCCGGTTGGGGTCCTCGATCGAGAGAAGCAGCTCGGAGTGGTGAAGGAACTGACCGACATCGTAGCGACGGCGGCCGGCGACCCGACGCTGAGCAATCGGACCTGGGTGCTCATTACCGAGTCGCCCGAAGGCGGGTGGGGCATCAACGGTCGGGCCAACACTGGCGCCGACATCGCGGCGCTGGCCCGGGCCGAGATGGCGGCGAGCGCGGCGGCGAAAGGCAACGCACCCTAGCGCCAGTGCATGAGCCGCCGCAGGAGTGTCCCACCGCCGGAAAAGCAACCGGGCCCGCGTCCCGCTCCACGCCAGCGCATGATCGCAGCGGCGGCGGACCTCCTGGGAGAGCGTGGCTTGGCGGGGACTTCATTCTCCGAGGTCACCGAGCGCAGCGGCGCACCGCGCGGCTCGATCTACCATCACTTCCCGCGAGGGAAGGACGAGCTGATGGCGGAGACGGTGGTCCTGGTAGGCGACCGGATGTCCGCACTCTTCGCTCACCGCGAGGGGGAGACTCCGCCACAAGCAGTGCAACGCATCGTCGACGCCTGGCGCGAGGTGATGGTGGTCACGGAATGCAAGGCGGGCTGCGCCATCGCCGCGATCACCAACCAGCGGGCGTCGCATCCGGCGCTGGCGAAACGAGCGGCGAAGGTCTTCGTGACGTGGGAGCGCCAGCTCGAGAAGACCCTGGCGGCGGCCGGTCTGCCGCGGGCTCGCGCCGTCGAGGCGGCGGCGCTCATGCTGGCGGCACTCGAGGGAGCGCTCATCCTTTGCCGGGCACGCGGGGGGGTCGGGCCGCTGGAGGCCGTACGGGAGGCGCTGATGACCTTCGTGGAGAGGTGAGGCCCGAGCGGGAGATGAGCCCGCCAGGCCGTAGGCAAACCTCAGGGGACCGGGCCGAGCTCCCAGGGCGGCGGCGTCATTCGCTCTTCGAGGTGCTCGATGAAGGCCTTCACTTTCGGAGAGAGATGCCGCGTGCTCGGATAGACCACATTCATCGGCGTCTGCGGCGCGTCCCAGCCCCGCAGGAGCCGCTCGAATCTCTTGGCGCGGAGGTCGTCCGCGCAGTGGGAAGCCGGCAGGAGTGCTATCCCCATCCCCGAGATCGCCGCCTGGTAGAGGACATCGAAGTCGTTGACCAGCAAGCGCGCGGGCACGTCCACCTCGGCGGAGGCGCCCTCCTTTTCCAGGTGCACCCGGATCGTCCTGGAGCCCGAGCCAAAGAAGAGGCAGTCGTGCGCCTTGAGCTTGTCGGGGCCGTCCGGGCGCCCGCGCTTCTCGAGGTAGCCCGGCGTGGCCACGAGGAACCAGCTCACGCGGCCGATGCGTTTTGCGATCAGCGTTGAATCGGCCAGCGCGCCGGCTCGAATGCCCAGATCGAATCGCTCCTCGATGAGGTCCACCACGCGACCCGTGCAGAAGAGCTCGACCTGGACCTCGCTGAATCGCTCGAGAAAGGCGCCCACGATTGGACCGAGGTAGGCTGCGTTGCTGCCGGCGGTGACCCTCAGAAGCCCACGCGGGGTCTGCTGCAGGTTGCTCACCGCGCGCTCGGCATCCTCCACCTCGCCTGCGATCCGAAGGCAGAAATCGTAGTAGATCCTGCCGGCGTCGGTGAGGCTAAGCGCGCGGGTGGTGCGCTGCAGGAGGCGCGCCTTGAGCCGCTCCTCGAGCTCGGTCACCTTCCGGCTCACGGTTGACTTCGGCATCCGGAGCTCGGCAGCGGCTGCCGTGAAGCTGCCGGCCTGGACAACCCGGGCAAAGACCAGCATCTCGTTGAGATCCATGCCTCATTGTACAGCGCATGGAACAGTCCTCCCTGTTTTAGACGTCTAGTCTGCTGGGTGAGACGGTCTTATCTCTCTGGGCATGAAACAGTCCGGCGCGACGGGGCTCCAAACACCTTCAATCGCGTTGGCCCTAACGGAGGACGCACCCATGACAACCCGCTGGAACATCGACGCAACTCACTCTGGAATCAACTTCTCCATCCGCCACATGGTCTTCTCGAAGGTTCGAGGCCGCTTTACCTCGTACACCGGCGCGATCGACCTCGATGAAGGCGACCTCGGCCGGTCGGCCCCCGAAGCTCAGCCCGAAGCTCAGCCCGAAGCCCAGATCGAAGTCCAGATCGAAGCCTCGAGCATCGACACCGGCACCGCGCAGCGCGACACGCATCTGAAGTCAGCCGACTTCTTCGACGCGGAGAAGTTCCCGCACCTTGGCTTCCGCAGCACGCGCATCGAGGCCGAGGGCAAGGATCGCTACCGCGTCACGGGCCAGCTCACCATTCGCGATGTCAGCCGCGAGATCACGCTGGAGGCCGAGACCACCGGCAAGGGCACCGACCCGTGGGGAAACCAGCGGCTCGGATTCACGGCCCGAACCTCGCTCGACCGCAAGGACTTCGGCCTCACCTGGAACCAGGCGCTCGAGACCGGCGGGCTGCTCGTCGGTGATCGAGTCGACATCGAGATCGACGTGCAGGCTGTCAAGGCCGCCTCCGCAAAGGCCGCCTAGCCAACGGCTCGACCAACGCCTAACGCTCACCCCGGAGATGACATGCTGGCACGCAAACTCGAAAAGGCAGGCCGCGGAATCATCTACCGGACCAAGGGTCGCACCGGAGGGCCCATCACGCGGCTGATGAGCCCCTCCGACGTTGGCCACCTCCTGAAGCCCTTCGTGTTCCTGGACCTCGCGGAGTTCCATGCCGGGCCGAGGATGCCGATGGAGCGGCTCTGGCACCCGCACTCGGGCATCGCGACCATCACCGTGATGCTCGAGGGCGGCGTGCGCTTCGCCGAGACCACCGGCACGCAGGGCACGCTTCCGGAGGGCGGCGTCGAGTGGATGCAGGCGGGCAACGGAGTCTGGCACACCGGCGAGGCCGAGCCCGGCCACGTCAAGGTGTTCCAGCTCTGGATTGCCTTGCCGCCCGAGCTCGAGAACGCGGCCTTCGCCAGTCACTACGTGATGCCCGAGGCCGTGCCTCAACGCGGTCCGGCGCGGGTGATCCTGGGCAGCTACGGAAATCTCGCGAGCCCGATCGCGTCGCCGCCCATGACGTATCTGGACGTGAGCTTGAAGGACAGCGAGCGCTGGAGGTACGAGCCACCGGCGGGTCACGAGGTCGCCTGGGTCGCCGTCGGCGATGGGAGCCTGCACGCTGCCGCGGCGATTCCCGCTGGTGAGATCGCGATCTTCGAGCCCTCAGAGGAACCGATCGACTTCGTGGCCCGGGGCGACACCCGCTTCGTGCTCGGCTCGGCGCGCAGGTCGCCGCACGAGCTGGTGCTCGGCAACTACTCCGTACATACGAGCGAGCGAGCGCTGCGCCGCGGCGAGGCCGAGATCCGGCGAATCGGCAGGCAGCTCGGCCGCGAAAGCCCGGTCTAGCGCGATCATGGCGAGCCAAGGCAAGCCTGCAGGCTTTCGAGCCCTCGACCCCCTCTTCGAGATCATCCAGAAGGGCCTCGAGGGGCTCGTCGAAGGCGAGCACTTCTTCGATGCGATAGCCGATGATGCACTCTTCGAATTCCGCTACGACTTCCCCGGCTGGCCGAAGACAATTCGAGGCCGCGCCGACTTGATGGCCCAGTTCTCGGGATACGGGAACAACATCACGCTTCACTCGTCGGGCGGGCTGGTCGTGCATCGTTCGCAGGACCCGCGCGTCGTCATTGTGGAGTACGAGGTGCACGGCACGATCGTGGCGACCGGCGTCCCGTACGACAATCGGTTCATCTCCGTGATCACGATCGAGAACAGGAGGATCGTGCACTGGCGGGACTACATGGACTCGCTCGCTGCTTGGACGGCTCTGAGCGGCGCGTCGGGTTAGCTCGCGACGGCAGCGCATCCTTTCGCGGGGATGAATCGTCTTCTCGGTCGAAGACGATGGCCAACCCTGCCACAAAGGAGAAACCATGCAGCACAAGACGCTGAAACTTTCACTGATCGCCCTGGCCTGCTCGATTCTGGGTTTCGCCGGAGGCGCCCTCGCGACCAAGAAGGTGAAGAAGGATTTCGTGATCGTACCTTCGGGAGAGGCGCGGTTCGCTCCCATGAACCCCGCGGATCCCGACCACAGCCCGCAGGTTGCTTGGCTGCAGGGAAATCCCAAGACTGGACCGGTTGCGTTCCTGCTGAAGACGCGTGGCGTCGCTCCGCTTCACTGGCACACGAGCGACTACTGGGCCATGACCGTGGAAGGGACGACCAAGCACTTCCCGCAAGGCAAGGACGCCGAGGCCAAGGAGAACCCTCCGGGAACCTTCTGGTATCAGCCCGGCGGTGACGCCAGCACCGCGCACAATGACGTGTGCGTGACGGAGTCTGGCTGCACCCTGTTCATCGTCATGGACAAGGCCAACGACTTCTTCCCGGTGGCTAGCAGGTAGTCGAGACCGAGCTGCATTTGGGGGGTTGCGGGCATTGCCCGCGCCCCCCGCGTTGCTTGCTCCGCCGACGCCGACGCAGCCCGAGCAAGCAGCAACCGACAACGAAGCCGAGGGACTCGAGGGAGCCTGGCTGGCGCGATCCACAGCCGCAGCCTTCCGAGCCCCCCGAGGCCTGCCTGATTCCGCCACCGGTGGCCGTGGCACCCGAGCTCGCGGTGCTTCCGCCGCCGCTCGATCCTGAGCTCAGGCCTGAGCTGCCTCCGCTCGAGCTCGCGCCGCTCCCGGTCGAGCCAGTTCCGGTTGAGAGAGAGGTCCCTCCAGTGGAGGAGCCGGTGCTGACACCACCGGAGCTCGAAGGCGAGACGTCGCGGGGACCACTGCACCAACCGGCGTCGCGGAGGTTCTGGCAGGCACCCAGCCCGGGAATTGGCCCGCTTCCGAGCACGCAGACCCAACCCTGGTAGCAGGCGCCGCAGTCCATGTCGCTGGAGCACTCGGGCGGAAACCAGCCTTGCTGAGGCTGGCAGATCGCTTGTTGCTGCGCGTTTCCCGTACAGATGGAGTTGCACCCGCAGGCGGGACCAGTCGACTGTGGGCCGTATTCGTACCCGTGATAGTCGGTCCCGCACGAGTCGGTTGACTGGGGATGGCAGGTGAACAGGAGTTGGTCGCAGACCTGCCCGTCGGGACAGTCTCCGTTGCAGGCGCATTCGGGCTTGGCGGGCGGGGTGCAGTGGGAGGCGCTGCAGTGCTGGCCCGCGCACAGGCAATCGGTGTCCGATCCGCAGGTCCCTGGATCGCCTTCCATGGCGGGGAGGCAGATGCGCGCCATGATCTCGCCGCCATCCAAAGCGCGGCCCTGGCCACACACCCAGCCGCAAAACCCGCAGTCTCCATCCGAAAGGCAGGCGCCACCCGGCCCGCCGTCTGGCACCTGCGCCTCCGCGGGCAGAGCAAGCAGGGCGAGAAAGAGGGGGCCAAGCCTTGAGGCCATGAGAGTGAGGACACGTTAGCTTTCCTGGGTCTCATACTCAACGAGCCGGCCCGGCGCGGTATAAGAGCAACAGACAATGTCCTGGAGAGCCACATCGCTCGCGATCGGCTTGGGTCTGCTCGCCTGCAACCACAGCTCCGCCCTCACCGACGGTGGCACCGACGGAGGCCTCGCCGCCGGAACGATCGTCGACGCCGGCCGGTACACGTTGACGGTCCTGGGTCCGGCAAGCCCCGACCTCAGCTGTAACCCTCACGCCACCGCCGCCGACGCCGGGCTTCAGTTCACGGACGTCACGAGCCAGTGGGGCATCGGGGCCGACGGCGGCTTTCCGGCCCAGGGCACCGGCATCGACGCGGTCGACCTCGACGGCGACGGCTACCCCGACGTCATCATGTTCAACGAGTTCAACGTCTTCAGCAAAGGACCCGGCCAGAGCGGGCAGCCGCAACTGTCCGAAGGGCGCGAGCCGATCCCGAAGGTCGTGAACGGCAGCCTCCAGAACCTCTCCGATGGGGGCCTGGCCTTCGCCGTCACGGTCCTCATGAACCGGCCGAATCCGAACGGCCCGGGGCGCATCTTCGTCGACGCGACCGAGTCGAGCGGCCTCTTCCAGATCCGCGACGGCACGGCCGGCTTCTTCCGGTCCGCCAGCATCGCCACGATCGGCGACGTCAACAACGACGGCACCCCCGACGTCTTCACGGCCCCCTGGTTTCCGCCGCTCGACGCCGGCAACGAGGACACGGCCGAGATCATGCTCAACGACGGCACCGGCCACTTCAGCTTCTCCCCCCCGTCCGATCCCGCGTTGATGGCCTGGGACTGGTATCCGCAAGGCATCACCATGACCGATTTCGACAACGACGGTCAGCTCGATATCTACGAAGCGTTCTGGCACAACTGGAACAGCACCTTCTTCGGCGCCAACCAGCAGCTCTACCGCGGCAACGGCGACGGGACCTTCGCGTCGGTCACCCAGATGCTCGGGCTCGATCTGTTCAACTATGACGGAGCTTTCGGGACGCTCCCGCCGGCCGCGCTCGACGCCTGGCTCGCCGACGCGAATTCGCGCCCGGTGATCGGGGTCACCGCCTGCGACCTGAACGGCGACGGCTACCCCGAGCTGCTGGCGGACACCTATGGCCAAGCCTGGAACACGCTCTACCAGAACAACGGCTCGGGCACCGGCTTCACCGAGGTGGGCCGGGACGCCGGTTTCGCGGGGGACAACGACCGCGACTACCACGACAACCAGTACTTCATCTGTTACTGCCTCAACAACCACTCCAGCACTCCCGACTGCAAGGACGCCGGCCCGCTGGTCTCCAACTTTCCGAGCTGCAAGGGAATCGACAACTGGCAGCCTGACGTGAGCGAGGCCGCCGCGGAGCTCAACGGCAACAACTTCACGAGCACCTGCCGCGACATGTTCGGCAGTGGGAAGAACGACGTCTACACCTCACGCATCAACCACTGGTGGGCGGGGCAGTCGATCGACCGGTCGACGCTGCAAGTCAACGAGAGTGGGCCCTATGACGGCGGCGCCATCAACCTCGTCATCGTCCCCAACGCCACCGACGGACTGGTCGTGCCCCACACCCAGGCCGAGCTCGACCAGGGCTGGAACGAAGGGCTCCTCGGGTCGGCCGCGGTCGACATGGACAACGACGGCCGGCCGGACCTCCTGGTCAGCGCCGCGGGCTACCCTTATCAACGCACGCTGCTTTTCCTGCAGCAGGGGCAGCAGGGGGCCTCGCAGACCTTCGCCGAGCAGGCCGTGCCGCTGGGCCTCACCTTCCGCTGTGCCGACGGCTTCGCGGTGGCGGACTTCGACCGGGACGGCGACCTCGACGTCCTCTTCGGCGCCAGCCTGACGTGCAGCGACACCGGCTACACCACCCCCTTCGTGCAGCTCTATACCAGCAACGCCTCCCGCTTCACGCACTGGCTCGAGATCCGGCTCAAGGGCGACGGGACGACGACCAACAGCATGGGCATCGGGGCCCAGGTCACGCTCACCGTCAACGGCGCGAGCCAGATGCAAGAGCTGCAGAGCACCTATGGCCATCAGGCGATCGGCAACGACATCGGCGTGCTCTTCTGGGGCCTGGGCAACTGCGCCAGCGTCGACTCCATCCGGGTACGGTGGCCCAACCGCGCGCTGAGCGTCGACACCTGGAGCAACGTGCCGGCCGACCACTTCATCGAGTTGCGCCAGGCCGACCCGACTCTCTATGCCATCAATCTGCCGTAAGGTGAGCTTGCCGCTCTCCGCGGCGCTGGCTATTGCTGGATGCGTGCACGCCGACTCGCGAGGCCTCGCCGCCACCCCGCCCGGCACCGACGCACGCCAAGCGGACTGTCGAGAGGTGTCGCCACCCTTCTCGCCCTTCGAGCTGGCGGTGGTCGGTTCGGGCGGCCCGCGCGGCTTCGGCCGGGCGGCCTCGAGCTACGTGGTCTTCGTCGACGGCGCGCCGCGCATCCTCGTCGACGTCGGGCCGGGAGCCTTCGTGCGCCTGGGCCAGATGAATCTCGACTTCGGCGCGCTCGACACCGTGCTCCTCACCCACCTGCACGTCGACCACGCCGGCGACCTGCCGGGGTTCGTCAAGTCGCGCGACCTCTCCTACAATCGACCGCTGACCTTCCGCATCTTCGGCCCCGAGGGGGCCGGGGACTATCCCAGCACCACCGCCTTCATCGACCGCCTCTTCGGGGCGAAGGGCGCCTTCGCCTATCTTCGAAACTTCCGGAACGACCTGGGCTTCGCGGTCACCGATCTGCCGGTCCAGGCGAGCGCCCCCATTCGCGAGGTGCTTCGCGAGGGCGACCTCCACATCACGTCGATCGCCGTCCAGCACGGCGACGCTCCCGCCCTGGCCTTTCGCATCGAGCACGCCGGACATGCCGTGGTCTTCTCCGGCGATCTCGCCTCCAAGAACGACAACCTGACGCGCCTGGCGATCGGCGCCGACCTGCTGGTCTACGACACCTCGGTCCTCGACCCGCCCAACGACCCGCCGGTGCTCTACGACCTGCACACCGCGCCCCGCCGCATCGGCGAGGTCGCGACCGCCGCCCAGGTACGGTCGCTGGTCTTGAGCCATCTCACGCCCGATGTGGAACACGCGCCGGACGACGTGCTGGCTTCGGTTCGCTCGACCTTCAAGGGCCAGGTCCGCTTCGCGGCGGACTGCCTGCGGATCGACCTGACGCAGGCGCCCGCCACCTAAAACCAGGCGAAATCCTCGGTTCGTGCGAGCCCGAACCACGCGGCCTTGAGCTCCTCGAAGGGCTCGACCGGCTTGCGCGAGTTGAGGTCGAACCACATCACGACGCTCTCGACCACTGCCGCCAGCTCGCCGTCCCGCGTCCGGCGGATGGTGTTGCGCAGCCTCATGCGCCGGCCATCGGGGGTCATGGCTGCCAGCGCCAGCTCGACGCGAAACTCCTCGAGCAGCTTGAGCTCCTTCTTGTAGAGCAAGCGATCCTCGAGGACGACGGGCCCGAGCATGCGCTTGCGGAACTCGTCCACCGTGAAGCCGCGCTGCGCCAGGAACTGCATCCGGCAATTCTCGCTCGCCCCGAGGTAGGCGGCGTTGCGCATGTGCTGGTTGAAGTCCATGTCGGGCCAGCCTGCGAAGAGCACGATGCTGAAAGGGCGCAGCTCTTCGACCGGGGCGCCGGGAGCGGTGGTCATCGCTTCAATCCGAATGGATCAGTTGATGCAGCACTCATTCCCGTTGCAGCAGAACTCCGGCGGCGGACAGGTGCAAGGGGGAGGCGCGCAGTTGGCGGACGAGAGCCCATTCCCGCTGGTGTCGACGATCCCGGTCGAGGTGTAGACCGCGTCGAGGCCGTTGAAGCCGGCATCCGCCACGCTCACACTGCAGCTCGAGAGCTCGCAGGAGCAGCTGCTCAACTTCGAATTGCACTGGAACAGATCCGGTCCCGAAGTGTCCCAGTCGACGTTCTGGGCATTCAGCACAGAGGAGGTGGTGTTGAGGACGCTGACGCCGGCCACGTTGCCCCCGCGCACGCTCTCGTCGAAGCTGCTGCAAACCACACTGGTGGTGCCACCGTCGCCGCCGCTGCTGAGGTCGATCGAGGAGATGTTGGTGCCGTCGGTGCCCTGCTCGACGCCATTGAAGTTGTACCAGATGGTCGAGCTCGAGATGGTGGCGCTGCCGGCGTTGGCCTTCACGCCGAGCTCCGTATTCTGAATGGTGGTGTTGACCAACGTGAGGGTGGGATTGCCGTTGGCGCTGGCGTTCAGCAAGAACCCGTCTCCTTCGATGCACTGCACGGTGCCGTTGTTGAAGGTCATGCTGACCAGCCCATTGAGCAGCACCGCCGCGCCGGTGGTGGCGCCGCTGTTGGCTTCGACATCCGGCTTGGCCGTCGAACCCGCGACCAGGCACTGCAGAAACCCGGTGGCGGCGGGGGTCAAACCGATGGTTGGGGCCGAGGTCAGCGAGATCACCGCATAGTCCTCGGCGTCGATGTCGACATACTCCTGGCCCTCGATCACGAGGCTGCTCGTCCCGGCCTTGAGCGCCGCGTCGCTGATGGTGCAACCCTTCCCGTTCCCGGTCCCGCAGACGATCCCCTTGTATCCATTGGTCGCTTGATTGTTGAAGGCGTTTCCGATGGTGACCGTGCCGGTGACACCTGCCGATTTGTCCTGGGCCAGGATCAGGGTGGCGCCAGCCGCGACCGTGATGGCGGTGCTGTCCTTCGCATCGCTGCCGTTCACCGAAGCGTTCGCGAGGTACAGGGTATTGCCCGCGGCGACCTGGATCGCAGACGTGTCGGTCGCCTGATCGCGGAACTCGTCCATGCCGATCGAGACCGGAGCCGCCGCGCTGCCCACCACGCTGGCATAGCCAATGGTGTCTTTCGCGGAATACGCCGCGATGTCGATGACCTCGGCGTCGGTGTTGGCGGCGTTGGGATCGTAGAAGAAGACCCCGGGCGCCTTGAGCTCGACGCCCCAGCCGAGAACGATGGGATAGACCTCGGCCGGGGGGTTCCAGGTGCTGCCCACATGCACGGCGGCGTTGATGGTCACACCCTTCACGTGCGCGTTGTCGATGAGCTTCATGGTCTGCGCGATGGTCTGGCAGGGCGGATAGCCGGGGAGCGAGCAGCAGGCGGCCGCGTCATTGCCCCCGGTGGCTTCCACGTTCACGGAGTCTCCCGTGATCAGGCCCGGGCAGCAGCTCGAGTGGCTGAGGTCGCAGAAATTCCCGATGCCGCAGCTGGTGTTGTCGGTGCAGGCCGTGAAGCAGGCCGTCGGACCGCAGATGAAGGGCGCGCAGGGGACCGTCGGCGGCGCCGGGCAAGCGCCCTTTCCGTCGCAGATGCTGGGGCTCTGCTGCAGGTTGTCGCTGCAGCTGGCCGGCACCGAGCCACAGGCCGTCCCCGCGTCGGCATAATTGCAGCTGCCGTTGCCGGGGTCGCAGTCGGTGGCCCCGCACGTTGCGTCACTGGTGGCGCAGGGCGTCGTCGCGTAGCAGCAGTGGCCGGTGCCGTTGATCCCGCAGATGTTCGAATAGCAGTCATCGTCCTCGGTGCAGGAGCCGATGTGCACCGGCGCGACGCAGGCGCCCTGGTTGCAGACGTAGCCACCCGCGCAGTCCTTGGAGCCGGCACAGCTCGTGTTGCAGAGGGTCCCGGCGGTGTTGCAACCGAAGTTGCCCGGGCAGCTGGTCGCGCTGCCGGGAGCGCAAGCGCCCTGGTCGTTGCAGGATTGCTGGGTGAGCCGGTCGGCGCCGCAGAAGTCAGGACCGCAAGTGGTCGTCGTGCCGGGGTACACGCAGGCCCCGGTGCCGTCGCAGCCGGTGGCGCCGCAGCCCCCGTCACTGGTGATGCACGGGTTGGCGCAGCAGTTTCCCGTGCCGTCGACGCCGCAGTGTTGAGACGCGCACTGCGCGTCGGCCGAGCACTGCACGCCGGCCGCCAATGGCGCGCCGGTGCTGGACCCGCCGGTCGTCACATTGCCCCCGCTGGAGGTTCCGCCGGTGGCGCCGGCGGCGGTGCCAGTCGCGCCGCTGGCGTTGCCGCCCCCGCCGCACGCGGCCGCAAAGAGAAAGGCACCAGTCATCATCAGTCCAAAGCGCACGCGTCGTTCCTCCACCCCGGTTGCAGAGTAATCCCCACCCACCAGTCTTTTATATACCTGCAACCCCCGCCGCGCAGCATCGCGGCCATGAGGGATTGACGCGGCGG
>Ga0302324_100017594_pt1 | contig 14155 bp, 16 predicted proteins | sample Palsa_T0_1_FD_201949 | JGI IMG/M metagenome (GOLD analysis project Ga0302324, IMG submission 201949) | Peat permafrost microbial communities from Stordalen Mire near Abisko, Sweden - Palsa_T0_1 | ecosystem: Environmental > Terrestrial > Soil > Palsa > Peat permafrost | place: Sweden: Abisko... | reverse complement strand
ACCCGCAGTAGCCGTCGCCCCCGATCACCAGGATTCTCATCGTCCCACGGTCCTTTCGTTTTTGTGCTGTTGCATGGCTACGCAGCCTCGCAGAGCTGCAGCAGCCGGTCGAGATGCGCGTCGAGCCGATAAGCCTCGGCGTGGGTGCGCGCTTTGCTGGCGAAGGCGCTCCAGGTCTGCTCGTCGAGCACGGAGCGGATCGCCTCGGCCAGCGCGGCCTCGTCGCCGCGGCGCACCGCGATCCCCGCGTCGGCGATCCAGTCCTCGATCCCGCCGACCCGGTAGGCGACCGCGGGACGGCCACGCGCCTGGCCCTCGATCCCGACCAGTCCGAACGGTTCGGGCCACAACGAGGGGACCGCGACGGCCAGCGCGTCGTCGATCGCGCGGCGCAGCTCGGGCGCGCCGACGCGGCCGAGCCATTCGACCGTGACGCCCAGCCGAGCGGCTTCGGCGCGCGCGGCCTGTTCCTCGGCCGCGCCTTCGCCAGCGACGACCAGCAGCGGACGCTGCGCGGCCGGCAGGCGGCCCAGCGCGCGCACCAGCGAGCAGAGACCCTTGCGCGGCGTCAACCGCCCCGCGAACACGATGCTGCGCCCGGTCGGCTCGGCCGGTCGGTCCGCGAACGCAGCGTCGGGGAGGGGCGAGGGTGCGATCGCGATCCGCTCCGCGGCGACGCCGTTGGTGCGGCAGATGGCGTCCATGTGCCGGCTCGCGACGACCATGCCGTCGGCCTGCGTCAGGCGGTCGCGGACGGCCTCGCGCGCGCTGATGCGCTCGAACGAGGAGGCGCGCGGACCATGCACGCAGCCGCGCAGCAGGGTGGCGGCGCGGCAGGCGTTGCCCATCGCGGCGCTGCACGGCGCGGCGAACTGCGGGTAGACGCGATCGCCCGTAGGGCAGAACGCGCGATGGTCGTGCAGGCGGACCAGCCAGCGCGGGCCGGCCGCGCGGACCGCGTCCAGAACGGCGGTGTCGAACACGTTCGCGGTCAGGATCGCGTCCGGAGGCTCGGCGCGCAGCGCCTCGGCGACGGCCTGCGCCGCGCCGGCGGACGGCGCGTCGTCCTCGCCGCCCCAGCAGATTTCGTGCGCTACCGTACCGTAGCGCGACGCGCCCGCCGAGACGAATCGGGCCAGCAGCTGGACGCGCACACCGCGACGCAGGAGGCCCGGAACGACCGTCTCCCAATATCGCTCGGCGCCGCCGTCGTCACCGACGCGATCGCAGAGCACCGTCAAGGTGCGCATGTGGTTACGGTTTGCCCGTTGCGGCTGAGAAGAAACTGAGAAACGCGCTTGATACCCCGGAACTCATCGCATCGCTCTCTTCAACGCGGCGCGATCTCAACCACCTGGGCGGTGGCCGGCGGTGTGCCGAGCGTCACGGTTGAAGCGTGGATCGCGAGCGTCGCGCCGGCGCCGCTGGCGAGGACGACGGCCCGCTCCGGCGCGCCGATGCCGAACAGATCGGGCTGATCCTGCAGGATCCGCGTCAGGTCGACCAGCGTGACCGCGGTCGTCGCCAGCACCAGCACGCGCGGCCCGGCATAGGCCAGCACGACGCGCGGGGTCTCGTCGGTCTGGCCGGCCGGTGTGGCAAACGCGCCGCCCGGCGCGATCACGAACGGGCCGACCTCCAGCGTGTCGGGGTTGGCGTCGGGCACCTGGCCCGGGGCGAGCCGCAGCGCGCCGTCGGGGGCGACCGTCAGCGCCGCCCCGGTCCCCGGCACGACGGCCGCGTCGATCATCGCTTGCCCGGGGCCGGCGGCCAGCCCGGCGCGGTAGCCGTCGAAGGCGAGATTGGCGGCCAGTGCGCAAACCCGCTCGCCGAAGACCGGGCCGGTGAACGCGACCACGGTCGCCCGGCCGATCGCGCCGAGCACCTGCGTGCCGACCGGACAGGGCGGGTCGAACGCGGCGGCGGGCGCCGGCGAGCTGAGCGCGAGCGCGAGCAGGGCGGGTGCGAGCGCGGGGGCGGGCTGCATCGTCGCGCAGGAAACGCAGCCGCGCCGCCCGTCGTTCGCTACGGGCCGAAGCGGGCGTTCGCGCGCGCGACGTCGGCGACGCGGTCGACGTTGAGCGCGACCTGCGGCTGCGTGCACCGGATCGCGCCGACGCGCGCGCCGCCGAGCAGCCGCGCCGCGCGCGCCTCGGCGTCGGCGATCGCCAACTGCCCCAAGGCGAAGCGGGCCGCGACATCCCAGCCGAAGATCGCGGCCAGCCGCAGCGGGGACTTGCGCGCCGCGCCGAGCCGGTCCAGCAGCGCGGTCAGCCGGTCGAGCACCCGCGGCCGCAGCGCGACCAGGCCGCCCCCGCAGAAACGACCTTCGCGCATCCGCGCCCAGGTGTGGGGGAACTCCGGGTAGGCCGCGACGTGCCAGCGGCGTTCGAGGCAGGCGTAGGCGAGGTCGAGCTGGCGGGCCGAGGCCAGGTCGAGAAACTCGTCGACCGCGGCCGCGTCCAGCGCCGGCAGATCGGAGGCCGCGACGAGCACCAGGGCGTCCTCGGTGAAGCCGGCCAGCCCCGAGCGCAGGCTCTGCAGCATCTTCGGCCCGTCGCCGCGCACCTCGCTTCCGCCGGCCAGCGCGGGGTGCGCCGCCGCCGCCGGCGGCGCCACGACGACGATCCGGTCGATCCGCGACGAGGCGCGCAGGCCGGCGATCGTGCGCGCGACCAGCGGGACGCCGCCGACGCGGACGAAGGCCTTGTTCGGCGCGCCCGGCTCGAGCGCCGCGACGGCGTCGGGCGGTCCCCCGGCCAACACGACGGCGTCGACGACGTTCACGCCGGCGAATCCAGGTGCGAATCCACGAACGTTGCGCCGGCGGCGAAGGGCAGCACGTGCACGCTCGTGCCGTCCGGCGCGCGCAGCCGGTCGGCGAGGTCGCGGGCGTCGTCGGCGCCGGCGAGCAACGCGAAACACGCGCCGCCGGAGCCCGAGAGCATCGCGCGGCCCGGCGCGCCGGCGGCGCTCAGCGCGCGCAGCGTCGCGTCGACGGCCGGCTGCGCCGCGCGCACCACCGACTCGAAGTCGTTGGTCATCGTCGCCAGGACCTCGTCGTAGTCGTGCCGTTGCAAGGCCTGGCCGCAGCGGATCGTCGCCGAGTCGCTGCGCGCGCGCGCCGGCGCCGGCTGCTCGGCGCGCAGCTGCGCCAAGCGCGCGTAGGCCGCGCCGGTCGCGACATGGACGTCGGGGACGGCTAGCACGACCCACCACGGCGGCGCTGCGCCGAGTGCAGTCACCCGCTCGCCGGTCCCCTCGACCAGCGCCGGCGCGTCGACCAAGAAGAACGGGACGTCGGAGCCGAGCGCGCGGGCGTCGGCGACCCAGTCCCGCTCGCCGCCGAGCGGGCCGAACGCTCCCTCCATCGCCGCGCGCAGGACGCTCGCGGCGTCGCTCGAGCCGCCGCCGAGTCCGGCGCCGACCGGGATGCGCTTGCGCAGCGTGACGGCCAGCGGTGCGTCCGCGAGTCCGAGCCGGCCCAACGCGCGCACGACCAGGTTGTCGTCGGTCAGCGCCGGTGGGTCGCAGGCGAAGGCGAAACGCTCGGCCGGCATGATCGTCAGCTCGTCGGCCAGCGCGAGCGGGACCATCACGCTACGCAGCGCATGGTAGCCGTCGTCGCGGCGCGCGAGGATCTCCAGCGTCAGATTGACCTTGGCGGGCGCGAGCAGCGTCACCGCACCTCCCGTTCGTCCGAGCGCCGTCCCTTCCCCGGACGAGGGAGGCCGCCGCCCGCGGCTGCGGTACACCAGCGGGTTGTGGGACCGACCTTCGACGCGCAACGCAACGAGCTGTGCGCGTACGTGCTCCGCGAAGACCAGACGCCCTTCGGGCTGACGCTGGGGAATTTCAAGACGTTCGCTTCGTCGACGCCCAAGGGCGGGATCCGCGGTCTGTGGGACGCGGACTCCGACCAGATCATCTTCGGTGCCCACCAGATCGCGTACCGGGTGGCCGGCGGCGCGACGCTCTTCCCGCCGCAGATCATCCGCGAGTTCACCTTCCTGCCCTACGCGCAGATCGCCGAGTTCAGCATCGCGCCCGACGTGCACGTCAGCGAGACGTTCTACGTTCCGCACGGACCGGCGCACGACCGCGTCGTCGCGTTCGTGGTCGACATCGCGCTCTACAACGCCGCCGCTGCGCCGGTCAGCGTGCAAATCTTCCCCTGGGCGCTGCTGATCGGGCAACGCTTCTACGGCGAGCCGGAGAAGCAGGTGCGGGCCAGCGCCGGCGACCGCTTCATCCGCTCGTACGGCGAGGAGTCCGGCGCGGTGCGCTGGTGGGGCGGCTCGCGGACGCCGCGCGCGGCCGTCGTCGCGTTGCGCGAGCAGACGCTCTTGCAGGGGATGAAAGAGGGCGCGCTGCGCCCGCACGAGCACCTCGACGAGGTCACGCCGCAGCTGGCCGAGTACGCCAGCAGCCGCATCTTCGGGGCCTTCGAGTATCGCCTCGAGATCGAACCGGGCGGCCGCGAGTCGCTGCGTCTCGCGGTCGTGTTCCACAAGGACGGGGATGCGCGCTCGAAGCCGGTCCTCGAGCAGTTGCTCCAGGACCCCGACGCGCTGCCGGCGACCCAGCGCTATTACGCCGGCAAGCTCGCCGACGCGCGGCTGCTCACGCCGGCGGCGGCGATCAACCGCGGCGTCGTCTGGGCCAAGTGCAACATGCTGCGGGTCATCAAGGAGTATCCGCAGGGCTGGGGCTCGACCAACTCGCCGCCCTCGGACATCCTGGTCTCGCGCGACACGTCGTGGTTCGTCCACGGCTACGACTACTTCTTGCCCGAGTTCTCGCGCGCGGCGATCGAGCTGTTCAACCGCTTTCTCGAGCCGAGCGGTCAAGTGGTCGAGTACGTGCGCGGCGTCGGTGGCTTCAAGACGACCTACGACCTCAACGTCAACGACGACACGCCGCTGCACATCATCGCGATCCTGCACCACTTCAACGCGACGCTCGACGAGGAGTGGCTGCGCGGAGTCTTCCCGACCGTCACCAAGATCGCGGACTACATGCTCTCGCAGCGTGATGCGAACGGGCTGCTGTTCTGCAAAGCCAGCGGCGTGGACATGTTCGGGATCACCTCGTGGCGCAACATCATCCCGTACTACACGCTCGACGGCGCCGTCACCGAGATCAACGCCGAGGCCTACTTCGCGCTCGAGGCGACCGCGCGGCTGGCCGCGATCGTCGACGACACGGCGGCCTGGCAGCGCTACTCGAACGCGGCCTCGGCCTTACGGATCGCGATGTTGGCCGAGTTGTTCAACGCCGACACCGGCGCCTTCGTCCTCAACTACGATAAGGAAGGCCATTACCAGGACGACTTCACCGCCGACGAGGTCTTCCCGGTGCTGTTCGAGGTCGCCGAGCCGGGCGTGCGCGCGGCGATCCTGCGGCGGTTGGGCGAGGCCGACTTCACCACGCCGGTCGGGCTGCGCACGATCTCGACCGCCGATGCCTGGTACTTCCCCTCGCACGGCTTCGGCTTGCTGGGCGGCGTCTGGCCCGACCTCACGCTGTGGTACGCGGTCGCGCTGGCGCGCAACGGCGAACCCGGGCGGGCGGCGCACTGGCTCGAGACCGTCTACGCGACGATGGAGGCCGGTGCGCCGCGCAACACGGTGCCGGGTCAGTTCGCCGAGTGGTTCGACGGCGGCTCGCTGACGAACCGTGGGATGTACCTCTCGCCCTGGACCAGCGCCAAGTACCTGTGGGCCGTCGCCGAGACCGTCTGTGGTCTCGACGGCTACCGCACCAGCGGCCGCCCGCACCTGACCCCGTTGCTCCCGCCGGAGTGGACCTGGGCCGCCGCGGTGCGGGTGCACTGGGGCGGCCGGCGCCACAGCTACGTGATCGACGCCGAGCGCGAGATCGTGGTCGGCGACATGGACTTCGCCGCGGCCGAGGAGCCGTATCGGGTCTACTACGCCGGCCGCGACGTCTCGGACGAGGTCCGGACCTCGCCGCTCGAAGTCGCCGCGGTAGCCTTTGAGGACGCGACCGGCGGGGTGCGCATCTTCGTCTGCAACGACCTCGAGCGGGGCCGCGACGTCGTGTTGCAGTTCCGCGGGCAGACCTACCGCTGCCGGGCCGAGGCCGGCCGGATGGTCGAGCTGCTGATCGGCGAGCCGCTGCTGCTCGACGCGATGGGGACACGGGAACGAGAGGCGGCCGCCCCGGCCTGACCGAAGCCCGCCGCCGTGCCGCCCCGTCGTCGCCCTGGGCTCTCGGTGCTCCTGGTCGCCGGCGCGGTCGTCCTGGTGGTCTCGATCCTGATCGGGCAGCAAGTGGGCGACCGGGTGCTGCTCCAGTCCGAGGAACGCATCCCGCTCGCTGGGGGCGTCGTGACGCCCGTCCCCGAGCCCAGCTCGACCGATCCGGGGAACCTGCGCGACTGGAAGCGTCTGCAGGTCGTCTCGATCGCGACCGACCCGGCCTTCCCCGACCCGCGGCTCACCCCGCCGCCGCCGACGCCTCGGCCGACGCCGCGCCCGACCGCCACGCCGTCGGCCACGCCGACCGCCCGGCCCTACACCTCGCCGCCGCTCCCGGTGCCGCTGATCTCCCATTCGCCGGAGCAGACCGACGAGCCGACCTCAGCGCCCGTCCCCGGGGTGCCACCCTAGGAGCGTCCCTATTGTCTTCATTGATGCGGGCTCTTGCCGGCGGGACAATGGGATGGATATGAACGGACAGACGAAGCAGACGGGGACCGAGACGGTCAAGCGCGGTCTGGCGCAGATGCTCAAGGGCGGCGTCATCATGGACGTCGTCACCCCCGAGCAGGCCAAGGTCGCAGAAGAGGCGGGCGCGGTCGCCGTGATGGCGCTCGAGCGGATCCCGGCCGACATCCGGGCCGCCGGCGGGGTCGCCCGGATGAGCCATCCGGCGCTGATCCGGCGCATCATGGACGCGGTCACGATCCCGGTCATGGCCAAGGTCCGCATCGGGCACCTCGGCGAGGCGCGCCAGCTCCAGGCGCTGGGGATCGACTTCATCGACGAATCGGAGGTCCTGACCCCGGCCGACGACCTCTATCACCTCGACAAGCAGCCGTTCACGGTCCCCTTCGTCTGCGGCGCGCGCGACCTGGGCGAGGCGCTGCGGCGCATCGTCGAGGGCGCCGCGATGATCCGCAGCAAGGGCGAGGCCGGCTCGGGGAACATCGTCGAGGCCGTGCGCCACATGCGCGCGATTCGCGACGGGATCGCGCAGCTCGCGGCGGCTCCGAAAGAGGAGCTGGTCGTGCGCGCCCGCGACCTCGGTGCGCCGCTGGAGCTCGTGCGTGAAGTCGCCGCGGCCAAGCAGCTGCCGGTCGTCCTGTTCTGCGCCGGCGGCGTCTCGACGCCGGCCGACGCGGCGCTGATGATGGAGCTGGGGGCCGAGGGGATCTTCGTCGGCTCCGGGATCTTCAAGTCGACCGATCCGGCCGCGTTCGCGCGCGCGATCGTCGACGCGACGACGCACTGGCAGGACCCCGACGTCGTCTTGCGCGCCCACGCTTCGATCCCCGAAGCCGCCAAGGCGATGGACGGACTCGACCTGCGTACGCTCGCGCCCTCGCAGATGCTCTCGACCCGGGGCACCTAAGGCTCGGCCGTGTCCTCGCAGTCCGCCCCCATCGGCGTCCTGGCGCTGCAGGGAGACGTCGTCGAGCACCGGGCCGCGCTGGAGCGCGCCGGCGCGCAGGTGCTCGAGGTGCGCACCCCGGCCGAGCTGGCCCGGGTCGACGCGCTGGTCATCCCCGGCGGGGAGTCGACGACGGTGATCCGGCTCTTGGGGCGCTTCGGGTTGACTGAGCCGGTGCGCGCCCGCGTGCTGGCCGGGATGCCGCTGTGGGGGACCTGCATGGGGCTGATCGTCGCCGCCCACGACGTCGCCGATCTGGCTCAGGAGACGCTCGGCTTGCTCGACGTGACCGTGCGGCGCAACGCCTTCGGCCGCCAGGTCGACTCGGCCGAGGTTCCGCTGGCGATCCCCGTCCTGGGGCCCGAGCACTTCCCCGCGATCTTCATCCGGGCGCCCTGGATCGAGCGCACCGGTCCGTCCGTCGAGAGGCTGGCGGAGCGCGACGGACACGTCGTCATGGTGCGCCAGGGGAACGTGCTGGGGACCTCGTTCCACCCCGAGCTGACCGGCGACGACCGCGTCCACGCCTACTTCCTAGCCCTCGTCGCCGCCGCCCACGCCGCCCCCGCCGCGTAGCCGGCGGACCGCAGCGAAGCGAGGACCGCGAAGGGTTCGGCGCAGCCGAACCCACCAGGGGCGCGCTACCGTACGAGGCGAAGCCTTCGCTCATGGTGGCGTTGTCCGGCGGCTTGGCCCCACGGCGTAGGCCGGCCCAGTGGAGCGGATCTCGCAGTCCACGGCTCCACGTCGTCATCCGGTCCGGAAGCGAGGCGGTCTGATGCCTCGCTTCTCGCTTTGTGGCCCGTCGCGCACGGCCGTGCGGGGGCGAACGTGAACGACGTCCTCGTGCTCAACTTCACCTATGAAGCGCTGAACATCACCTCGTTCCAGCGCGCCGTGAAGCTGATCTTCTCGGGCAAGGCCGAGATCGTTCACCGGCGCGACGAGATCCTCAAGTCGACTCGCTACGAGATGCGCCTGCCCTCGATCATCCGCATGCTCTATTACATCAAGCGCCCGATGCAGAAGGTCGCGCTGACCAAGAAGAACGTCCTGTTGCGCGACGACTACACCTGCCAGTACTGCGGGATCAAGGGCGAGCGCATGATGACGGTCGACCACGTCGTGCCGCGCAGCAAAGGCGGTCCGTCGACCTGGGAAAACTTGGTCTGCGCGTGCATGCGCTGCAACAACCGCAAGAACAACCGCACGCCCGAACACGCCAACATGGTGCTCAAGCGCAAACCCAAAGCGCCGAAATATATACCATGGATCCGCGTGAAGCGTAACACGCTGCCGGGTGAGTGGAAGAAGTTCCTCTTCCTGTACAACGTCTCGATCGAAGAGAAGATCGAGGTCTAGCGGATGCTCGCCACGGACGGCCGGTAACATGGAAGCCTGGATCACCGTGACGGATGCGGCGGGCCGCTCCTTGTACCGGCGTCGCGCGACGGCCGCGGAGATCGCCCAGGCGCTGCGCGCCGCCGACGACGCCGAACGCAGTGCGCGCGCCGCGTTGACCGCGCTCGCGGTCGAGCGCGGTCTGCTCCCGCCTGACGGAGCGCCCCACCGATGATCCGCCGGGTCGAACGCACCCCTACCACGCCGCAGCGCCTCGGCATCGTGCGCCGCCGGCAGCGGCTCGAGCCGGTCGAGAGCCGCGAGGTCCCCGAGTTGGCGTTGCGCTACTCGAACGGGTTCGTGACCGTCGAGGTCAGCCGCGACGCTGTCGACAGCTTCGTCGAGGCGTTCGGCGACGTGCCGCTCCCGGTCCGCGTCGATCCCGAGACCGGCGACCGCTCGACCTTCGACGCACGCCGCCGGGTGCGCGTCGTCTACGACCGCGAGGCGCGCCTGCGCGAGGTCACCACCCGCGGCCAAGGCGGGCTCTACATCCGGCTGACCGTGATGCCCGACGCCGCGAAGGCGCAGCCGGCCCACGGTGAGGTCCGCCGCGGGCTGAGCGGGTCGGCTACCGCCAAAGCCAGCTGACTCCAGCGCACCACTCGGCGACGCAGGGCATCGACGGGCGGACCTCCCGCACGGTATACTCCGTCGCGTTGTGACGACCCGGGACCCCCGCGCGCCGGTCCTCGACCAGACGCGCGCCCCGTACTTCCAGGTCCTGCTCGACTACGTCGACGCGGGCGTCATCCCGTTCCATACGCCGGGTCACAAACAGGGGATCGGGATGGAACGGGCCTTCCGTGACTTCGTCGGCGACAACGTCTTGGCGATCGACTTGACGCAGATCCGCGGCCTCGACGACCTGTTGCAGCCCGAGGAGGCGCTGGTCGAAGCGCAGGACCTCGCCGCCGCCTGTTTCGGCGCCGACCAGAGCTTCTTTCTGATCAACGGCTCGACCAGCGGCAACCAGTGCATGATGATGGCGGCGCTCAACCCCAGCGACAAGCTGGCGCTGCCGCGCAACTGTCACAAGAGCGCGATGGGCGGCCTGATCATGTCGGGCGCGACGCCGGTCTGGATGCAGCCCGAGGTCGACGAGGCACTGCACATGGACCACACGGTCACGCCTCAGACCGTGCGCGAGACGTTGGCGCGCGAGCCCGACGTGCGCGCCGTCTATGTCGTCTCGCCGACGTATTACGGCGTCGCCGCCGACCTCGAGGGGATCGTCGCCGTCGCGCACGAGCACGACATCCCGGTGCTGGTCGACGAAGCGTGGGGCCCGCACTTCCACTTCCACCCCGCGCTGCCGCTCTCGGCGATGCAAGCCGGGGCCGACATCTGCATCAACTCGACGCACAAGATGCTCGGCTCGCTCTCGCAGACGGCGATGTTGCACGTGCGCGGCAACCGGATTCGCCTGGACCGGCTCAAGGCCGTCTACAAGCTCTTCCTTTCTACCAGTCCGAATCTGGTGTTGGTCGCCTCGCTCGACGTCGCACGCCGGCAGATGGCGCTCGACGGACCGGCGCTGCTCTCGCGCACGATCGAGCTCGCCGACAGGGCGCGCACCGCGCTCAACGAGATCCCGAAAGTCTACTGCTTCGGGGAAGAGCTCGAAGGCCGTCCGGGCGTGTTCGATCTCGACCCGACCAAGATCACGATCACGGTCAAAGATCTCGGCTACACCGGCTACGAGGCCGAAGAGATCTTGCGCCGCCGCTACAACGTCCAGGTCGAATTGGCCGACCTGTTCAACGTCGTCGCGCTCTACACGATCGGCACGACCGTCGAGGCGTCGGAGGCGCTGGTCTACGGGATGCGCGAGCTGGCGCGCGAGGACCGCCCGGTCGACATCTTCTCGCCCTCGGGCGTCCTCGACCGCCGCCTGAAGACGGGGACGTATCACCTGCCCGCGATCCCGCCGATCCGGCTGATCCCGCGCGACGCGTTCCTGGCCTCGACCGAGTTCGTCCCCTTCAAGGCCTCGGCCGGCCGGATCTGCGCCGAGGTCATCACGCCCTACCCGCCCGGGATCCCCGTCCTCTCACCGGGCGAGGAGATCACGCCCGAGGCGATCGACTACCTGACGCTGGAGAAGAAGGCCGGCGTCAAGATGCAAGGCCCCTACGACGACGAACTCAGATTCATCCGCGTCGTGCGCTAATGAAACCGCGCATTGGACTCGTTGGAGCCGGGCGGATGGGCGCCAACATGGCGTTGCGTCTGCACGACGTCGGCTATCCGATCACCGCCGTCTATGACCTGCGCGCCGACGCGGCGCGGGCGGTGGCCGAAGAGACGGGCGCGCGAGCCGTCGCCACGCTGGCCAACGTCACTGCCGGCGCGGACGTCGTCATCACGGTCGTCACCGACGATGCGGCGATGGAGACGATCTTCGCCGAGTCGGGTGACTCGCTGCTCGCCGACGCGCGCGGCCGCACCTTCGTCAACTGCGCGACGATCACGCCGTCGGTTCACGTCGAGGTGCAGCGGCGGACCGAGGAGCGTGGCGCGGCCAGCCTCGAGGCCTGCATGGCCAGCTCGATCCCGCAGGCGCGCAACGGCACGCTCTACCTGATGGTCGGTGGGCGGCGCGAGGTCTTCGAACGGTTGCGCCCGCTGCTCGAGCAGCTGAGCGGCTCGCTGCGTTACGTCGGCGAGACCGGTCGCGCCGCGCAGGTCAAAGCGCTGGTCAACATGGTCATGAACATCGACACCGCCGGTCTGGCCGAAGGGCTCGGTCTGGGCGAGGCGCTGGGCCTGGATCTCACGATGCTGCGTGAGGTCTTCTCGCAGACCGGCGCCAACTCGCGCGTCCTCGAGACGGACGGCGAGGACATGCAGAACCGCGAGCACGACGTCTACTTCTCGGCTGCGCACGCGGCCAAGGACTCCGGCATCGCCCTCGCGCTCGCTCGCGGAGCGAACCTCGAGCTTCCGCTCGCCACCGCGACCAAGGCGCAGTACGACCGGCTGGTCGAGCTCGGGCTGGGCGAATCGCTCGACAAGTCGGGCGTCGCCGAGCTTACCTTCCCCTCCCGGCTTGGGCGCCGCCTGAACCCCGGTTGAATCCCCCGAGGGCCCGGCGGTGCGGGAACCGCTCATGTTTCGCGGAATAGAGGTCGATCAATGAGGTGCCGCTAGCGGTGGCGGTGCTTGGTGGTCTCAGAGAGGAGGCCCCGCGATGGACCTCGGTACGAGTGGTTTCGAGCGCGTTCTCCGCGAGGACGCGCAGGAAGTCGCGCGGCGCACGCTGCGCTACAAGTTCGGCCGGCTGAGCAATCGGCGGATTCTGGGAGTCCTGCGCACCGCTGCGGCGCAGGACCCGGGGATGCGCGAGAAGTCCGACGCCGAGTTGCTCGACCTGTGGTTCGGGGCCTACGCCGACTCGCTGCGCAACCTGCGCCGCCAGACTCGTTAAGCTCTCCGGCGCACTCGACCCGTCCCGCCTCGCCCTGCCCGTCATCGGGGCGCCGCTGTTCATCATCTCCCAGCCCGAGTTGGTCATCGCACAGTGTACGGCCGGGGTGATCGGGGCCTTCCCCTCGCTCAACGCGCGTCCGGCCCCGCTGCTGGACGAGTGGCTGATCCGCATCGCCGACGCGCTGGCGGCGCACGACGCGGCCCACCCCGACCGCCCGGCGGCGCCGTTTGCCGTCAACTTGATCGTCCACAAGTCGAACGACCGGCTGATGCACGACCTCGAGGTCGTGGTGAAGCACCGCGTCCCGATCGTCATCACCTCGCTCGGCGCGCGGCCGGAGATCAACGCGGCGATCCACGCCTACGGCGGCGTCGTGTTGCACGACGTCATCAACGTCGGCTTCGCGCACAAGGCGATCGAGAAAGGGGCCGATGGCCTGATCGCGGTCGCCGCCGGGGCCGGCGGGCACGCCGGGACGTGGTCACCGTTCGCTTTGGTCCAGGAGATTCGGGCCTGGTTCGACGGCCCGCTCGCACTCGGTGGGGCGATCGCCAACGGTCGCTCGGTGCTCGCGGCGCGCGCGCTGGGCGCCGACTTCGCCTACGTCGGCTCGGCCTTCATCGCGACCGCGCAAGCGCACGCCGCAGATCCCTACAAAGAGATGATCGTCGCCTCCGGCGCCGCCGACATCGTCTACACGAACCTGTTCACCGGCGTGCACGGAAATTATCTCCGTGGGTCGATCGAGCAGATGGGACTCGATCCCGCTAACCTGCCGCAGAGCGACCCCTCGGCGATGAACTTCGGCTCGACGCGCGAGGCGAAGACCTGGCGCGACATCTGGGGCTCGGGTCAGGGGATCGGTGCGGTCGATCGCATCCCGACTGCCGGCGAGCTGGTCGCGCGGCTGACGCGCGAGTACGATGCCGCGCTGCGGGCGCTCAGCGCCGTTCCGGTCGCGCCTTGATGATCGCCAGCCAGTTCTCGATGCGCATGACGATCGCCCCGTCTTGGTTGATGACGTCGACGTCGAACGTCACCGTCCCGCGGTCGGGCTTGCTCTGCGAGTGCCACGCGTCCAAGACGCTCGCCCGCACGCGCAGGACGTCGCCCGGACGGACCGGCAGCAACCAGCGAATCGGGCCGAGGCCCGGCGAACCCAAGCTCGTCTCGGGGTCGACGAAGTGGTCGACGACCGCGCGCATCACCAGCGCCGAGGTGTGCCAACCGCTCGCGATCAGTCCGCCGTACGGCGAGTTCTTCGCCGCCTCGGGGTCGGTGTGGAACGGCTGCGGATCGTAGCGGTGGGCGAAGGCAAGGATCGCGTCTTCGTCGACCTTGATCTCGCCGAACTCAGCCGAGAGTCCGGGAGTGTAGTCTTCGAGGTAGCGCAATGCCATGCGTCGGCGTTCGCCGCCCAGGTGGCTTCGCCCGTGCCCCAGGCCACAACCGCCCCGGGCGGCGCGGCTGGGCCGCCGGAGCGTAACGTTCGACGCTCAAGCGGGGTATCTGAAATGACGATGCTCCAGGTATCCGAACGGGCTGGGCGGAAGGCTCACTCCCGTCGCGACTCACCGACGACGGGAGTGGCGATGGACAACCGACAGACGTCGACGAGGAGACACGTTGGCCGTTAACGCCGAGTCCATCGTGCCGAACCGGGAGCTGACGCAGCTCCTCGAT
>Ga0302324_100017590_pt1 | contig 14158 bp, 17 predicted proteins | sample Palsa_T0_1_FD_201949 | JGI IMG/M metagenome (GOLD analysis project Ga0302324, IMG submission 201949) | Peat permafrost microbial communities from Stordalen Mire near Abisko, Sweden - Palsa_T0_1 | ecosystem: Environmental > Terrestrial > Soil > Palsa > Peat permafrost | place: Sweden: Abisko... | reverse complement strand
GCGCCGTAAACGGTCTCGGACACAATGCCTATGTCTTCACCGGGGCCGACACTAATATCACATGTACGGAACGTATCCAGACGGATGCCTTCCGAAACTGGCACTGTATCTAGAAGTGATTGGGCACGCCTCTGGAAGTAGCCTGACCGGAATTGTTTGGTAAGGGAAATCCGATAGTCGGGCGGCCCACCTTCAAACTGGTGGACCTCGCCGCGTCCGGTACGTCGCCACTCTCTGTAATGCCCCATAGGACAAGGCGCACCATCTAAGTCTGCGCCTGCAAGTCGCCGCAGTGCATTCTCTACATCATCGAAAGCAGCGGGGATTTGTTCGTTCATACCTCTGTACTTGCCTTCCGCAAAATCGCGATAAGAACGGTTGGCTCCGTCATCAACCACTATCGAGTGCAGCTTGACGTCTTTTTCAAACTCGATTTCGTTATTTTGATCACCCGTGTATACGAATGACTTCTCCGGTAGGTCGAAGAAATGCGCCAGAATCATCGTGCGAATTATGTCTCTGATTTCGCTTTGGCTTTTGTTGGCGGAACATGTTGGGAGGAGGGCTGTATCTTGAGCGAAGAAGTTCGGGGGATAAGTTTGAAGAACTACTTTTCCTATGCCAAATGCGAACAACGTTTGTCGATAGGAAGGGCGATAGATAATAACCAACTTGTCGAGCGCCCCGGAATCCGACAGAAGTCGGGTGAGTTCGATTCGCTTGCGCCATTCAGAACCGCCTTCGGTGGAGACGGCGGTGGTGCGTCGATCTGTTCGGTCGCCCTGCTGTCCTACGGTTGAAATCGCCACGACAAGCAGCGCAGTCATCATCGCGGTTTTCACGGTCAACAGTGTACGCCTGCGCTGGGGGCAAATCTCGCACCCAGCGTGCAACCTTTGGCGAGGATCAACGTTCCTATATCACAACTGGGGCTCACTCTGATGACGAATATAGCCTGCGCTGCTTGGCTTACCGTCTTGTCGGTCTCGGCTCTCTCTGCACAAACAAACGGTTCTTGGGAAAAAGTGTATTTGTCCCTAATGGCCCAAGCCGATGCGAACGCCCACGGTCATGCGAATGTTAGCTTTTCTCCTGCGATCATATCAATACCGAACAAGCCGTTCACTGCCACGCGCACCTACAGCGATCAACGCACGGAGAATGGCGAGAACGTGGGTGACCCCATCACGGCTGAGTGCACGATTGCCCGCGACGACAAGGGAAGAGTCCACTATGAGATGGCCTTTGAGAGTAAGGAGAAAGGCAAGCTTGTGATTGGCGGATTTGATATCCAGATTTACGACCCCGTCGCGCATACGCTGAGCCGCTACTTCGCCAAGGCCGACCATTCTTTGCCTTCGGAGCCGACGGCGGAAGTGCGGAAGCTCAAATTGATGAGTGAACTCTCGAAGCCACTGCCAGCAGAAGCGCCGAAGGACGGCGAGGACAACGGTGGTGCTTCCGCTGGAACGGAAGAGTCCAACACAACGAACAAGGCTTCCGCTCCCCCTCCTGTGATTTTTGTCCCGACGAAAGATAATTTGCCCATAGAGTCGATAGACGGCATTCCCGCCGTGATCCACCGGACTATTTTGAAATACGGAGAGAAGCAGCAATTTTTCCAGATTCAAGAAGATTGGCTTTCGCCCGACTACGCAATGGATATCCGCAGGACTGTCCTACGTGAAACAATCGGCAATGAAACGGCTGAGACTAAGGATATTGTCCCCGGTCTGCCCCATCCCGCGCTGTTTGAGATTCCGCCGGGTTACGTCATCCAGTTGGAGCACTAGAAGGGACCGACGGTGTTTTGCGTAGGCGAACGCTAAAAAAGCAGCCACTCTCCTGTTAATTGACACGAAAGCGGCGATTACACCAACAACGCGGATTGTGAGTGTCATGGGATGTTACGCCTACCAGCGCTGGGTGCGCCCTGAAACAGTCGTTTCTTACGGGCAGGTGATTACCGTGGACGCCTGAACCATTCCTGACCACGATCCGCTGAATGGGGCGTTTGCATTCGAGGGAGCATACGCGACAATCGGAATTGGTCCCGGAGAAGTCAGTTCCGCAACACCGCAGTCGAACGCGAAGGGCTGAGCAGTCAGCGCGTACTGCGGGGGCGGCGGGGCCATGAGCTGAATGGACCACTCCACAGGGATCGAAGTTACCGTTACTGGCGGACTGGAAAAATGGCCGGTCGCGACGAATCCAAACTGCTGGCCGTTCGCAGTCTGAGTGATGGTGATGGATTGAAGCTGCCTTCCGCTCCCGCAGGACAGAGTTAAGGAAGTTACGATCAGAAGGGGAATGAGGGCCCACAACTGCTTCATGGCGATCTCCTTAGGGAATTATAAACCTAGGAAAGGTCACGGAGCCACCAGCGTATCAATCGTCCGCCTCTACTCAATTTACGCTAACAGGCATTAGCACGTTTTGACCCGCTGGTAATTGAGTGCAATGGCGATAACAACGTCAACCACTGCGTAGTTTTCTTTCTGGTATCATCCGGCCTAGAATCGACAACATAATGGCGGTCAATAGAATCGCGGGTCCGTTCCGCACGGAGGTATTTCCTTATGAAGAACCAGCACGCACTGACTGCCCTCAGTCTGGTCAATCTCGGATTCTTGATTTTTCTGTTGCTACACCAGATCGGGCCAGTTGAAGCCAGTAGCCCTGCATCGGTGCTGCGAGGCAGTGGGCTCGAAATCGTTGATGCTACGGGAAAAGTTCGGGCGTCCGTACAAATAGTCCCGGCAGGCCCGGCACGCTTGGCAGACGGCTCAGTTGCGAAGGACGGCAAGATTTACCCGGAAACCGTGCTTTTTCGGTTGATTCGTCCGGACGGGCGTCCATCCGTGAAGATTTCGACCTCGGAGCAAGGTTCAGGACTTACTCTCGGCGGAGGGATTGATCCCACCTACATTGTGTTAGACGCTGAGGGCGGGGCACCCTCGTTATCGCTGACCGACAAGGATGGCCGACAGCAGTTCGTCAAGCCATAGGCGAGCGCAATCCGGACGTAACTGCCGAGAACAGGCGTTTGCGCTACCGTCCGTGGTCAATGCGTGTAATCGCGTTTTTCGTCAATCACGGTGCGGTTGATGGCTGGCCGACCTTGAGCCTGAGCTTTCCGCCGTTAGGACTGTCGGCAATCTGCCGATGCAAATCCCCGAGGAATGAAACTTGTTCATACAGGTCGGCAACGTAGGCGTTGTTAGGAGCATTCGCACTTTCAGCAAACACAACAGGCGTCTTGAAACCGATACATTGCAGATCGTTCGGCTTCAGGCCATGTTCGGCAAATGCCGCCAACTGCTGTTCCGCAAACCAAAGTTCACGTTTTGCGGATTCTGTCAAAGAATGTTCAAAGCCCGACACGGATTCGGCGATTTCAGTCAGAGTTCCGTCACCTACGTTTAGCCACAATATCTTCCCATTGGCAATTCGCAAAAACATATCTCCGAAGCCATTCCGGGTGACCAGTGTCATAGGATCAGCGGACAGCCAACGCCACTGTTCGAGCAATCGGTTTACATCGAGTTGCTCAATGTTAAATGACTGCTCTATGGCGCGATTCAGAAGAGGCAGGGGAAACGATTCCGTTCCCCGTGACCGGATCACACCATAGCCAACGACCAAGGAACCTTCACGAACGGTAAATGTCGCTCCGGGTTGCACTTCTTCGTAGGGGTATTCCGGGAAGTACATCAGCGCCAATCTAACGTCTGCGGTGTCGCCGGGTTCTAGTGTGTCAGGCCCTCCGACGAACATCACACCCAGATAGTTCTCGGTGAATCGGTTCCCATCACGAATCGCGACACGCTGCGCTTGTGGTCCCATGACAATGTGCGGACGATAAGCTCCGCTGCTCAGCCCTCGGCGTAAGTGGGTGAGTTCGCGCAGTAGCGTGACAGTCGCTTGCACAACTGGAACTGTGATTGACATGGAATTCTACGCAATAGATTCTAGACGCAAACCCTCAGTTGCGTCAGCCGTCAAAACCATGCGATTTCACTCAGAACCGGGTCAACGAGTGTAAATGGGGGGCGGTAAACCCTCGGGCCATGCGTTTTTCGGGGATGGAAGAACTAGAGTCCAGCCTGCTAAATGAAATTTGTAAAAACGCCTAGTTTTGGAACCACATCGTCACCCGGTTTATTCCCAGATGTTGGATGCTTTACCACCTTGGCAGTCTGAGCAACCGTCGTGATCCAGTGTTGCCACCACCTGTCGAACTCAACGTTTTCTGGCACTGACAACCTTCCCTTATTTAGGACGAATTTAAACCAAACCGTTGGTAAATTGCATTGCTTAGCGTTTGTTTCTCCTCAAGATTCAAACTCCAAATGTGGTCTTTTTCAGGTGCGACATGCATTACCCTCACATCGAGTTTGTGCTTAAGTGCTGCGACGAGATCGTCCTTATTTACCAGCGGATAGGCGGTCACGGTTTTGTTACAAGCAGTGCATTGGACTTGGAGCGTGATCTGCTCTTTAGACGGCCTCATTTGACAATCCTTTCGCCTCGACTGCGGGGCAAGCGAGCACTACGTCTTGCCGGATGGAAGAGTTCGGCACTGTTGCTCGGCTAAACTCCTCTCAAAATCGCTGAACGATTAAAGCCCCCTGAGACGATCAGCTTTACTTACTAGCATGCGGTCGATTTCCGTGAACGCTTCGGTTGATTTCTGCGGGTCCTGCTCGTTCTTGGCTTGCTCGCAGAGGTTTATCCAACGTTGTTGGTTGGTGCCATTCACGAGGCCTTCTTTGGCAGTCATGTAGCACGACCTTTCAGTACGAACACCAAGTATGACTCCGGTGCGCTTTCGGAACTGTACAAGATTGCTCAAATTGAAAACGTTAGCGGCAGTCAATATCATCCTCATCACAGTGCCGACGATTCAATATGGTGGATATTTCCTACTGACTTCTTTGGAGAAACTAAACCAAATGAAGAAAGCAGCGATCTACGTCCGTGTTTCGACTCCCGATCAGCACGTCGAAAGTCAGCTTTACGATCTTCGAGAGTTGGCAGCACAAAAAGGCTACGAGATTGTGCACGAATACGAAGATCGTGGCATCTCGGGAACGAAAGCCCGTCGTCCGGGGCTCGACGCACTGATGGCCGATGCCCGGCGAAAAAAGTTCTCAGTGCTGTTGGTTACGGGATTTGACCGCATCGCCCGAAGTACGAGGAATTTTCTCCAGATAATCGATGAGTTGGACAGTATGGGAATTGAGTTCATCTCAAGGCGAGAGGGAGTGGCGAATGGGGATGCTATGGGCCGTCTTTTCGTGACCATCATCTCGGCGATTAGCGAGCTTGAACGAAGTTTGATCGTGGAGCGCGTCAAAAGTGGAATGCGAAGGGCAAAACTTGAGGGTAGGCAAATCGGTCGAGCGCGATTGGACATCGACCGAGAGCAGGTGGTCACGGATCGGCGCACGGGGATGTCGCTGACACTCGTGGCACGCAAGCACTCGGTCAGCCGGGCAACCGTGTGCAGATTGATGAAAGAGTCCAAAGGAAATTCCGCCGCCGCAGTCGTGGCATCTGACGGAAACCTTATGGCACGAGTTCAGGCAGTCGTACAATTCGAGGATTGCTTGGGCTGTAAGCCTGTCGGTCGAGGGTTAGGAGGAACTATGAAACCCATTGGCTTCTATGTTTGTCTTGGGACGGTCGCGCTTTTGGGAACGACAGGAATGGCGCGGTCCTCGAAGGCGGCATTCTCAGTCACAGCCGCGGCGGCTTATTCGGAGGTAAAAATCGGAGAGGACGTGTACGTAAAAGTCACCCTCACGAATAATTCGAATCGTGTTGTCACACTTGAGTTCGCCACCCCGCTTTGTGACTATTCGATGGAGGTTCGTGACAGTGCTGGCAATCTGGCGCCAGATACGGAGGTCAAGTCCAAAACGACGTGCCCGCCCGACTCCACGGGTGCACACGGATTTGTGCCAGTGAAGCCGAATGAATCCTACACAGGCACGATTTCAGTGAGCATGTTCAGCGACATGTCGCGATCCGGAGAGTACTCTGTGCAAGTGGTGTGGAGAGAACCGAAGGAGCTTGGAGGCGTGCTGCTCAAATCAAACACGGTTAAGATAACCGTGGTCCCCTAACGAATTACCGGGAGATACTTGTCGTAATTTCAGCTTTACCGTGCCTGAATCGTGGAGAGGCTACCGACTCTTGTGGTCAGATTTTGCCATTGAACCCTTAGAATATCTGCTCCGGGGGACGCGAGTGGTTCCAGACCAAACAAACAGAATATATGTTTGATTTGCGGCAAGTGCGCTCATTTGGTCGCAATCAAGTCCTTACTTCGTCTTAGGATTATCATTGCCACAGCCAGCGCGTACATCATTCTTGCCAACCGACCGTACTTCATCCCTACCGATGTCTACGTTCACATCTTCGTAGCTCACCACTGTGGAACCATGGGGAACCACTACTGCCCCCTCCTTCGGTACGGTCATTCCCACAATCGCCAGTCCCGTTAGCCTCTCAGCCAGCGTGTGTAGTTCCTTTACAGTTTCCCTTGTCTTGGCCAGCGCCTTAGCGTAGTCCTCCATTTCCAAATAGCCACATATGAGTTGCAGATGGGTCGTCATTCTGCGAACTGATTCCTTCACGGACTTCAGCATGCCAGTTACTCCTTTATCTTTCGCGACTCTCCAACCTCATTTGGCGCAGCATGTCCCTACGCTGCGCCACGGAGGTAAAACACCTTTCAGACCCAAGGCTCTAGGGCCTCGGACATCGGCTTGCCGACAGGCTCTCTTCCGTGTTCGGCGCGGGTGTGGTTCAGCATGGCTTGCGCCGCCTGCGTGCGACGGCTCCCATGCCTGTCATCAAACTCATTGACGCGCTCGCTGTGAGAGCAAAGTTTGCATGTTAGAAGGACGCCACCAGTTTCGCTGCGCGAAATGTTGCACATGATTCGAGCCTCCTCTTTTCCACGCTGCCCATTTGTCTGACTACGACAACGTAAGTGCCTGCACGCGCTTTCAGTCAATGCAGGGCTGAAAGTCCTACCATTTTCTTATGATGCGCCGAGATCGCAAGCATGTCTCGATTGCATTCCGCCCGTATGGCCCGGAGAACAGCCACCAATTTCGTGTATTCCGGTTGCAGTAAACGATGGCTCGGATATAGCAATCGGCAGGTGGCAACGATTTCCTTGTCGCTGGAAGCTTCGTACAGTGCAAACAGCCGACATTCCTCGTTATCTTGCCGCACTCTTGTAGGTAGCGTCACTAATAAATTGGATGCCAGCAACAATACCCTGCACCACACTATGGTCACGTTGTATGCGAGCTGCGGGACTAACTATTCCTGAGTTGCACTCATTGACCAGACCGTGAGTGCAATCGCCTGTCGTTTTACTCCTGACGAGCGGTGGTCTTTAGTTCGGAGTTACACAGAGATGAAAGCCTACAATTGGAGTTGTGAGACATTACACCATCAAAATGATGAACGGCTTTAGCATATTCAAGTGCCGACTTTGTAGACACTCCGTCACCACACGGCATTTCAGCAGCTTGAACGGCAACTGCCGCACCCAAGCGGCTAGGACCATGAACGAGCACGCCACGTCCGAACATGGCTGCCCCATACCCGTGTCATTGCATGACGCACAGATGTGGTACGCCCATTAAGGCATTTCGCCAGCAGCGATGGCGGTGCGAGGATGGGGATCGATTGTGACACCTCTGAGGCTCAGCTTTTTCATCCGCGCTCACAGTTTTCCCCACCGACCGCATCTTCATTTTCACCGGAGCAGGAGTAAGCGCGGAAAGCGCATACCGACTTTCCGTGGTGTGGGTGGACTCTGTGATGTCGGAATCAGCGTCTTTCCTGATCATGTTGCGCTCGCCTTGATCGATAAACACACTGGATCGCCACCTGAAGAACTAGTGAGTTTGACGAAGCGATAGCAAGGAATTACCTCCAGCCAGCCACTTTTGCAATTCGTCATAAGAAGAAAGGCCCTCCCCCATGTCACTAGGAGAATTGTTCGCATCGATAAGAGAGCGGCGTCGTCGCTCAGTCCAGCAACGCTATGAAGAGGGGGCTCAGATTAGGAGACGGCTGCAAGAGTTGCTATTCATATTCCTACCCCGTCGCAGGTCGCACAGCCCTTCACTGACAGCCCTATTGGAAACCACCCGCTGTGCGTGCAGAGCAGACGACGCTGAAAAAGCCGCATAAAATGACGTTGCGGATTTCACCCTTGCGGGCCGGGGGGTGAAAAGACTCGAAGTAGCTATTGAACCCGGAACATTCGGGAGCGAGGAGTTTTGGCCGGAGAGAATCCGAACCGATTCCGCTGCTCGACCCAACTCAAGGGAATGTCCTGGCATAATTTGTCAAAGTTCAGGTCCTGAGGCTGGCGACCGGCGAGAATGGATTCGACGATGTCTGGAGCCAGGAAGGCGCAGCGGAAGACCTTACCAACGTAACGCTCGGTCAATCCGGCCTCGCGTGCGAGCGATCTCATATCGGGTGCTCTTCCTTGAATTACCTTTTTATACCAATTGTGGGCGCGCGCCAGCGCCTTGATCAAAGGAAGCTTGGGATGCTCTCGCGGAACACTGGAGCTCGGTGGCACGACGAGATGAACTTCGCCGCCACACCTTTTCTCCTTGCCTCGACCGTCAAGTTGATCAAGTCGCTCTGGGGGATCGGATTCTTCACGGGGGCGCTCGCGGAACTGACCTTGTCTCCGTCGCTTTCTAACGTTGACGCAGTTGCATGCCGCTGATCTTGATGTCGATTCTGTTCTCTCGCAGGACGATCCGCCAGATGAAGGAAGCGAGCAGGGCTCGTAGCTCCTGAGAGGAAATTGAACCGAGACGCGCGGCGAGTTGTTTCGCAGCCGTAACCAGGCGGCTCGCAATCGCGGGCCGTTCTCCGGCTAGCTCCAACCCATCGAAGACTTCGGCGTCGGATCTCAGGAATTCGATAAGCTTCTCGATGACTCGGCTTTCCAACTCCTGCGCCGGTACCCGCGCCAGGCCGTTTCCTTGGCTTGCCGGGTTCTGGATCGCAAGCTGCGAAACATAATAGCGATAGCGTCGACCTCTGCGGACGGTAAACGCCGGCGTGTACCGGACACGATGTTCATCTTCAACCAGCCCCGTTAACAACCTCGACGCCTGTTCACGAACCCGGTTCCGACGCTTCGTAAGATTGCCGTCGAGCTGAGCCTGGACCCGATCCCAGAGCGACCGCGGCACGATGCCTTCATGTTCTCCCGGATACCATCGATCGCGGTGACGGATCTCACCGATATAGAGCCGGTTCCGTAAAAGGGTATAGAGGGCGCCACGGGCGAAGGACACCCCTCCGCGTCGAACCCCGATTCGTGTAATCCAGACCTTGCTTCTCACCTTTTCCCGGTTGAGTCGGGTTTTGAAGGCGGCTTCATTTGGATGCAGGATGATGATTGAGTCTGGAATCTACAATTGGACGATTGTCCATCTATCCGTCGCTCGTCAATAGGCCACGCAAGTCTTCTGAATCGTGCTTGCCTTCCCGAACAAGATCGCAATATTACATTGACATTACACCAGACATTACGAAAGGCTGCGAAGCGGTCAATTGTGGACATTGTTGGCATACATTAGTGGCGCATCCTGCTCCTAGTGGGGGTGTAGGTTGGCAACAGCGACGTTGGCAGATCATAGGAGCCGAATGCACTGGCGGCTCTCCGGAATAGTTTTTGCCTGTTTCTGTATAGGCCGAGTCGCTTTACAAGCGCAAGAGTTCAAACTCTTTGACCGCGACGTACAAATCCACGGATTCGCATCGCAGGGTTTTGTCTACACCAATACCAACAACTGGCTCACCATGAACAGCAGTGAAGGCAGCGGCGCCTTCACAGAATTCGGTGTCAATGTGTCCACCAGCATCACTGACAGGCTCCGGGTCGGAGCGCAGCTCTACGACCGTAATCTGGGACAACTCGGACAGTATCATCCTTCATTGGACTGGGCGGTCGCGGATTACCGCTTCAAAAGTTGGTTAGGGATTCGCGGCGGCAAAGTTAAAACCACACTCGGCCTCTACAACGATACTCAGGATCTGGACTTCCTCTACACCTTTGCACTGCTGCCGCAAAGCGTTTATCCGATCGATTTGAGGGACACAATTGCTCATTTGGGAGGCGATATCTACGGCGACGTCTCCCTCGGGCACCAGCTTGGCGACCTTTCCTATACAGTCTACGCCGGGCATCGCAGTGAAAGTAAATATAGCGGGTATCCTTATCTCCTATCCCAGTTCGGGACATTCTTCAAAAGCTACGGTGGGCTGCAGTATGGTGCGGATCTTCGGTGGCGCACCCTGATAAAGGGTCTGTTGATCGGAGCATCCCGAATGAATCAGGACATCTCTGGCAAAGGCACGAGCGTGAATCCGTTGAACCCCACCGGTGGCGTCATTCCATACACTGAATCCTCCAGGGCGGACTGGACCGACCAGTTCTATGGCGAATACGCGCGGGGCAAATTGCGCATTGATTCGGAATATCGAAGATATGTGCGCAATGAATCGGTGTTCAGCGGCACGGCCGGAAACTTCGACGACGTGCGAGGGTGGTACGTCTCTGGAGCGTACCGAGTTATGAAACGGCTCGCGCTTGGTTCCTACTACTCCCGCTACACCATAACCAGCGTTCTCGGGGGATTTCTCACCGCAGTGGCACCCAACCAAACTGACACCAACTTACCTGCCAATCACATTTACGACAAGGTCCTCACGGCGCGGGTTGACCCGACAAAATTCTGGAACGTGAAAGTGGAAGGTCACTTCATGAATGGTTATGGGAGCAGTACGTATCCGGACGGATTTTATCCGCAAGTCAACCCCCAGGGCTTTAGCCCCAACACCAAGGCTTTGGTCGTTAAGACCGGCGTCAATTTCTAGCTGCGCGCAAGGTAGGCACAGGAGGCGCGATGAAATGTCGGAACTTACTCCTCGTCGCTGCCGGGTTGGCGATCTTTGTCTCTAGAGAGTCACTTGCGGACAACGTTAAGGTAATTGCCAATTCGAGCGTGAAAGCAGATGCGATCTCCGCGGCTGACCTAAGGCGCGTGTTTCTGGAGGAGACGATCGCGCTAGCCGACGGTTCGCATGTGGAACCAGTGCTCGAGAAGGGTGGATGGGTCCATGCGGCTTTCTTGGAATACCTCGGCATAACCGAGGACGATCTGCAGACTTACTACCGCACACTGGTGTTCACCGGCAAAGGCTCTATACCAAAAGAGCTTGGATCGGATGCCGAAGTCGTGGCCTACGTAGCCCGAACTCGAGGTGCGATCGGATATGTGAGCAGTGCAACCAGCGTGGAGGGTGTGAAGACACTTGCCATAGGGGTTCCCAGTAGCAGTGCCGAAAGAAAGCTGATCACGCGGGTCGAGCCCGATTATCCGGAGACGTTGAAGCAGCTCAACATCGGTGGAACTGTACGCTTGCGAGTATCCATTTCGGCGAAGGGGAACGTAGATAAGGTCGAGCTGCTGGGAGGCAATCCGATTCTCGGGGCGTCGGCCACAATTGCAGTGATGAAATGGCTCTACGTCGCGGGCAATTCGCGGACGATTATGGAGGTTAGCATCCTGTTTCATAGGCACTGACGAGATCTGGGAGCCCCGCGCCGTTTGATCGGCAACGCGATCAGCGAAATTTATACCAATTGGAATGGGATAAGGAATTTGTTTCGCCGTCTCGAGCAGATTCTTGGACCTGTAAGTGATTCGAATCGGCGTGCGTTGTTCGTTTGATCAGCAAGGCAAGAAGTCGCACCGGAGCCAAGGGCTTCAGACGCCCAGTGCACCTTAGAAGGATATGGCTGTCAATCTCCACGACAGATAAATGACAATCTATTGACAACCCTGTGACAACTGGCCGGCGACGGTTGCTCATACTCACCGGTGGTCATAAATGATCCCAGTGGCACGTTCACGCTGCAGAGCTTTTAGCTAGCAGACGGCGCTCGGAACCTGGGTCAATTAGCCGAATTGACGGCATCAGATGAGGCAAGGATTCAGCGAATGGCAGTCATCGTGCTTGATTTTTGGCAACGGAAGTCGGGATGCAAGTGCACAATCAGTGTCGTGTCGTTTAGTAGGACCGCTCGCAATCTGTTGTGAGGTGTCAGTGCCCTGGTCTCTACCGGAAGGCGAAACATCCCGCCTCGAAAGACTTACCAACCTTCGAATTCTGGACACATCTTCCGAGCAAATATTTGATGACCTCGCTCGTCTAGCCGTCCTTATCTGCGACACTCCTATCGCCGTCATCGATTTTGTCGACAAGCAAAGAGTGTGGTTCAAGGCAAAAATCGGTCTTGAACTGGATGATATGCCCAGAGAGGAGTCGTTTTCTACGCACGCGATCCTGCAATCAGATGTCCTGCTCGTCCCCGACCCGCTCTCTGACGAAAGATTCGCAAACAGTTTCATGGTAACCGAGATGGGGGTCAGATTTTACGCAGGGATACCATTAGTTTCAGCCAACAATCACGCTGTAGGTACATTAGCCGTGATGGACCGGATACCCCACCTTCTCACTGAGGAGCAGATCGATTCCCTAAAGATACTTGCCCGCCGCATTGTGCACGAGTTAGAACTGCGTCGGACAATGGAAGGTCACTCATCGCAGAGACTTCACCTCGCACCAAGTCTGCAGCGTCCTGCCTGCATCCTGTTGGTCGAAGACAACGACAACCTCCGAAACCTTTTGCAGAGGACACTCGAAGGGAGTGGATTTTCTGTTCTATCTGCCTCCGATGGGGCAGAGGCACTCCGCTTGTGCGACCAGCACGATGGCGCCATCGACCTGACAGTGAGTGATATCGTCATGCCCCGACTCAACGGTCTTCGGATGATGGAGCAAATTCGTGCGACTCGCCCCGCAATGAGGTTTTTGTTTATCACTGGCTTTGCTGACGAATTCCCCGAATTGGGTGAACTGATCAAGAACGGGGGAGACGTTCTGGGAAAACCATTCCTTCCTTCTGAACTCGTAGCCAAAGTGGAACAAATGCTGAACCAGGAGAACCTCGCCACTGGCACATGAAGCTTGACCGGCTCCCTCGCCGTTCTGCGGCGCTAAAGAGTTGGCGTGTCAGCGGCACGAGCTATTCCGTTCCGACTATCTCATACTTCATTTCTTTGCCCTTCTCATCGCGCACGATCATGGAGTTCTTTTCCACACGACACTGAATTTTGCTGACTCATCGTCATCTCCAATTTAGTCGTACGCCGTGCGACTTTGTAAGTGACCGCTCCCCACGTTTATCGTATAAACGATGTGGTTCCCCGCTGGACGCAAGGCACTGATTGCGTACGCTTGCTTCTCCCACTTCACGACCGTTCCACTGTCATAGGACTGCGCTAAGCCCATCGCATCGAATCGTTCTCGAAGTCGCTACAAACGGTGACGGTACGTTTGAAATCACCTTCAACGAGAAGGTCGTCGGTAAACATATTCCCGAGAGATGGCTGGACGATGAAACCTGCGCAAAACGGGGATTCTGCGGAGACGAGCTTGCTTCAATCAAGCGTCAACTGGGCGAGTGTGGTCGAGCCGTTGTGATCCTGTAAGCCGGGTGTTAGCCTTCCACGTCGGTGACTGTAGAAAAATTCCTATTACGCTCAATGACCCTGCCGGGGGATTCTGAGTTAACACAGATGCAGCGGCTTACCTTGTCGCCTAGGTGATTCGGTCCGGATTACGGGCTATCCGGAAGTTATCTGTTGTCGGCTTGTAGAAAGGCTGAGCGTCTACAAGACGCCGACGAACTCGCCAAGTGGCGCACTGCGCCTGGTAACCGGTAAGTGTTGTCTACCAGACGCCAGGAATGAGACGCTTTGTCCGTGCCGAGTACGCTGCGTATTCGTCGCCAAACTCCTCAACCATCATCCTCTCCTCCGCGCGGACGCGAAGCGCGCAGAGGATCGCGAACGCGATCAAGTTCGACGGACCGGCCACCCAATTCGGGATGACGAGCGCCTGGCCGATGGAATACAGCGCTAGCGCCAAGTACATCGGATGGCGGATACGGCGATAAACGCCCTGCGTGATGAGTCGATGCTCCTCACGTACCTCCAGGGTGATCGACCAATTTGTACCCAGGTCA
>Ga0302324_100017589_pt1 | contig 14158 bp, 12 predicted proteins | sample Palsa_T0_1_FD_201949 | JGI IMG/M metagenome (GOLD analysis project Ga0302324, IMG submission 201949) | Peat permafrost microbial communities from Stordalen Mire near Abisko, Sweden - Palsa_T0_1 | ecosystem: Environmental > Terrestrial > Soil > Palsa > Peat permafrost | place: Sweden: Abisko... | reverse complement strand
ATCGACATACGTCGTGCGCAGCTCGCCGTCCAGCGACATCCGGCGCAATTCCCGATACAGCGCGCGCAACGTGTAGAGTGTCGGCGCGCCGCGCTCGATAATAAAGTCGTTGATGCGCCGGTCGGGCTGTCCGAAGAGGAGATGAATTTCGGCGTCGTCACCGTCGCGGCCGGCGCGCCCGGCTTGCTGGTTGAACTCGGTGAAATCGAAGTTGAGGTGATAGAGAAAGACGTTGCGCACGTCGGGAAGATCGATGCCCTCCCCGAACGCCGATGTCGCAACGACGACCCGGATTCCGCCTTCGCGAAACAGTCGCTCGACTTCGGACCGGTCGGATGATGCAACGCCCGCATGATAGAATGCGACCGCGTTGCCGATCGTCGCACGCAACTTCTCGGCGATCTTCGTTGCCTCCGAACGCGAATTGCAATACACGATCGCTTTGCCTTCGCGGACGCGTTCGGCAATGTACGCAAGTTTATTCGTTGCGCCCCGCGCGTCGGTCACGTGTAAGTTCTCACGCACGGTCGGATCGATAACCCACGCATCGATACCTAGCGTCGCCTTGATACGCTCGAACACTTCGTCGGTCGCAGTTGCGGTCAATGCCAAAACCTGCGGCGACCCGAGCGCCGCAACCGATTCGCCGATGCGTCCGTACGCCGGGCGATGCTTGGAGTCGAAGACATGATGCGCTTCGTCGACCACGATAAGCGACGGGCGGCTAACGTCGGGACGAAAACGGTCGAGATGGAAGCTGAAGAATTCCGGGGTCGAGCAGATGATGTCCCACGCGCCGGCCTCGACCGCCGCCATGAGCGCAGCGCGCTCGTTTGTATCTATTGCCCCGTTGGCGCGAAAGACGCGCAAGCCGAGCGGTTCAAGCCGGCGCACCAGCGCCTCGTACTGATCGTTTGCGAGCGCGCGTAAGGGATAGAGCACGACGGTCTTCGCACCGCTCTCCAGTGCCGCGGTCGCAGCGGGATACTGAAAACACAGCGATTTGCCGCGTCCCGTGCCGAGAATTGCAAGTGTATTGTGACCGGCTTCGAGCCGCGCCAGCACGGCGCGCTGCGCCTCGCGCAAGGGCTTCTCGCCGATCAGTGCGTGCAGCACGTCCTGCCGGGTCGCCGTGCCCGGCGCAACGGACCGCGTGACTTCGCGCGCAGGGCGCTCGCGGCGAACGAGGATGTTGATGCCGAAACTGCGATCGCCACCGCCGGTGACGCTGCCGACTTCGGCGCGATAGCGTTCACCCGCATCGAAATGTTCGGCGATCCGGCGGGCGATCTCACGTTTGAGAAAACCAACTTGCAATTCTCCGATCCACACGCCGATTGCGTTCGGATCGAACGCGTTGCCGGGATCGCGACGCAACTCCAGCGCATCGCCCGCCCGCACGCCGCCCGCCACATCCTGGCGGCCCTCGAACGTGATGCCGACGACCTTCGTGTAGAATTCGTACGCATCACCGATCGTCGCGTAACGATCTTTTTCGAGATACGACGCGCTCTTTGCATAGAGCTGATCGAGAAACGCACCCGTATCGTTTGGGTCACGATCGACTGGGGCCGAGACTACAGCATCTCGGCCGAATGTTTGCAGCAACACGTCGAACGCCGCCTCCGATGCCGTCGGCGGCGGCGTTTTCTTACTTGTGTTCTTCGCCAGGGCCGTGCGCGGGCTGTGCGTGGTGCGGCGCGTCAACCGCCTCGAGATTGAGGTTGATCTCTTCGTGACCTAATTCATAATCGCGGTCGTGCTGCCCGGCGTTCTGCGCATCGAGCGGATCGACCATTTCGGCGTCGTGCCCCGCATGCTCGGGCTCGAGATAATCACGCAGTTCGTCGTCGTGTTCGTCTTCGCGCTCGCTCTCAAGCGTGCCGGCCGTGGCGGCCGTGCCGTCCGGACGCCGCTTCTTGTAGCGGGCGGGAGCAGCAGCGCGTTCGGCGGCTTGCCGCTCGCGTTCGCGGCGCAGCTTACGCGCAGCAATAACTTCGTCGCGGCCGGGACCCTTGCGACCGCCCTGTGCTCGCGCCTCGGCGACCGTGCGCGGGCCGCCGCCTTCGAGCGCCGCGGTCGAGGAGTGAGCACGTATGCGGCGACGGTTGGCTTCGGTGAAGCGCGCAACGAGCGGCGCCGAATAGAAGATCGAGTGGTAACCACCCGAGCAGATACCGACGAGCAGCGCGAACGCGAAATTCTGCAGCGACGCTCCGCCCAGCGCCAAGAGCGCAACGAGCGTGATCACGACGGTCGCCAGCGTGTTGACCGAGCGCGTCATCGTCTGCAAAATCGACGTATTGACAATCTTGTCGAACGGTTCGCCGGCCAGCACTTTGACGTTCTCTCGGATACGATCGAGGATGACGATCGTATCCATAACCGAGTAACCGATGACCGTCAGAACCGCAGCGAGGAAAGCATCGTCGACGCGCCGGTTCGCGATCGCGTAGATACCGATCATCATCAGCGAGTCGCGTACGAGCGCGATGACCGTGACCAGACCAAAGATATAGTTCCAGCCAAATCGGAACGCGATATAAAGAAACTGAATCGAAATCGCGATGACCAGCGCCTTGATCGCGTTGAGCAGATACTCGTGCGACAGCGACGGGCCGACGGCAGAAATCGCCGACTGCGAACGATCGACATGCGCGGTGCTACCGAGCGCGCTCCATAGGGGAGCGGTCTGATCGCCGAAATCTTTCTGCGTCTCGATCGTCCAGCGCGGCGTTCCGACATCGCCCGGCTTCGAGATCGTCGTGATCTGTTCGTCCGTCACGCCGATCTTTGCCAGCGACGCAGCGATCTGGTCTTTGGTAACGCTGACGTCAGCCGGCTTCGTTTTGGCCCCGTCGTCGAATTTGACCGTAATGTCGGTGCCGCCCGTGAACGACAGCCCGAGTTTCATGATTGAGCCCGTCGTTACGTAGTGGTAGATCATGAACGCGATGCCGATGCCGATGACGGCATACGAGATATTCGAAACGATCGTGAACCAGCCGACGACGTTCCAGTTTAAGCGACGAAAAAACATCGGCTACGCCCCGTAAGCCTTGTGGTTGGTGACGAGATCGTTCTCGACGATGACGTCCATGAAGAAGCGGGTAATAAAGACGGCGGTAATCAGGGAAAACGCCGTGCCCCAGAACAGGGTGTAGGCGAAGCCCTTCACCGTACCGGTACCCAGTAAGTACAGCACGCCCGCACCGACGATCGTCGTGAAGTGACTGTCGAACACCGATGAGAACGCGCGAGCAAAGCCGATTTTTACGGCCGAGCGCAGCGACTTTCCGTCCCACAGCTCTTCTTTGACACGCTCGAAGATCAGCACGTTCGCATCAACGGCCATACCGATCGAGAGCACGAAGCCGGCAATACCGGGCAACGTGAGAACAGCATGCGCGAAAGCAAGCAACGCCAACAACGCGACGACGTAGACGATAAGTGCAATGTCCGCCAGCACACCGGGCAACCGGTACATGAATGCCATAAAGAGCAGCACGAGCGTAAGACCGATCGCCGATGCGACAAGCGATTTCTGGAGATCTTCCTTACCTAACGTTGCGCCGACTTGATCTTGCTCGATGATCTTGAGCGGTACCGGTAGCGCGCCCGCGTTGAGTTCGTTTGCGATACGCGAGACGTCGTCTTCGGTAAAGCTGCCGTGAATCAAGCCGCTGTCGGTAATCACGCCTTCGATCGTGGCGTCGGAAACGAGTTTCTGATCGAGAAACGCGCCCAGTTGCTGGCCCATATACTTTTGCGTGAGCTGGCCGAATTTCTTCGGATCTTTCGTCTGAAAATTGATTTGCGGCTCGCCGCCCTGGCCGAACGCGGCCTGCGCGCCCTTCAATTCTGCGCCGGTATAAACAATCGCGCCTGAATCCTTGTACGCGCCGTTGGGATCGTTTGCGTATTTTAAGTCGGTCCGTGCGCGATCGGCAACTTTCGGGGGAACGATTTTAAAATCGAGAACGGCAACTTCTTTGAGCTGCGCGATCGCCTTGTCGACGTCTTTTTCACCGGGCAACTCAACAAGAATGCGATTCGAGCCAACCCTCGAGATAACGGGCTCGGACACGCCTAGGCCATTCACACGATTATCGACGACCTGGACGACTTGGTTCTGAATGTCCGGCGTGATCGTCTTGACGGTATCCGACGGCTCAAGCTCAAGGGTAACGCGAACGCCGCCCTGGAGGTCGAGACCAAGGTGAACCTTCTGTTGAATTGGGGTGATCGTCCAGACACAGAGGGCGACGATCACTATTAAAAGGACCGCCCCAAGCGGTCTTTTGATCTTATTCCACATACCGCGCGCTTCGGGGAAGGGGTGAACCAACGCATTGTAGCAGGCTCGGTGACCAGCGTCAAACGACGCGGGTTCGCTCGGAGGGGCGCTATCCGGATGGACTCAAAGGGCGTCGATGCAGGTCTCCTGCAAAGCCGCTACCGGCTGACCAAACAACGCGCGGCTATCCTGCGCGCCTTGGAGGACGGCACCCACGTCAGCGCCGAGACGATCCTGGACCGCGTGCGCGCCGAACTGCCCGGGGTAAGCCTCGGAACAATCTACCGCACGCTCGACATTCTGCGCCAAATCGGCCTCGTGCAAATGTTCACCTACGCGGGCATGGCCGCACGCTACGAGGCGTCGCTCGACAAGCATCACCATCTGGTATGCGACGTTTGCCACGATATTACGAACGTGCCCGCCCCCGACGTACAGCGCGTCGCACAGGCGATTGCCGAAAGCCACCGCTATGACGACATCGATGCGTCGCTTACGATTACCGGCCGCTGCCCTAACTGCGCGTCAGCCGGCGTCTCGACAAACGGCGTTCACTAAAGAAAACTAGCCCCCGGTGAGTGCGCGCCGTTCTTGAACGTAGGTCGTCATCTTCCCGACTTCACTGCCGAGCGCATCGACGGTTTGTTCCATGGAAGCCAGCGCCTTCACGCGATAGTCGGTCATCCCATCGATCGCAGCGCGCACGTTGGCGAACGCTTCGGTCAGCTTCGCGACGTCGACGGTCGACTGCGTGGCGCCCTCTTGTACGCGCACGGAATTATCCTTGAGCATGCGCGACGTCGATGCGATGAGGTTCGATGTTGTATCGCGCACGGCGGCGATTTGATCGAGCACGAGCTTCTGATTCGCCAGCGCCTGCGCGGTTACGACGGCCGTGCGCAGCGCCGCCACGGTCGTCGTCGTCGCCCGATCGACACCCTTCGCTAATTCGGCGTTGTTTTTCTTGATGAGATCGAGTGCGAGATAGCCTTGCACGTTCACTGCGAGTTGCGTTGCGATATCTTGCTGCTTCTGGCGCGCGGCGAAGAGCACTTCTTCCGCTAGCGCCTTGGCGCGCTGCGGATCGGTCGTTTCGAGTGCGTGGACTTTGGTATTGACCGCGTCGCCGAGCGTTCGGGCGAGATAGGCGTGCTTTTGCAAGTCATGCATCAGCGCCCACATCGTCGTTTTCTCTTGCTCGATGGCCGCGTTGTCGCGTAAGAGTTCGTCTTTCGAGCGGCGCAACGCCTCGATTACCGCGTTGAGATGGCTTTGCGACGATTCGTAACCTCGGAAATAATCGCGCAGCTTGTTACCGAACGGCAAAATGCCGAGCAGCTTCTTCGGCGAAAAGAGGTCGCCCTGATGTGACGGGTCAAGCTTTTCAATCGTCGAGCGAAGGTCGAGCATGCTTTTCGCGACGCCCGAGTTGCCGTCGAGCGTATTCATCGCGCGCGTCGGCCGCTCCATCATCCGGTTCGCGACCGACGCCGACCGCGTTATTTCCTCATTACCGAGCGCTTCGAGTGCGCGCACGCGTTCGCGAAAACCCTCTGACTCGGGCGCGAGCGCAGCAACATCGCCCGCGATACGCGCGGCTTCCCCGTCGAGTGCGGAGCGCTCGTCGCCTGCCAATGGAACTTTGCCCATCGCATCTTCGGGTGCAACCGGTGCGACAGGTTCGGGTGCTTGCAGCACCTGCGGTGGTTGAAGCGTTTCGTCGTTCATCTCATCCTATCGGTCGTTGATGTTGAGCTCGGTGCGCCGGCCGGCAAGCACGCGATCGACGGTCGCGTTGGCGGACGGTTGCGAGCCCTTCGGGGCCTCATCCGATCCGCCCCACGAGAGCGCCGCATCCGCGATGCCGTCTCCAAGGGCATTGCCCACGACGCCCCGGACGATGCCGGCGAACAGATCGCCCCAACCCATCGCTAGTCGTTAAGCCCCACTTGTAAGGTAAGCGGTATGCCGGTTTTCGGTTCGCCACGTTTTTCGACCGACGTGCCGATCGCCATGAATTCGATCACATGCGGACTCCAGATATGCGTCTTCTCGACGATCTGCATCCCGACGATGCCGTCGGCGCCGTGGGATTCCGCTTCGGTTTGCATGCGCCCCATCGCAAGCTCGCGCGCATCGTAAATGGCTTCCGTATAATTGCGCAGTTCGACGTTTGCACCGAGAGTCGCGATCGACTGCATGAAGCCCTGATGCGCGACGTGATAGACGCAGTTTCCCAGCACCAGCTCGCGTGGCACGTAGCCGGTCGCCGTGACGAGTTTGTAGAAATCTTGTACGCTGAAATCCGAAGTAAACGGTTTACCATCGCGCGTACGCCACGACTGCTCGCCCGCCGGTGCTTTCACCGCCGTACCGATGGCCGTAAACTCGAGGCCGTTCTCGGCCCACGCATACCCGCCGACCTCCAGCCGCACGCCGACCACACCGTCGGCGCCGAGCACATCGGCTTCTTCTTCCATACGCGTCATGGCGAGTTCGCGCGCATCGTACATTGCGGCGGTAAGATATTCGAGTTCCTGATTCTGATAAAAGTTCGCGTACTGAATGCCGACGTGATAGATCGACGACCCGAGCACGAGCCCCAGCGGACGCCATCCCATCTGCTCGAGCAACACAAACTCGGAAACGGACAGATCGCTGGTAAAGAGCGGCGTGCCGCCTTCACCGCGCATACGCCGCAGGCGCGAGATCGCGTCGAGTGGGACACCGGTCTCGGTGGTGCGGACGCTGGATTGCTGCTGTGCGCCGCGCTGACCGCCGCCAAAAAAGAAACTCATCGTTAGTACTCCTTCACGAACAGACGGGTAAGGACATCGCGCGCGTCGCGCTCACGTTCAACATAGGCCGCCAAATCATCCAGTAAGCCGCGGGTCCACTCCGCTACGTCAACGGTCAGTGCCTTCAGCCTCACGCCGCGCACGTATCGTTCGACGCTCGCCGTAACGCCGAAGCGGTCGCGCAGCAGCACGTAGCGCAAGAGATCGTCACGGCGCGGCACATCGAGTACGAGCGATTCGACGGGTCCGCGACCTAAGAATCCGCCGCGCCGGACTTGCACGATCGCCGGAAATGCCGCCGCGAGTCGCGTACCTGCTGTTTCGAGCAGTGCCAGAGGGTCGGTTCCGGCTTCGGTTCCGATCCGGTCGAGCACGCGCCGCACAAGGAGCGCCGGCGGTGCCGTCGCCGGATCGACGTGCGGCGCTTCGGGCAGCGCTTCGAGTTTACCGAAGCGGTTGGTGAGGAACGCGCCGTTGGTGGAAAGGGCGGCCTCGGCGTTCTCAGCCAGCGCAGCCAGCCGCTGCGCCGTCGCGCGTTCCAGTAGCCGCAATTGGTCGACCAGCATCGTTTCGGCGGTTGCGTCACGGCGTGCAGGCGGAATATCAAGGAAGGCACGCACGGTATCGGGCAGATACCGCCGCTCCGTCTCGCGCAAAGCGTAGCCGGCTTCATCGCTCGCGCCGCCGCCCAGCAGCGGCTCAGCCTGCGCCAGCAACGCTTCGATCCGAGCGACAAGCCCTTCGGCTTGGGCGGGCAACCCACTCACGCTGCCGACTACCCGCGACCGGACAACGAAGTTGCACCGTTTTCTGTGACCGTCCGCGAGCCGGAATCTCCGCTTCGACGCCAGAAGGGCGCCGGGCGAACGATGTTCGTGACGCGAGTTGAAAGGAGCACATCATGCCATCCGGTTTGGCAGCTACCTCAATCGCGATGTCATCGGCCGCTCAAGTTGCACTGGCAGTCGACTTTGCGTTCCTAGCCGGCTTGAGTTTCCTTTTGGGTCTCGCGTTCGAAGACGTGTTCGCGCGCGCCGGCGTACGGCGGCCGGGAGGTGTACGAACCTTTCCGATGCTTGCGCTGTGCGGCGGGGTGCTCTACCTGTTCGATCCCGTGCATCTCATCGCGTTCACAAGCGCGCTGCTGCTCCTTGGAGCGTGGCTCACCGTCTACTATCGCGAGCATATTCGCGCCGGCGATGAAAGTGGGCAACAGAACGTCGGCATGATGGTCATGCTGCTCAATATCTACGCCTATCTGCTGGGTGCGATGGTTTTTGCGCTGCCGCATTGGACGGCCGTCGGAACGACGGTTGCGGCGGTATTGCTCTTCACCGGCCGGGACCGTCTGCATGCGCTTGCGCAACGCGTCGACATCAGCGAGATCGTTACCGCCGCCCAGTTCCTCATTCTGACCGGTCTTGTGTTGCCGCTGCTGCCGAACGAACCGGTCACGACTTTGACAAACGTCACCCCACGCCAAGCGTGGCTCGCGTTAATAGTTGTTTGCGGATTTTCTTACGCGAGCTATCTGCTGCAGCGGTACGTCGTTCCAACGGCGGGCGGTCTGTGGACGGCGGCGCTCGGTGGAATGTACTCATCGACGGCAACGACGGTCGTTCTCGCGCGTCAATCCAAGACGGACCCGTCAATGGTTCGCCAAGCGCGCGCGGGTATCACGCTCGCGACGGGGATTATGTACTTGCGAATCCTCGCCGTCGTCGCCGTCTTCAATGTAAACCTCGCGCGCAGTCTATCACTCCCGCTCGCCGGGTTGTTCTTCTTTGCGCTGCTCATCTCGGCGACTCAATACCACTACGACCGCGGAAAGCCGGCTACGCAAGCGAACGCAACGGCCAATCGGAACCCACTCGAACTTGTCCCCGCTGTTGCGTTCGCGCTTACGTTTGTCGTTATTTCCGTCCTCTCCGGCTTGATCAAAACGCGTTTCGGCATCGCCGGTATCTATTCGCTCGCTGCCGTGGTCGGCGTTACGGACATAGACCCATTCGTACTGAACCTCGCCCAAGGCGGCGCTGTCGGCGTCGCGACCAAGTCGCTGGTTGCAGCCGTGCTCATTGCGGCGTCGTCGAACAATCTGCTCAAGGCCGCGTACGCCGCGATATTCGCCGGCTGGCGCATCAGCTTGCCCAGCGTCGTTGCGCTAATCGTCCTTGCCTTAACGGGGCTTGGAATTGCGTTGGTAACAGCGGGCATTTCGTAGGATTCTTACGCCGCTGCTCCACTCGAGTATTCGCCCACGATACCGGCTGGTTCGAGCGCGACTTCGGCCGGAATCTCCGTGTAGGCGAAGACGTCGACGAGGAGACCCATACGCTCGAAGAAGTCGGCAAGCATCGGCCGCAGTGCGGCTGTTGACACAACGGCATGGGGCGCGTTCGCTCCTTCGCCGAGATAGCGTTCGATTTGCGCTCGCACGTGCAACGCGGTTTTTGGATCGGGCGCAAGGCCGCCTGCCGTCCACATGCGTGCCAGTTCCGCCTCGAATTCCGGTGCGAAGATCAGCGGACGAATCCGCTTCACGCCATCGCGCCGGAATTGTTGCGGCACGACCGTACGGCGCGCCGCCTCGACTAAGTCACGTGGATCGCGCGTCGCGGGCGCCGCATCGAGCACGGCCTCGAACACGGCGATCGGATCGCGCGGCCAGGCGTGTTCTCTGAGCAGCGCGCCGAACACGCGATGCGCTGTTGCGATCGGCAAGAGATCGCCGCCGACATCCTTCATGAGCGATGGCACACTTGCGCGCAGATGTTCGATCAGCGTATGAAATTCTTGGCGGCCGAGGAGTTCTGGGGCATAGGTGCGCACCATTTCCGAAAGGTGCGAGCCGACGATCGAGATAGCGTCGAACGCGAGCGCGCCGAGTTGCGTTGCCCGGTCGCGGTCTTGCAGCGCGATCCACTTGGAGCGCAGACCATAGACGGGCTCGAGTGTATCTTCGCCCGCAAGTTGCGCGAGTGCCGCCGGATTGCCAACGGCGACGAGCCGGTCGAGCCGCAGCGTTCCTTCGCCGACAATGCGTTCGCGAACGCGGATGGCGTACGAGTTGGGGTCGCGCATACCGTCGTCGCGCAAGCGCACGCCCGGAATGACGATGCCGATTTCCGCGGCGATGGCGCGGCGGACATCGCCGATACGATCGAGCAATGCGTCGGAATTCGGCGGCGAAAGCAACGAGTATAGTTCCGTGCCGACATCGATGGAGACAGCATCGACGCCGACCAGCGCGAGTGCCATTTCGGGTCGCCGGATCGCGCTCTTGCGCATTTTTTCTGCGTCGGCGCGAACGGTTGCCTCCAGGCTCTTCTTGCGCTTATCTGCCAGAGCTGCTGCAATCAACGCGGCGATTCCAAGGCCGATGAAAAGCGGTCCCGGTAACGCCGGGACGAAGCCCAGCACGATCATCAGCACGGCGGCCGAGCGCAGCACGTCGGGACGGCCGATCAACTGCATCGCCAAGTCGACGCCGAGTGCACCTTCGCCCGCAACCCGGGTGACCATCATGCCCATCGCGGTCGATATCAAGAACGCCGGCAGCGTCGTGACGAGTGCATTGCCGATCGATAGCAGCGAAAATGTTTCGATCGCTTCGAGCGGTGACATGCCGTGGTACACGATGCCGACGACGATTCCACCGACGAGATTGAGCCCGACGATCACGAGCGCTGCGATGGCGTCACCCTTGACAAATTTTCCGGCGCCGTCCATTGCGGCATAGAAGTCGGCCTCACGCTGAACGCGTGCGCGTTTACGCCGGGCGCCGTCGGCATCGAGGAGTCCCGCGTGCACGTCGGCGTCGATCGCCATTTGTTTACCGGGCATAGCGTCCAGCGTAAAACGCGCGCAGACTTCGGCTACGCGCTGCGCGCCCGTTGCAATCACGATGAATTGGATCGTGATGAGAATCGCGAAGATAATGAGGCCGACGACGATGTTGCCGCGCACGACGAATTGTCCGAAGGCGGGAATAATCGCGCCGACGCCGCCGGCAAGGTGGCCTTCGGTGAGAATCAGGCGCGTCGCGCTGACGTCGAGCGAGAGCCGGAAGAGCGTTGCGAGCAGCAGCGCCGGGGCGAACGCCGAGAACTCCAGCGGCTCTTCAACGCGCAAACTGATGAGCAACACCAGCGCAGAGCCAAAGATATTGATCGCGAGCAGTCCGTCCAAAATCAACGGCGGCAACGGAACGACCAGAATTGCGACGATCCCGAGCACGACGACGGCGAAGCCCGATGTGATCCGGCTATTCATACGACCGCTCCTTCACGCACGAGTTCGGCGATCACGTAGGCAACCGCAACAAACGTCTCACTGGGAATAGCGCGCCCGGCCTCGCCTTGCGCGTAGAGCGCGCGCGCTAACGGAATATTTTCGATGATCGGAATGTGATGCTCGGCCGCGATACGCTTTACTGCGAGTGCTTGCTCCTCGGCTGCGCGTACGAGTATCTCGGGGACCGCGACTGCCGGCGGCGCGTAGCGAATGGCAATCGCGATGTGTGACGGGTTGACGAGAACAAACGAGGCGTCTTTGGTCTTGTTGATCGAACCGCGAAGGAGCGTGCGGTGGATCTGTTTGCGGCGTGACCGGGTGTGCGGATCGCCGTCGTTCTCTTTCGCGTCGCGTTTCATTTCGTCGCACGTCATCTTCAACTGCGCAAGCCAGCGGCGGCGCGCGAGCGCGTAGTCGGCCGTCGCAAAGAGTGCGCCGACCGCAATTGCGGCACCAAAGGCGCGTTCGGCACCATCGCGCGCGAGCAGCCCCATGCCGGCGGCGCCCGGCACGGTCGTGGCGCGAACGAATATTTCCTCGAATACGGGCCACATCGCCACGCTTGCGACGATGAACGCCACGAGCGCGCGCGTCGCGCCGACGATCGCTTCGCCGCCGACCATGCGTTTGAAACCGGCTACCGGATTGAGCCGCGTCAGATCGAGTTTCGGCATCACGATCCGCAGACCGCCGGCTTGCGCAAGCCCGGCAGCGGTTCCGGCGACACTCGCCGCCACAACCGGCAGCGCTGCGAAGAGCACGACGGCGTAGACCGGCGGCGACAGATGGTGCGGGTCGGGATGACGGCTGACCGCACGCATCGCCTCGGCAAACGCGCCGCCGATAAGCGGAATCGCAACGAACGCCGCTAAAGCGGCTGCGCCGAACGCGACGATACCGCCGACCTCGGTCGAACGCGCACTATTGCCTTCCCGCGTCGCGCGCGCCTTGCGTGTCGGCGTTGCGTCAAAACGTTTCTCCGCTTGCTCCGCGCTCATCGCCCACCGGCATAAGGAGCGAGCAGCCACGGATGCGCCGCGAGCGGCGCGAAGAGCGGCACAGTCGCAATGGTGATCAAGAGCGCAGCCGCGAAGATCAACGGAAAGGAGAGCGTGAAACTCGAGAAGCGCGGAACGACGCGGGCCACCGCCGCGAGTGCGAGTTGCACGACCGCAACGACGGCAATCGCCGGCGCGGCAATCATTAGTGCCGCCTTTCCAATCGTCGCCGGCAACGCCAGCGCAAAGCGAAACCACCCGTCCGGCGAGACGAGTCCGCCGGCTACCACATGATCGAAGCTCGTTGCAAATGCATGCACGACGTACGCGTAGCCGTCGAATAAAAAGAACCCGGCGAGAAACACGGAGGACCACAGCCGCCCGAAACCTTGCGCCGACGTTACCGCTGCATTCGGCACACTGCCGCGTACACCAACATAGTCATCGATCATGCGCCCCGCATAGTAAGCACCGTCGTAGAGTAGCGACGCGCCGATACCCATCGCACTTCCAAGCGCAACTTCGCCCGCGATCGCAATGCCGAATGCCGCCGTATCCATCGTCGCATGTGCGGCGATGCCCGGCACGACGCATAGTGCGAGGGCCAGCGCCATACCAAGGCGCGCGATGACCGGCACGCTGGGATGCGTGAAGCCCGGCGCGCGAAACATCAGCCCCGCTCCGCGCGCAAACACGAGTAACGCGGTCTGCGTCATGCGCCGTGCACGAGTGCCGGAATGCCCGCGAGCGCATCGAGAAATAACTGCGCGCACAGGTGCATGCCGAAGCCGCCGAACAGTGCAATCGCGCCGCCGACGGCAATGACCTTCGGCAAGAGCGTGAGCGTCTGTTCCTGAACCTGTGTCGCGGCCTGCATGATTGCGACGGCAGCGCCAACGATCGTCGCCAAAACCAGGATCGGCAGCGTCAGCACGGCCGTGACGATCAGCGCGTCACGCAAAAGAACTTGGAACTCAGCCACAGGCCCATAATCGACCCGCGGCGTGACCGCCGCGCAGCCGAAATGTTACCGAATTAAAACGCCTGGGCGCGTAGCGGGCGAAGAATTCTTACGTTCGGTCAAGCGGAGTGCGCAGAGACCGAGCGTAGCGCGGCGAACCGCGAGGCGTACAGCGCGGAGACGACGGCCCGCGTCGCCGGCGACTTGTTCAGCGTATAAAAGTGGATGCCGGGCGCGCCGCCATCGAGCAGCTCGACGCACTGCAGCGTGGCGTACGCAACCCCAAGTTCGGACACGGCCTCGGGTTCCGCCCGGCGGGCATCGAGTTCCGATCGCAAGCCAGCCGGAATCGTTGCGCCACAACTCTTGGTGAAGCGATCGATCTGATCGTAGTTCGTGATCGGCATGATGCCGGGCAGAATCGGGACGGTGATACCGCGGGCCCGAACGCGCGCGACAAAATCGAAGTACAGCCGGTTGTCGAAGAACAGCTGCGTGATAAGAAAGCGCGCACCGGCGTTGACTTTGCGTTCGAGTGCATCGAGATCGGCGTGCAGGCTCGTGGCTTCGGGATGCTTCTCCGGATAGGCAGCGCCGCCGATGCAAAAATCGAATTCGCGTTCGAGCAGTCCAACGAGGTCGCTGGCATAGCGAAATCCGTCGTCGCGAGCAACAAAGACGTCGCTGCCTTTGGGCGGATCGCCTCGCAGCGCGAGGACGTTCTCGATGCCGCCGGCTTCAAGTTCGCGGAAGATCCCGCGTAACTCGTCGACGCTTGCACCCGAGCAGGTCATGTGCGCGAGCACCT
>Ga0302324_100017588_pt1 | contig 14160 bp, 13 predicted proteins | sample Palsa_T0_1_FD_201949 | JGI IMG/M metagenome (GOLD analysis project Ga0302324, IMG submission 201949) | Peat permafrost microbial communities from Stordalen Mire near Abisko, Sweden - Palsa_T0_1 | ecosystem: Environmental > Terrestrial > Soil > Palsa > Peat permafrost | place: Sweden: Abisko... | reverse complement strand
CACGCGGCGCCCGTCCGCCTCCATGCTGAAGGCGAGGCTGGGTCGGGCCATGGCGTGGCGTTTCACTTCCTCGGTGAGCGCCGCGGACTCCGCGCGCTCGGATTTCATGAACTTCAGACGCGCGGGCGTGGCGAAGAAGAGGTCGCGGACCTCGACACGTGTGCCAAATCCGCCCGGAAACGCCGCCGGGGCCACGCCTCGCGCCGCTCCGCCTTCGACGGCGACCGCCCAAGCCTCGGCGGCGCCCTTTGCGCGAGAAGTGAGAAGCAGCCGCGCCACGGCCGCGATCGAGGGCAGCGCTTCGCCGCGAAAACCGAGGGTGCCGATGCGCAGCAGGTCACAGTCCTCGTCTCCATCGGCGCCCAGTTTGGAAGTGGCGTGGCGCTCGATGGCCAGCGCCAGCTCGGCGCGCTCGATGCCCGCTCCGTCGTCGGCCACCAGTATCCGCGAAAGACCCCCGCCCTGGATCTGGACTTCGATGGACCTGGCGCCCGCGTCGATGGCGTTCTCGATCAGCTCCTTGACGACGCTCGCGGGCCGTTCCACCACCTCGCCGGCCGCGATGCGGTTCACGAGGGTGGCGGGAAGGCGGCGGATAGTCATCGAATCCGCACTATAGGCTCGATTCCACGAGCGCTGTTTCGATTCCGCGCTCCCGTCGATCCTGGGGAAGTCCGATGACCGAGGTTCGATCCATCGGCGGCCGCCTGGACGCCCTCCCCAAGTCGTGGCCCGTCTGGCGGCTCATCGTCCTGGTCTCGCTGGGCGGATTCTTCGAATTCTACGATCTGATGATGACGGCGTACATCTCTCCGGGCCTGACGAGAGCCGGCATCTTCCACGCCGGCGAGAAGGGCCTCCTCTGCATCTCCGATCAGGGCGTCTTCGCCGCGGCGACGTTTCTTGGTCTCTTCATCGGCACGGCGGCCTTCGCCGGCGTCGCCGATCGCCTCGGGCGCCGCTTCATCTTCACCGCGTCGCTGCTCTGGTACACGGGCGCCAGCGCGATGATGGCGTTCGCGTCGAGCGCCGCGACGATCGACTTCTGGCGGCTCGTCGCCGGCGTTGGGATCGGGATCGAGCTGGTGACCATCGACGCCTACATCGCCGAGTGGACGCCGCCGGCCATCCGGGGCCGGGCCTTCGCCGTCAACCAGGCGATCCAGTTCCTGGCCGTGCCGATCGTCGCCCTGGCCTGCTGGCTCCTCGTTCCCAAGGCGCCCTTGGGTGTCGCCGGATGGCGCTGGGTGATCCTCGCGGGATCCACGGGCGCCTTGGCCGTCTGGTTCATCCGCCGAGGGTTGCCGGAGTCGCCCCGCTGGCTCGAGGCGCGCGGACGGGTCGCGGAAGCGGAGCGAATCCTCGCCAGGTTCGAGCCGCGCACCGTGGCGCCGGCGAGGCGCGACCGTCCGACCGAAGGCGGCCGCCAGGCGCCAGCTCCGTCCGGGGGAATATCGATCCTGTTCTCGCCGGAGTATCGGCGGCGCACGATCATTCTGATCGTCTTCAATGTCTTCCAGGCGATCGGCTTCTACGGCTTCGGCAATTGGGCGCCGTCCCTGATCGCCGCGCAGGGGCACACCGTCATCGACGGTCTGGGCTACAGCTTCGCCATCGCTATCGCCTGGCCGCTAGGCCCCCTGCTCTGCGCCGCCTTCGCCGATCGCATCGAGCGCAAGGTTCAGATCGTCCTGTCGGCGCTCGCAACCGCCTGCCTGGGCCTGCTGTTCGCCCGCCAGAGCGCGCCGGTGGCCCTCATAGCCCTGGGGGTGGCGATCACTCTTTCAAACACCCTGCTCTCCTACTCCTATCACGCCTACCAGACCGAGCTCTTCCCAACCCGCGTGCGGGCGACGGCCGTGGGGTTCGTCTATTCGTGGAGCCGGCTTTCGACGGTCTGCTCGAGCCTCCTGATCGCCCTGCTCCTCGCTAGGGCCGGGTCGGGCGCGGTGTTTGCCCTGATAGCCGGAGCGATGGGGGTGGTGATCGTGTCGGTAGGAGTTTTCGGGCCACGCACGAACGGGGCCGGCCTCGAGGATATCTCGCCCTAGCGAGCCCCGGCGGCCGAGGGGTCGCCTTCGGCATGCGCGGCGGCGACCAGGGCGGCGCAGTCGGCGTTGTGGGCCAGGCCCGGGCTCACGAACGGCAGGAGGAGGGCCGCGGGCGAAACCAGAGCCCCCAACAATCCGCTCACCGCCAGCTGACCGGCGGCCTTGCCGACGTCGACGCCGAGTTTCGGCGCTTCCCAGCGACCCTTGACCGTGATCGGCGCCGCGATCCGGATCAGGCGGAACTTCTTGGGCTTGCCGGCCAGGCGCAGATCGATCGTCTCGTTGCGCATGTCGATATCGCCGGCGCCGGCGACGAGCACGACACCGGTGTCGAGCACGATCCGTCGCACCGACAGGACGCCGTCCCTGGCCTGGAAGTCGGCGACGCCGCAACGGATTGGAGTCTGGTTCTCGTTCTTGGTGAGCAGCAGGAAGAGGCCCTTGGTGGCGTCGATGCCCAGGAGTTCGGCGAGAGCCTGGCGGATCTCCCCGCCCGGGACGACCAGGCTGAACTCGCCGTTGGCGCCGGCCGCCGCCGACCGCACCGAGGCCCCGGCGCCCGAGAGCCTGGCGCGCCCGAAGAGGCCGCCTTCCAGCGGCGGCGGGCCTGCTTTTTGGGAGATGAGCCGCTCGAGGCGGGCGTTGGCGACGCGCACGTCCATGGTCGTAAAGGGTGTGTTCCCACGCGCGTCGATCCGGACAGAGCCGGAAAGGTCACCCTGGGAAAGGCCGATCGCCACCGGGGCCAGGGTGAGGACGCCGTGATCGAGAACCAGCTTCAGGTCCAGCGAGTGGAGCAGCAGCTTGCCGGCGACGACGGACTGGGCCGTGAAGGCTACCTTGGCGTCCATGCCTCTCACCCTGGTCACGTTCAGCGGCGTGTCGGGGAGAACCCTGTGCTCGGCCCGCAGCCGGGCGCCGATCACCCGCTCGGCGGGGGATACGACGTGTCCGGCGGGGTTCCTCGGCGCGCCACCAAAGGCGGGCGCGAGGTCGACGAGACGGAGCCGTCGCGAGGCGAGATCGGCGGCGAGGAACGGCCGGCCGCTGCTGTCGTCTACCGAGAGCGCGCCGGCGAGGTCGCTGTCGCCGACCCGGCCGTGCAGCCTTCGAAGGGCGTAAAAGGCCCCGACGCGCGAGAAGCCTCCGGCCAGTGCGTAGGGCGGCGACATCGGCAGAGCCAGGCCGGTGATCGTATTGAGTTCGGAGAGGTCCTGGCCACTGACGCTCAGGGTTCCCGAAAGTCGGCTGAAATCGAAGGGGTGGGCGACGGCGCCGACCATCGCCACCTTGGTCGCGCCAGCCTGGAGGCGGGCGTTGAACCGATAGGGTCGGCTTCTGTCGACGTCGATCAGCGGTCCGCCGGTGATGATCGCGAAGAATGGCGATCGGTTGAGGACCCCCTGGCCCGCCAGCTCGAAGACGCCGTTCCCGGCCCCTGTCATCCGCTCGCTGGAGGAGATGGTCCCCAGGAAATGAAGGGGCCGCCCGGCGTCGTCATAGCGCAGCCGGCCGTTGGAGATGAGAAGGCGGCCGATCGGCGGCAGTTTCAGCGGCCTCGGCTTGGCTCCGCCCGTCGGCCGCCAGTTCTCTCGCCCGGAGGCGTCACGGACCAGACGCACGTCGGGTCCATCCGCCTCGACGAGGTTCAGCGCCAGGCGGCGGTCGCGCATTCCCGAGAGGAGTTGGGTTTCGATCACAAGTCGGGGCGCGCGCGCCAACGGGCCGGGTCCAGCCCACGGCGGATTTGCGACAACCAGCGCGCCGGTGATCTTCGTCGCGCCGGCGTAACCGCCGCGGGTGGCGGTCTCGTCAGCGGAGATTTCGCCCGAAAAGCCGATCCTGCGAAGGACGTCGGTCAGACCAATCCTGCCCCCGCGTATCACCAGATGGCCGATGGGCGGCGCCGGCCGCGCGGCCGCCCCCTCGCCGTCGGGTTTCCAGTTGGCGCGGCCGGAGACGTCGCTCACCAGCCGCACATCGGGGCGATCGGCCTCCACGAATGGGAAGATGGCGTTGCCGCCAAGGAGCGGCGGCAGCCGCACCTGTGCGGTCAGGCGTGGCAGCCTCGCCATGACTCCGCCGCCCGCCCAGGACGGGTTTCCCACCGTCATGTCGTTGATGACGAGGGTGGGCGACAGGGACCAGGGGTGGACCTCGAGGTCGCCCGCGATCGCCACCGGCCGGTGGAGTCGAGCGGAAAGCAGACTCGCCAGCGGACCGCGCAGCCAGTTCCACTGGAAAACCAGGACGAAGACGACGATGGCGAGGAGGAAAACCCCGCCGATTGCGAGGCCCCACCTGGGCCGGCGAGGACTCGGAGAAGCCGCGAACTCCTCGTCGAGAGGACCAATCGCCTCGGCATGAAACGCGGTTACGGGCTTCTGCACATCACCGGGCCTTTGACCAACTCAGGCCTCTAGAACGCTTTGGCGCCCGGTAGGCGTTCCCTCGGCCCTTTCGATCAGGCCGGAACGCGGCTCGGATCAGGCCTCTAGCTAGATGGTCGGCGTTCCGCCGCCCACCAGGCTGTGCAACCAGCCGAACAGGGGGGGTATGATGAAGAGCTTTAGCCCCTGGATAACGATGATGAGAATGATGGGCGAGAAGTCCAGACCGCCCAAGCTGGGCAGGAAGCGGCGAAACGGCCGAAGCAGCGGCATGGCCATCGCCTCGAGGAGATGGGAAATGCGATAAACTACGCGGTTGCGCAGATTGATGATCTCGAAGCTGATCAGCCAGGAGAGGATCACGTAGATGACGACGATCCATACGACGAGGCTGAGCAGAGCCTGCACGACGAATTCGGTGAAATTCAGAATCGCGTCCATCGACCGCCGTTTGCGAACCTATCGAACTGCCGCGCCGCCGCCGCGCCGCGTTTCGCCGTGAGCCCGACTGATTCTTGACACTGCTTCAAGCCCACTCTTATCTGCCCCGCTCCTCCAGCCGAGCACAAGGGGGGCCGTAGCTCAGATGGTAGAGCGCCTCGTTCGCAATGAGGAGGTCAGGGGTTCGATTCCCCTCGGCTCCACCATCCCTGTTAAATCTGTGAATGGCGAGGGCGACTGAGACGTTGGAAGTCGTTGACGCTGGAGGCGAGGCCCGGCCCGCCTCAATCGTGAAGAGAACTAGCTGAACGGCGCCGCGCCGGCCGCCCAGACAAGCGCCAGGCGCGAGGCCCAGACGAGGGCCAAAAGAGGCCAGAAGACGAGAGGCTTGGCCGCGAGCCGAACGGCGGCCTGATGTTGAAGCCCGAGCTTTCCGGTCGCAAGCGAGGGTATGTACAACAGGGCGCCGACGCCCAGAAGCATCGCCAGGCCAATCAAGAAATGGGTTGGGATGTAGTGCGGCACGTTTGGACCCCTGTCCCGTCGCATATTAGGGGCCGTTCCTTTAGCCCAGGTTGACGATCAGGTGACGAGCGAGGGTCGCTCGAGGCCGGTTCTCGCGACCTGCGCGATGTCGGCGGCGAGCGAGGCCAGGTCGGCCAGGGTGTGCCGCACCGGCAGATCGTGGCGCGATGGATCGGCTTCGAAACGTTCCAGATAGATCCGCAATGTCGCGCCCTTGGTGCCGGTCCCGGAGAGTCGATAGACGATCCGGGCGGTGTCGGAAAAGACGATCCTGACCCCCTGGTGCTGGGTCACCGTATGGTCGACCGGATCCTGATAGGCGAAGTCGTCGCACTGGCTGACCGCCCGGCCGCCCAGTCGGCCCTGTCGCAAGGTCGGGATGCGTGCTCTCAGGGACCCCATCAGGTCCTCGGCCGTCGCCGGATCGAGGCCCTCGTAATCGTGGCGGCTGTAGTAGTGGCGGCCGAACCTTCGCCAGTGTGCGGTGACGATTTCGCGGACGCCCCTGCCCGAGACGGCCAGGACATTCAGCCAGAAGAGCACGGCCCAGAGGCCATCCTTCTCTCGCACGTGGCTGGAGCCCGCGCCAAAGCTCTCTTCGCCGCAGAGGGTGATCCGGCCTGCGTCGAGCAGATTGCCGAAATACTTCCAGCCCGTGGGCGTTTCGTAGCAGGCGAGGCCGAGCTGATCGGCGACCCGGTCGACCGCCCGGCTGGTCGGCATGGACCTGGCCACCCCCGCCAGTCCCTTCGCATAGCCCGGCATGAGTCCGGCGTTGGCGACGAGGACGGCCAGGCTGTCGCCCGGGCTCACGAAGAAATCCGGACCCAGGATCATGCCGCGATCGCCATCGCCGTCGCAGGCCGCTCCCAGGTCCGGCGCCCCCTCGCCGCTCATGGCGCCCACCAGCTCGCTGGCGTTGGCGAGGTTGGGATCGGGATGGAGGCCCCCGAAGTCGGGGAGCGGCCGGCCGTTGACCACCGTCCCGACCGGCGCCCGCAGCCGCCCCTCGAGGATCGCGTGCGCGTACGGGCCGGTCACCGCATTCATTGCATCAAAGCGCATCCGAAACCGCCCCGAGGCGAGGAGTTCCGACATGCGCTCGAAGTCGAACAGCGATTCCATCAGCGCCGCGTAGTCGGCGACCGGATCGAAGATTTCGACGACCATCTCTCCAAGGCGGAATCGACGGATTTCATCGATTTCCACGTCCGACGCGTCGAGAATGAAATAGCGGTCGATGGTCCGGCTCGCGGCGTAGATCGCCTGCGTCACGGCCTCGGGCGCCGGGCCACCGTTCGCGACGTTGAATTTGACCCCGAAGTCCCCGTCGGTGCCGCCGGGATTGTGACTGGCGGAGAGAATGATCCCGCCGCAGGCGCGATGTTTTCGGATGACGCACGAGGCGGCCGGGGTCGAGAGGATGCCGCCTCGCCCAAGGAGGACGCGCGCGAAGCCGTTGGCGGCCGCCATCTTCAGGACCGTCTGGAGCGCCTCGCGATTGTGGAACCGACCATCGCCCCCCAGGACCAGGGTCTGCCCTTCGCGCCGGTCCAGGCTGTCGAAAGTGGATTGGAGGAAGTTTTCCAGGTAGCCCGGCTGTAGGAAGACCGACACCTGCTTGCGCAGTCCCGACGTCCCTGGCCGCTGGTCCTCGAACCCGGAGGTCTGAACCGTCAGAATCTCGTTCGTCGCCATCACGATCCGCCGTCGCCCAGGAAAGCAGGCAAGGGCAAGGGGACAATCAGGGGTCGAGGGTTCCCGCCCGGTTACCGGCGGGGCAGGCAATCCAGCACAAGCGAGACCGCGCGGTTGAAGCCCTCGCGCGCCGCCTCGGCGCCGCGGAAATGACCCTGGCGGACGATGACGAGATCGTGGGAGGGCACGATCAGGGTGGTCTGGCCACCGGCGCCGGCCATGTAATAGGCGTCCCTGGGGGCCGGGAACCTGTCGTCGCCATTGACCCAGAAGAAGCCGCCATAGACGGGCCGCCCATCGGCGATCCAGGCGGGGGCCAGTGTGGAAACGAAGCGGGAGTAGCCCTCGGGCAGGATTCGCTCGCCCATCCAGAGCCCATCCTGAAGAAAGAGGTTTCCAAGCCGCGCCCAGTCGCGGGCGCACGCCAGCTCGTAGCCCTGGGTGAGGAAGTTGCCGAACGGATCGACCTCCATGACCATGGTGCGAACGCCGATCTTGTCGAAGAGGGCGCGCCTTGGGAACGACAGATAGTCCTCGCCTCGCGCCTCGACGGCCAGGCGGATCAGGTAGCTGATCAGGACCGGATCGACGTTTCGATAGCGACCCACGGCGCCAGGCGGCCACTGGAGCGGCCGGGTGGCGGCCCAGTGAAAGGCGTCGATCCCGCCGGTGTAGAGATAGAGGTGATCGGGATAGGGCCCCTGCGGATCGAAGTCCGGGTCGAGCGGGGCGCGGCTGCGCAGGCCGCTGGACATCCTCAGCAGGTCGGCGATGCGGATCTCGGCGCGGGGATCGCCCGCCGACTGCCATTCCGGGATGGGCGCTCGTTGCCAGAGGTCGTAGACGCCCCGGGCGATCAGGACGCCCATCAGGCTCGCCACCAGGCTCTTGCCCATCGACCAGCTTTCGAGCGGGGTCGCGGCGCTTATCCCTTCCCCGTATCGCTCGGCGACCAGCCTTCCCTTCCATGTGACAACCACGGCCGCGGTCATCTGATCCACGGGATCGAAGGCGGCGTCCAGGGCGCGCCCGAGCTGCTCCTCGTCGAGACCCGAGGGGTCAGCGCCCGGCGCATCGCCCATAGGCCAGGGCTGAGTGGCCGCGTCAGGGCGCCGGCTCTCCACCTTGGCGGGCATGAAGTTCAGGTGATTTTGATGTTCCGGCAGGGCGACGCAGCCCTGGTCTCCCAGGTACGCCGCCGTGCGCGTCAGACCGTCGGGAAGGGTCACGCTCACGGACTTGGCCGCGAGGTCGATCACCGGTTTGCCGAGCCGCGAGCGGACCTCGTAGGGGGCGGTGAAGTAGCCGACGTTCTCGGCCGCGAAGTCCGGATCCAGGCCGGTCACGAAGACCGCCGAGCACATGACCTTGGCGAAGCCCGCGGCGTGGTGGCTGAGTGGGTCGCCTGGCGGCGGTTCGTAAGCGGTAGGCAGTTCGAGGCCCCCCGCCCGCGCCAGAAGCCTTTCCAGATCGGAATCGGACAAGCGAAACCGGCCCGACCGCCTATTCCGCGGCGATCAGGGTCCGGGGCGAACGATCCTTGAAATTCACGGTCTGGAGATAGCGGATGCCCTCCTCGGCGATATCGTCTCCCACCATCCGTTCGCCCTCGGCCTTCAGCTCATCCATGTCGACGTAGGTGGCGTAGAAGCCCCGGGTGCGCTCGGTGATGAGGCCGGCGTTGAGCAGCGTCTTGATCAGGACGCGGAAGATGTTCGTCTGGCCCTTCATCCGTTCCCGCCGCTTCTCGTCGGTCATCAGCGCCCGCAGAGCCTCGATGACCTTGTCCGGATCGAGCCCGAAATCGCGATAGACGGCCGACTGCTGATGGGGCGAGCCCATGTTGAAGAGCAGCGACTGGAAACAATGGGCGGCCCAGTCCTCGACCATGTCGCGTTCGTCGGCCGTCATCCTGGGCACGGTGCGGTCGGCCCAGATCTTGCCGAACTTGTGGTGGAAGGCCTCGTCGGTCATCACCAGCTGCATCAGCCGCTTGCCGACCGGATCGTTGAGGTTCTGATAGAAACTGGCGAAGGCGCCCATGGCCAGGCCCTCGACCAGTATCTGCATGCCGATGATCTTCTTGTAGACCTCGGGGGCCGAGATGATCTCGACAAGGAGAGCCTGGAGGGTCTGACCGCAAGGCCTGGGTCGACCCCACCGCGCCTTGATGTACCTGGCGAAGGCGGTGACGTGGCGGGCCTCTTCGCGCGTCTGGTTGGCCGCGTACTCCTGCGCGCCCTGGTCCTTCAGCACATGGCACAGCGAGGCCGAGAGATTGAGCGCCCCCTGCTCGCCGTGAAGGATCGAGGAAAACTGCCAGAGGGTCATCTCGTTGATGAACCTGGTCCGCTCCGCCGGATCGGAAAGGTGGTCGGAAACGTAGGGCGTATTGAGCGACATGATCATGTCGTCGGGGACCAGCGGCTGGGTGCGCATGTCCCACGGGGCGTCGAAGTCGATGTATTTCTTGTCCAGCGGATCCCAGAAGTGATCGTGGGTGGCGCTGATGATCCGGTCGAAGGCGGTCGAGCGGGCGCCGTAGCGGTCGAGTTCGAGCATGGACTCGAAGTCGTCCGGCGAGACGGCTTCGTACATGACGTCCTTGGTGATGTTGCCGTCGGCCATGACGCGCCACTCCGCTGGACCCTAGGTGATCGCCGTCAACCTAGACTGTCGGATGGCGGCGTTCAATCGGGATCGGACCCCAGCGCCCCCCGCCGTCCAAGCTCAGCGAGGCTTGCCCGGCCAGACGAGAAAGCCGTTTTCGTCGCGGCCGGCGTAGCGATAGACCTCGTAGCCGCCGCCCTGGTTGTAGCGCCAGTGGCCGCCATCGGGGTGCGGCGCCGAGCAGGGGCCGCAGCGCCCGCCGTCCGCCTGACCGCCGGAACTCCATGACCAGGCGAAAGCATGGCCGTCGCGCTCGCCTTCGACGTGGCCGCGGCTCTCGCTCTGACGGCGCTCGAACTGCATGCTTCCCGCGAATCGATCACCCTGGACCATAGCGGGGCGATGATCCGGCTCAGGCGGTCGCGGCGGCCGGGTGGGGGTGACGCCCAGGACCGGGCCCTGGTTGCGTTGTGCGTACCATTGCGGGCTGAAGCCGCGATGATCGCGCTCGAATTCGCGGCCATAGACGAAGGCCTGGCTAGGCGCGACACCAAAATCATCGGGCCCGCGCCGGTGGGTCCAGCGCCCGGTCTCCTGCGCATAGGCGCGCCGGACGGGGGCGGAGCGCGCCGCGAAGCGCCGCCTGTCGACGCAGTGCGGCCGCGCCTTGTGGCGTGTGGGGCTGGCGGCCGGTTTCGGCGCCGGGCAGTTGGCCGCGGCGGCCCCTGCGGCCGGAGCGCCCATTTCGTGGGCGCTGGCGGCGGCGATGCAGAGCGTCGCGATGGCGGCGAGGGAAACGGTGGCGGTGCAGGCGATGCGCATTTTGGCTCTTCCGGAAACGATCTGGTCCAAGCGAATTTGGCCAAGGTTAACGGACCAGACACGATGTGCGCGCGGCCTTTCGCCCGAGACGCGAACCAATGGCGTTTGCGGGCATCGTTCTTCGCCGCCGAATCGGCGTCCTTGCGCGGCGTGGGTCGGGTCATTAGCGTCGGCCGCCCCTAGAGGCAGGCGGCGGCTCCAAGAGGCGAGAAGTGGCGATCGAGGCGGTGATCTGGGATTTTGGCGGCGTCCTCACGACTTCGCCGTTCGAGGCCTTCAACCGCTACGAGGCCAGGCGCGGCATTCCCAGGGATTTCATCCGCACCGTCAACGCCACCAATCCGGACGCCAACGCCTGGGCGCTGTTCGAACGCGCCGAGCTCGACCCACAGGGGTTCGACGCCAAATTCCTCGAGGAGGCGCGGGCGCTCGGTGAGGAGGTGCGCGGCGCCGAGGTCCTGCCTCTGCTCTCCGGCGAAATCAGGCCGCGGATGGTCGCGGCCCTCGAGACCTGCAAGGCGAGCCTGAGGGTCGGATGCATCACCAACAACATGGCCCAAGGCCATGGCCCGGGTATGGCGCGCAACGCCGACGAGGCGCTGACCGCGGGCGACATCATGAGTCTCTTCGACGCGGTGATCGAAAGCTCCAAGGCCGGGATCCGCAAGCCCGACCCAAGGATCTATCTGATGATGTGCGAACTCCTCCAGGTCGAGGCCCGCGCCTGCGTCTATCTCGACGACCTGGGAATCAACTGCAAGCCGGCTGCGCAGCTGGGCATGAAGGCGATCAAGGTCGTCACCGAGGACCAGGCGCTGGCCGAGCTGGCGGCCGCCACGGGATTGTCGCTGGCCGGCGAGGCGGTGGCGGCGTGAACCGGCCGGCCCGCATCGGCGCGGCCGCGGCCGTCGCCCAAATCCCCACCTGGACCGTCGCGGAAGGTCGCGACGCCATCCAGAAAACGTTCAAGTTCAAGGACTTCAACGCCGCCTTCGGCTGGATGACGCGGGTGGCGCTGGCGGCCGAAAAGCTCGACCACCACCCCGAGTGGTTCAACGTCTACAACCGCGTCGAGGTGCTGCTCGCGACCCACGACGCCGGCGGCGTCACCAAACTCGACGTGAAACTTGCCAGGATCATGGACGAGGCCGCCGGCGATCCGCCCGGCTAGCCGCCAATCTGCGCCCGAGGAGCATCCAAATGACGGTCGCCAGAGGATCCCGGGTCGCCAGCAAGAAGGCCTTCATCAGCGGCGCGGCCCAGGGGCTTGGCGCGGCGGCGGCCGCGCGGCTGGCCGAGGAGGGCGCCAAGGTGGCGCTGGCCGACATCAACGTCGAAGGGGCTCGGGCGCGGGCCGCCGAGATCAACCTCGCGAACGGCGAGGGGACCGCGTTCGCTTTCCCGCTCGACGTGACGAAGGAGGCCGAGTGGATCTTCGCCCTGGAGGAAGCGGACGCGGCGATGGAGGGCATTTCGGTGCTGGTGAACAACGCCGGCATCTCACGGGGCGGCGACATCGAGCATCTCAGCTTCGAGGACTGGAAGCTGGTGATGAGCGTCAACGTCGATTCCGTATTCCTGGGAACCAAGCACGCCCTCAAATACCTGCGCCTCAACCAGCCCGGATCGATCGTCAACATCTCTTCGATCGCGGGCCTCATCGCCGCCCACAACTCGCCGGTCTACAACGCCTCGAAGGCCGCCGTCTGGCTGCTCTCCAAGGGCATCGCCCTTCACTGCGCCAAGCAGCGCCTGGATATCCGCTCGAACACCATCCATCCGACCTTCATCGACACGCCGATCCTCGATCCCCTGCGCCAGATGTTCGGCAAGGAGGAGGCGGAAGCCAAGCTCGCCCGGCAGGTCCCGATGGGGAGGATCGGCGAGCCCTCCGACATCGCCAACGCCGTCCTCTATCTCGCCTCGGACGAGAGCCGGTTCATGACCGGCGCCGAGATGAAGCTCGACGGCGGCATTTCGGCGATGTGAACTGGCTCATTTTCGCTCGACGGAGATGTCGCCGGCGTTGGGCGCCGCGCCGTTTCGGTCCTCGATCAGACGGCGAAGATCGGCGTCGATCTCCCGCCGCTGCGAGGGCTGGAAGATCGGGTAGCGGAAGCCACCGCTCGAGGGCGCCGAGGTCACCAGACGGCTGTCGACGAAGATGAAATAGCCCTGGAACGCCCCTTCCACCTGGGACGCGCCTTGGAGGTGGAAGGCCTCGAGCTGGGCGGCGCAATCATCCAGGCTCCAGACACCCGACGAGATGGCCTGGAATTTCGGCCTCTGGGCGGGGACGGTCAGAAGCCGCCAGCACACCCCCCGCTGGGTGGGCGCGGCGATGTCGTCGCACGCGCCGAGCGCCAGGGCGCAGAGGATGGCGAAGCCGGGACCGGCCCTGCGCCACCGGACTCCGCGCCGTTGAAGCGAATGCATCATCCGAAACGACTAGGCCCCAGACGGACCGGCGCGCGCAAGCGGTCGGGGGCGGCCCATTTGCAGCCGCAACTTAAGCATATCGACGCTCGTTCATTGTCCCTGGGCGCCTGGACCGGTAGGTTCGGCGCCGCCGGGCGAAAGCAAAGGATGGCCGGAACTCCGATGGCGAAGATCACCCTGGTGGACGACGATGAGAATATCGTCGCCTCGGTCTCCCTGGCGCTGGAGAGCCATGGCCATGCGGTCAAGGCCTATTACGACGGCGCGGCGGGCCTGGCGGCGCTGGAAGTCGATCCCCCGGACCTGGCGATCCTCGACGTCAAGATGCCGCGCCTGGACGGAATGGAGGTGCTGCGACGGCTGCGCCAGACCACCGATCTTCCTGTGATCATCCTCACCTCCAAGGACGAGGAGATCGACGAGATCCTGGGCTTCAACCTCGGGGCCGACGACTACATCCACAAGCCCTTCAGCCAGAGGCTGCTGATCGAGAGGGTGAGGGCGGTGCTGCGTCGCGCTAGGCCGGAGGAGAACGAGGATGGCGCCGCCTCGGGCCCGACGCCGGGATCCAAGGCGATCAAGCGGGGCCGGCTGACGCTGGATCCCGCGCGGCACGACTGTCTATGGGACGGAAAGCCCGTCCGGTTGACCGTGACCGAGTTCTTGCTGCTGCAGTCCCTCGCCCAGAGGCCGGGTTTCGTGAAGAGCCGGGACAATCTCATGGACGCGGCCTACGAGGATCAGGTCTACGTCGACGATCGCACGATCGACAGCCACGTAAAGCGCATGCGCAAGAAGTTCCGTGAGGTCGATCCTGAGTTCGACGCGATCGAAACCCTCTATGGCGTCGGCTACCGATACCGCGAATCCTGAACCAGGCGGGCGACGCGCCGCGCGGCCCCGGGCGGGCGCCAGGAGGGGGATCGGGTCGCTGGGATCGCGCCTCGGCCGCCTGATCGTCACCCTCAATCTGGTGGGCCTCGCCATTCTGATCGGCGGCGCCCTGGTTCTGAACGAACTGCGTCAGGGCCTGATCACCGCCAGCCGCGAGAGCCTCACCCTGCAGGGCGAACTCATCGCAAACGTCATCGACCAGCTGGCGACGGTTGGCGAGCCGGAGCCGGCCCTGGACGCGGATACCGCCAGCGACGTGCTCTTCTCGCTCTTTATCCCCCACTCGCAGC